>Ga0307513_10006390_pt1 | contig 15399 bp, 20 predicted proteins | sample 15_EM_MG_FD_202174 | JGI IMG/M metagenome (GOLD analysis project Ga0307513, IMG submission 202174) | Populus trichocarpa ectomycorrhiza microbial communities from riparian zone in the Pacific Northwest, United States - 15_EM | ecosystem: Host-associated > Plants > Roots > Unclassified | place... | reverse complement strand
AAGAGGACTGATGTGTACGACCCGTTTGTGCGCAACTCGTCTGCCGCCGGCGGATTGTCGTCGGTCAGGACGTATAAGCACTGTGCTGGAGAAGCCGTCGGTAATCAGTCTACAGGCGGATTGTAAAGCATCACCCACCTGCAGAGGCAACGGCAGATAACGGCAATTTTTCCCGGTGAATCAGGAAAGACATCAAGAATGGTACCAGGTTGGCTTGGTTGATCGTGTTTAACGCCTTGTTCGAAGTCTCCCTGATCAAAGTTGGCTCGGGGAATGCACTTCAATCAAGTAATAACTCACGATAGACACCAAAACATCGTAATGACACTGTCAGCCAACTCATACACGATCTTCTGTGCACTTTCTGGCGCGGATTTTGGGTTCTCTAAATACTGTGATAGTGTTTGGGCTATCTTTGGAGGTGAAATCAGAACGTGATTCAGCAAATGTTAGCTTTTCTCTTGCCTTCGGGACAAAGGTCTTCAGAGGGGCCAGGACGTTCTTGTTGTACATTTCACCGCAAAGTTCGTGCCCACCGTCGATGCATAGATTCCTGAGATTCAGAAAGTGAGCGATGGACCATACATGGTGTACAAGTATTCCGTACCTCAGTGCTCCAGCAGCCTCGACGACTACCTCTTCCTCACTGTCAGATAGGCGCGTAATTAGGATACCGACCGCATTCTTTCCCTGCAGCAATCGCCGGGTAGAAGGGTCGTTCTGGATGATGTTGGAGACTGCAACGCAAGCCCATTTGCGCTCAGCAGGATCTGTGCTCTCCATCTTCCACAGAGTAGAGCTGATGTTTAGCCCGACGCGGAACCCGCCGTAACGCAGTTGCACACCTTTTGTAAGATTGGCGGAATCTGATCCTTTTTCTTGGAAGTCTCGGCCGCAGAGCTCAGACCAGGCGGCAGATGATTATCCGGGACCCGCACAGGGTTATGGCGTCTCATCGCCTTTTTCTTCTGGGACTTGCCCATCGTGCTGTTTTAGTTGCGGATGCAGGAACAGAGGCAAAATTTGTGATCGGCAGCCACATCAGGAAAGGGTGAACGGTGATGCCTCTATTACATAAGCAATCTCCAGACACACACCCTATACACCGCCAGGGAGGACGGCGTGTTTGTGCGTCATTCCCCGTCATCCCACCCCCTAACCCTTCACCAAATGCCTCCGGAGAAGAGCCCGCCCAAAGATATCTTCGATGACGACGACGAAGGATGGGAGGACATGCCCATAGTCAAGGAAGACACCGAAGCCAGTGGACTCGACGAGGAGGACTACAAGAAGTACCACTATCGATCCCCCGTTAAGACGACCGACCCTGGAAACGCCAGGGGAGACCTCATCGATTTTGGTGACCACGGGTCAGGCTGGCGTTCGAAACGTGATCAGAACGAGAGCGAGTATACCAGGTTGCGGGTCAAGGAGGAGGAGGACGCGGACGAAGTACACCTACGAACGAGATATCTGTTTGACGAAGACAAGGCTATGACTCCGTTGAGTCAGATGCAAGCTACGAAGGACCTGCTGACGGAGGCCCAACGGATCGCTTATGTCGGGCTATGCGCACTCACCACGAAGGAGATGTTAGAATCCTTGGCTAAGGTCTGCGGCAAGGAGGTTAAGCCTGCTGCTGAACAACTGAACCTATGGGCGTTGAAAATCCTCGGACGCTTGTATTATCACATGGAGCTCGAAACTGCAGGTATCTACCGCTCTATCTGCTTCACCGTTCTGTCTCGCTTGCAGACGATTGCTAAATCCAAGTTTATCAGAACAAAAGATGATCGAGAGTCTCGCTTTACATGGGATCCAGGCGGAGGATCTTACCCCTCCGCTGATGACGACGCATACAGTGGCCAATCCAGAGTACGATCCTGAAGAGGCTAAACGCTTGGATGAGGAGAGGGCTCGAGAGCCCGACCACCCTGGTGACGACGACGACGATGACAATAATGCAACTCTCATGGGCTCCCCCAACCCTTCTACTAATGGCGATAAGCACGACAACTTGACGCCTACCCATCCTGAGAACCCATCTCCTCACAATAAGACAGACGGTGGCTCTACCCATGAACCTCCTGTGCAGACTACCGCTCGTGTCCTGGAGGGGACTGCGACGGGGCCTATGGCCGGAGTCTCTGTGTCACTCTCTTCTACCGATAAGAACGTGACCCTCGATATTCGATGGACTGTGCTCTGCGACCTCTTTCTTATCCTCATCGCCGACAGTGTTTACGATGCTCGATCCCGTGTCCTTCTCGAGAAAGTCGCACATAAGTTGGGACTTGGGTGGATGGATGTTGTCAAGTTCGAGCAAAGGGTAACGGAGGCGCTGGAAATCCAGGAAGGGGTGGAGAGCTTGGAAAGCCACGATATCATTGGCGGGAGGCAGAAGTCGGCGAGGAAGAAGCGGATCGTTATGCTTGGGTTGGCGACGTTGGGAGGCGGTCTGGTCATTGGTTTATCGGCCGGACTCATGGCGCCACTTATTGGCGCGGGTCTCGGGGCAGCTCTCGGAACTGTTGGCATCGGAGGGGCTACAGGATTTCTTGCAGGGACCACAGGTGCCGCGGTTATTACCACTGCTGGTACCTTAACGGGTTCCGGCATTGCTGTTCGTGGCATGGCTCGAAGAACGCAACAGGTGGGGACCTTCGAGTTGCTCCCGTTACACAATAACAAGCGGGTGAACTGCATCTTGACCGTCCCAGGGTTTGTGATTCCATCTCTTGGAACCTGAATCGTCTTATGAATGTGGTTTATAGTTTTATGAACAGCCTGCAGGATGATGTCCGATTACCATTCAGTGTCCTGGATCCGATTGTCGGAGATGTGTGGAGTGTATTATGGGAACCGGACATGATTCGAGAAACCGGAGATGCCCTCAAGATTCTGACAGCAGAGGTCCTTACACAGGTTGGGCAAACAGTTCTGCAGACAACTATAATGGCCACCCTCATGACCGCTTTGCAATGGCCAATCAGTAAGTTTTATCCGGGGAAGCTTGACCTATGTTTGTGTTTACACGATTCTTCCAGTCTTGACCAAGTTGGGATACTTGATCGATAACCCTTGGTCAAATGCTCTTGACCGTGCAAAGGCAGCGGGTGGAGTCCTCGCTGATGTTTTGATCCAACGACATTTGGGAGTTCGGCCGGTCACGCTCATCGGTTTCTCGCTCGGTTCTCGAGTTATCTTCTACGCACTGCTCGAACTTTCCAGGAAGAAAGCCTTCGGTATCGTCCAGGACGTGTTCATCATGGGTACCACGGTCACTGCTCCTGCTAAGACGTGGAACGAGGTTCGGTCCGCAGTCTCGGGACGGTTCGTCAACGCCTATGCGAGGAACGACTGGCTTCTGAACTACCTCTTCCGCGCCACGAGCGGTGGTCTCAATACAATTGCTGGTCTCAGGCCGGTGGAGGGTGTACCAGGGCTGGAGAATGTGGATGTAACGGACAAGATCTCAGGACACATGAGCTACCGAACGTTCATGCCTTTAATCCTGGATCAGCTGGGCTTTCCCGTGTCTGCGGATCACTTCGATGAACCAGAGGTGAGCCTATGATGTGGTGTCCCCAACTTACGGCAGTTATTCTTACAATTCACTCTAGGAACCGGACTTCAAAGGAGATCGGGTTGTGATGAAAGAGGATGGAACAACGCAGAACAAAGGATGGTTTGGTCGAAAGAAAAACTCGGTCACTCCACCGCAGAAGGTTTCTCGTCCCCCTTCAGCATCGTCCTTTACTCCATACAAGAGGAAGTCTCAGCTGTCAGAAGTGAACGTGATCGATGACGATCTGCCTCCCCGGGAAGAGTTACCGAGACAGACAGGGTCACCGGCATCTTCGTCTCCTCAGACCGAAAAGGGGAAGGAGACACAGGAAACAACCGACGGCAACGGCGACGCCGAGCCTACTCCAACTCTCCCACTCCACGCGGGTTTCGACTTTGAAGCGATCAAGAATGTTTTGCGAGAATCGAAGGACACGGGAGGAGCGAAATCTTCAGCTTTGTCCCTCAATCCCGTCCCGGAACACATGATCGTACCATCATCCCCGATAACACGTTCAGGGTCCGCGCCACCTTACACGTCTACACACACCCTTCCCTCTCATTCACATCTGTCTCGTAACCTTATCAGAGATGATGATACAGACGGAGCTGGTGTATCGGATGCCCTCGCTCCAACCCACCCACGTCCGTTCTCTCTCCCTGGCACGCCGGGCACTGGTCAAGACAATGACTTTACGTCATACAATACCCTTGGACCCGAAGTTCCGACGAAGTCTCCACTTCCTTCAAACTCATCATCGCTCTCGTTTGGGGGCTACGACGGTAACATCTGGCAAGCGCCATCGAACGATGTGTACCAGTCGGGGGCGACAACATCGACACCGTCGTTATCGCTACTCGGAGAGGGGAGAACAAACGGATCACATGGTTATCTTTCGTCATCGCCGACGATCAACCCGTTTATGGGCCAGCCTTCGTTGTCGTTTGGTGGGCCAGGAGGGACAATAGACTGCGCTCCGTCGATATCCATTGTTCCTCCTCCAAACAACGAGGCAGACCCGTGGTCCCCCTCGCTTACACGAGGGAAGAAACCGATCAACGGCCTCAATTCGAACCCGTGGGCCTGAAGCGATGCAGGAGAGATGGGGGATGGGGATGGGCGTCATTAAAGGATTGATTTGTGGAGTACGATGCATTCACGGCATGTTTTGTTTCTTTTCGTTCGCAGAGTAATGCGGAGTCTGTAGCATAAGATAGTAACGCAGGACAGTTGTCGGTGGATTCTGAGAGGTGATGAGTATTGGAATGGGCCGGTCGTTGGTAGACTGCCTCCCACTGGGTCACGGGCACTGTTGAAATTCGGAGCGCGGGCGACGGATCCGATCACAGATTTCCCAGAAGGGGTGTATCAGGCCCAAACTATAAATTCATCCAACTCCCCTGCGTCCGCTCCCTGACCCATAGGTCTCCTTCGTCTCGCCTGCTGTGGCTGCCAGCCGTCCCGCATAGCAGTCCAGACATGCTGTCTCCCCCAAAGAGTCCTCGTCCAATCCTCAAACAAGCTTCGTCCTCTCTTGGCTCGCCGATGAGATCGGCCAGGGTTCATTTCCCCCCGAGCCCACGTCTATCCACCTTCCAGTTCACCCACTCTCCTCAGCTCTACGACCGCTCACCCCTCGTCGTTCAGCCAAACGCCTGCGCTCTTCCTGGTAGGGGCGAGCGTGTATACCTGGCGGAGGACCACGAGAACGCCACCCAGGATGATATCATCCACGACTCGACGTCCCTTCGCAACGGCCACTTCCAACTTGGACACCCTCGCGAAACCCCCACATACCCCCATTCTCTCGATTATTCTTCCTCTTCTACCCACCCAGAGTCTGACGAGTCTGATGGCTCGCTCGCCACCCCGCCCGACCCGCCCAACCTCAGCGCCAATCCGTTGATCCTAACGCACCCCCCAGACCTTCTCGGTCCCTCTATTGGAAGGAGACGCTCAGCCAGCGATGTCCTTTCCTTCCTCCCTCATCCCCCCTGTTCCGAGGACCCCAAACGACCCAAACGGAATATCAAGCGTAGCCACAGCGACCAACACTTGTTCGGCTGCACGTTCAGCGACGACAGTTTTTCCACTCCCGCTTTCGAAGGGTGCCTCGGCGGGTTCTGATACCATCACCCATTCCACGCCCACATCGGTTGACCGACGATATCTATTGCTCCACGGTCTCGCCTTTGATCTCAGGGTTTGACCTTGACTTTGTTTTTTTTTGTTCGAGATCTATTCTCTTCCTAGTCGCCTTGTTTTCCATCACCCGCATCTGACACTCGTGCCCTCCCGCATCCCTCGTTATCGGAACCCCAACCAACGCATTTGTACTTCGTACGTCTCATCCCATATTTATCAAGTATTACAGCTTCGTGGCACTACGCTTTCGTCGCATGTACATCCTGTAACCCGCTCCCTTCGTTCAGACAAGAGGTACCTTGATAACTCGTAAAAGAAAAACAAAGGAATAATGTACTAATTTTAGGAATCAATTTTCTTTCTCTCCATTGTCGTCTCGCGACCGCGGTTATCGTCGTCATTATGCATAATCCGCGGAAGATAAAACACACAGTCCCAGCGTCGCTCGATAAGTGTGCGACCGCATTGTATTGGGAGGATGTATTTTACGGTGAGTATGCGGAGGGTTAGTTCGTGATGCAGATATGTAGAAGAACTGAATGTCCGGGGTGGATTGAATCCGATAGTGGATCCCTCGCACACGATAACCCCAGATTCAAGCTCTCCATACAAACCGTAAACATTGCGGTGTACTGCATCAGATCTCTCGTGAACGCCCAAGTTTATCACGTACCCAATGGCCAATTCGACTCAAGGTCAGTGAATTCGATGGCTTCCCAATAGATTCCATCTTAATGTGCGTGAGCGTACCCATCCGTGACGGAGGGGCTTCGAGCAGCGAAGATAGGAGGCATTTCCGCTGCACGAACCTGCACCGGACCGCACTTCGCTTGAACGTTCGGGTTGGGATCACACCGGGGAGGTCACCAGCCTCGCGATCACTGGTGCACACCAGCTGCTAGCTGCACCGCAAGCACTGATCAGCAAGCGCAGAGCCAGACAATCCCAAATCTGTCCTCGCCGTCACTCGGCACAGAATCAGGGGCATGGTTCCCGGAGGGTAACTCAAATTTGACTACGCCTAAACGCGCCGTGTCATCCGTATGAATGACTGCGTCCTGGTAGGGTCCTTCGGTCCGATCCTCTACGCGACTGTTAGCATGGATAGGAGTGCCAAACAGCTTGTTGGCGGGTACGAGGGCATAGTTTGTCCGCGGGTTTTGAGGGTCCGTGGATCGCCTGTTCCCCCGCGGGGGTCAATCCGCGACGCGATCCTCGATTGCAAAGCACTGTCGCCCCCGCGACGTGGTGGAGTGCAAAGCGCTGCTGGCTGCGGGTGTCGCTTCATTGTCTGCGCCGGTGGAGCTGTCAATGGTGACTGGACGAGCCAAGTCTCATAGATACGACTGAATTTCATATGAAAATCAGCGACAAACCTGCACGATCGGAAAAGAAAAAAAAACGGCCGCGGAGCGCGTTTGATTCATATGTAAGCAGCTAAAACCATCTTGCCGGATGATTGTGATCACCGATCAAGCTTCAAGCTTCAAGATCCAAAAAGATCCATCTCTCGCCAGCTAAGAGATGTCGATGACCGGTGACCTCGTGTTTGGTGAATTGTAGACTTGGCCGCGTGTGCCCAAACCCAAACCAGGGAAGCGGTGTCAATACTCGAGCGCAGTTGACAGGTGCGAGCTCCTTGGAGCTGCGGGTGGCAAGGCAACGGACTGTGCTGGTAAATTTTGGTGGTAACTGGGCCAAGGGCAGAACTATGACGTAGCGCGGCTTCGCAAGAAAATTTTTAGTAAGTGGAGTGAAGAAGGCCAATCGCTTCTTAGCAGATCCGAAGCGTCTCCGAAGTTTTTCAAGGGCGTAGCCTAGGCGCCCTCTCGGAGCATCCAGACGGACAGTTCGGGGCTTGGTAATGAACATATGCATGAAAAAAATATGGGGCGGCCCCGTCAGCTTGAATTACTCAGATAAATAATTCAAAACGATGGACGTCGCTACAAGTGAGATGGAGATCATAGTAGCGGAGTGGACTCTTTTAGGGCACGAATAGTCAGCGCAGATGTGAATCGCGAGGCAATGAATCGACAGACCGATGTCATACGCATTTCTTCTCGTGAGTAAGGAATGGGGGTCATGAGGATTGAGGGCAACTAAGCTACGAGGTAACGCCCGTAGAATGTGGGGGTGAAGGTGATTAAAACGACCACCCATTGCTGGAAAGCGTTTGAGAAGTTGCACGAAGATACGGAGGGGGGTGGAACAATCTTGATAATAGTGTGGTAGTTATGAACGACCCCATTCTCCTGCGGCCTGGCTGGGAAGCACCCCGTTTTCACCCCCGACGAAACAACTACATCGAGGCGGGATTTGGGGTGCATGGTTGTTGGTTGCAGTTCAGAATTAGATCGTCAACATACTACCGATATATCTCGGCCATTGAAAAACTTGAGGCCCCTTCCTTTTTAATGAAAAAACGGTTCACCGAGGGGAGGGGGACCCTGGAGAAGCATTGAGATGTGAAGTTTATTTGAATTTGGCAATCAAAAAAATTCTATTGTTCTTGGTAAGGGGAGGCTGTTGGTGAATGGAGACGCGCCTTCACAATGAATTTACTGCACGAGGTTAAGGTAGTCAATTGGGTGAATGACAACCATTATGACAACCGCAAGCAGCCCACGCGGGGCGGTTCCCGTTCCGAGCGGCCAGAGATGTTCCGAGGGGAGGTGAAAGGGGGGACAATCTTGTCGAGGTAGGTGTGATGGAGGTGAGGCAATGGCCAGAAATGGTCCAATGTTTTGAGCGCGTGTCGAAGGCGTCCCACGACGGCACGGTAAACGCCATGATCTATGAACGCATCGGGCGGTACCGAACGCGTGGGTCCTCGGAAAGAACTCGGGGCTGTGAGTACTGTTCTACGGTGCCGCGCTGAGCAGAGGATGGGAGAGAGCCTTTCAGCTACTAGCTCCAAAACAGGCAGAGAATCGGTGCAGCCTAACGCCGCGCACCATACCGGAATATGAAAGGGTGGATCAGGTCGCCTGACCACACCGTATCACCATTAAGGCCGAAAGTTCGGGTGCGTGTAATTTGGTGGGGGCTTTGGCGAGAGAACTCCCAGAATTGGGCCCAATCTTCTTGATGCACCCAGCCCTGTCAGCACAAGGCACGAAGAGGCAGCTGCCATCAGAAGGTGAGGCGTAAGACGTAATAAGATTGCTGAAAGAGAGGGAAAGACACGCCTAGCGATCTGCGGGACCAACCTGGGTTCATCGAGGGCGGAGAGAGGGTGATACGGGAGTCGGCGGGACAGGAGGGATGCCATAGGAGATGAGGGAGAGTGGGTTGGAGACGGGATGGGGTGACTGTTCGGCCTAGAGGGTACGGGGATCACAGAGGGCTGGTGTGAAGGGCGTTGAAAGCCGGTTGGGGGATAGTTCCGTAGTCCAAGTCCTCGAACATGCATCATCAATCAGGACGATGGCGTGCACGGATTCCTTGCGATCCCGAGACGAGACGGGGGCGAGTGAACGCGACGTCGTGTAGATGGTACCGGATGAAGAGGTGAAGGAGAAGCAGAACGCGGGCTCGTTTTTTCATCTACCTGCGACGCTCTGGACGATCCCGTTACATAACCGTGAGCGAGAGGGGAATTGGTGTCCCAAGACCCAGGAAACCGGACTCGGGCTGCTCGAGCTGGGCCCTCTCAGTCAATTTGCCCGTTAGACTATTCGCGCCTAGCCGACGGGGCCAAGGAGGAGGAAAAAAGCGGAGAGCGGCAGGCTCGCACTTTGTTTCTCCCTTTCATTTCATTTTCGCACCCACGCGACATAGCGATCTGCTTATAGCCCCCTCCCCCGACCCACTCTTCCCCACATCCCTCCCGCCTCCGCACTCACAATGTCCACCACCTCTGATGAGGAGGTAGTCTACCCTCCATCCAAGCTCGGCGAGTACACCGTCATCCAAGAGGTTGGCGAGGGCACCTTTGGAAAAGTAAAGAGTGAGTAATCTGCGGATCCGGCCACCTCTGGCTCTCACCCCCCAATTTTCCAGAGGCCGTCCACACCATCACCGGCCATGAAGTCGCCATGAAATACATCTCTAAACAGGTCATCAACGCTACCAAAACCAAAACAAGAGTCCAGCGAGAGGTGGAGTACATGCGCATGCTACGACACCCTCACATCATCAAGTTGTACGTTGCTCCACCCTTTGTCCTCGTCCCCCTGCGTTCTAGCAGACCGATTTCGTATGCAGGTACGAAGTAATCTCCACCCCCACCGACATCATCATCGTCCTCGAATTCGCCGGTGGCGAGCTGTTCGAATACATCGTCGCGAACGGACGTATGACTGAGCCGGTTGCCCGTCGGTTCTTCCAACAGATCATGTCTGGCATCGAATACAGCCACAAACTCAAGATTGTCCATCGAGATCTCAAGCCAGAAAACGTCCTGCTCGACAACGACCTGAACGTGAAGATTGCCGACTTCGGTCTCTCTAGTGAGATCAAGGACGGTGACTTCCTCAAAACGAGTTGCGGAAGCCCCAACTACGCCGCCCCGGAAGTTATTCGCGGTGGCCTTTACACCGGACCGGAGATTGATGTCTGGAGTTGCGGAGTCATTCTCTACGTGATGCTGTGTGGAAGGCTTCCCTTCGAGGATGAAGACGTCCAAACGTTGTTCACCAAAATCAGCCGTAAGTCTCATGCTTTCCCCGCCTCCTCCACGTTTGCTGATAGTGCGCTTGCACTCCAGAGGGAATGTATCACATGCCCTCCTACTTGTCACAGGATGCCCGTGCATTGATCCAGGGTATGTTGGCCGTTGACCCTGTGAAACGAATTACGGTACCAGAGATCCTCCAACATCCCTTCTTCAAAACGGACCTCCCTCGCTACCTCACTCCTCTGCCCCCTCCTCCTGGGCCGGTTCTCGGACAACTTTCCGCCCTGGTTCACCCGCCCAACCTCGACTTCGAGATCATCGAAGGACTCGGTCGTATAGAGGAGGACATCGTCGAGCAGCTCACCCACCGAATCGAAGGTATTGACAAGGAGGATATTTGGGAATGTTTAAGGAGGGACGATGGTCCTCAGGGAAACTCGGTCAAGGTTGCATATATGCTACTGAGGGATAAGAGTCGACTTGGCAGAGACTGTAGGTGAAAAATATGCCCCTTTGGTTGAATTCTGACCGAGTGATAGTGGCCGAGTTTGAGGAGCAAGAGAGGGATGCTAAACTGGCTGCGATGGACGTAAGTTTGGAGCCCACCTTCCATCATTAGCTAAGGCAACCAATTCTTGACATCTCTTCTCTGCTAGCCCCGAAACCCAATCTCTCCAAGCGCGATCGCACCGAACGGGACGGACCTTACGACCAACCCGTTTGATGCCGATTTCGGGGCCGGGGAGTACGACGACGAGTTTGACGATGGGTTGGATTTCTCTATGCCGCAGCCCGAAGTGAATACGTTTGCTGTGCTCAACTCGTCACTACCGGAGCAATTGCCCGAACAACATCATCTGACGTCATACGCAAGCGCAAAGAGGACCTGGCCAGCTAAGGAGAAGAAACAACACCGAACCAAGTGGCATTTTGGTATTCGATCCAGATCACCTCCGATGGAGGTCATGTTGGAGATCTACCGTACGCTGAAGACCTTGGGTATGGAGTGGAAGGAAAAGAGGGATCTCGGTGGGCTGGGTGGCATTCACCGCGATCGGTCGAGAGGTGAACGGGAACGCGCGAGAATCGAGAGGAACCGAGACTACGACGGTGGCGGATGTGTCGATATGCGTGCTGCATCGGCGATTTACTTTATCGAAACTCGTGCTCGTTATCAGGATGTCGTGGTAAGCGCATGCTGTATGATCGCCCCTTTCCTGATCGTCGGCTGATACTCAGAACCACAGGTGTTGATGAACCTGCAGCTTTACATGGTGGACTCCCTCAACTACCTCGTGGATTTCCACCACAAAAAGACCTACAAGGCATCTACGGAACCGGATGCAGGGGCCTTCGACATGGCCAACCCTGACTCATGGTCGGACGCGGCATCGGAGTCAGGAAAGTCGATGAAAGAAAAGGAGGACGATGTGGTTTCACCGTTTGTCTTTATGGATGTGGCTTGTCGCCTCATTTTAGAACTCGCAGGGGGTAGCGAATGAGCCTCTCGATAACAGGATCGGTTTGCTATGTGTGCCGCTCTACAGTTAACAATCTGTATGCTTTTTCCTGTTATTCTTCTTTCCTTTTTGCTCTTGCTTGTGCTCTCGCTTTCGTGCCCTCGCTTTTTACCTTGCAGGACTCGTCGTATTATATGTATCCATCTTAGACAGACTTCTTGTGTATTTGTGACCACAGTTAGTTGAAATGCCATGCCATTCCTAGACTGAAGGTGCGGAACGGTGGAGGGTGAGAAAGTGGGCTCGGAACACTCGCTTTGCCCCCGGACTTTTTCGCATTATCCATACCCCTACGCACACAGTCCACACGGGCCGTACGAGTGGCAAAACAAGTGGCTGGGAGTGGTAAACGACACAGGACGGGATTGTGCCCTCCTCCGAACCTTCCGCACCTCAAAACGCTCAGATTCGACCGTGGGAACAACGCACGGACCACCCAAGGTTCCAACGGTCTCTTTGGTCAAATCGTCTTTTCTTCGCTCCGTTCGCCCTCCACCCTTCTTCCTTCCCAACCACCACCACAACACCTCACAAACTCACCCATCTTACATATCTCTATAAACTCTCTCTCAAATGGCTCGCACCAAGGTATGTCCACCTTCCACAATAAATCCTAGAGGAACACGCCGCTTATCAATGCCTGGTGACCTCGTTGTCGTCGTCGTCGTCACCGTTGATAGCAAACCGCCCGCAAGTCCACCGGAGGTCAGTTGGCTTGATCACTCACCGAACACTTTCCACAACATATACTTACCTCTTCTCGCGTGTTATAGGAAAGGCTCCTCGTAAGCAGCTCGCCACTAAGGCCGCTAGGAAGACCGCTGTGGTAAGTGTTACTCTCCACTTCCCGTAATTAGGGCCCCGAGCCACGACTGTTGGTGACTCATACTGACGCGTGGCTTTCGCGTTTAGAACCCCACCGGTGGTGTCAAGAAGCCCCACAGGTTCCGCCCCGGTACCGTCGCTCTTCGTGAGATTAGGTATGACTCTTTCACCACATACTCACCTTGTGGCTGTTGGCTTACAATTACTTTGCCCCTAGGCGTTACCAGAAGTCTACCGAACTCTTGATCCGCAAGCTGCCCTTCCAACGTCTTGTCCGTGAGATCGCCCAGGACTTCAAGGTTAGCTTTCGCGATTTGGTGTTTAACTTCGAGTCCCGTGACCTGACACGTGATTACAGACCGACTTGCGTTTCCAGTCATCTGCCGTCATGGCTCTTCAGGAAGCCGCTGAGGCTTACCTCGTCTCCTTGTTCGAAGATACTAACTTGGCTGCCATCCACGCCAAGCGTGTCACCATGTACGACTCCACTGGCTTCCTCTCCACAATAGTATTTGACTTACATCTTGCTCCACAGCCAACCCAAGGATCTTGCCTTGGCTCGTCGTCTCCGTGGCGAAAGAGCTTAAGCGCTGAACTCCGTTCGTTAAGCCTTTGACGTGACACCCAGATCATCGCTTTTTCTTTTCCTTTCGCTCTTATCGGTTATGTCCCCCTTACTGTACTATGTATTTGAAGAATGTTCGCACACTTGTTCAAAGATGGCGTGTGTGGGTCAGAATGGACTAGATTTATTCTTGATCGCATTGTTGAAAATACAAGCAGAATAGAGTCGTCACGGAGAATGAGTGAGTGTGTGAACGTGAACTTGTGATGGTGACGCCGGAGTGGAATCCAAAAACGGGTGATCGATTTCAATCCCAGGATTTATTTCAATTTTAATGCGATACAGCTACAAAGGAAGACTCAAAATTAGAGGTTAGACGACGCCTTTGAGTCACCAAAGAGCTCCTTCATGAAAGCTTCCGCGTTCGGTGGGCGACCGAGGAACTCCTGCATTGAAGATTTACACGATCAGCTCCCGATCATGTGAAAAACTTCAAGGGGGATTGCCCCACAACGCACCGTGAGCGAATCAAGCTCCTCGCGACTTCCTCCAGGAACCAAGATGCTGTTCTTGTACCTCTCGCCCAACGCGGGGTCGAGAGGGTCATTCTTGAACACCGTGGCGTACATGTCCGCAGCGAACACGAGTGAATACATGTAACCGTAATAACCTTTGCAATTTGTTTTTTCCCCAAGTCAACTTCAAACCCAAAACCTTCCACGTAAAAAAAAACGCACCGGCGTCGTATCCTCCCGTAATGTGTCCGAAAGATCCCTGACCGGGGAGAGCGCTCTTGGGTCCGATCACTAAGGAAATCTCCTGGCGCAGATCATTCCACAGCTGCGTATAGTCGGTCGCGTCTATTCCCAAAAGAAAAACAAGGCACGTCAACCAAAAGCTCAAAATCAAAAGGCGTCTTGTTCGACGGGAGACCGGGAAGTGTATCGGCTATGTTGTTTTCTCAAATACGCACCCTTGTCGGTATGTACCTTTATGTCGAACGAGGCAAAGAAAAGTTGTCGGAGATAGTACAGCCCCGCGTTGACGTATCGGCTGTCGGGAAGAGAAAAGGAAATCAAATTTGCAAAACCGCCCGGCGGGCCTGCGTGAGTACTCCCAGATCTTGATAAGCCTTGTCAAAAAAACGGACGAACCTCTTAATCAGCTTCTGAATGAGGTCATCAGGTAGAGGTTCTTGAGTCTTATAGTGGCTCGAGATCTTCTTAAGCACTTTGGGTTCCCAGCCCCAGTTCTCCAACATTTGAGAAGGCGCCTCGACAAAATCCCTCGCCACGCTGTAAAATGAACATCCCACAATCAGCACAAGGCTTCGAACGGAGAATGGAGCTAGCGGAACCGTCGGAACGAACCTCGTTCCATGGAACCTCGAGAACTGCGTCCTGCTCAATAACCCATGTACGGCATGTCCGAACTCATGGAAGAAAGTGACGGCGTCTGCAGACGGCCAAAATGAAAGAAAGATTAACGTTTAACACTGAAACCCCGATGAAAAAAAGGTTTCCCATACCGTCATGCGCCATCAGCGCCGGGCGTTCGGGAGTCGGTTTAGCCAGATTGGCGACCATGGCCACCGTGGGGTAGTGCCTGTTCCCATCCGATTTAAGGTATCCAGGGATCAAGCCCCAAACAGCGGCGTGCGAGTACTTCGCAGCTGCGTGACAATAGTATCAAGACGGTGGTGCAGAATTCGGCAAAAGCTTTGGCTTACTTCTTGGGAATAAATCGAGGTAACAATATCCAAGGAAGTCTTCTGGGGTCTTGGCGTCCTTCTTCCAGACGGAATACTTCTGGGCCTCTGCAACGTATCTTCAGCCTCCCTCACAGGTGGGACGCTTGGGGACGAGTTACCTGGATGCCAACTATCACCCTTGATCTCCACGAACTTGATTGACAACAGGTCCTGGTAGATGTGGATGATCTGCGGGACGATGACAGACACGGGGAAATACTCCTTGACCAGACTTTCGTCCAAGTCCAAGGACGACTGGATAAACTTCTGGTCATAGTACCTATAGTCCCAGAGATAAAATTGGCCATCGAAGGGATATCCCTTCTCCGCGTGTTCTTTCTCCTTAAGTTTAAGCAAGGTTTCACGATCCTTCAGACCAACAGGGCGAAGTTTCGTCCGCAAGTC
>Ga0307513_10006389_pt1 | contig 15400 bp, 9 predicted proteins | sample 15_EM_MG_FD_202174 | JGI IMG/M metagenome (GOLD analysis project Ga0307513, IMG submission 202174) | Populus trichocarpa ectomycorrhiza microbial communities from riparian zone in the Pacific Northwest, United States - 15_EM | ecosystem: Host-associated > Plants > Roots > Unclassified | place... | reverse complement strand
CACATGGCAAACAACAAGTATGGATCATTTGATTATGTCTTGATCATAAACTGATTTCTACGGCACTACATTTACTGGTGAAATTAATTAATAAATATAGCTAGGATTGAATTGTGAAGATTGAGAGAGGATCAGCTCAGCAGAAGGGAGTAATTAATATTTCAAGATATTTAATTATATATATATAAATCACCTACGGTGCCTTGCCTTCAGCCCGAAAGCCATCACCTCTACTTCTAGCTACCTTCCCCAATATTTATAAATAAATTAATTAATAGGGAGGAAAGAGTTAAATGCCCAACAGTACTCCCATCTGATCAGTTAATTTCCCACAACTTGAGCTAGCTAGCTTGGTTAGGATCACTCGGTCAATGTTCTTGCAGCCATACGTACAGAGACGAATGAAGATTCAACCCTCCCTTTTCTTTTGAGGAGATGCATGAGAGAAATATTAATATCATGTTTAATTAAATTGGATGTATCAATTGACTAAATATTAACCTGGCTGGGTCAGATTGACCAAGATATATATATGCATGGAGAGAACTCTCAACTTTGGCAACTTCGGAAATTAATTCCCGACCTGCCAAACTTATTATGATCAGTCATTAAATTGCATTTTTTTTTTTTACTATTTGACCCAGCGCTGCTATGACTTGAATTATAAGGCATTAGGAAAATAATAATTAGAAATTAATGCCTGTTTAATGTGTTTTCATCAGTTCACTAATTAAAAGATCCTCTATATATGTACGTTATAATTAATTCAGAGTACCCTTTTTATTATTTAAGTCAACTTTCTTTTCATTTTAATTAATTAATATCATCATCCTCCTTACCCCCTCCATTGAATAGTTTTTTTTTTCTTTAAGTAATTTGTACTCAATTGCCGAGAATTAAAGTAAAAGACAAGGCCATTTTTTATGAGATGGTGAAAACTCAGGTGCAGATAATGGATTTAGCTGAAAAAAAAATAGTAAAAATAAAGCACCAATCGCCAGCCCATGGCATTAATTTTTTTATTTGGTAAAAATTGCGATTCAATATTTTGAAAATGGTTTTTATATTTTTAATTAGGATGATAACTAATAACATTGTTGTTTAGTTTAAGCTAGCAACCTATTAGCGTCTCTTTCAAATAATAATAATAATAAAAAAAAACCCTATAATTAAAGATATCTTCATTTATTGAACTTTGGTTTGTAGTATAGAGGTAAGGAGTCGCTTTAGAGTGCAAGGATCCATGTTCTTAGCTCGAATCCTATCAATTATCTTTTCAACTTTTACATGTAAGTTTATGTATAATCATTGGTGGATATATTTTGAGCTGACGAGTTTTTAAAATTTTTTTTATTTTTTTATTTTATTTTTGTTTTAAATTAATATGTTTTTGATGTTTTCAGATCATTTTGATGTGTTGATGTCAAAAATAATTTTTAAAAAATAAAAAAAATATTATTTTAATATATTTTTAAATAAAAAATATTTTAAAAAACAATCATTGTAATATTTTCAAACCTTTTGTATATTATATATTGAAAAAGGGAGGGGGAATAGATAACAGAATGTTTTGACCGCTATGTGGTGATGAGGTCGGACTTCAAGAAAGACAGGCTAACAAATCATATATAATATTATTCAATTAGAATGGAAGGTAGCGGTCAAAATCTCCTTCTTTCCAAGAAATCTCTCCCTCCACCTCTCATGCTTTGCGTATACACACCTCCATGACTTCCATGCTTAATTATTTCCCACCAGGTTAAATTAAATTAAAAAAAAAACAAACAATTACATAGTTGGTAGAAATATTTGACGTGTGTTCTGTTCTCGCCACCTCCAAGCCATTTCTTATGAATTATCCACTATTCCAGCATTTGCACTAATTATTTATATTTCAATATATATATAAAACTTTAATATATACTTGTCGGCAAGAGTTTCAATCTTAATTAATATATGAAAATTAATTACCCCTATATATCCCCCACACAATTTGGAGAGAAAAATAAAATAAACAAATAAAGGTGAACAAGCTAGCTAGCTAGCTAGCTAGCTAGCTGTGAGCATTGTGCAAATTCATTTCCACTAGTTCATAAGAGTGAATTAACGTTGGCCCGCACCAGCTTCCTAAGACTGACAAGAAATATCAGGTTAGTCAATGCTAGCTAGCTGTGAGCATTGTGCAAATTAATTTCCACTAGTTCATAAGAGTGAAATAACGTTGGCCCGCACCAGCTTCCTAAGACTGACAAGAAATATCAGGTTAGTCAATAATTAATTAATTAATTAATTAGTGCTTGACAATATCAAGCTTCTCCCTTTCGTGGAAAGATACTCTCAGGATTTTCTCTTAAAAAAAATAAATAACTTGCACTGTAAGTAAAACAGAATAAATAAAATAAAGCTTAATTTGAACCACTACGTACTAGCTAGCTAGCCGGTAATTCGTTTGGGGTTGAGTGTTAAACATGCATGATTAGCTAGCTAATGCATTATTAGAGATGATATTGGCAAAAATAAAATAAATTAAAAAAAAAACTGATGAAATAAGTAGAAGGGAATTTATTTTTTCAGGCATTAATTTCTTTCCGTGGAAGACAGACGTGAAACACATTGTGGATAGCATGAGCCCGAGAAGTTTTAATTAAAACTGCAAATGATGGCAGGATGAGAAAGAGTCGCAAAAGCATTGAAATTAAAGAATAAAGGCCACAGCACGAATAATTGTAGGATCTAGCTAGCTAGGGGCAGCCAAGGCATGATGATCCTTTGCCCGATAGAGAGAGAGAGCGATCATCATCAGGCATTGATAATTTCCAATAGCAAAATTCATTTCAAAGAGATATAAAGTATTGATCTACATCTTAATATACCTAACATTAATATTTTTGGTTTTTTTAGAAAAAACATTGAGAAAAGCTGTGGAGATTAAAAAATAAATATTTAAATAATATCTATTTTAATGCTTCTGGCTTGTATGAATGACTATATATATGTATATAGCTCTTTATTAATTTGACTATCTTTAATTTGGAGCTGCAAAATTAGAAGAAAAAAGCTAAACAAAATTATTATTTTTTCTTTAGGCTCTTTTTTTAGCTAACAATATATATATATATATATATAGTGTTACTTACAATCAGTCATATTTATTTGACTTTTTATTTATTTATATTGTATGTATATATTAATTTATGCGAGTCCCACAAAATGCATGTTTGTGCATATTTACCATACGTACGAGGAATGTTAAATATTAAAAAAAATAATAAGGAATTCTCAAAAATACATTAATATCATTACACAATACTAAAGTTCGTGTAATTATATCATGAATAGTTTTATTTTTTCTCCTCGAATAGTATTTTCATTGAAATTAAGAAAATTAATAACCATTAATTAATCTCGTGTTAAACACGAATGAATATTCTTAGTCTTTTGACGAGCATCAATTGTGGAAAGCGAAAGAATTAACATAAATGAATGAATGGAAGCTGCAGATTCTGGGGGAGAAAAACTTCAAGCAAACAATTCCAGCAGTAAAAGTTGAGGAAGTGACGTCTGATAAGACAACAACGGCGATGAAGAGGTCAGCCACCTCTCTCTTGTTCCGCTTTGCAGGCTACTGACGGCCACTGGCCTGCTGAAAATTCTGGGGCCTTCTTTTTCCTTCCTCCTTTTCTAAGTACTATCTCTTTATTATTTTTTTAATTTCTTCTTCTCATTAATTAATTAATTTTACAAAATCCCACTAAATCCAACTCGGTAATGAGAAACATAGAAGAAATTTATATGAAATGTTCTATACAGTGCTGTAACTAGGCATATAATACAATGAAATAAAATAAAATAAATTTTAAAAATATGTTTAATCATTTCATTTGATGAGATGGTTGAAATAATTTTATGATTGTCTAAAATTATTCAATTCCTTGATTCCCTTCTTTTATTGATTAGAAAATAACCAATAATATTTACATTGGTTATTTTCTTAACTTGTTCTTTAAAGCTATGATAATTTTATTTTTCATGAGTTTGACATGCACTATTTTTATTATCATTACAACCTTATCTATTTATATTCAATAACTGTATTTTTCTAAACACGACTATTCTTAACCATTTTTTTTAATTGTCACATTTCTCCAGCCAAACATCTTTTTTTAAAATTTAGTTTTTCAAGTGGCTATTCTATTTTGACTCACTCTTCATCAAACTAATGTTTTCTTCTTATCATGGCTTCTTGCCCATTTCCCATCTCTTTCTCGAGGAAAACTTTTTTTTTAATGTGCGGTTTCTTTAGTAACATTTTATCTTTTGATGTAGAATTTCAATTTTTTTTTGTTGGGCGTTTTCATCTTACACATCTATTTATTTTATTCTTTGGATGTTATTTAATCATTTACATGATCTTGAGATTTTTTCTTATCATTAATTGATTTATCATTGAAAAATGATAAAAAATAAAATATTTGATAGACAACAAAAAAAGATTGTAAACAAATTAAGTGTTTTAAAATGATCAAATGAATGACATAAAATCATTTGTTGAAAAAGTCAAAGCTAATATGCAAAGCAATATATGATCTACTCTGATATCAAGAAAAACTTTAGAATAAAATAGCATGTTATTATTTGATAAACTTTATATGTGTGTAGCTAATTTAAAAAAAAAAAGGATTTTGATAATTATGCTTAGACTAATGATATAAATTTCTTTTAGTTTTTTTTATTGCTATTTTCTTTATCTTTTCCCAACAATATATATATAGTTGTGATGGTCATATTTATTTGACTTTTTTATTTATTTATATTATATGTATATATTTATGCGAGTCCCACAAAATGTTTGTCAATATCTACCATACGAGTAATGTTAAATATTAAAATAATAATAATAATAAGGAATTCTCAAAAATACATTAATATCATTCTTCAATACTAAAGTTGGCGCAGTATCAGTAGTTTTATTTAATTTTTTTCTCCTCGAATAGTATTTTCATTGAAATTAAGAAAATTAATAACCATGAAATAATCTCGTGCTAAACACGTACGAGTGACTATTCTTAGTCTTTTGACGAGCATCAATTGTGGAATCCATGGGAGAGAAGAAAAGGAAATGGTAAGAAGTTTTGAATTACTTGACTTAGGAGAGGACCAATCAATGGGGGCTGGGAAACTACTCCGACTATATGATTCCAACATCTTCCAAGAATTAGAAAGACTTAATTAGGTTTGATTCTCTTTTGTGCCGGCTCGATGCACACCTATTTAACTGTTAATGATGGCACCGATTAATTGTAAATTAAAAATACAATATTTTGATTTATTAATTAGATGTAAGTGAGAAATATGGAAATATAGATTTATTTGGGACTAAATTGTGTTTTTTTATGAATTTAAAATCTTAATCATGGATTAAGAAATCTAATTAAGATTACCCTTGGATTTGATCTGATATAACATATGTAGAGTTGATGCTCTACTGCCTCTACATGTATTGGAAGAACGTACTAGGTAATTAATCCATCCATCCTTCACGAACCAAACTAAGAATAAATCAACCGGAGCTAGTGAAATGTTATTAATACATCAAGATTATTTGAACATGCATGTGTGATCCATATATATATATATATATATATATATATGTGTGTGTGTGTGTGTGTGTGTGTGTGTGTGTGTGTGTGGGTGCATGTATGTGCATGTAGGATGATGATAGTGATGATAATAGCTAGTGCGTAGTGCAGCTGGTGGTCGAGGATTTGGTCTTTGTTCAAACATGTAAACCTAAATTGAATAGAATAAAATAAGAAAACATTATGTTTGTTGAAGGAGTAAGATTTTGAAGAAAGAAACAATGCGTGCCCTATGATCTGTTCTCCACGCACAACTACATCAATGGCGGTATTTTTTTTGCTGTAAATTATATACGACGACGACGACTTCTTTTAACTTTTAATTGGTCAACAATGGCAGGGTTGAATAATTTAACGATGAGAATTGGGCTGCCCCACCACCCTCTCCATTCCTCTTTATAAAGAGCACCTTCGAAAGACAACCTCCACACTCATTACTCACTGCTCCCTCGTCATCTTATCACTACAAAACTCTCCGATCCGATCCTTAGATCATTTTGATCTCTTTTTGTGGTAAGTCGTTTGTGCTCTATATGCCTACTCATTTGGGTTGCTCCAGCTAGCTTGATCACCCTGTAAAATTATAAGCCTTTTCTCTTCTCTTTAATTTGATATAATCCCAAACCAAGATTTGTTCTACGTATGCATGGAATATATATGTTGATCATCCAGTAGTTATTTCGTAAAGCTAGCATTTACATGGATGATAACTAAGAACGTGATTTAATTTGCATATGCTTAATGCAGGGATTGAAGGGAGGAATTAAGGGAGATAAATTAATATTAAAGATCATATATTATAGTTAAGAAGAGAAGAGATCAATATATAATCATCATGTGGAGGCTAAAGATTGCAGAGAAAGGGAACAACCCTTACATTTTCACCACGAATGAGTATGCTGGAAGACAGATATGGGAATATGATCCTAATGCCGGAACTCCTGAAGAGCGAGAGCAAGTGGAAGAGGCTCGCCGGAACTTTACTAAGAACCGCTCTAAGGTCAAGCCCAGCTCCGACCTTCTTTGGCAATATCAGGTACGTACTCTAAATATCTTCTTTTATTCTTCCTCAAAATTTACTAACAATTAATATATACTGCTTTTTTTCTTTCCTTAAAAAAAAAAAACAAAATCATGTGAAGCACGGATTAATTACTAAACTAAATAACTACTCCCCATATTGATTATTGGAGTCTTTTTTTTTTAATTTTGTAAAATAAAAAAATCATAAAAATTGTAGTAATATATATGGCATCCTCCTTAATTAATTCTTTCTCGAAATTTAATAACAATATTTATCATTGCCTCTTTTCTTTTAATTTATGCAAAGCTTAATTCTCTTAAAATAACCACTCCCCTTATATATTGATTATTATGGAGTTTTTTTTTTTTTTTTTTTAATTTTGCAAAATAAAAAAAATCCTTTAGATAGTACTATTCAAATACGACGACTTGAAAAATATTAGGATATCATGCTTTGATGTTGACATATTAAGATTACTGTAGATGGACATATTAAAACAAGAATAAAATGATGCCGTAGATTTCCATCCGCTGTCTTAAGCTGATTACTTCAAGTAAAATATTATATTAATTTTAGTGTGAGATTAATTCAATCGGTCCATATAGATTTTGCGAAGGATTTAATTAAAATAGTCAACCTAGTTAATTAATTACTTAACATTAATAAGACCTCCGACGACCCAAATCAATGACTATATGTTAGTTAATGCATGTAATTATGTGGAATAATGACACGTTTTTACCATGATTTGTGTGATACGTACTATGATCTCTCAATCATAGTAGCTAATTATTAATGTTAATATTGTCTTAACCACCACCAATTATGAGATGGAGGGAAAAGAAATGAACGCGAAAGAATTAACATGAATGAGTGATCGATGCAGATTCTGAGGGAGAAAAACTTCAAGCAAACAATTCCGGCAGTGAGAGTTGAGGAAGGTGAAGAAGTCACGTACGAAAAGACAACAACGGCGATGAAGAGGTCAGCCAGCTTTTATTCAGCCTTGCAGGCTAGTGACGGCCACTGGCCTGCTGAGAATTCCGGGGTCCTCTTTTTCCTTCCTCCTTTCGTAAGTGCAATCTCTCTCTCTCTCTTTTTAATCTCTTCTTCTTCGTCTCATTAATTAATTCTTTTTTAATAAAACCCCACTCATGACATCACCTTGGTAATGATCAGAAACGTGTGCCAAACCATGGCTGCTAGCCTGCCTTCCTTATTTATTCCACTAGATCTGTTGATCATTTCTTAATTAATTATCTAATTAAAAAATGTGTGTGTCTATACCTTTTGTAATAGTGGTACTAAATATTTATGCTCTTAGAGTTTATGTGTGTGCAGTCTGCTCTTAATTAATTATTTCTCGCCAAAGAACAAAAAGAATTAAAAGAAGGAAAGAAAAGGGACTTTGGTAATTGAAAGATAATTAACCAGGACAAAAAACATTAATTGCAGGTGTTTTGCTTCTACATTACTGGGCATCTCAACACCATGTTCCCTCCTGAGTACCGCAAAGAAATCTTTCGTTACATATACAACCATCAGGTAATTAATTCCGTATCACTTGAAATAAAAATTAATTTCTTCATCAGAAATCTAATTAATTATGCAAAATCAACACTTTAATTAACATGATATGTATGCTGCAGAATGAAGATGGTGGGTGGGGTCTGCACATAGAAAGTCACAGCAACATGTTTTGCACAACCTTCAGCTACATTTGTCTACGTATGCTTGGGGTAGGGCCAGATGAGGAAGCTTGTGCAAGAGGAAGAAAATGGATTCTTGACCGTGGTGGTGTCACTTCCATTCCCTCTTGGGGCAAGACTTGGCTTTCGGTATGATTGTTTTTTCTTTGGGTTATAAGGATTTTTAGACAATCACACTCATATATACACACACACACACACTAGCTAGTCCAATTTATGATTCATAAGTGGAGTGTAACAATGTTTCTTCTTGATTTTGTTATAGATTCTTGGCCTGTTTGACTGGTCTGGTTGTAACCCTATGCCCCCAGAGTTTTGGATTCTGCCTACTGCCCTTCCTGTTCATCCAGGTAATTGATTAGCAAAACAGTACGTTTCATTGTTTTAGCTTGATTTGCAAGTTAATGATGCTAATTAATATATAAAAAAAATGCAGCAAAAATGTGGTGCTACTGTCGATTGGTTTACATGCCAATGTCATATCTGTATGGAAAAAGATTTGTTGGACCAATTACACCTCTGATTCTGTCATTGAGAGAAGAGCTGTACCTTCAGCCTTACGAAAGCGTCAAGTGGAAGCAAGTCAGACATTTATGTGCAGAGGAGGATCTTTACTATCCACATTCCTTGATTCAGGATTTCCTTTGGGATAGTCTGTATTTGATGTCTGAACCTCTTCTTACTCGCTGGCCCTTCAACCAGTTGGTCAGAAAGAAGGCGCTTGAAGTAACAATGAAGCACATTCATTATGAAGATGAAAACAGTAGATACATTACTATTGGTTGTGTTGAGAAGGTGCTGTGCATGCTTTCTTGTTGGGTGGAAGATCCAGATGGTGTTGCTTTTAAGAGGCATCTTGCTAGGGTTCCTGATTACTTGTGGGTTGGAGAGGATGGAATGAAGGTCCAGAGCTTTGGTAGCCAGTTGTGGGATGCTACTTTTGGTTTTCAGGCTTTGTATACTAGTGAGCTTGGTGAAGAAATCAAGCCGACGCTCGCTAAAGCATTTGATTTCATCAAGAAATCTCAGGTACTAAATCATGAATTCAACCCAATTATTTTTCTTTTCTTTTCGTGCTATAATTTGGTGGCCTTAACTGATCAAAATGAACTTCAAATCTGCTCAAGGTTGTGGATAATCCAGCAGGTGACTTCGTGGGCATGTATCGTCACATTTCTAAAGGATCATGGACTTTCTCTGATCAGGATCATGGCTGGCAACTTTCTGATTGTACAGCCGAAGCTTTAAAGGTTAAAATCACATCAACCGAAGTTAAATTTTATGATAACATTTTTGTAAAATAAAGCAGCACTGAATTTTATTCTCTTTTGTACAGTGTGTTCTCTTCGCTCAAATGTTGCCCACTGAATACATTGGTGAGAAAATGGATCCTCAGATGATATTTGAAGCGGTCAATATCATTCTTTCACTGCAGGTGAGTGATTTTTGCTGCTTTGTGTTATGAACTGTTCTGTTCTTCATATGTTTTTTTTCTTTCAAAGAAATTCATCTAGAGTACTGGTATCGGAATTTTGATCTTCATTCTATAAATTCAGGGACCAAGAGGTGGTCTAGCAGGCTGGGAGCCGATTCGCGGTGAAATGTGGTTAGAGGTAACTTCTATGCTAACATTTTTCCTGTTCTTTTTAGAATCAAAATTTTCTTTTAACACCATATATCAACTGAGTATTTTTTCGTCCTTTTGTGTTCTTAGAAACTCAATCCTATGGAATTCCTGGAGAACATAGTCATCGAGCACGAGTAAGATTTTTCACACAATTCCTTCTTCCCATTTTTGGTTTCTTTTGTACCGTAAATATTAATATCATCCGAGCCTGATTTTATTGTCATACAATGCAGCTATGTTGAGTGCACATCATCTGCAATCCATGGATTTGTGATGTTTATGAAGATGTACCCTGGACACAGGAAGAAAGAAATTGAGACTTTCATTGCAAGAGCTGTCGATTATCTCGAAATGATTCAAATGCCTGATGGTTCATGGTATGGAAACTGGGGAGTTTGCTTCATTTACAGTACATGGTTCGCACTTGTTGGTCTAGCAGCTGCTGGAAAAACCTACTATAATAACCAAGCAATGCGTAGAGGAGTCGATTTTCTACTCAGGGCACAGTCTCCAGATGGTGGATGGGGCGAGAGCTACTTATCTTGCCCAAATAAGGTAATTAACTTCATTTCTTCAATTGAATTATGACTAGCCAAGAAGACAGATACATTGAATAAATATTAATGTGTGTTTCATTGCTCAGATATATACACCTCTCGAAGAAAAGAGATCAACTTATGTGCAGACAGCATGGGCTATGCTTGGTTTGATTCATTCTGGCCAGGTCAGTTCCTAGTGAACCTGTTAATCTTTGCCTAGTTGCTATGATTTTGCATATACTTTATGCTCAATTTCTTTCCGGATTTCAAGTCATGTGGTAATCTTTTTGTTATGGTTTTTTCTTGAAATAGGCGGATAGGGATCCGACTCCACTTCACCGTGGTGCTAAGTTGTTGATTAACTCTCAAGCTGAAGATGGAAGCTATCCTCAGCAGGTATCTTGATATGACCTAGTCGTTGTAACAACACACACACACACACACACACACACGTTTGATTTGGTCATTATTGCTCAAATTTTCTTGAATTTTCACTTGATTTTGTTTAATGATCATTCAAATATTTCGTGCAGGAAATTACTGGTGTTTTCAAGAATAACTGTATGTTACACTATCCAACATATAAGAATGTTTTCCCCTTATGGGCTCTGGCAGAATACCGCAAAAATGTTCCATTGCCTTCCAAGAAGCTTTGAGTCAATCAAAGGATTTTGTACAAGAGAAAGATATATAGCTGTTTGTGTAGAGAAGCTGGAAATTAAATTGTGAATTTTAAGACTGCACAGACCCCATATGCTTATGGTTCTGGGGCAGGTCATAATAAATATGCTCACAGAAGCTTGTAAAAAGTTGAACCAAAAAGTAAGGTTCTCTTAATACCATGTATCCATTATATTAATCAAAATTTTTCAATCTTTCTGGTCCTGTAAATTAGCATGGATAATCTTCTAAAAGAAACTATTCATTACTTCGGCGCAATCGATCATCTATTCTAGGCACGAATCATTTACAATCCCAGCTAGTTTCATCTGTCAATACGGATTTTGGTGATTTGCTTTGATTTTTGTTTCTTGTTAGTGCCTAAGTAGCCAAGAAAGCAAAACTTAAAACTGAAAAAGAACATCAGATAGTGGCTGCATAGATATAGCAGGTCAAACAATTAGTCCAACATTAGACATAACCTATAATTAGCATATCTGCTTAATATAGCAGACCAACTACTAATCAGCATAACAAAATCAAAGGCTGGCCCTGGATCTCTCCTGTATTCATTGCAACCTCTAAAATACTTCCCTTCTAAGCTGTTACACAGGCAAATCTCAGTCACTTAGCCAACTTCTATTTTTCCTTTCCATTGTTACCTATGATGCATCCTGATCATCTTTACTATTCCTGGCATTGCACACCAACTTCATCTCTGTCCTGGCTAATGCATTTTGCATTCCTGCAGGACCAAGAAAGACAAAAATATGTGATTCAAAACTTCTTACATTTGAAAATTCTGGAGAGAGTAGTAAGCATTTGAGAATTCTTGAGCATTGTACTAATGGTAATGGCTGCGCACGTAGCTATGCTTGCGCGCGCAACCACCTCATCATTAGTCCTCCTTGTTCTTGCATTTGTGTTATCTATTGTGGTTACATCATTTGGCTCACCAGATTCTGATGCCCTTTTAAAGTTCAAGGAACAGCTAGTGAACAATGAGGCTATTAGTAACTGGAATGTCTCGGTGAATCCATGCGAAAGGGATAGATCAAATTGGGTTGGTGTGCTTTGTTTCAATGGAGGCATTTGGGGTTTGCAGCTTGAACATATGGGACTCGCTGGCAATATTGATTTGGATGCACTAGCTCCCCTGCCTTCCTTTCGAACGTTAAGCCTTATGGACAACAATTTTGATGGTCCATTGCCTGATTTCAAGAAACTGGGGAAGTTAAAAGCGTTGTATTTGTCAAACAACCGATTCTCTGGAGACATTCCTGACAAAGCATTCGAAGGCATGGGTTCATTAAAGAGACTGTTTTTGGCAAATAACCTGCTTACAGGAAAGATTGCTTCATCACTTGCAATCTTGCCTAAGTTAACGGAATTGAAGCTTGATGGAAACCAATTTGAAGGCCAAATACCCAATTTTCAACAGAAGGGTATGAAGACAGCAAATGTAGCCAACAATGAATTGGAGGGTCCAATCCCAGAAGCCCTGAGCAGATTGAGTCCAAACTCATTTGCAGGTAATCGTTTTATCCAGCTACGGATTACTTATGTATCTTTATGATTTATCTCTGACCTTTTTTCAGCAGCATTTCCCTTATAAAATCTTTCTTAACTAAATCATTTTCAGGCAACAAAGGACTTTGTGGACCGCCTCTAGGACCATGCATACCCTCTCCACCTTCTACCCCTAAAGCCCATGGGAAGAAATTCAGCATTCTATATATTGTAATCATTATACTGATTGTTCTGCTAATACTAGCAGCCATTGCTTTTGCTTTCCTTTTGTTTTCCCGAAAAGAAAGTAAAAGACGAACGCAGAGGAGAGCATCAGAGAACTCCAACAGAATTATGTCTTCCTATTATAGAGATGTACATCGTGAAATGCCAGAGACTAATTCGCATTCAAGGATAACTGATCATGGAAAGTTGTCATTCCTGAAGGATGACATTGAGAAATTTGATTTGCAAGACTTGCTTAGAGCATCAGCAGAAGTTTTGGGGAGTGGGACATATGGATCTTCATACAAAGCTGTCGTCGGTGGACAACCTGTGGTTGTTAAGAGGTATCGGCATATGAACAATGTGGAGAGAGAAGAGTTTCATGAGCACATGAGAAGGATAGGGAGGTTGAAGCATCCAAACTTGCTGCCTCTTGCGGCGTATTATTATAGGAGGGAAGAGAAGCTTTTGGTTACCGTGTTTGCCGAGAATGGTAGCTTGGCTAGTCACCTTCATGGTAAGTTCCTTTGAAATCAACTGTAATTTTTCTGAAACCATCAAGTCTTTGTATTCTTACAGCCATTGTACCTGTCTTCCTCAGGAAATCATTCACTGGAAGAAGATGGACTTGATTGGCGTATCCGCTTGAAAATCGTCAAAGGAGTAGCCAGGGGCTTGGCTTTCCTCTACAATCAGCTTCCTATAATTGCTCCTCATGGACACCTGAAATCTTCCAATGTGCTCCTCGACGAGTCATTTGAGCCTCTCTTGACAGATTATGCTCTAAGACCTGTGATCAACCCTGAACATGCCCACGTGTTCATGATGGCTTACAAGTCGCCTGAGTATGCACAACATGGCCGGTCATCGAACAAGACAGATATATGGAGTTTTGGCATATTAATACTGGAAATATTAACTGGCAAGTTCCCTGAGAACTATCTAACACCAGGGTATAATAGCGATGCAGACTTGGCAACTTGGGTTAATAACATGGTGAAGGAAAAGCGAACAAGTGAAGTGTTTGATAAGGAAATGCTGGGAACGAAAAATAGCAAGGGAGAAATGATAAAACTTCTGAAAATTGGATTGAGTTGTTGCGAACAGGAAGTTGAGAGAAGGTCGGACATTAAGGAAGTTGTCGACAAGATTGAGGAATTGAAAGAAGGAGATGATGATGAAGACTTTTACGGAAGTGAAGGGAATGCATGCAGTGTTAGAGGAAATAATCAAGAAGGTTTTTCTTTCACGTACGATCGATGATGATCGGCAAGTATGAAGGAAAAGGCATATAGAACAATATCACAAGGGCTAACAGGTTTCCTGGGATTTCCACACGGTGAAGAACACCAAGAGTGGAATGATTGTTATGGGGGCTGTTAGCTTTCCTCTATCAACTGTAAAAAAAATGTTGTAAGTCAATAATGGGGGTTGATTAGCTGATAGAATTTTATGCTTTTGGGTTTTGGGCGAAAAAGGAAAAGCATAAAGAAAAAATATTTTTCAGTCAGTTCATTTTTTGTCATCATCTGTGTTATCTCCCCACGTTAAAAGTAACAGGTATACCTGATATACATAATCACAGTAAACCAGGTCTGCCTATAAAGCCACACTTGTGCATACACAGAAACCTTGGCATTGTTTTTTGTACTTGTACACTTGACATTCAATTTGACAATGCAATTAATTTCTAGCTTCCTAAGCTGCTATGATTCCCATGCATGCCCTAGTCCTACCATATATTCTCTCTCTCTTTTCTCAGCAAGTTTATGACGTATTTGAATTCTTCCTGCAGTTTATGCTCCTGCCATGAGGTACCTTAGGCTTACGCTTTGCCCTCGTTCTCAAGCTTGAACTGGGATCTTAAGTAATTTTTTTTATATTGGGAAGCCCTACAATCACATGCTGTTAAGGTTCCTTTCCCTTTAAAGGCTTCAAATTGACAGTTAATATTGCAAGCTTTATAACCAGATATCAGTCAAGAAAAGATTTCTTCAAGAAGATATAAAAATGTCTCAATTTTGTTTACTGAGAATTTTATGCCATTAGACTCATTCATACAATTGGAAACAAGAATCAGCAGATTTAAATAAATTACAGACTGCATCCTGCAGTGCACAAGGACTTCTGATCTAGCAGAAGGTGGAAATATATATACACTTGATATGGTACAAGAAAGTTTACATTACAAGCTAATATATCAACACTTTAACAAGAAAGGGAACGGAAAATATTTAATGGAAATGAACATCTTATCTCATTTGTCATTTCCTTGATTTCTATGCATATCACCTTCTTGTGAAAGGGAACAGCAGTTGCTAACAGTTGAGCCATTTATCTATTTCCTGAGCAAATCACCAGCTTGAGAATTTTGAAGCTTTGCCTGCCAAGTGGGCTACTGAAATTCTTTTTTTACCTTGTACCATTAATTAAAAATTTGCATATTTTGAAAAGAATACAAAGATACA
>Ga0307513_10006388_pt1 | contig 15401 bp, 8 predicted proteins | sample 15_EM_MG_FD_202174 | JGI IMG/M metagenome (GOLD analysis project Ga0307513, IMG submission 202174) | Populus trichocarpa ectomycorrhiza microbial communities from riparian zone in the Pacific Northwest, United States - 15_EM | ecosystem: Host-associated > Plants > Roots > Unclassified | place... | reverse complement strand
CATAGGACTGCCGTCTTTATGAAAGACGGACGCTTTGCCCGGCCGTCCGTACCCACCCTGCCCGGGACGCCCGGGACTATAGTCCGCCAGGGCCCTGCCGTCCGCCCGGGACGGTTGGGAACACTGGTGGAAACCCCACCAGACTCTACGCGGAACGCAACTGTAGGTAAACACCATCTACTTACCCGTCCCCTCTAACCATTAAGTCCCACTTAAGAGCCGGCACCATCTCAAGGCGCAAGACTGCAGTACTCGTAATTCTCTGACGTTTGTAAACACGACTGCTATTGTATACACCAAAATTTTGAGGTTCCAGCCTACCTTTTGTATGTATGCAAACCAGTTGTGTTCACAAACGTCAGAAAATTACGAGCACAGGTAAAACGCCTTTACGCTTTCACCATACGGGTCGGGTGATACATTTTTGAGTGTGATAATCTATATCAATGGCTTCGCGGGTAGTTACTGAAAACAGTTTTGAATAGTGCCATTAGTATTGTTCACTAGATTTCTCCGGGGAGTGTGGCAAGAGAGAAAAAGGCATGAGCTAGCATGGTCAAACATCAGAATAAGGAAAATGTGAATCGCCTCAGGGTTCTGAAGGCATTAGTTCCCGGGGGGGTCTGTGTAACGAGGTTCGGATTTAGGTTGACTAACAGTATTGCCAACAAGGCGCGAGAATTTATCTACCCCGCTTTCCCCCAAGTTCAAGCAATTGCATTTGGCAAACTCCAAGTCAATCAACACCTTGCTCTCAACGTTCAGCGCGGTAAAAATTGAGAAATGTTGCGAGCTTCCAACACGGAGAACTCCCCTACCAATGCCGATAATTCTTTCCAGACCATGGGCTCTTTCAACAATAACGATAGCTGTTTCAATAATAACGATAGATCTTTCAACACGAGCTCTTTCAACAAAACTACCGTTAACAACACCACCGTCGACGATAGATCGGAAATACTGGCGTGGCTATCTCCATTAGAGCCCCAGATACGGCATCGAGACATCGCATCGCGGCGGGTCGATAGTATTGGAGCCTGGGTGTTGGAAACTAAAGAATTCAAACGCTGGTACAAGGGTAGCGAGGAGGATGGATCATATCATCCGACTTTATTTTGTGACGGAAATCCAGGAGTTGGAAAGAGTTATATCACGTGAGAGAGTGTATCATTGCTGGGATTGAAGAATACGATTGCTAAGTGGTTGCGATGGTAGTTCACTAGTTATAGACAAGCTGTGCGACGAGGCTGCTGAGGGAGATCCTACCGTTGCGTGTTTTTACTTTGACTTTGCTGCTCGGGGTGAGCAGTCACCAGTAAATATGCTTGGCTCCCTGGTGAGACAGCTCGTTAGCGGGGAGGGGGGGATTCCAGGAGCGATAGCCCGCGAGTTTCGAAAGGAGAAATGGACTATAGGGGGTAGGAGGCCCCAAATTCCGGGCATTTTGAGGATGTTCAGGACAATCGCAGCCACGAAGCCCACATTTATATGTGTTGATGCACTAGATGAATGTGTGCCCGAAAATCGAATGGTAGTTCTTGAGTCATTAGGTGAGATTCTGCAGGGGTCTCCTAATACTCAGTTATTTATGACTGGAAGACCACATGTGCGGAGTCAGGTGGGGAGGGAGTTAGGTGGAGCGGCGATGTTTGTATTTATACGGGTTACGGAAGATGGAGTCCTTAGATTTCTGCGTGAGAAACTCAGGAAGAACACAATCCCAGACATGATGAGTAGCACATTGGAGGAGGATATTATGAAGAGCATTCCGGCAATAAGTTCAGAAACGTATGTACAAACGGGACTAAGATTAAGACTACTTCAAATCAATAACTAGTGCATTTGAACCTAGATTCCTTCTGGCCGCTCTCCACATCGAGGGAATCCTCCGAGGTACCACCGTTGCTCATCGGAGGAAAACGCTCAAGTCAATAAAAGATGGGGCAGGGTTAGGAGATGTATACGGGGCGACGCTCGAGCGAATAAAGGCTCAGGAAGAGGAAAAGGCGACGCTTGCGATGGCCACTCTCACATGGGTGTGCCATGCGGAACGGCCGTTACAGGTAGATGAGCTGTGCCATGCGTTGGCAGTGGAGATAGGAGAAACGGATTTTGATCCAGAGAATGTTCCGTCGATAGGGACATTGCTTGACTACTGCCAAAGCCTGATCACAGTCGATGAGCAGGCTTCGACAGTTCGGTTAATCCACGATACGGTCCAAGAGTACCTTTGCAGCCAACGAGGTCTCTTCCTTAAACCCCATTCGATTCTTGCAGAAACATGCCTAACCTATCTGAACTCGCGACAAATCAAGAATCTCACACCCCATTCTCTCTCAGACTTTCAAAGCATTCCATTCCTTAAATATTGCGCTAGGTATTGGGGAACACATACGAACAGAGATCTCACAGACCATGCGAAGACCCTTGCTCTTAAGCTCCTAAACAGGTATGAAGGCCACATATCCGCTGTATCACTTCTGGAGCAGGTACTGCATCCCCAATATATCAGAGTCATCGCTACTGCTCCGCTATTCTCCGCACTACACTGCGCATCGTTCTTCGGGATTGTTGAGCTTGTGACTGTATTGATGAATACAGGAGGCTACAACATCAACCAACAAGATTGCACAGATAGTACACCACTAGTATGGTCGGCGATAAATGGCCACGAAGGGGTTGTCAGATTATTGCTCCAACGGCAAGATGTCGACCCCAATCGCCCAGATATAGATGGTAATGGACCACTTGGGTGCGCAGCAATCAAGGGACACAAGGGAGTGGTGAAGATGCTGCTGGAACGGCAAGATGTCGACCTCAATCACCCTAATAAGAATGGACAAACACCAGTGGCATGTGCTGCTGTCAACGGACACGATGGAGTGGTTACGTTATTGCTGGAGCGGGTAAATGTCGACCCCAATCGCCCAGAAAAGAATGGTAATGGACCACTTGGATGCGCTGCAATCGAGGGACATGAGGGAGTGGTGAAGATACTGCTGGAACGGCAAGATAGCGACCCTAATCGCCGTAATAACGATGGTCGAACACCACTCTTGAGTGCTGCTCTCAACGGACACGAGGGAGTGGTCAAGCTCTTGCTGCAGCGGGAGAATGTCGACCCCAATTGCCCAGAAAAGGATGGTAATGGGCCACTTGGATGCGCAGCAATCAAGGGACACGAGGGAGTGGTAAAGATACTGCTGGAACGGCAAGATGTCGACCCTAATCGCCATAATAACGATGGTCGAACACCTCTCGGATGTGCTGCTATCAATGGACACGAAGGGGCGGTCACGTTATTGCTAGCACGGGAAGATGTCGACCCCAATCGCCCAGATTACGATGGTGATGGACCACTTGGATGCGCTGCAATCGGGGGACACGAGGGAGTGGTGAGGATACTGCTGGAACAGCAAGATGTGGACCCCAATCGCCCTAATAACGATGGTCTAACACCACTCCTGAGTGCTACAGCCCGCGGACACGACGGGGTGGTCAAGATATTGCAGGAAAGTGGAGTTGTCGACCCCAATCGCCCAGACAAACACAATGGCACACCGCTCTCTGATGCTGCTGCGGAGGGACATCTAGTGGTGCAGCCACTGCATGCCCCCAATTTTGTTGACCCGCCAGATGCTAGTGCTAGGAGACAAGGGAGGTGGGATATGTGGAAGAGTGGCGTGTTTTCTTTAAAAAAAAAAGAAAGCATAATTCCTCAGTTAACAAATGTTGGAATAAGCGCCTCGGTGTCTATGAGGAACGGTGGTATTTTTGGTGGTCCTTGCCTGAGCGGCTTCAATTGTATAGAATGGACGCGGGAAATAGCATAAGTTGGTGGCCATGAGATGCTAATCGGTATGCCCAAGCCTCATTATTTGGATAGTTTCCGGGAATCGGTTGAGGCTTCGGGAAATGAGGTGAGGCTTCGGGAATGGGTTTAGGTTTTGGATCGATGCATCCGCCGGAAGGAGAGCAGAAGAGCGGGAAAGGTGCATGAAAGAGTTAGATGCCGGGAAGTTATCAATAATGGGAATCTTTGTCTTTTTTAGTGTGGGAGTACGTAGAATGGAAAGGGGGGTATGGTGAAGGGAATGGATATGTGTGGTGACCGATGGAAGGATAAGACAACTTCATTGTAGTTTATATATAACGTCATTTACCTAGTAACGACTCTTTCCCGGGATGTGGCTCACCATGGCAACCACTGGAAAATCAAATGTATATCTCAATATCTGCATAAATAGTAGTGATACCACATTGAAAATCTGTTAGAAAGCACTTTTAAATATGGAGAATCAGAATATGAAGCTTTCAATTAATAATAAAAAATAATGCTTCTTGCATACTAACTTTATTCCAAAGTAGATCAGTTAGCAGGTTGCTTACAATTGAAGTCAAGAAAATTGAAACCAACCATTGAAGTAACAGTTTGAGCAAGTAATAAGAGCTTATAGATCTTGTATTTGATGTATGAACTGCTGTGGTATTTATTTGTAGCCATTATAGGAGGTATTGTGACTTTAAAAAAGAGTATAGTTAATTGAAAGCTTCATATTCTGATTCTCCATATTTAAAAGTACTTTCTAACAGATTGTCAATATGGTATCACTACTATTTATGCAGATATTAAAATATACATTTGATTTTCCAGTGGTTGCCATGGTGAGCTGCATCCCGGTGAAGAGATGTTGGGTTGGAACAACCTATTACCAATTGGGCAAAGCTCGGGGGAATGGCATGAAGGTCTTCGGAGAAAGGTTAGCCCGTTTACCCAGAGGTCATAGCTCTCTAACGTAATTTACGGGGATGTGGCTCACCACAGGGATCCGGCTCACCCATAGCAACCATTGTAAAATCAAATCTACATTTGATTATCACAACAAATAAATGAGATACCACCCTGAGCATCAAGCCACAGGTACTTTGAAATATAGAGAATCTGAAAATCTAGTTTTTATTTTCTGGTGATAAATTGTTATTCTGATATAGTGGTTTAAAGATTGCCTATTTTAAATATAAAGTGTGGTTTTTCATAAGCATAAAAAAATTGAAAACCCTGGAAGAATTACATAATAAAATAGATAGAAGGATAGTATAAGTCTTAGATATTCAGAATAACCAGGTTTTAATTTTCTTGATAATCATTTTTGAAAGCCACAGTAATTAAAAAAGAGGTAGAAAATACGTGCAAATTACATACAAATTGGATCAATTTTACCATGTAATATCTACATAGGTAGTTGGCCTATGAACTCAATATCTTGAAATAACCTTTATGATGATATCTGAAGTTAGTATATGAAGTTTGAAGTCAGATAAATATCGTCTTCTATATTTTATACAGGTTCTTAAAGATGATTGCTATTTAACCCAAAAACTGTATGTTAATCATGAACTAGGTGAAATCAAATCGTTGGGCTAACTACAAGTCAATTACCAATAAGATCAGGTTTAGTAGACCAGAGTAGACAGTATGGGACATAGTTTGGAGTGTATATTAATTATAATAAGTAGTAGAAAGAGAATTATTGATTGTAACTAAAAGCCATTAATAGAGAATCTAATCAACAGCTATTATTGAATCTAGCTCTAAACACTGCTGCTAGACTTGCTAGAACCTATAACTTAATCTAATAACTCCGTGTTCGTTTAAATAAGTTATTATAGCAAAATAAATATATGATAAGAATTTATTCTAACCATTTGATAGTTTGATAATAATCAATGCACAAGGTATGTAAAACCTTTTTATTTACCTTGAAAATTTATATACTATCTTAGGATATGATAGTCAAAGGGATTCCAAGATATTGAGTTCATAGGCCAACTATGTATGTAGATATCACATGGTAAAATTGATCCAATTTGTATGTAATTTGCACGTATTTTCTACCTCTTTTTTAATCTCTGTGGCTTTCAAAAATGATTATCAAGAAAATTAAAACCTGGTTATTCTGAATATCTAAGACTTATACTATCCTTCTATCTATTTTATTATGTAATTCTTCCAGGGTTTTTAATTTTTTTATGCTTATGAAAAACCACACTTTATATTTAAAATAGGCAATCTTTAAACCACTATATCAGAATAACAATTTATCACCAGAAAATAAAAACTAGATTTTCAGATTCTCTATATTTCAAAGTACCTGTGGCTTGATTCTCAGGGTGGTATCTCATTTATTTGTTGTGATAATCAAATGTAGATTTGATTTTCCAATGGTTGCTATGGGTGAGCCGGATCCCTGTGGTGAGCCACATCCCCGTAAATTACGTTAATCAAATTTTTCACACTAAACTATACTAGACGGTATAATTAGGGTAAACACGCACCCATCTAGTACCCCTACACACTTCTCACCGCCTAACCTGCTTTGACGGTCGGCACCGTCTCCGGTTGCTAGACGGCCGTCTATAGGTAAACGGGCCCTTAGTGAGGTTTGCTACGACGGTCGCAACTTGAACCGTTCTTATCACCACAGCAACCACGCTAGCCTATCCAAATGCGCAATAGCGCTGGGTGGCTTAGCCTCGAGCAGTCTTAAGAACTGCTCTCAAATACGACGGTCCTAGAGGGTTGTGTTTACCCTTTCGTTTACTGAAAATTGGTGCACTTTGCCCCAACGCTCGGAGAAAAATTTTCAACTCATATCAAATTTCGTACGATCCTAGCAAAATGCCATTCCCCCGAAATTGGAGCAACATACGTAATCCGCCACAAGTAAGAACAGCTCTAACTGCGACTATCACAGCAAAACTTCCCTATTGTTGCGGGATTCCCGGTGTGTAGCGTGAGGGCTATCGGGATTCCTTTCACTGGATGGAACACGATTGTTCGCTTGGAGTAAGGCTAATGTTAATTTCGGCGGGATCTTCGGTTTCCGGAAGGTAACTCAGTGCGCCCCACTTGTAGCCGCAGTGGCGAGGTATGTTACCGTATAGTAGCCAGGTATGTACGAGTGCTGCCGATAGATATATCCGTCACGTGGGTCTGATAAGAAAACCTTTGTGAACTTTTCTTAGTGCAGTGTGCCCTGATAAAGCACGTGGCGGGTATGTCTGTCGGCCGCTCTCGCAGTGGGAGAGCGGTTGTACAAGTACGATACCGTATTGTCCGTGGACAAAATTAACCGCGGATCAACCAAGAGGGAAACACTTAAGCCATGACGACAACACTCACCCACCAACCCCACAATCACTAAAAGCGAAGAAAGAAAATCAAGGATATAAGTATAAAGTAGAATACATAGTAGAAATTCATATTTGAGCTATGATAGAGAAAGTTCTTTAAGTGGTGTTGAAAGCGCAGCGTGATGAGCACAAGTAGGGTGCGTTGCCATCGATGGTTGATCCGCGGTTAATTTTGTCCACGGGCAATATTAAGTAGGAAACCTTGTTATACCTTGACCTGAAACGTAAGATATTATCACTGCTGATAGTGTTGGTGGTTCCTGCTAAAAGATAGTTTTGTATGTTAGCTATCATTGCTGTAGTGGTTTATGGATGTTACAAGAGACAGGCATAAAAAAGTGGTACTTGTACGCTGCAGGGGTGGGGTGGGTTGATTTTGGACAAAATTCTGGTACGCTGCAACCAAACCACACTCAGACAGAAAATATGTTGAGATGGTAAAGTACATCTTAAACCCCATCCTTTACCATACAGTTACCAACTCCAAGGGGTAAGTATTTTGAACCAACACTCCTGTGTGCAAGAAAATAAATGGGTATGGATGACAGAGCAGAGCAGCCTCTACACATAGATCCAAAAAGAATATTGATTTCTTCAATAAGCCACTGGGCTTTAAAGCCCACTTATCATAAGGCTAGCATTAAACATGGTCCTAGTTTAGAGGTTCAGGTGCCCCCTCAGCAGACACCTCTTAGGGTTTGATTTGATAGTAAATGTGTTAGAGTAGAGGTCATCTACATCACTGATACATAATTTCCTTTATCAGTTGCATAGTATGGGAAGAAACATGGATTCTCTTAAAGTTTCCCTTCTCAAGTGTACCACTGCTTCTGAGACATTAGTTATGCACCGTACCACTTTTTTATGCCTGTCCCTTGTACCAGGTTTATTTTACCGCCGGTGCCTTGGAGTTAACGTGAATGGCTTAGTAATGTGGGGTAGGATCGGAGGAGACTAGGGTGAGAGGCTAGTCTAGTGCCAGCTGGCAGGGTTTGGTCTTGGGTAAAAGGCACTGCGCAACCAGGATCCCCAGCAAAATTCAACTACAGTAGCACGATAATCAAAATACCGACTGCAATCACAACCACAACTATGACTATTGGTTCAAACTACTGAAATATGAATCAGTTCGCCTCCCTCTCATTTGGAGACTTCAGCCGTTTTCATGATAAGAGAGCAATAAAAAGACTGTAGCTACAAGTATCATGGCGACTGAGGGTTGTTGAGAATGGTGGTTGGCTTGTTGACTCAGGACTTTAAGAGAGCCGCAGAGCCACGTCGCCGACAGGTACCGTCGCGCATAGCAAATTTTGCTCTCAACTACCCAGAGTAAATCCTGTTTGCCTATAGACGACCGTTTAGCACCTCAAGACTGTGCCGACCGTTGAGGGGGGCTTGACGGTTGGAGGTGTGGGCAAGCAGATGGCGTTTGCCTTCAGTATCGTGTTGTCTACTTGGGCGCAAATTAAATACTCGTACACGGTGTGACAACGACATGCCTCAATGACCATGCCTCAACGGTGATACCTCAGCAACAATTAACTATCAGCTATAAGTAAATAGTACCTTTATAGAAAAAATAATAGAAATACCATGTCGAGAGCCCCATTAAAGAAAGTATTTGGGAAATTATGCATGAAACAGATCGTGGTAGGAATTATGGTGAGGCAGGTAGTTAGATGATAAGGGACAGTGGTTGATGAGGGATGACTGTTGTCACAAACCGTGTACAGTACGAGAATTTAATTTGCGCCTGAGTAGAGTCTGGTGGAATTGACAAGCGCGCCTCTGAGGCGACCTAACATTTTGACAAGAATTTAGGACGGTAGAAACTTTGGTAAGTACTTTTGCATTGCTTATCAGATAATAATCCGAGTCGGGACGCCACCCTCTATTTTTAACACCGAGATTTTGGGAATAGACGGTGTGGTAAACCAGGCCTAATAGGTTTAATTTGCTAGAGACTCGAAATGATCCTGCTAGCGATATTGTCCTTGTCTCTCTAAACTAATCTTGCAGTGAGTAGAAGCCCTCACATAGGACTCCTCGCCCTGAAATCTGTGTCTAATAGCCATAAGAACAATATTAGTATGATATTAAACTTTTGACTTCTCCTCTACTTTTCTAGTGGCTTAAGTGGTGTTCGGTTAGGGGCAAAAGTGGCTGTGCGCCCAGGTGCGAAGTTGGTGTGACACCATCACACACCCCCGCTTTGGTTTAACAAGGCCCAACAATTTCCTGCTCCCGGGAATCTCACAAACTAACAACACTCAGAAACTCCTTCTTCTCAACAGAGTAAGCAATAAACAGTCGGAGATGTCCCGACATACTATCAAGGATAATGCCAACTGCTTCAATACTACAAACTCTATTAGTGTGCAGAATAACCTTACTTTTTCCGATGATCGGTCTCAACTCCTAACTTGGTTATCACCCCTGGATCCAGGCTTGCGCCATTCGGACATTCAAGAGCGCCGTGTGAAGGATGTTGGGGAATGGCTCATACAATCTGAGGAATTCAGAAGGTGGTACGGACTGGGTGGGGAGGGTGAAGGTGATAAAGGAGTTTTGTTTTGCTATGGGGATCCGGGTGTCGGCAAGACATTCATCAGGTAACAAGGGTTATTCTCCGGAAATAAAATTGAGGCCGTACTAACGAGTCATAATAACAGTTCGCTAGTAGTGGACACGCTCTGCGATCGGACTAGAGGACAAAGCACCCCGGTCACGTGCTTCTACTTCGACTTCACGGAGCGAAAGGAGCAGTCTGCGACCAACGTTCTAGGCTCCTCGCTAAAGCAGATGGTCAGCGGAACGGGAAGGATTCCGGAGGAAATATGGCATGCCTTGCGAGAGCAGAAAGAGGCCGTTAGTGGGCGCAGACCGCAACTCGTTGATATTGTGAAGATGCTGCAACTCATCACGTCTTCACAGCGCACATATATGTGTATTGACGCCCTTGACGAATGTACGACTGCGCAGCGATTTAGGCTTTTTGATTCGTTGAAGGAAATCCTGGACAAGTCCCCAAACGCTCGAGTATTTATGACTGGAAGACCCCATATCCGGGCTGAAATTGAAAATCACCTGGCTGGACGGGCGGCAAGTGTATCTGTAAGCCCTGCCAGAGACGATATCGTCAGTTACATTCGTTTTCGACTGAGCCACGACGAAACACCGGATGCCATGGACATGAGTCTAGAAGCAGATATTCTGGAGAAGATTCCCGAAAATATATCCGAAATGTGAGTAGAGGGTGGCAATGGCGCTCAAAATCCAATCCAACATTATTGGCTAATAGGTATACTCAGATTTCTACTCGTTTCCCTGAATATTGGGTCAATCTTGCAAGAATCAACGATTCATCGAAGACGAGAGCGGCTCAGTAAAATAACAGATGGGTTGGGGTTAGGCGATGCTTACGGTGCGACGATTGAACGAATAAAAGCGCAGGATGGTGATAAATCCACACTCGGGATGGGAGCTTTGATGTGGGTCTGTCATGCGGAACGGCCATTGAAAGTAGAAGAACTTTGCTACGCCCTCGCAGCGGAGCTTGGTTCCACGGATTTCAATCCCCAGAACGTCCCCTCGATATCGACATTACTGAGCTGCTGTCAAGGGCTTATTTCTGTGGATAAAGAGGCATCAACTGTGCGACTCATTCATTTTACTCTCAAAGAGTATCTTTACGCCCGTCCGGATATCTTCGGAAGACACCACTCGACAATGGCAGAGATCTGCTTGACTTATCTCAATTCCGAAAAGGTCAAAGCACTTTCCCTCGATGTCTCTCCCCTCATCCTCGACACGCCCTTTCTAAAATATTGCTCCCGATACTGGGGAGTCCATGCGAAAAGGGACTTCTCGAACCGCGTAAGATCACTTGCACTGGAGCTCCTGCAGGGTTATGATAGCCACATATCTGCCAGATCACTTCTAGCACAAGTAAGGCTTTTGATTCACAGGAGGCAGGGTATGAGTTTCCAATTCAATGGATTACACTGCGCATCGTTTTTCGGAATTGAGGAGGGAGTAGTGGCATTAATAGGGATGGAAAGTTATAGTATCAACGAAGGGGATATTTATGGGAACACTCCCCTTGCATGGGCTGCTGAGGGAGGACACGAGGGGGTAGTGAAAATACTGCTGGGGCAGGCAGAAGTCAACCCCAACAGGCCAGATAACGGCGGCCGAACGCCACTCCAGAGGGCCGCTGGGAGTGGGCATCAAGGAGTAGTGAAAGTACTACTCGAGCAGGACGAGGTCAACCCCGACAAACCAGATAATAAGGGCCAAACCCCACTCCAGCGTGCCGCTCGGGCTGGGCATGAAGGAGTTGTGAAAGTAATACTCGAGCGGGGCGAAGTGGACCCCGAGAAGCTAGATAATTACGGCCTAACACCACTCCAGAGTGCCGCTGAGGGTGGTTATGAAGGCGTTGTGCAAGTACTACTCGAGCGGGGCAAAGCGAAACCTGAGGGGTTAGATAATCGCGGAGAAACGGCGCTCCTGAAGGCTACTCGCTATGGACACGAAAAAGTCGTAAAAATACTACTCGCGCAAGTAGTAGTCAACCCCGACAAGCCAAACCATCACGGCAGTACACCGCTCTTGCTAGCTGCTCAGTATGGGTATCAGAATGTGGTCAAAATGCTACTGCGGAGAGAAGAGGTCAATCCCGATAAGCGAGATGGCGATGGCGACACGCCGCTCTTATGTGCTGCCTACGGTGGACATGAGGGAGTAGTGAAAATACTATTCGAGACAGAGCGGGCTAACCTCGATGATACAAATCATGCTGGCCAAACACCACTCATGTGTGCAGTAAGGAATGGCCATAAGGGGGTTGTTGAGCTTCTGCAGCTTCACCAAGCGGCCGCCCATATCACGTCCTTGGGCCCAGGAGACACCACCCGGTAGAGATCTCCTCCCCCTCTTCGAGCACGTTCCTCATCGAAGCTGTTTTTGGACATCGGCTTTTATAGCGAAGGGAGTTCCCCTGTTATGCGAACACATACTATATACATATTATCGGACTAGCCTGAAACTCCTTGTCTAACTTACTCGTGTGAAGATACGAGTACCTGCTTACAGGGCGCAGTAGCGTCTGGTCAGCGAGGAGATATATCATAGCTTTATGGCTGTAGGAAGGTTCGGTTTATACCCTACAGTTTTCATCCTACCCCATTCAATTTCCCCCCACTGTAGTTCTAAATTCTGGCATGCGCCTGTTTTATTTTCTCGTTCCTCCTCCCCTCTTTCTTGAGTGATAGAATTCCCTGGGTCATGGATAAGTTGTCTATAGTGTCCTTTTTTTAGATTCTCGAGGAGTGGTGTATGATAGCCCTAAAATACTCAAGATAGTTGAGAACTATATCCTAACCTCACCAGCAATTGGGCACCCGTTACTATATATTCTATGGCCTGTTTGGTGGTACGGTACTGTATTGCGCTTGGTTGATACCAAAGAGCCACCCCCGCTCCAACATAAATATAAGGAGGTTGGGGGAGCCTAGCAGAAGGGTTTTTTATGTCACTTATGGATCTTGGTGCGGAGGTGTGACTTAGTCGATTCTAGAAGCCGCGAGAATGTGATAGGCCTTTCAAGTGTGTTAAATTACCGTATAATGTGGCAAAGGTTGGATTGGCACTAGTGTGGATTTTCTTGAACCTGTCCAACCAGCGGGGCCTATATGTTTAAACTGTCGCAAATTCGCCTTCTTCGCACCCTCCTGTTGGCTCGGTTACCTTAGTTTCGCTTCAGCTCCCGTCCGGCTTTTGCCAGATTATACACTATTCATAGGCGTGTGCGATGGATTTATTAACCACCGTATTGTGCCTGGACAAAATTAACAGATCAACGAATGCTCATAATTTTCGCTGTCATGTTGTTAACCCCCTCGCCCCAACCCAACCAAGAAAAATAAGTAAGAATAATCTAGATGCTCGTACATGGCAGTAATCAGTACTTCTTATACCGACTATCGGCCTTAATAAAAAAAGAGAAGGTACTTGTCCCAGGCAAGAAGTACCCGCAAACAGGGGGTGTCTATTTGTATGAGCGCTCAGACGCTCACGGATGTTTTGCCATATATATTTTTAATCCCTGTTTGCGGGTATTTGTTGCCTAGGACAAGTATTATGAGGTGCGTGTTGAGTGGTAATGATTTGCGTGGGGCCCCGGAAGCGATAGGTTCCCAAGCTCACCCGGGTGATTGGTTAATTTTGTCCAGATACAATAGTTTCATCGTTCATAGGAGACTTTCCCAAAATGACTTTCCTTTTTCATTAAGAGAGTACACCGAGGAAATAGGAGACATCGAGAGAGATATAGAGAGAGTTGTGGTGATTCTTGAAAGATCGGGATATGTCATTTGTGTTTTACATATGCACCTGTCATTACCATTGGTTTAGCTTTAGATGAGAGCGAACGAAGCTGTGGGGGTTATCATACATCTCATCTCTTCCTACACCATCACCAAGTCCCATGTATATTCTCTCACACTACCTCCTATCCAGTTCAGGGCGCTTCCCCACTCTGAAATATCTCACTCACCTAGGGACCGGCGTGATAGAGTGGAGCATGCCAGCAGAGAAACCGCAAGGAAGACACACCATAGCAGGTATCACACCAGTCCTTGGAAAATGTGGAGTTCACATTGATGGCTCGGTAGGGAGCAAAGTACTAGTATAGTAACACCCTCAGCTTTCCCCTCCCCGTTCTCCTCAACTTCCCTGATGATGGCAGAAGACGTGAGTTCACCGCTCCGGAGAGTATGTAAATCGTAATGAGTTTCATAGATATAGGTGCAGTCATTCTCCCTTGGGGGGCAAAATTTGGTCGGTGGTCTACAATATTTATTTATCACTATGTGAACCAACCATGCCGATCCAGGCCTTGATCCTGTTGAAATTCACGAAGGTTCGATACCCAGGGGATAGGCGAAACATTGATCGGACATGGCTGAGAGGAATTGTATTTGTTAACGGTTGCACAATTGACTAGTATGGTATCAGAAGAGTGACGGTTTTTTTGGTTGAGGCGTTGGCTAAGGCAGGGACGCTTAGGATGTTTTAGGATTTGGCACTAGGGCAGACTAGAGGTTAGTGGATAAGGTGTACTAGAAGTTAGAACATATCAGTGTCGCACTATGATAGTTAGGAAACGGACGGTTGTGTCAGGACTGCGCAGGATCGCAGAAGATGGGAGAGATAGTGTAAGAGGACGAAACTCAAGGGATGGAATTAGGGAGAAGAAGTTTCGGGAAACTTCTAGGTGTTGAAACGTGTAACCTGAGATATTGTTTCATACTTCGTTTCCAAATTGTCTCGCATGTTTTCTGTTTCGCCCTGTTTCACTAAAGACCATCTGAGGCACTCATGTCACAAGCTACTATTTGTGTTTGTATCATGTGGAGGAAAACTTTTCCTAGTGTCTTTCTTGTCGTCTTATTGTTGTTCAGTGATTGTGGGACAAAAGACCGGACCCCCCCCTTATTGTTTTATATGTATCGCACACCCTCACTCGTTCACGTCTTCACTCGTTTTGTCTTCTCTAAATAGTCAATTGAATTGGCCTCGTACTCTCATACTCGATTAAAACTAGGGAGTTGGGTGGATGGTGTGAGTATAGGAGGAAAGGGGTGTGAGTGTTGCGGACGAAGAGTCTTCCTGTCTGAAGTCAAGTTTGTGTATATATAGCACACGTCCGGAGACGTAGAAAGAGCAAGAATCCCAATACACTCTCTACCCCACATAGCCTTATTTTATTAGATCTTACGGCAGGACATACCCGAGGTATGCCAGCTCAACTCGCCCATCCGGCAGTACATCTAGAAAGTACCACCCGCGCGCGCGACATGTCGGTGGTCGTGGTTGCCGAACGGCCAGTGTAAACCCTACGTTTTCCCGTAACTACATATTGTGGGTAGCGTTGTTGGCACGAAGTTACCAGAGTTTGTGCCATGGCACAACCCTCCAAATCGATGTGCCCGGCACGGCACAATGTTGTGCCCAGGCAATATATGTACCAATAAAATGACTTTGTAAGAAGAAAAAAAAGGAGAAACTCTCTACAAGCCCAATTTACATTGAATATCCCCCATTTGTATCCTTGTAAGTTCTCATTGGGCTGAAGAACTCCAATATTTGCTTCCTCAATTGCACAAACTGGTCTACGACAATAGAATTGTTCAAGGTTGTGC
>Ga0307513_10006387_pt1 | contig 15403 bp, 16 predicted proteins | sample 15_EM_MG_FD_202174 | JGI IMG/M metagenome (GOLD analysis project Ga0307513, IMG submission 202174) | Populus trichocarpa ectomycorrhiza microbial communities from riparian zone in the Pacific Northwest, United States - 15_EM | ecosystem: Host-associated > Plants > Roots > Unclassified | place... | reverse complement strand
GGGTCTGGGCTCCCGCCCCCCCCCCCCCCGCCTCCCTTGTTGGTGTAACATCAAACATTCCTGGAGGTTCATAAATACACAAGCTAGTAGGTCAACTTTAGCACACCCACTCACTTGGACAAAAGCTAGTAACTTTGTAGCAACACATGGTATTCTTCCACCCTATCCGTCCGAATAGCGCGCATGTAGTAGTTTATATCTACTTACACCAATCTCTAGCCCTCTGCTTCTGTGAGTGGATACATGGTACCATATAGGCCTAGCGGGACTAGTACAGTACTGCCACCCCCAAAAAACACACTACAGGGGAACCAGACACTCTCAAAGCAGTGATGCTGTACATGAGTGTGATACATTTACTGTTTCTTCCCTCTCGGCCCCTCCGGAAAAGAAGAAGAAAGGAAACGCGGGACAGCGGAAGCAGGGAGGGAGAAAAAAATAGAACAAGGTGTAATTCTATGACAACTCACTGGACTGACTAACTTAGCTGTTATACTCATGGGCAGGTCTGCAGGTAGGATGAGAAAATGGGTGAGCACCCTTTGCTAAAGGTTCTGCACTAAAGGGTGAAGAATAGTTGTATAGTATTACTGTGCAAGGCTCAGAGGCGACTTTTTCGCGCAAGGCCGGGATTAATTCACTGGTTAACCTGTATTAACTGTGCGAAAACATCCCTTCTAGCACTTGTATTGTATCGTAGCTTCTTTCTTTTTCTTTTTCTTTCGCCCTTTCCTATACACGCACTGTGCCGTACGTATTACCGTGAGGCATAGCCCAAAGAGGCAATTCTTAAAATGGTCGGAACGAAGTCCGAGGAATATCTGCTGCAGATCTGGAGATGGCAGGAACCCGAGTAACAATTGGTCTTTTCTTTTTCTTTCCCACGGCTTCCTTCGTTATCCCTTCACTCTCCTGTTTTCTTGGAGGGAGTGGCCACAAGTATTAGGAAATTTCCTTTATTTTGCTTGAGGGCTGCTTTGTGTGATCGCGGGAAGGCCCCAAGGGTCCAGAGTTCTAGAATGTATTCCCATCAGCGTCATTTTAGTTCATGAACCAGACAGTAGGGTCTGTAGCCAGGCACACTCATCCCGCTTTGGAAGAATCCCAGTCCTGTAAAAACTCGAATAAACGGACCATGTGTTAGGTAGTCCAAAATTTCCTCCTCTGAAATAGGAGCTGAAAGGAGACTTAAAAACCCGCCTCCCGGACAAATAAGGAGGGAAAAAAAGCCAGACCTTACTAGGAGAGACAACTCCAACGCCCTAGCACATGGTCCTTTTATTCGAGTTTTTACGGTATTGTAATTCGTTAGAAATTGGTGATTCGTATAGTGCCGAGTCACTTGGGGTTAAAAACCAGATATTCATAACTGGACATAGCTAAGTCTTGATTGATCTGGACAGAGTGTGCCTGGCTGCGAACTTCACTGTTTCAGACCTCCCAAGGGATGCTCCCACCGGTAAAGTTTGCTCACCGATGCAAAGGTGTTGTGGCGACGCGTTAGCTATCCTGAAAAGCACTAGTACTATTACCACCCTCTGTGGGTCTCTGTCAGTAACACATTATTAATTCCAGCAAATTCGGCCTTTTGATATGGTTTACATTTTTTCCTTGGCCACTCACTCCTAGTAAACCCTGGTATTCACAAATAATTCAGGTAGCCAGTGTCAGCTCGAGGAACTTAGATAGTAGATAGGGGGTGGGTGATAAGGTATGGGTAAGGTTGTCGTTACTAAAACCACTGTGGGGACTCCAGGAGCCGGTCAAGCGCTAGTATTAATACGTTTCAATAAGATTTTTACCTTAGTTTTGTCTCGGAATCGCAATAAGACGACACAAGCTAACCCTCCCTCCGTAGCCACGGCTGATCCTTTCAGGGTTCTTATTTTGGCGCAAATCGTAAGTTTCACCTTAGCCACTTCTTATTTCAAAGTAACTTTACCAGCGCCTGCTTGGTTCTCAGCAGTTTATGCGCTATTACTTTCTTGGTTAAAGTTGTGACCAATCTAGGGTAAGACGAAACCGGATAATTAGAGTCTTATATACTTGTAATACAATAGGAAAAACCAGTACTCATTACTGTCCACAGCCGAAGAACTTCTATTTTTAGTTGTAGTAAGAGTTGGTAGAGAAGGAGAAAATGCGATACGGTGCTTTCCATTTTCCGGTTTTGTATAACTCGAGTACTAACAGTTTATTCGAATCTTGGGTTTTTCGAGCCCTTTCTCACAAATCGCCCAACCAATCTCACAGCTCAATTCACACAAGACCAACTTCCTGAAGTGTAATGTGAGCAAGAGCACACCGGAGCACTACCGGTATTGCAATGGCTTTTCCTCAACCGCGCACAACTCTTAATCGCTCATGGAAGGGTGCCTTGATAATAAAATGCTAAATCTAAGTTGCGACATACTGATAGTAGTACTCAATTGTATGCTAAATTTCATGATAACTAAAAAGAAGAGGGAAAAAAAAGAAGTAACTGGCGGTCGCCAACGCAATCTAATCTTTATGACAGACCCCTGCCGAGCAGATATATCCAGTTCCGCTTGGAACCCATCCGTATCCACCCTCACAGGTCCCCTCCTTCTCTTTCGTCTGCTCCTCCTTCCCTTTCAATCTTTCTTCTTCCTGAGATTTTTCTTTTGTGCGCTTGATTGATGATGCTTTATTTGCAGAGGGGGTAGGAGGTGATCTCCGGTCCTCCTGGGGCTTCCCTTTCCCCTTATCGACCGTTTTTTTCTGTTTCGCTTGTTCATTCTTGCCCTTCATCCACTTAGGCGAGCTGAGCAGGTTCCTTGCCCTTTTCCGAAACCGGTCTTGACGTCTTTCCTCAGGTTTTGCCGTTGTTGCCCGTTCCCCGGGCACCTGGATTTCTTGGTCGGCTCGAGACTCAGACACCCCTGCTCCTCTCAGAGAGGGCTGTGGCGGTGGGGCAGGGGGCCGAGATGGTCCTGCTGGAGCAGGGTTCCTGAACGTGCTGGTGCGAGAGGGAGGTAAGGTGACATTGGTCTCTTGTCGAGTGCACGGGTATGGGGCTTTGGCAGCCTCGGCAGCCGTCCTTATTTCCATCTCGTTCATTCGTCCAAAGGCTTTCGCATAACGATTTGTTGGGGCCTGGCCTGACTCCAAGAATCCATCTGCATGTCCTCCTTGACCGGCGCACCTATCTTTTTGCATGGAAATCATTTTCTTCGTGCAGTCTCTCGCAACTTCAAAGGTAAGGACTAAATCACTAGGTTTATCTTTGAACTTGGTAAAGGTGACCGCTGACATTTGCCGGGCCAAAGTTTTGATGTCGCGAGCATTGCTCCAGGATGGGAAGACAGATAATGCCCGAACCAAGCGCACAATCTTAGAATAGTTTTCGGAGCTAGTGTCCTGAAGAATGGAGGCATCGATCTTCTTGAGGGAGAGTTCTCGTACTAACAACTCTAGACAATGCTCAGGTTTGATGCGCTCAAAGACAATTTCTTCTGGGAAGAGACCGGAGAGACCGGGTCTGATTGTCATGAGCCTATTCATGTCTGCTTCGTACCCCGCTAGGATGACAATCATATTTCCAGAGTATTTTGGTGACCTGAGAAGATGGCTCAACTCGTTCACAGCCTCGGTCGCATACTCCCCATCTGCGAGCCTGTAAGCCTCGTCTATGAACAACACCTTCCCCCGAGCGTCATCCAGCTGAGCTTTAGTCTTCGGGCCCGTTTGCCCCACATATCTGCCAATCAGGTCCGAGGCGGAGCATTCGACCACATCATCTGTTGACAGGAACCCCATATCAAAGTATAACTTCCCCATAGTGAGGGCTGCAGTTGTCTTTCCGGTACCTAGATCATGTCAGTAAGCATAGTCTCACACGCAAAAGTGTTCAGAGAAATTTTTCGCTAACCTGGTGGACCCTTGAAGACAAAATTCGTGGGAACTTCTCTGCGAGGATCGGCGTCATGCGCTTTAGCTGCTGCTGCTAGTTTTTGGTATCCCTCCAGTTTAGCGATAATATCCTCGCTAATTCGGCCGTTGAGGATATCCCGAATGTTTTCATTGGCGCTGGGATCAGGCTGGTAGTTTTGGTCAAAGTCTTTGGGCTCAAGGGGAGCATTGGTGCTTGCCCTTCTGGCAAGGTATTGAAGCTTGGCTTGGTTAAGACATGTCTCTACTTCCCCCCCATTGGAAAAGTTTGGGCGCATTCGGGCCCTATCGAGGACACCCTCGGCTGCCAATAGAGCCTTGTCCGTCACAATGAGATCCTGTTCCTTCAATTTCAGGTTTAAGACTTCCATCAATTCAGGCAGATCAAAGTCTTCGAAGCGGAAGGGGTGGGAAATTGGGAATCTCCGGGAGAGCCCAGGGTTAACGTTACGAAACATTTCCTTCAGTTTATCCTCGTACCCCACAATTAGGACACATCGGTCATCACCAGGGACACCTTGGACCTCTGCGACTAATGTATCAATAACTGCATCCTTGAATGAGTCGTGTTGTTTGTCATGGCCTCCAGAACTCAGCATATAGGCTTCGTCAATGATCAATACTTTGCCTACTGTTGTAGCGAGGATAGCTCTGGTTTGGGCCTCTGATTTCCCCAGGCAGGCGCCGATGAAGTCCGATGGATTCTTGACCACCACTATGGCAAAATATCAATAAACTGATCGCGAATTAATAAATCCTTGGGGTGACTCGATAACACATACCTTCTCCATCTGTGAGCAGTCCAAGGTCCGCCATGATTTTGCCGTAAAGTTTGGCGACAGTAGTCTTTCCAGTTCCTGGGGACCCTACAAACACCTGATTCAGGGAAAGATCCAGAGGCTTCAACTCTTCCAATTCCCTTTTATAGTTCACTTGAAGGATCTCAAGCATACTGCTCGCCGACTGCTTCACTGCTTCTAGCCCGACGAGGCCGTTTAGTTTAACCCACGCCTCGCTTTCATGAATCGCTTCCGAAGGATCCGGCCCAATTAGATCAGCTTTGGTGAAGCAAAAGTACTGCTTATCCAAGAGACGTCCCTTTTTCTTTTCCTTATCCAGACGCTTCGCTTGCCTCTCCGAGATCCTCGATAACAAGTTATCGACCGAACGTGCATTCCCGAAACCTCTGATTCCTCGACCACGAGCCAGCCGGCGAGTGGCAATCCTCATATATAACCCCCCTTCCCCACCCTCAATATTCATTCTTCCTTCGCCGTATTTTTTATTAATCCTGTCTCGCAAAATGGTCCACAGTTCTATGACATCGAAATCCTCAAATTGCAAAATGTAAGGGATCCTGCTACTTAATCCAGGATTGTGTTCGAAAAATGATTGCATCTCCTTATTATAGCCGGCGAATATAACAACTAATTTTCCAATATTGTTTTCCATTTCCGAAAGAAGGAGGTCGAGAGCCTGTCGTCCTGCAACCGATGTATGTGGGGCTGTGAGTTGATAGGCCTCATCAACAAAGAGCACCCCGCCTTGGTATTCTTCCACTATGGTATTAATCTTGTCTTGAAGGGGTTCGGGCCCCATATATGCTAGCGTAGCACCTGAGATCTCCAAGACCTCGTTAGAGCCTATAATCCCAACAGAATGAAGGAATTTTGCATAGATCCTAGCGACGGTTGTTTTTCCTATACCAATCATGTTATTCAGCAAACTCGCTAGTAGGAGGGGGAGTAGGCTACTAACCCGTTCCTGGGTTCCCTTGAAACACCGTATTATATCGTTCTTTTGTCACATCAACTTCCTGATATTTGCAGGTCTTCACTTTTGCCAGCATGGCCAGCACCTGCTCCTTGACTTGCTCCAAGCCAACCATTTCCATCAGCTCATCTATTGCTGCGTTTTTGAGACCTCTTCTCTTTTGCCTCTCCCACTCCGTCCCTGTGGCAGACCTCTTCGGTTCGAAATCCCTCTCGTCAGTAGGCCTATATCCGCCTATCGCCGGGCTATCTGGACTCTCATACGGGGGGATTTCATCACTAGAGTAATTGCTACTTAGGGTATCTCTATCCGAATCCCTCTCTGAATCGGGCTCAGATTCCGAATCGAGTTCAGATTCCGAATCGAGTTCAGATTTCGAATCGGGTTCAGATTTCGAATCGGGTTCAGATTTTGAATCGAGTTCAGATTTCGAATCGGGTTCAGATTTTGAATCGAGTTCAGATTCCGAATCGAGTTCAGATTTTGAATCGAGTTCAGATTTCGAATCGAGCCCAGATTTCGAATCGGGCCCAGATTTCGAATCGGGTTCAGATTCTGAATTGAGTTCAGATTCGGGGGCAGAGGGTAGTAGGTCGGAGGGAGGTAGTGTGCTCGGGCTTGGGCTTTTACGAGCCCTGGATGGGGATCTAGATACTGATCGGCCCCTGGTTGGTGGTGAATCCTCCGATGAAGTGGCCGCTGGGATCACGGGAAGCTCTGGGGCTAAGGGAGAAGTCTCCCCAAGTAGTGTATTTGGGGTGTCCTGTCCACCCCGAAGCGACGACGTAGTTTCGATTGATAGTTGAGTTGAAACCCCAGACGAATTACTTGCTGACGATGTTCTCCGGGTGAGTGAACCCTTGTAACCGGATGGGCTCTGAGCCCGAGGTGGGCCCAGATACCTGGCTGGACTCGCACTCGAAGAGCTTCTTTGGCGTCCGGGTAGACTAGAATGTGGGCTCTGGGAAGGTGGCGGAGCCTGAAATTCTAAAAGAGGTGTAACGCTGTATATTGGTGATGATCCTGCTAGGTTTTCGGGGGAAGTTTCGGGGGGGCTTAGGACGGTGGCTGCGTTCGAACCTATACTAGAATCCGAATCTGTATCCAGATCTACTGGTGAAGGTGGGCTGGGAGTGACAATTTCTAGCGGTGTTTGTAAAGTTGCATTGAAGGCAGGGTCCTGGCGCAGTGGCGAAGATGTGTTTTGCAGACCAGAAGTGGCAGACGGCCGTGGTAGCAATGGAAAGCTCCTAGCAGGCCGTAATGGTGTTCGTGAAGGAGGAGGTGAAGAAGCTGAGGAATCGTAATTGAATCTTGGGGTTCCGGGAAGAGAGTAAGAGCGAGAGCGTGTGCTCGAGGACCTGCCTGGGACTAAGGCAAGTCCTGAGAGCGAACGTGGCGGAGTGAGAGAAGGTTGTGACATTTTGATATTTTGGTTAAACGGAATGTTTTTTCGAGTTTTCCTTTGATATTAAATCAGAGTTGAACTGAATTCATGGGGGGCGGGTAGTCTGTAGCGATATATATTGTGTGCGAGCACTGGGGTAGAAGCGGGAGTCCGCACCCAGCCTCCGGCAGCGCTCTTCACATCGCCAGCCTTCTGCTAGAATAATAGTCATACTCCACCAGTCATTATCACGATCCGGGCTATGCCAACGATTCTAGACATTCGTGTTGGTGGTTAGGAATAATAAGTTAGGCATTATCCAAAGGTTGGTGGCGGTTGCTGACAGCTCAGCGACCTCTGCTGTTCATCTTCCAATCTCGCCGACAGTACTCTTTTTTCTTCTCTTAATCCTTAAGTTACACAAATTAACTCACATGCAGATGCTCGAGCACGGCCACCTGCTCAAGTCCAACATGTTTATGATTTTGATAATAGTGATTGAAGCTCAAGCCCCCTGCATCATACCACGGCACAGAATGCGCAGAGATGCACTTTACTCCGCCGTCACTCAATAGCTTCTCAAATATTGAGCGGCTATACGTTGTTGACACGTCTAGCGGCACTGGGCAGCATGGCGAACCATTCGCTTCGCCAGGCGGACGTAAAATTTCTTCCTTGCACTGATCGCTTCCCATATTGCTTATCGAGTAAATCAGTATTGGTGAACGAAAGAAAAAAAGTCTCCCCAAATGCCTTTTCCCCAGAACACTACCGGGGTGCCCGATGGACAACCCAAACCCTATCTTAATATTGACACTATTGCTGCTCAAACAGCCAGCCCACCAGCATCAGGGAAAGCCCCAGCAATCGATTAAGAACTTCCGATGACAAAATACTCCAACTAGAGTATGATGCGCTACTTGAATAGAAGTGGTAACTTAGCCCCTAAACGTTTGGGACCAGGTCTGATGGGCCTAGCAAGGCTGTGCGGGAGATGCTGAGCTGTCATAAGCAGCATCATGTTTCCGTGGGTCGATGCAGCGAACTTGTGCTCGCAAGGCTTATGAACCCGGCGTGCGCAGTCCTCAATGTGTTGTTGTTCTGTCACAGAGGACTGGAGCCAAGACTATTATTTTGCAAGGAAGGCTGCCAATAACATCATCAAAATCAACCGGGATGAAACTCATAATTTTCCGTGAAGATAAAGGGAGCCCCGGTGAAAGGTGAGACACGGAATGCTAGGTTTGCATGTACGGGTACCAGTATTTTGAAGAAGCGAAAAGTGTTTGTATTAGTAGCTTCAAGTATCGGTACCGGTATCTAGGCCGAGGGTTGTGCGAGAAAGGATAATGTGCATGTTCTTTGCACGAGAAAGACAACCACGACAAGGTAAGAACTAGAGTACGAGTAATTGGATCTCCCACCCGGACGTTGGTGTTATCTCTTCTAGTAAGGTTTATTGTATTATTTCTTTACACTTGCCTCAACTAAATGCTGAATGGGGATCTTTTCACTATACTCGCTCCCCTCAACCCGGAGGAGGGGGACCCCAGCCGCCCTAGCTCATTCCCAGTTTTGCCGGTATAGTAACAGTTTTAGTTGTCGTGGGGTATTTTTCATTTATGATATCATACTAAGAAAATCGCACACTAGCAGATAGCTTGACAGGTAGAAATTTCTGCATAAAAGGCGTCTCTCATGTTTCCTAGGGTATTAGAGATCTCGGTTTACGTCAAGAGCCCTAGCTTTGTAAATGATCGTTTCCCCCTCGAAAGAAATATATCATACTTCTATCGAATCTCCCTAGCCCGCACTGGTAAAAATCCAACCAAATTTACCCCATCAAAAATATGTAATCGAGTAAGGATGTAAGTTAGCATGATAGGGCCTTGCTTGTGTTCCGTGACTAGCGCTCAAGCAACCCGGTTCCCAAACCAGCATGATAACGTACCCACCGAAGTTACACTAAACCTAAAAGAAACGCATCGAAAAAGGTGCCGCATTCGAAATTCGCTTCCAACCCCCATCGCCCCACTTTCACTTTCATCTTCACCCCTACACGAATCCCCACCAATCCTTCCAAAATGCTCTACCTGGTAGGACTAGGTCTTTCCAACGAGAAAGACATCACCATTGCTGGTTTAGAAGTCGTCCAAAAGGCCTCCCGCGTCTACCTAGAGGCCTACACCAGCATCCTTATGATCGAGAAGGACAAACTGGTAAGCACTTCCCCCTTTCCCTCTCTTCCTTAGCTAACCACCGGCTCCCTTAGGAAGAGTTCTACGGACGTTCCATAATCCTTGCCGATAGGGAACTTGTTGAATCTTCTAGTGATACAATTCTCTCAGGTGCCGAAACAGATGATGTAGCTTTTCTGGTAGTTGGTGACCCCTTTGGAGCGACAACACACACAGACCTCCTCCTCCGCGCCCGAGCACTCAAAATCCCCCACCGCACAATCCACAATGCCAGTATCATGAATGCCATAGGGGCATGTGGACTTCAGCTTTACAATTTTGGCCAAACAGTGAGCATGGTGTTCTTCACAGATACTTGGCGGCCCGCCAGCTTTTATGATCGCGTTCGGGAGAACAGAGAGATTGGGCTGCATACACTCCTCCTGTTGGATATCAAAGTCAAGGAGCAAAGCCTAGAGAATTTGATCCGCGGAAGAAAGGTGTACGAGAAGCCCCGGTACATGTCTGTGGCAGAGTGCGCCCAACAGATGCTAGAAATTGAAAACGAAAAAGGAGAGGGGGCCTATTCCGATAGCAGCCTTGCTATTGGAGTTTCCAGGCTCGGGAGTGAGAATCAACAGTTCGTTTCGGGCACTTTGAAGGAGTTGTCTACTGCGGATCTTGGTGCTCCACTGCATTCCCTTGTTTTGTTGGGAAAGAGGGTACATGAATTGGAAATAGATTACATCAGGGAGTTTGCGATCGATAAGGACAGTTTCAACAGAGCTTTTGTGGCAGAACATGGGAAGGTTTGATATCACAGTCATCTAGGATGTCATTCTAGATTCACCAACCATCACTCGTGCTCTATGCCTATGCCTGTACGTACTGCACATACAAAGATAAGCTAAATACCTTTGTCGAGTTTTCTCGGCTGTGTTACTTGGTTGTTGGATGGCTATACTTGTGTACGGTGTAAAGTTTGCGATACTGCCCTCCCGAATCCTTTGACAACGACAGGGTCTGTGCATACACGGCAGACTATCAAGTTTGCTTTTAAAAACAAATTCATACCTTTTCATCTCCACCACCATCGTCGCGAACATCCAACACCTATCGCCAACAATCATAAGATGAGTGGGGAAATCGAAGAGTTTTCTGATGCTGAGAAAGGCCCGGAAGGAATGAGCTTCATGGATACGGTGAAGGTCTACACCGACTTGGAAGCCACAGTACCGCCGCATCAAGAACGCTCACCAGCCCAATCTCATGCTTCTCCCTTGCACTCCGTAACACAAAGCGCTGGCAGAAGCCATTCCATAAACGCATCTGACGAGCAAGACAAGTCAGCCTCTCTAGAGGACGAACAGGGGGATAATAACGGCCTCGAAGATCTATCCTCAACCCCATCTATCCCTTCAACACCATCACCGACAAACGACTTTTGGAACCCGGTTCCAGTTTCAAATGCTTCTCGTCTATTTACACCAAAGGCTAATTCCAGTCAGCCTCTACTTACCCCCTCTACTTCGACGCGCAAAGTAGGCCCCCCCCCCTTCTAGATAGGCTACGCTTGAGCTGATCCAGTGCAGGACAAAGACAAACCCCCCTCGCCCTCTCGGTTCATCTCTCTCCTTTCCTCGTCATCATCCGACGCCTCCTGCTCTTCCTCCGAAGGCGAAGTAACAATAATCCGCTCAATAGCTCTCCCACCCCAGCCCCTAAAACGCAAATTCCTCGATTCTCTAGAATCCCGGAAGAAAATACACCGCATGGTTATGGAGCGCGAAAGTGATAGAGAGTGGAGTGTGAGGGATAGGGGCGTTTTAGCGGAAGCAATGCAGGATGGGATGGACTTCAATAGGGTTGCAAGAATGCTTGGACGGGAGGTTGATGAGGGTGGGTTGTCTGGTGGCCCTTTATATAAGATCACTCAGGGCTGACCAGTTAGTGTTCCGGATGTTCACCAAGGTTATTGCTGGAATCTTACTGCACGCCCCAAAGCCTAGAGACAAGGCGACGCAAACCGAATGATCCCCCGAAGGCGGAGCTGCATTTATAGCCGAGCTAGGGCAAGGTAATGGGTTAGCATTAGACTGCGCACTCGAGTGATACCACGTGAGCAACAACGGGTGAGGAGAGGGCCTCGCGGGGCATTATTTATTTTCGGGCGATATTTTTGAGCTTCCTGTTTGGCTAGTTCTGCGTATTTACTCTCCTTGACACAGATAGTGGTTTGCACAACATAATAATGTAATCTTTCCCAATTTTCGTATGCTGCGTTTGCAAACATTTCGATAGATTCTGTGAAGAAGGAAGGCTCTCGAGAGTGGGGATCAGAAACGGGGATTGGGAAGGTTTATGTAGAGTAAAATCACCCGAATGCAAATCTATGCGCTATCATAGAAACAGAGCGAAGTAAGTAACAAAAGTCGACCCCCCAGGAAGATATATTATGCCTGCATTCATAAAGGCAATTATGTACTAACTTACATACCAACAAATTCCCCACACAGTACCGTACCACAAACAAAAACTTCTCCACTAACATCGCCACACCCCCTTACTTACTTTGACGGAATCAGATCGGTTATATTCGTTTTCTTAACACTAATCTCAACCGCCTTCTTCCCCCCCCTCCTCCTCCTCCACTCTTTCTCCCCCTCGTCACCATCCTCAAAATAATACAACCGCCACCCCCCTTCACCCGCATCCCCCTCGACAGCCCAAAAAGCCGATTTCCCATCCATCACAAGCCCATTCTCATACGCCCAAACCCCAAACCTATGCTCCAACGCCTCTGCCTTGTTCCCCACGCGCACCTCGTGCGTTTCCGCATGCACGTAAACCCAGCCCATGGCCGGCGGGTCATTGCACGTCGTCGTCACCATGGCCCCAATCTCGGTGCCCAGCATGTCACGCAGATACCCGGCGAAAGGGTGGTTTTTGCAACCGATGTAGAACTTGAGAGACAACAAAAAGGAATGTTCAGCACGGTATTGATAGGGGGGGAAGGGGGTGGGGGGAGGACCTTTCCATCACGGATTGTGATATCTTTGGAGTCTAATTCTCTTATATTTGATGATGTATAGAGTGAAAAGTAAGTCGGTAAGCCGGCAGCTTTCGCCGCGGCTTCGGCGTCACGCTGTCGGCGGTCTTGGGTTATCCCTTGGGCCACGCCGATTGTTGTTGGGATTGCGGTTAGGATTAGGAGGCCGAGGACCATTTCCTTACTGTGCTGTGCTTGCACGATATCTGTCAACGGGGGGGGGTTGTTTGTTTGTCTGCCTTCCTGTCTACGTAGGGCTAGATGATGATGATACAGAACCCTTTGCCTGAACCGCACGACACGATGAGACTCTTTGTTTTGTTTTTTTTCCTCTTTTCTTTTTCCTGAAGACTTTGGGAAAGTGGGTGTTAGGGTGGCGTCCCGTGGGCAAATGGGTAGAATGGATGGAGGGAGTCTCGTGGGAAGTTGAGTCAAGGTTGATCCAGTAAACGAGGGTTGGGTCCGGGCCAAGATTTTCTCTGGCAAGACGTCACTGATTTTTCGATCCCTTGTCGGGTGTTGCATCGTGGTGGATTCAGTAAAACCTGTCTTGTGCCACGTTAGGTTTTCTCCTCCCGCCATGATTCCTACGACAAGCGAGTGACATTTGGTGTCTGGCTTTTCTGCAAAACGGTGCAGCAGGGGCGGTTGGCTATCTTGCTCCTGTCGGGGTGCCTTCCCTCCCCACCATGGAATAATTGGCGTCTGGAGAAACATTACAAGCTGAGTGCTTTTTTTGATGCGATATTTTGGTGGAAAAAAATCATAAAATCTTCATATATCTTCTTATTCACGATGCACAGAAATGGTAAGATTCGAAGAAAGAAGACAGGAAAGGAAAAGGAAAACAACAAGAATAATGTTACAATCCGTTATCACAACTTAGAGTAACCACCCCCCCCCCCCAAAAAAAAAAGAAAAGGCCGAAAAAAGAGCCGGAATTAAGACCAAAAACCTACTTTCTTCCCCCTCTCCCTCCCCCTCCATTTGTTTCTCACCCCCAAAACCCGCCGGTATAGAACAAAGTGTAGATAGATAAAGACAGCAAAATCTTTTCAAGAAAGGGAAGGAAGGGTTCCTCAATTTCTAAAAAAACACGAAATAGTAACAACTTAGCCTCTTTCACTGTCTAACCCCTAACGACAGTCCTCATGAGCTATCGCGCACCCAACTCAGAATGCCCCCTAAAAAAAAGAACAAAAAGGAAAATTGGGAGCAAATACAATGCTAAGGGATCACTCACAGCAGCGAAAGCTCAAGATCGCCATGAATCTTAGCTCGGAGCTCGACGTGAATGTCGATGTTTAAATCCAACCTCAACCGCAGCGTATCGTTCTTCTTGCCTCCGCCCCCCCCGGCAACCTGACCGGCCGTCTGGCCAAGGGTATTTGAGACCGCCCCGCCTAGGCCGCCTGCTACTTCGCCGATCTGTCCGGTTGTCTGGGAGAGCTGCTGGCCAGCGCCAAGGCCTTGGAGGGGACCGGATTGTTGCTGTTGTTGCTGGCCACCGGCTTGCTTGTTTCTGTTCGAGCGACCGCGACCCCGGCGGCGGGATTGGGCTCGTGGGGGTGGGTCGTATTCGGATTCGGTCTCCGAGAGGTCGCTGGCCCGGGTTTGACCTTGTGTTGCCATTGCTGGGATTAAACGGTAGTGTGGGATAAGGAGTAAGAGTTCAGGGGATTAGTATTAAGTAAGGCGGTGGGGATAGTGTAGAAGGCGGAAGGCTAATGGAGGGGGTTTGAGTAGTGAAGAGACAGAGATAATGGGTGAGATAGATGCTATATATTCCTGCTAGGCTAGTTAGCGCTACTGTTTTCCGTTACGCACTCATTCCTAGAAACACGTACCTTCCCCTGTAACCTGTTTTTTTTTTACTCTAACCCACCCCCCTGCCCACTGCCGCCACCTTCGCCAAAGCACTTTCTTGGAATGGAGTCCAAATGGGTCCAAGATGGCGTAGATAGTTCGAATACCAGAGACCATGGTTCTAGAAGCGGTAGCAGGAAAGTTTGTAACCCCTCTCGCCACAGCGCGGCTTGCGTGCAAACACAAGCGAACCTACCACAGCTCCAAATCCAAAATACTTGCAGTCTAGTCTATTGCCTTCAGCCAATCGATATAATCTAATTGGGAGGGGGGGGTTACACACTTCCCACCTGGGGTCCCTACTACCGGTACCGGTGGCTTCCAAGCTTTACCCGACCAGAGAAGAACCTGTTAAAAATAAGAGGAAAGATCTGACGCAATTATTCCAGGTTTTAAGTCAATAGGGTAATTTTATTGTCGTGGAAGCCCGAAGGAGTTACATCACTCGGCATGGATCTCAACGTGACCGGCGAGCCAGGGCGGGAAAGTGAATGACAGGAAGCAACGATTGGCCCGGGGTTAGGTTTGGCGTTGCGCCTATGACGTCTCGGCACAGGGATTCTGGGAGCGAGAATGAAGGGCAGGATAGTGATAGACAAACGGGCATCTGGGGCTTCTCCAGGCTCACTTGCCAGTGTTTGTCCTTTCTGGGGCGTATTTGTAACGTTGTGCTTGTTCGAGCTTTGGTAAAGTCACTATTTTTTCGCAGAATGGCTACTGGAACCTCAAATAATTAATTAAACTCCACGCTATGAGATCCATAGCAAAAGGGTGAGCTGGCCGGCCCCTCTGAAAAACATACTAGCGCTAGCGAGTTGGAGCCAGGCACCAGAAACGGAAATTGATCGGTTGGCCAATCGGGTGACAGGATCCCCGGGGGCTTTGGCTTCTGTTTGGCTCGTAGATCTAAGATTGCCATAGTGCCCAGCTTTGGACTCGGGAGCGCCAACAAATGCAAAACCTTACCCGAGGAGGCAACTCGAACGACATAGACTAGAGCACGGCTCAACTGTTCGGGATTCTGCAGTTGTCTACGAGTACCGTATTCCACCCAAGATATCCTACTCGTGCCAAGGTTGCGGCGTGCGGCCGCAACCCCCGCATGTTCGCTAGCTCACAACCGGGGCCACTCTAAAGAGTGCCTGACAGCTCAACGCAAATTTACAGCTCAACGCAAATTTGTGGCTTACCATAGTAACAGTGTGGCTCAACACAACTTTGTGGCTTGGTCCAGACACC
>Ga0307513_10006386_pt1 | contig 15403 bp, 15 predicted proteins | sample 15_EM_MG_FD_202174 | JGI IMG/M metagenome (GOLD analysis project Ga0307513, IMG submission 202174) | Populus trichocarpa ectomycorrhiza microbial communities from riparian zone in the Pacific Northwest, United States - 15_EM | ecosystem: Host-associated > Plants > Roots > Unclassified | place... | reverse complement strand
CCAGTGAACAGCCTGACATTCCACCCTGGCCGATTAGCTCGCCCCCGGTCAGCATACGCGATATCGATGAAGGGGACATGAACGTCGAAGCTCAGCAGACCTCCCGACGCTCTCCTCCGCCACCGCCGGCGCCTACACAGCGGAACGCCTTCGCCTCCGCTATGGACGCAGTCCTGAATGGCGGCAAACCAGAAAAACCGCATACGATGCTACCACAAGTGCAGAACTACCTTAGCGCGAGGTCGTTGCTACATGCTACTTCTACTTCGTTGATTTCTCTGTTCTCTAGTACGTACGACCGGTGAGCAATGGGATTTAGCTAACACGACTGCAGGCTTTGCCAAGTGGTTGCCCACACCTCGACGGCTGCCTGCCCCTGATAGCAACAAGTACAAGAAAGACTCGAAGGTCGTAACTGAGTTGTTGGCAGACAATCTAATTGCTATGCTGCGCCGCTACTCTCTGGCCCGTCAGTATGACGAGACCGGTGCTCGAACTAAGCTAACATAGTTTTAGATGACAATATCGCCACCATGGACTACAGCACTCTGGTCCTCTCATGCCTGACATGCTTCGGCCCCGATCCGAGGCACGGCCAGAATTTGCAAACAGCTCTCTTCCTCGAATTCCACAAGAAGGGCGGTATCGATGTCATGATCGAGGTCTGCCAATATGCCGTTAAGGTCTTCAGCACTTTCGAGCAATATCCCCTCGACACCCGACTACCGCACCAGAAGAACGTCAAAGCGGCCACTCAGGAGCTCCTCCACAATCCCTTGATTTGGCTCTACCATATCTTGAATGGAAAGGCCCTTGTTGACTCACCTCAGACTGCCGATATTGTCCGTAACAAGACCATCCCTGGGTTCGAGCCTTCGCAGGTCCTGGTGCAATTGCGGCTAGAAATCTTGCCATTGCTCAAGCAGTGCTTGGAATCGAAGTGGTTAACAGAGGCAACAGGGAGTATCCGGCGAGCTGTCGTATATGGCTTACTTGTAATTATGAAGGGCGAGTACGAAGATCCGACGAAGCTCCCCACCTACGAGCTCAACAACGCCATCCCTCCCATTTTCGGTCGCCCTCGCCCCGTCATCTCACAACAGTCTGTTCAGCAGCTAATGGATATGGGCTTCCCTGAGCGAGCAGTTCGCGCGGCTTTGACGCGAGCTCACGGAGATGTCAACGTTGCAACCGAGTTCTTGTTGACCAACGCGCATTTATTCGAAGACCTTGGGCCTGAACCTGGAGGTGACGCTGGGGGCAACAATAATGAGGCTGCTGAAGCTAGCGAAGAAGGCGGCGAGCAACCTTCAGGCACAGAAGATGACGAGGCGATGGAGACAGAAGAGGGTGGAGGAGAGAACGTTGATTCCGCTGCTGAAACGGCCTCAGCCCCTGCTCGTCGGGACTACGCCAAAGAGCTGGCGGCTGCTCGAGAGGAGCTTCAAGCCTCTCTAGTTAAGCATGCCCTCCGACTCGCGGATTTCAACTACGAATTCGTTGAGGATATCCGCGCAGTCTTTGTGGGCGATCACGCAAAGGTCTATTCTCGTCAGCTCTTTGAAGATATCAAGAAATTCTCTCCGGCTGCGTACGATATTTACGAGGCCCCGCTTAAAGTACGCTGCCGTCTGCTTGCCGGCGTGCTCTTGAAAGTTGGGCTGAAGGGTGTAGACTTCTCTGAGGCAGAATCTACTGAGCTATTGGATGGGCTGCTCGCTCTTCTTTTGTCTGGACCTGCTCCTGGAACCTCTGAGCAACCAGTCATTCCCAAGTGGCTCTCTAATCATCTCATGGTCACCGATCGTGTCCTTTGCAGCGGCGAAGATATCAAAGCCGTCACTGTGCCCAAGCAAGACGAAGAGATCCCTTCTACGGACTTATATGTCGGCCCTTCGTACAAAGAAGGTCGAGAGATCCTTTTCCAGTTCTGCATGCGCCTTCTCCGCATTCCAGATCTCTCAAAAGAGGATTTACTCTCTCTCATCGGTGTGCTCGTGTTCCTCACTCGCGATTATGCAGTCGCTGCCGAATTCATCAAGAAGGACGGCATCTCTTTGCTACTCAGATACTTCAAATCCAGCCCTCAGCCAGATGAGTGCACGCTCCTCATCGTCAACGTCTTCCGTCATGCCATGGAGGACCCGGTCACTGTAGAGGATATCATGCGACACGACTTCAAGAGATGGAACCAGATGCCACGCGGTAGACCTACCGATATCCCCACCTTTATGCGGTATATGCAGCCTTCTGCCCTCCGCGACCCTGCCGTATTCCTCAACCTGACCAAAGAGCTCTGCGAACTCACCGAGCCTCACCCCTCGAATGGCTCTCATCGCATCAAGTTTAAAGAGAAAAAACCCGTGAACGGTGAAAAAGCGGAGACGCCTGAATCCATTGCAGATGGAAATGCCCACAAAAAGGATGATCCGTCTATACAACGCAAGGCTGAACCAAATGAACTCGTTGTGACCGTGATTCATCACCTCATCTCCGAGATGATGTCTCAGGTGAAGCCTCCAACGGAGATCAAAGAGAACGACGAAGACATGTTGAGTACTACTGCTACTACCGCAGCTCTGGCCACCACCTCGATGGATACTCCGACAGCTGTGCAAGAACAAGCCGCGCCAACTCTTCCTCTTCCAGGTGCCCCAAAAGATCTCGACTACCCCAGACTTATCACCGACATCCTCACCGAACTTCTTCTTTCCTATGATAGCTGCAAGCTTGCATTCCTATCTTACCCTCGGAAGAAGATTGCGAGCACCACGAACAAGGAAAAGGATGGCACGACGAAAGTCAAGTCTCCTGCCCTCCAATACCTCCTGCAAGAGATCACCTCAGTCAAGGGGGACCCATCCGAGTGGTCGAAGAAGCAAGCGAAGACAAACCACCTACACACTACGATCGTGGCACTGTGTGCTGATATCAACGTCACTGCTGACCTCAAAGCTGTCAGTCCTGTGGTAACCTCTGTTCGCAAAGCCGTCCTTGATGCAATTGCAAAAGTCATCAAAGAAAATCACTCTCTAAATTTAGTCGATGGCGTTGAAGCTCGTTATGGTCGATACCATGCTCTCGCTCAGGTCTGCGAACGATTACTCACTGTCAATCTGCACCTCGCCACAACCAAAGCCCACGAGGACTCACTCATCCATATCTCGAAATTGATGCTGGAGAAGAATTTTGTATCCATTCTCTCTGGGATCTTGTCAGAGATTGACTTAAACCACCCGCTTGCTTCAAACCTAACCGCTGCAGTCCTGGCACCCCTCGAGAATCTGTAAGCTCCAATCAACATTCGCGTTAAAAATTATTTCTCACAGTACTCCCGCCATCCAGCACCAAGGTCGCAACCAAGATCGGACGGCTTGGCGATAAGGAAGAGGAAGGCCCGCCTGAACTTGCTGACCTCATCAGCGAGTCATCGGAGGATGACGAAGATATGTTCACGGAGTCTGAAGGGACGCCCGATCCATATAGCACATCGGCTTTGGGAATGTACGGTGGGGTAAGGGCTCTGTCAATATCTATATCACACATGCCTGAACTCATAACCCAGGAAACGGACAACGCCTATGTGGAGGTCGAAGACGATGTCGTCCAGGATGAAGATGACGATGTAGACATGGAGTATCCAGAGAACGACTTCGCAACCGACAGCGGGACCGATGAGGACCAAGTTATGGACCTGGCCCAAGGCGAAGGTGTCGACGGGGATGATAGCGACGAGGAAGAAGAGGAAGACTTCGATGGCGACGAAGAGGACATGCACGGAGGTGACGAAGAAGTAGATGACGGTGAGGACGACGAAGGAGAGAGTGGAGAGGATGAAGATGGAGCAGATGAGGCAGACATGCTCTGGCAGGTAAGTCTGTACTCTCCTCAGATCGCACCGGTGACCCAACTTCATGTTAGCACATCGGCGAACAAATGGATGGTAGTGGCGATCTCCTCGGTATCGGTGCCGTTGGCGATGAGGACGAAGATGAAATTGAGGAAGGTAAGCCGTGTGATTAGCTCCGATCCCCTCAAGAGATTCTCATGTGGGTACCAGCATTGGATGCAGGCCTAATGGACCAAATGGGTGCACACGTCGACGAGTAGGTGCAACGTTCCAGAAACTCGCTGTGTTTCTGACAGGAAATTTTATTAGCCTGGGCTTCCTCGATATCGCCGATGAGATGGCAGATGCCCCGGTCTTTGTGAATCCTCCTGCTATGGGCATCCTCCCTCCGCCACCGGACCTCGCCGACCCTGCCAGGATTTTCAGTACGTCTGGTCGGGTCTGCAGGATCATGCACTCATACCTCGCTCCAGATTTAGAGATGATCTTCGGTCAACACCGAGATGGTCTCCCACCTGGTGACCAAGACCCCCTTCAACCTCCCTGGGACTTGGCACCCACTTTTGACCATTTCCTCGACTTTGCTCCTATTCGCTCAAATAACCGCCGCTTGCGCGCCAATGTTCGTCTCCAAGATATGCTCGGCGGATTGGGTGGTCCAGCCGTTCAGATGCTCCAGGACATGGCTCGCATGCACCCAGGAGATATCCAGTTCGCCTTCAGCGGTAACGCTGCTCATCTCTTCTTCAACGCTGATCCTACTCTTGACCCACAAATGCGCACTCGCGTGACTCAGTACCTCGACGTCCGACCATCCCGCAGAGGACGAGACATACGAGACGGTTCATCCGCAATGCTTTCGACTCAAGGCCGATGGGCCGATGAAGCCAGGATCAACGCTGGTCCCACGTACCAAGAACGATTAGATAATTTGGGCAACCACGTCACCGTTGCACTCCTCCCTGCTGCCCGAGAGGCCGCAAAAACAGCATCTGAGCAGGCCGAAATCGAGGCCAAAGAGGCAGAGGAGAAAGCCAAGGCAGAACGGGAGGAAGCGGAGCTTAAGGCAAAAGAAGAGCTAGAGGCTCAGCAGAAACGCGAGGCTGAAGAGGCTGCTGAACGACAACGGGAGGAAGAACAGGCTGCGACCGCTGCCGCTGCCGCTGCTGCCGCTGAGGCTGAAGCTGCTGCACAAGCCGCTTCTCAATTAGAAGATACCACCATGAATGCCGAGACTAGTACGGCTGACGTACCCGAACCAAATGCAATCATCTCTGACGAACCGGTTGCCTCCACATCTGGCACTCCGCCTTCACCTTCGACGGCACCGGCACGAATCGTTGTTATGTATCAAGGACAGGAGGTCGATATCACGGACGCGGACATCGACCCGGAATTCCTTCAGGCTGTTCCGGAAGACATCCGAGACGAAATTATTAGTAACTACGTTCGAGAACAGCAACGGCAAGCCCGCCCTTCCCGCCCAGCAGAGGCTGAGATGGACATGGATTTCCTGAACGCACTTCCGGCTGACATACGTGAAGACGTCCTTCGAGGGCAAGCCGCCCAAATCACAGGGGTTCCGGCGGAGATGGACGCCGCATCAGTCTTGGCGACTCTCCCTGAGGAACTCCGACAGACTGTGCTCCTTGAGCAGGATGATGGCACCCTTCAAGCCCTGCCTTCGAGTGTGATCGCGGAAGTCAATGCACTGCGTGCTCAGCAACAGTCTCGAAGAATTCCTGCTTCGATGTTGCAACCAGATCGGGAGTTGAACCTACCCGTATCCAGAAAGCCACCTCCACACCGTGAAGCGGTTCAACTCCTCGATAAGTCCGGCATTACGAACTTGGTCCGGCTCCTCTTCTATACCGATACCAATCGCCGTACAGCCTTGCAGCAAGTGCTTGTCAACCTCTCAGAGAACAACAAGTCTCGCAACGACCTTCTGACTCTATTGCTCGTCATGCTCCAAGGCGGGAAGAATGACATTGGCGGAGTGGACAAGATTTTCTCGCAATTATCGGTTCGAAGTTCTGCCAAAGCCCATTCTTCCGGCAAAGGAAAGCACAAAGAGATCGATTCGCACCCCGCGACCGCTCCGACCGCTCCGACCGCTCCTACCGCTTCGACCCCCTCGACATTACCCGACGAGGTGGTTGTCCAGCGCAGCCTCGATACCCTCACTGCCATAGTTAACGCCAACGAACTCGCATCTCTCTACTTCTTGACCGAGCAGGAGCTCCCTCACAGTCTTCAGAGGAGTTCCTCTAGGAAAGGCAAAGGAAAGGAACGTCAAGAACCACCCGTGCATTATCCATTCGTACAACTTCTTAGTCTCCTTGAACGCCATCATCTACTCCAACAATCTCACATGCTCGATGCCGTCTCTAGTCTCTTGTGCACAGTTACCAAGCCACTTATAATCCTGCGCGAGGTTAAGGACGACACACCAGAAGACAAGTCGAAAGAAGAAAAGCCGGTTGAGCAGTCACAAGCTGCTGAGGTTCCCGCTCAGCCGTCTGAGGCACCTCCCTCTGAGCAGCCCCAGCAGTCTCCTGAGACAGTCATTCAGCCAGCGGAGGCGTCAATAAGTGGTAAGATCGCGCACACCAGTTCTCTTAGTACCTTTCTTGACTTATTTTGTAGCCCCTTTGGCGGACCCCATCGTCTCAGCGCCCTCGATATCAGAGCCTTCGAAAAAGCAATCCTCACCGCCTTCACGAGAACAAGTCCTCCGATCCAAGCCTCCTCAATTTCCCGAGGCTGCTCTGCGTCTTGTTGTCAATCTCCTGACTGTGGGAGAATGCTCATCAAGGTGTTTCCAGAACACACAAGCTCTTATTTTCCACCTCGCTTCTCTAACCGGTGTCCGGGATGCCATCATTGCCGAGCTAAAGGTGAAGGCTGAAGAATTAGGAACTCGAATCCTACAAGAGCTTGATGGTCTCTCCAAAGCTGTCAAGTTGGCGCAGGAAGGAGACGAACTGCCTGGAACCGTCACTGCAAAGTTCTCGTTGCCATCGTCAAGTCAAGCCAAGCTACTCCGAATCCTCAAGACGATGGAGAATATCTACTCAACATCCGTCCCTGGCCGATCCACCCAGGCTGTTGAACCTGCCAACACTGACGAAAAGGTGCAAGCGATCTACGAGTCCTTACCATTCGGATCTCTCTGGCGTCGACTCAGCGACTGTCTCACCGCTGTTGAAGAACGCCCAGACGCTACCCACGTGGCCACTTTTCTGCTCCCACTTATGGAGGCTGTCATGGTCATCTGCAAGCCATTTGCGACGCAGACGCAACAAGCCGCAGCTGTCGCCGCCCGTGCTCTTCGTGCTTCTGCCTCGCCTCGTTCACCAGAGGTCTCTCAACACCCTTACCGAAAAGAGTCCATTGGAGAGACTTTCTTAACGTTTACTGATCAGCACCGGAAGGTCCTCAATTTAATGGTCCGGAACAAGCCATCTCTGATGAACGGCTCCTTCTCCCTGCTCGTGAATAATCCCAGAGTTCTCGACTTCGATAATAAGCGAAGCTACTTCACTCACAAGTTACGATACCGCTCAAGGTCAGAACGTGAGAGGGAAAGCTACCCAACAGTCGCAATCAACGTGAGACGAGCGCGCGTCTTCGAGGAGAGCTTCCAGGCGGTGACAAGAGTCAAGGCGAAGGACTTCAAGTATGGCAAGCTCAACGTCCGCTTTGTTGGTGAGGAGGGCGTGGACGCTGGTGGGGTCACTCGGGAATGGTTCCGCATCCTCGCGCGGGAAATTTTCAACCCCAACTATGCTTTATTCGCTCCTTGTGGCGCAGATCGCCTCACTTACCAGCCAAACCCATTGTCTGGTATTAACCCTGACCACCTAAGATACTTCAGGTTTGTCGGTCGGATTATCGGCAAGGCTATCTTCGACCAGCGATTACTTGATGGTCACTTTGCGCGATCGATGTACCGTCAGTTGTTGGGCAAACCTGTTGACTATACCGACCTTCAGTGGTCAGATCCATCGTATTACAACTCCCTCCGATGGATGTTGGATCATTCGGTCGAGCAGATGGAGCTGACATTTAGCGAGCATCAAGAGAATGTGAGTCGTTTGCTGCCAACTCTTGTCACCACCATACTACGTATTCACGTCTTCCCAGTTGGGCGAGTCTGTCATTGTGGACCTCAAGCCGAATGGACGAAACATTCTTGTCACTGACGAGAACAAGGACGAGTATATTCAACTCATCGCTGAGTACCGGTTGACTACTTCAATCAAGCCGCAACTCGACGCTTTCCTTGAGGGCTTCTATGAGATCGTCCCAAAGGAACACATTTCGATCGTGAGTGTTCCCAAATATAGCTTGTATTTAAATAACCTCCTCTCCTGGCTCCCAGTTCAACGAGAAGGAAGTCGAGCTTCTGATCTCTGGAACGCCAGAGATCGACGTAGACGACTGGCGATCAGCTACAGAATATCATGGCTACAATGCCTCAGAAGCAGTGATCGTATGGTGGTGGCGTGCTCTCAAGTCGTTCTCCAAGGCGGATCGAGCCAAGGTTCTCAGTTTTGCAACAGGAACGGCCAAAGTCCCGCTTGGAGGATTTGCCGAGCTTCCGGTGCGCTCCTTTGGAGACCTCCCGCGTCGATATTTGCTGAGAATGCCACAGGGTATGGATGGAGTGCAGCGGTTCTCGATTCACAAGGACCCAGGGCCAATGAACAGACTACCTCAAGCGCATACCTGCTTTAATCAGAGTAAGTTGACGCTTGAACCTATGTGGCACCTTTTCTGATTTACCCTCCTCAGTCGACTTGCCGGAGTACTCTTCATATGAAATGCTGCGACAACAGCTCATGATGGCCGTTAACGAGGGTGGAGAAGGTTTTGGATTCGCGTGATATAAGGACAATAGTGATCGGGATGAATCGGACAGAACGCGAGAAATTTGTACATTACAGTTTACCGGTGTCTCCACATCTTTGCGCTTAATCACACCCACTCCGACTAGACTCAACTCTTAAGCGTGCGGCGCCATGATGAAGGCGTGCAGAGTGCATGCACTGACTGGGCACCAGAGTCGGACGCGAACCCGACAAATTTCTCGCCGCCAACCATCTTTAGTCGATGGAGCTGCGTCACTGGATCGAATGGCGACGAAGCCGACCCAAGACGGACGAAGGATAAATGGACGATATATTACACTTGTGCTGCTCGTTGGTGGTATTGGATATGCCGCCTACCATCGAGAAACGCTCCTTCATGTGGGATACGCGACGACCCGTGTCACCAGGATTGCAACAGCGACGTTCCAGGGGGCCTGGGATTATCACAGTACCTTCAAGAAGATGTACCCTACTAAAGAGGAGCAGCTCGAGGCGTATAGTCAGTGTCACACGCGTAGTGCCCAGCGTGTTTTGAAAGCCCTCCTTGCCAATGGCGGAATTTTCATCAAACTTGTCAGTCATTCGTTCATTACCTTGATTGGGAGAGTTTTTCTCTTGATTGGATAACTGGCTAACCGAGTCTCGATGTTCCACAGGGCCAGCATATTTCTTCCATCGTCGTCCTGCCTGTCGAGTGGAGAGCAACTATGCGTCCACTGCAAGATAAATGCGAGCCCTCGTCTGTGGAAGCGATACAGCAGCTATTCGTAGAGGACATGGGCACCACGATTGATGCCTTGTTCTCAGAATTCGATCCTGATCCCGTTGGAGTCGCCTCTTTGGCTCAGGTCCATAAAGGAAAACTAAAGGATGGCCGGAAGGTGGCCATAAAAATCCAGCATCCGCATTTGCACGAATTCACCAATCTTGAGTGTGTGCTCAGTCTCAAACCATTCTGAAATACGAAATCTAATGGTCCTTGGTTAGTCTAGTAACAACAGAGTGGCTCCTTGAGGTCATCAAGCGTCTCTTTCCCGACTTTGAATTTTCCTGGTTAGGAAACGAAATGCGACAAAATCTTCCGCTCGAGATGGACTTCGTTCAAGAAGCAGGAAATGCGATAAGAGTCACAAAAAATTTCATGAACGTTAAGAGAACTCCTCTTTATATCCCAAAAGTATATTCCGCAACGCAGCGCGTCTTAATCATGGAGTTTATAGACGGAGGAAGAGCTGATTCGAAAGAATACCTTGCGTACCATTCTATTGACCGCAACCATGTGTCATTGGAATTAACGAGAATATTCTGTGAGATGGTGCATTTGCATGGGTTCTTCCATGCTGATCCTCACGCTGGTGAGTGGAACTGAAGCTCCAATAGACGAGAGCTTCTTACAAATTGATAGGCAATGTCCTAATAAGGCCTTCCCCTCCTGGAAGTCAGAGCCCTTATAACTTTGAAGTTGTGCTGTTAGACCACGGTGGGCAGACTCCCAAAGTCACACATTGATCTGGTATTTACGGCCATTCTTCAGGCCTGTATTTTGATATCGATGACGAATTGCGCGTGAATTATGTCAGTATCGAGCATATCCGCAACGCACTTGCTGACGTTTCGAAGTCTCGCTTTTGGTTAAATCTCCTTTCTCCACCGTCCGAACACAATAAAACAGAGCGAAGAAAATACGCAGAGCTCGTTGGTAACATCACTCCGGAGCAGGTGAGTCTCCGTATGCAGTCCCATTCTGGGCGTTGCTAATTGATCCGGACTAGTACCCAACCTTCGAAGCTGTAATAACAGGCCGCGCATCTGGAACATTGGAAGGCAAGAAAGTCACTGGCGAGGGGTTCAAAGCATCTCTCAAACGCGCGGTCAGCATCCTCGACATTTCCGAAGTTGGCGAGGAAGAACTTGAGAAGATAAGGGTGGCGGTAATGACCAAGGAGGGACTCATGGTATCCATATTCGATGTCCTAAGAAAGGTACCGAGGAGGGTGTTGATGATTTTGAAGTTGAATGACTTGACGAGGCAAGTGCTGAGGGTAATTGTGGCATGAACGCTGACATTCAGTTGCATAGGTCTTTGGACCACGCATTATCTACCACACACCCCCCTGTCAGCATCGTCCGGTGTGAGAAGAAAGAATTCTAATCTCCGGGCAGGCACGAATATTTCTTGTTGTAGCGCAATATTGCAATCTTGCCGTGTACGTCTCCACTTCATGATCTATTTTATCTCTCTGACCTGTCCGGTTGTCAGCTGGAAAGACGAAAAACTTCGCCTTCTCCAACAATTCCGGTCAGGCACTCGCTCCTTTATGAGTTATGCCTTCCGTCAGATAGATGGTTGGGCTGGGTACAGGGCACGGCACGCTGGCTTGCGCATGGTCGAGACATTCATGGATTTGCAAGCCCGTTTGGTACTTGCAAAGGCTTGGTGGAGGGGACTCCTTACAAAAGGCCTCGATGGCGCTTGGAGAGCCCGTGCAGGGCTTGTTTAGAATAGTACAGAGCTATCTAGATTTAATCTTATGCTTGTTCAACCGAGGGAAGCAAGTGGTGCGGCTTCGCTTAACACCTGGAATTGTTCTCGTTTGCCCACTCGACGTGGAGAAGGAGAAGGAAAGATGGCGACAAAGAAGGTGGCGGATCATACACTTTACCATCTCAGCTCTAAGGGATTTTGGAAGAAATTCCGTGCGTTGCTGCGACTTTGGATGGACGAACATATGGGTAGAAATTCTGATACGGGACCTCGAATACAGGAGACGTCATGGCAGTAAACCCGGAGATTTCTTCTGGTCTTCCACTTCCAAGTGTGAATCGCCAACCGTCACCTGGGTCGAGAACAGAACTATACAGCACCCCTGCTACCCTTGGTATGCGGCCCAAATGTTGTGGAGAACAAAAGTTAACATCCTCTTGAACCTATTTATTATCCAGCTTCGGACTTGGCCCAGAACCCTGTGCGTTTCCTCCACAAGTCTTTTTAGGGGATGTAGGAAAGTTGAGCTGAATGTTCACTGGACCACAGTATTGGAAGCGTGACGTTCGGAGAATGTACCCTCAGCTTTCAGTCGTTACCCAAGCGCAAATGGCCCATATTCTGGTGGCATCGCCAGAGTACCAGACGTAAGTTGCGACTTCATCTCGTCATGCAATATTGTTGATTACTCCTCTGCTTTTGCTGATCAACTCCTCTTTGTTGGGATTGTAGCATTGCTCCTCCGCCTACTAAGACCGACACGAAAGAAGGGTTGGGTGGTCTCCCTGCACAAGTCGCCGCGCAGACAGACCTTACACAGGCAATTAGCACTCTCTACATATCAAAGAAGGCATATTCGACATCGAACCTCCCTCCTAGACCGATCTTGAGACCTACTCCATGGAAGCCGCAGAGGTCTCCCGATGCGCCGCACGACAAGACTCAGTACTGGCCAATGTTGCTGTACAAGTAGATTGATAGACACTGGATCAATGTTCATGGAGCTCCCTGCGAAGGCCCTTTGGGGACTCTGCAGCTCAGCCATGATCCAAAGAAACCCTAGATGGTTCTTGCAACGCAAGAGTGAATGCGAATGATAATTGATCCGCTCGGCTTAATGGCCCACTTGATTCAATGAAGCACGTGAGACTGTTGATGTATGACGAGGAAACAGTTTCAACGAGGATTGTTCCGCGGTGCGTGCGCCAACAGGCTCCTGTGTACTGACGTAGCTGTATTCATTACCTCACTGGATGCGTAAATTCGGATGCCTGGGGGTGTATATAATCCATGCAACCCTAGAACGCACACTCTCAACTCTCAACTCACCCTCCCACTCCGAACTGAACAGTCCAAGTGTGTTTCCCTACTCTGGTCACATCTTGGCACTGATCACTCACCCTCTCGTCGACAGGAACGACTTTAACAATCACCATGTCTACCGAACTCACTGAAAACCAAGTTCGCGGCTACAAGTCCACTATCAACAACCCTAATGTCTCCGATGAGGCTAAGGAGCACGCCCAGAAAGTTCTCGATGGCGAGGCCGCTCCCAACCGTCTGGGCCACCGCACTGATGGCGAGGAGTATTAAAACCGCCACCTTGGCGGAAAGAAGGCTACCCTGAAGAGTATGCTTTCTTTTCTCTTGCGTTTGCACGGATAATGACCACCTTTGTGGATTGTAAATCCGAACACTTCCGAGGAGGCGAAGCAACAGGCCCGAGAGGAGCTTGATGATGCAAAATCCGCCGACTACAGTGCTGTACGAGGCACCAACAACCACGAAGAGGAAATCCATTCGCATCGAGTTCTTGGTGGCTACAAAGCTACATTAAAGGCATGCCTACATATTTGCCCACCTATCGACAGAACGCTTATTTTTGTTTCGTCTAGAACCCCAACGTGAGTGAGGAGGCAAAGCAACATGCCAAGCAAAAATTGGAGGAGAATGAGGCAACGTAATTGTGTGGGATTTCGTTTGAGAATACATTCTATCAATGAACACCAGCCAAATTGTGGCCCGATCATGTTCCGGCAATTGAGAAACACTCCTGCGCTTGATACACATACGTGGGAGTATCCGAGCTACGGTGGTGGGTATGAGTTGAGAAACGGCTGGGTTAGAGAGTTTGGGTGAAGATCGTAGTATCCAGGGATTTATTGCTCCAGACAGGTGCTGCGAGTATATAACCCTGTGTATAAATAACCATTTTGTGCCGTTTAACGCCGGGTCAGGGAAACCGTCGTGTTCTGCTGCATACGATTAATCTGGTAAATATTATACGAGAGGACCCGTCGTGTCCAACGTAATGGTAATATTATTTAAGCAAAGATCGGTCTGGAAGCGTGTACAAACCAGAAGAGGTTTGCTTGTGTTGCCAATTTAGGCGCTCATGTTGATTGTTAGAGACATGGACATCGTCGATAGACGGAGGCAAAAACCTGCTTCTGCATGATCATTACTGGTGGAAAACACAGGGCCGAAAGTCATGTTGTGGCCAACAACAACTAAACAACACTGGTTCTGCTCCTAAGAGGCGCTCCTAAAACGCCCCTCTGTCAGGTTGCTCCGTTTTCCGCCTACGCCTATGTCGACTGAAAGGCTCGAGGCTACGATTCCCCTCAAACACGAGCAGAATACCTGCGCAATCGTTCCTCAAGTATAATTTTACCATATGATGGACGGTGTTGGTGTCTGCTCTCTAAAATCGGGTACCGTTGGCCAATCATTTTGATGACATCCACCTTCAGCTCCTACGGCTATGCATTTTATCTCTATGATATGAGACAACATTTTAATTGCGTTTGTCTACCGACCCAGTTGATGCAACGTGGATCACTCCACCAAGGGAAAGAAAAATCTGGGGAGGTGTTCTATACATTGTTGCCTTTCGCTCTCTCATGGAACCAGGATACCAGTATCGGGATTATCAATAATTTAAAAAACTTTTGTGAAGCGACACTACCTCAGCACAATGGACCCCCAGGGTCCGCCCGAAGATTGCGGACAATACCGGAAGGCACGCTGCGGACAGTCTCCGTCGTAGATGATCATATGGTCCTTACACGAGTTACACATATTGTAAGACATTCGAACAGGCCAGGAGCATCACACGCACGCGGAAGGTGCCGTTGTTGCGTCCAAAACGGCAGTCACTCTTCCCTAATCAGAAGGAATGAGTTCTCAAACTCTTCAAGCCTGGAAATCGGTCGCATGACTTGAGGGCGAACACCTGGATAATAGAAATGACGGGCCACATGACCTTCCTTGGATAAATGTCGTAAATCATCTTCTGTGTAGGTGAATGAAGCTGAACGTGTAAGCCATCAAGTTTGGTTCAGTTCCACTGCAGGGACAAGTCGAAGAATGGGCCCTTACGGTTCGGAGATCGGAGATTGACAGAAATATCCAGTGGAACACACAAAAAAAGAGGGTATACGCCTTAATTTGGAATCCACACAACGTGGACTACTTGCCGAGGTGTGACAGCCAATCTTCACATTCCAGTCAATGCATGCCTGGAATGGAGTGGACATCGTGACCAAGGACGTGAGTAGGGTATGACAATGTGCGACGTAGCGTGGGTGAGTTTTGTGGTTCGTCCCTTGCCCCTTCTTGGTACTCCCGAGAACAAAGAGGCTTGATTATTTAGAATTAGAGTTGAGGAGCGCTTTTTTATGTAAGGGTAACATAAATGACTCCTCAGTGACAACAAATGATTAACGCTCTACGGTTCGACTGCGTCTTGTGATCCTGTAATAATAATTAGGCGTCGCGTCAAATCCGTACGCAGCCCGTTTTTCCACCAGATATGCGGATCGATCTGCAGCCCCGAAAAGGTTTAGTGGGTTTATATCATGATAACCAGAGTGAGATCGGTCCATGGCTCGTGGTTAGGTTGTATTGTGAATCCTCATAGCTGCCTCGCATGCTCTTAGCCAAGCCGACGCGAGTGAACACATGATGGACCGAGTGCATCATCACAAAATAACTGTCAGAGTACGGCGTTCCTTACCGGGACCTCTGCCCAGTGAAAACCAGAGCATCGCCGATCTAGCTAGAAGGTCCTACAGCAGTAAATCAATAGAGGGAATACCAAATACTGGCACAAAAAGTTTTCCAGACTTCTTTTATGAACATCATAACCGTCACCAGCAGTGTTGGACCGCCCACAGAGACCCCATAATG
>Ga0307513_10006385_pt1 | contig 15405 bp, 20 predicted proteins | sample 15_EM_MG_FD_202174 | JGI IMG/M metagenome (GOLD analysis project Ga0307513, IMG submission 202174) | Populus trichocarpa ectomycorrhiza microbial communities from riparian zone in the Pacific Northwest, United States - 15_EM | ecosystem: Host-associated > Plants > Roots > Unclassified | place... | reverse complement strand
AGCATGGTCTGAGTGACGGCACCACAGGCTCATGGATTCATTGACTTACTTTGAGGAGGTTCCACGAGTATATGGATATTCCTCTCTGGACGATCTGATGATTGTCCAAAATACCTCACGAGAAGGCATGGATTGACGACCGGACTGGGCTGGAGCGATTCGGAGGACGAGGAGTCAGCTTTGCCCCTGACCCATCGATTAAGCACGTTGACGATAAATTCGACCCTTACCCGCAAGGCCTCGATGGCCATGTCGATTCGTAGTGCCAGCTCGTATCAGTTTGCGCGTCACCCCTGCCTACGTCCGCTCCTTCTGGGTGTGCCTTCCCTGAGGTGACACATACGTGCATTGTATTTATCCGGTTTATCTGCATCGTCCATTGTCGACGTGTAAAGCAATCGATTTGGCGAGGACCATAGAGAGTGATGACACAAACACAATAACAGAGACACAAGCCAAGTAGTTCAAGAAAGTAAAGAGAATTGACAGAACCCAAATGCAAAGGAATAAAAAAAGCCAAACCAAAGGGGACAAGGAAGTCAAGAGGAGCGGCGTACAGCGAAGGTAAAGGAGCGTGGTGATTTGAGAGACCACAAACTGAGGGATCCAGAGCATACAGAGAGAACGAGAGATGTTGGGAGACTGAGGAGCCAAACGACCTATAGGATGACGGGTGACCAAGGCTGCGGATAGCAGTTGGGATGATGTGAGCGATGGCGCATAGGCAGGGGACGGAAAAAGAAGGGTCGAGTGCGAGCGTTATACTGCAATGGCGGGGGTGCACATGATCGTAGCCTGCGCTTTGCTGGGTGGAGGGACAGCGGTTGTGTCGCTCGAAGGAGAAGATGCGGTCGACGAGACACAATTCACTTGGGTGGCGACGGTAGCCCATTGATTGGCGAGCTTGTCTAGGGCCTAGTAGGAGTTAGGGGAGATAAGTGAAATGGAAGAGACGGCGATCGCGTGATCGTCCGTATTGAAGAGAGGCCAATGAGAGGGATTGAGAACGGCCGTCAATCGAAGGATGTTTGCGAACGGCAAGGGCACGAAGAGCAACGAAGAACAAGGTAGTCGTCAGAGTCCCATGCCAGTGAATGCAACCGATGGGTGGTGATCATGCGGAATAGCAGAGTCCGAGGAGCAGTGAAACGCAAGATGGGAGAGATGGGAGAGATGGGAGAGATGGGAGAAACGGGAGAAACGGGACGGGTTTAGCAAAGAGGCGGTACGCAGAACCGAAAAGGGCAGGTAACATGGAGCGAGCAGCAAAGAGGCGGTACGCAGAACCGAAAAGGGCAGGTAACATGGAGCGAGCAGCAAAGAAAGAAACAGGCAACGGACATAAAATGTCAGCAAAATGGCATCAGTCAGCGTCAGGATGTAGAACAGGCAGTGAGGAAAGAAGAGAGCCACAAGGAAAACGATAGTCAGTATGGTCATACGGTGGTGAGGTAGGGTTGCGTACCGCGAAGAATGTATCCGCGTTTTGTGCACCCTGGATAACCCAGGTGTTGCTGATGACGGTACAGGGGACGCCTTTGATGCCTTTGATGCCCGCGTCTTCGACGAGCATCTTGACTTCTTCGGCGAACTGCTTGGTGTTGAGCCAGACTTTTGCCTAGAGAGGATGGCGCCAGTGCCGAGGAGGGTGTAGAAAGGGACGAGGTTGCGAGGACGGAAAGAGGCCATTGAGCTCGTGGAGTAGTAGGGGGTTAAGACGGAGTGAATGCGTGACTGACCTCTGCATGTGAGGTAAAGACGCCTGCATTGACGGCGGCGTTTGAGAGAGAATCAAAGCAACCAATGTCGCGTTCCTCTTCAAAGTAAGCAGCGAAGAGCTGGTCGAGCATCTTATGTTGCATCTGCTCGCCGCCCATAAGATAGCTCTTGAGGACGAGGCGATGGGCGTTGGTGGTCTGGCGGACGACTCCTTTGAAGTGGCTGGACAGGGAGAGCGCGCGTCAAGGGCACGTCGAGAGGGATACGAGGGGTGTACGAGGCAAGACAGATGGGGATCGAATCAAATAACGCGGATTATTCATCGACGGGGTTGCATGAGGTAAGTCAGCTACGATGGATAAAAATTGTAGAAAAATGGCGAGGGGAGATAGAGAGGAGAAGAGAGGACATACAAGTTGATACCGACGCTCTTTCCGCGCTCCTTGAGGAGCTGGCAGATGGAGCCCATACGAGCCTCACTACCGAATTTCTTCTTGTAGCAAGCGATGCGGCACATGGGCTTGTCCTCTGGGAGAGAAGGGTCGAGCTGGAAAGGGCGGTATTCGAGTTTGAAGGGGACATCGGTGTGGGCGGCCCTTGCGCGAGCGACGGCGGTGGAAATCTCCTTGTGGGCAACGTAGCACCAAGGGCAGTTGAAGTCGGAGTAGATGATGAGCTCGATAGGTTTTAGTGGGGGTATCTGCGTGTTGCTAGCCATTGTCGCGGGCGTCCGGGTGGTCGGTGGTGGTGTCGGAGTGGGCTGAGTGCGGTTGTTGGGATGTGGGATGGACCTGAGGGGACTGAGGTGGCTCAGATGAACGGCGGATATCGCTGTGGAGGAACGCTTTGGGGCATAAAACTGGATGAGGACTGACGAGGTTTGGGTGCTTGTTTATAAAGGTTGTGTGTAAGCTACCAAGCCTGACCTAACCGGCTAACCCAGTAAGCCTCCCGACAAATATCTCGTTAGTAATCTCGTAAGTAATCGTAAGTAATCGTAAGTAATCGTAAGTAATCGTAAGTAATCGTAAGTAATCGTAAAAAACCGGACGTTCTCTATATACTCTGCCTCCACGGCCCTTGACGATTGTAGGAGTTATATTAGATTATTGTTATTGTTATTAATAATATTAATAATTGTAATGAATAATAATAATAATTCCAGCTGCTCCACACCCCCAACGCGCGCCGCTTCCGCGCCCGACCGTTCTGCTGCCGCTACCGCTAACGGGCATGAAAACCTCTAACGGTAATTGTCGTTGCACCTAACCCTAGCTCTGATACACACTCAGTTATTACAACACGTGCTCAAACCAAAGTCCGTGATGTGAGCTGTCTTTTTCTGGACCACACCACGTCGAACTTCGCTCTCGGTTGCCTCACTCGCCGTCCGGGCACTCGTCCTAGTACCTACTAAGCTAGGCATACGACGACTACTTCCCAGCCTCAACGTCCCTCTGCTGCTTTCCCCTCGCTGCTACTTCAACTCCCTAGCCATCGATGATAGCGACCCGAACGCGACCCCACACTCCCATGCGCACCCTTCTTCGTCACCCCCGTTTCTCCCTAGCCGTCCTCCTACTCCTACTCGTCTCCCTCCTCTTTCTCTCCGCCGTCCATGGTGACCCACCTTCTTCAGAGCTCGACAGTCAGGTCGCCATCATCAAAGAGCACAAGTTCCGCCCCTCAACTGGTGTCCAAAAGCCCCTAAGCCAGCGTTTGACCGACAGCGAGGCAGTTTACCAGAAGACCCTCCGCCAGCGTCGCGTCCTCATCAAACGTTTTGGCCCTACCCCGAAGGGTGTCGTCCCGTATGTCTCGTCTCCCTACCTTCTACTTTCTCCCCAACGCAGCGAACCGCTCACCTCGTCCCTCTTGCCGTCCCAGGTTCCCTCCAAACACCCCTCCGTGGCCTCCCTACACTATCTGGGACTTCTTCCCTCCAGCCTTCAATTGTCCTTGGGAGGTAGAGCGCCTTGGTGTCCTTGGCGACGGAGGCAAATTCGTCTGCGGCTTTTCTCGTGTGATCGAAAAACCAAAATGTGTCATCTATTCTATTGGTATCAACCACGAAAGCTCGTGCGTCCTTCTCCCGACCTCTCTCACTGCTAGCCAGCCTGTTCACACATCCTGTAGGTTCGAGGCCGAACTTCTTGAACGCGGCAAAAACTGCCAGGTCTGGGGATACGACTTCTCTGTCGAGTCGGTACGCCATATACTGCCTATCAGCCTGGGGCATGCCCTGACTACGACTTTCTTCACACAGTTTGGTCCAGAGATCACGTCGGACCTTGCACACCGCGCCCACTTCCACGCCTATGCACTAGGTGGTGAGGACCGTGCTCCCGTCGACGGTGCAAAAAAGGGCACCCCCGAGGCCGCACAAATGCACTCCCTAGGAACGCTGATGAAGCAGAACGGCCATGACTTTATCGACATCCTCAAGGTCCGTTGCAACCATTCATTCATCCGCTCTTCATTTTCCTTCCGCCACGGCTAACCGCTGACTCCTCTCACTGACAGGTCGATATCGAGGGTTGGGAGTTCCAAACCCTCTCTGCACTTCTCAAACAATTTTCCTCCCAAGACTCGCTACCTTTCGGTCAGCTGCAGCTTGAAATTCATGCCTGGCATCACGACTTCCCAGCATTCCTCAAGTGGTGGACAGAGCTCGAAGACGCGGGCCTACGGCCCTTCTGGACCGAGCCCAACCTCATTTACGCCAACTATAACCGCGGTGGTCCCCCACACTTAGCAGAGGTACGTCTTGTTTCTGTCATCAGGGGCTTTCCACTCGCAGCTGTTGACATCCTAGCGAAAATTAGTACTCTTACATCAATATCAAAGGCGACCACGTCCTTGTTTCGGAATAGTCCTGTCATACGCTCTGGTTGACGTCCGCCGCGTCTTCCAGGAGACCCGGCTTTCGTTCAGTCGATTGTATTCACTTTCAAAAATGGGCCTTCGGATCCATTCGCCATCTAGAATCTGCCGAGAGCGGACCTGAGGGTGGTACGGATGATTTATGTGTATTTCGAATAATGACGAGACTCTTCCTTCACACCTAATCTAGCAAGAAATTACATGAAGCAAGGCGTTCCAGGGGCAAAGGAGAGACGACGGATCGGTTGGTTGCGATCTCGTTGCCCTCTAAGTGGAGGTCGTTCGCGACTTGAAGTAGTTGTAGATACAATCCTTGCTCTCGGAAACAATTTGTGGTGAACCTCAAAAGCCTGATTTCTCTCTTGAACCCCACGACGACGGCCTCTTGCCAACTCGACCATTCCCAACAGAAACACTCGAGTAAAGTATGACCGGAGATAATTTTTGTCGTACAATCCTTGTCCGGGATTAAACAAGGCCCTTGGAACGCATCGCATCGTGGGGGACGAAGGTTAGGGCGAGACTCTACTAAGCAAACAAGACAATATCCAGCGACCATAAGCTAGCGCCTCTTGCCATGCGCACCGGAAGTTCATGTGCTTCGCCGCCGTCAGTATCACAGCTTGGACCACATCACGATGGCAAAAGAGTTGCGGGACCCGGCTTCTTATTCGAACCATGCCTATCCCATAAAGCATGATCATACCATTACTGCCCGTACGTCCTCCGTAGCCCAGGCGTTCACTCCAAACTGTGGCTGACCAGTCTGCAGCCCATCCAGAGCAACCAGAGAGCCGCCATCGTGCACATAAAGCCTTGAAATATGTAGCCATATTCGCCGTAGCCATCCTATTCTCCGCTGTCGTCGCCTTTTCGCGTGACGGCGAATTCCCCACGCAGGATCTTCGCCTCCTCCAGTTCTCCCCGTCATACCGCGAGTACATCCCCGTAACCGCTGTTGACTATCTTCTCGAACTTCGCGACCACCAGGACGCGGCGCCTTTCAACCTTACCGCAATCCGCGCGTCGCACTCACTCCTTGGGGGGGTATCCGACACAGCCATCACTGTGCTTGCTCAGCGGTCAGGATGGAGCGTTGGATACAAGGATATAACCAGTATACACTCGTCTGCCTCAATTATAACCGATGACCTTGTTGCAGAAACGGCAGCATTGCCTAAGTATCCCACACCCAATAGATCCGCCCATCCAGGATATGCGGCACTTGTTGCCAAGGTATCTGCCTCTGAGCTCCGTAGCATAGTTGGTAACCTCTCCCAAAATTTCGCCACGCGTCACTATAGGTGCTCTACTGCGCGTCGTACGTGTCCATTGGCACGTATGGATACCTTGTATATACTAACTAAGCGTCATCACAGAGCCATCCCTCTGGGTTCAGTCGTACTTGCAACAGGTTCCCAATTCGACCATCTCGCTGTTCGAGAATTCATTCGACCAGCCTAACGTGATCGGCCGTGCCACTCCCGCAAAGGCATATTCAAATGCCACTATCCTCCTCGGTGGTCATCTCGACTCAACTTCACCGGTAGCGTCCACACTCGCTCCTGGGGCGGATGACGACGCTTCCGGCACTGCTGTGGCCTTGCACGTCTTCTCTATCCTCGCTTCTTCCGGCTGGATTTCCACAACTTCCAAATATCCTATCGAGGTCCATGCTTATGCAGGCGAGGAAGGTGGCCTGTTGGGCTCTGATGCGCTCGCTGCGAGCTATTCCAAGGCTAATCGGGAGATTAGAGGCATGCTGAACCTTGAGATGGTCGGGTGGCAACCCGAAAAGTCGGGGACCTCCACGATCACAGTCCTGACGGACCCGCATACGAGAATGAGCCAACACGCACAGGCCGTCATTAAACAATACGTCCCAACTGCTAGTGTGCGAGGTACTTATTGCGGGTACGGATGCTCTGACCACTATTCGTGGAGCGATTTGGGATATCCCGTCGTGTGTTTAGCTAGTTACGGTCCTCGCGATTCGAGTCTCAATCCATACTAGTACGTTGGTTACTTGCTCTTTATGCTAATATACTGATAGGCCCCCCTTTCCAGCCACTCCACGGGCGACACAATGGACAAGCTAGACTTTGATCGCATGGCCGACTTTGCCCGTGCTGCGATTGGATGGGTGTTGGAAGTTGGCAGCTCTTAGAATACTTGATACACTCCCGTATGCAAGAGCATTACTATGATCAAAACACTTTCTGCTGAGAGTTCTGTCTCATCTTAGTTGCCAACTTGGACTCTGCCATTTACATATTGGCTGCTCTTGCTTAGCTCAAAAGGTATCAAGCTACCGTAAACGTATACAGGGGATATCCAATCCTTGAACTCATCGACTCGTATCGTGAACCAGTGTGACGTACTCCGAAATAGGGACGCGTCAGACCACCGAATGGCCACCTCGCCGTATTCAACAGTTCCAAAGGATGAACACCCTCTTTATGTTCCCCAATTGACTGTTCAGCACGACTTCCTGGCCGTGGTTGATGACGTACAGGCCGGAACCGTCGAATCGGAAGACTTTTGGGTCTCAGTCTACCTCAACGAAAAGCCGAGCGTTCATGGGAAAGTCAGGTTAGCAAGGAATAATAACAACGAGGATAATTCCTCTTCAGTATGCTTTGAAGCGCGTGATGGAGTGCTCTGGCACGGATCGAGTACCGTACGAGAACTTCCCGTCAGTTGGAGTCACCAAACTCACCAGTAGAAATTAATGGGACACAGGACACATTCGCCGCAAGTTGCCCAACCCTGGACATGCCGCTCACGCGGATACAAGTACCCAGCAGAACGTATGGCACACCGTCCAAACAAGTACGTAACTTTCATTTTATACCGATCTCACTACGTGCAGCTTTTTTTGGGCATTATAATATGCAAACGTGTGCCCGTATCTGGGGGCGAAGTCTCTTTTCACCCTCACTGATTGGATTTCTCCTCCATTTATAACAGCCACGCGCTATAACCTCGTTTGATGTCGCACCAAATGGAGGGCTATACGCTACTGGCCACGCGGACGGCTCGATTTCTGTTTGTCCTACTCTCCTAGAGTGCCTCTCGACGTCTGTGGTCGAACAGGACATCCCGTCTCCCACCCCAACTCCTCTGAATCGTCAATTGTCGGCTGAACGTCCGAGCACGGAGTACACCCGCCCTCACTTGTCAACTGTGCTCTCAGTACGATTCTTCCCTTCTTCATCCGTGTTGCTCACGTCTTCGTCGGATCACACCTTGCGCATCCATGATGCGCTGTCTCCGACCCTGACAACCGTCCGTACTTTAACTGGACACACTGCTGCTGTGACGGGAACCGCAGTCGTCGATCGTGGACGCAACGTGTTGTCAGCAAGCAAAGACGGTACAATTCGCCTCTGGGACGTTGGAGGTGCCAAAGAAATTGCGTTACGTCGATGGAGCACCGGGGCAGGGGCGGTCGCTGCTCTGTGCCTTGATACAGGCGAAAGCCGGTCAGGATACGAGAGTAGTTTGGGGGGAGAAGGAAACTCTGGAATCTTGGCCGGACCCGGTGAAGTAGGGACGGAGAACAGGCTGGTCCTCGCTGGATTGCAAGACGGACGAGTGGAAGGCTTCGACTTGCGTAGCAAAAGATCAGCATTCTCGTTCTCACCGAAGCCTAGTGGCCAATATACAACCGGCAGCGCAGCGATTGAATCGATCGTGTTTGCTTCGGATTCGAGCATGTTGGCTGCGGGCGCAAGGAACGGTATTCTTCGATGGTGGGACGTGAGAAGCTGCGGTCGAGGCGAAGGGCCACCGCTCTGCGAGTTTAAGAGAAATGGAGCAGGCATTGAGAGCCTCGCGTGGGTCCCGGCAGAATGGACGAGGACTTTAGAGGAGACGAAATTGGATGAAAGGGAGAGGCTGTCATGGGTAGAGGACGAGGTTCCTGTCACGCTGGGAGGAGAGAGCCTGGCGAAGGGCCTGCCTCATTTGGTCATCGGAACTGTGGATGGCTTACCTTGGAGGGCCGGAATGAGTACAGATGCCAAGGCGGTGGTGGTAGAAGAGTACGTAGGGTACGCATGTGGAGATGGTGTGCGGGTAGTTCGGTGGTGCACTGGTGGTGGTGAAGCAGGGCTCGGGCGTGGAGTTTGGTGCGCTGGAGACGATGGCTTGGTGCGATTTTACTGAGGTGTTCGGGCTGTAATACTTATTGTAATCTCACCCCGGAGTTGGTATTCAAGTAAGAGTATATATATATATATATACCTCTCACGCTTATTCGACTTAGATCACATGTTTTGCGCTTGCTCTCTCAACAGCTCGTTTCAGGTAAGCAGACGAGTTAGGGTTAGACGGAAGACTGCGGGTGGTGCAGTCGGCCGGAGACAGAAAATTTGCGCTAGGGTGTGAAACGGTTTCCGATCGGCGGCGGCGGGGGTTAGGGTTAGTAGTGACGTCGTTCTTATTAACCCTAACCCTCAAAAGCCGACCAAACTACTTTCGAATGATTCGAGGTCAGTCTCCCACCACCACCGCGACCACCCGCCGCCGCGTGTCCGCCGTCGCACACGACCAACAGCACACGACTCGACAAACGACGACGACGACCGACACATAGGATCACCAGCCAGCGAACCCCCAACTAGCGTTCACCCCCGCCCGCTGCATCAGCTAACCGACCCCTCTCCTCTCATACCCACCATGGCCGCCACACCCGCTCTTCCTGGTCTCCTCTGCTGCATAAGTGCACTCATCCTCCTCGTATTCGCGACCATCTCCGCCCCCGTCTGGAATGACACCTCCTTCCTTGATATAACCGTCAACGGCAAAACCACCCACTTTGGAACATTCGGTTACACTGGCTCACAAAAGCAGCTCGGATATTACATCGATTCAACAGTACTCGGCTTCAAGTACGTACTTCCGTTTCCCCCTCTTCTTCCGCCCTCACCTCAAACACGCTCACGTCTGCCCCAGTTATGATGGTCTTAATACAACCACTGTCCACAACCTGACTGCGACCATGATCCTCCACCCTATAGCAGCCGTATTCGCCCTCTTTGCTGCAATCTTTGGCTTCTGCGGCGCCGGTTACTCCCGTATCGGTACCGTCCTCATGTCCCTCTGTGCCGCCCTTGCAACCCTTGTCACCCTTATCATCTGGATCATCGACATGTCCTTTTGGGGTTTCGTCAGAAACCGAATTCGCGACAATGGTCCCATAGATACTTCTGCCCAATATGGAAATGCAAATTGTGAGACCTTCTTTATTGTTCACCGGCCTCTGTGTATGTCCCTAACCAAGCGACTATTATTTAGGGCTCACCCTTGGTGCTCTCGTCGCCCTACTCCTTGGGTTCTGCACCGCGGCTCTTGGCGCATGCGGCAACTACTCGCGCCGTCGTCGCGAAAAGGTCTAACTGACCTATCCAGCGTGCAATTTCAGTCGCGACGTTCCTTACCCTAGACCTTGCTTCACGTACTCCTTGGACTCTTTCGGCCCCTGTTCAAGCCGGCGGATTCATCATAATGACCTCTTCGCACACAAATATACGGTACTCCAATTTCATTGTTTCTCATTACTGTATTTCTTCCCTAGCTTTCTCCATGTGCAATGTTGTGTTGTATAGCTTTCTCTTTTGTCCCTCAATGCAAATTGCTTTTCATTGTGCGTACCGAGTCTCCATGTGTAACGAGTAGACCAGTGTAAGATTTTGAGCAACCTCTCTAGGGGTGGTCCCAGGTCTGACCGCTTGATGGTGAAACTAATAGCACGCCACTGCGTTGACCGTATTTGCAGTCGATAGAGGTGGTTGTACTCTTTTCAAGCGAACGCTGATGTTCAAACGGAACGTTGACCCAAGACACATCAGGCATAGGTATCCGGTGCTCCACAAAAGCAATGGTAGTTGGGAACTTGTGGTAATGATGCAGGTCTGGGTAGGCAGTCGCAAGAGATTTGAGATATTCCGTATTTAAAGGACAACCAAACACTTGACACTTGTTCTCATCTGTTTTAATGTCCTTTCTGCAACTTTGAGTGCCTCCGAAGCTGCTCGGGTCAGGGAGCGAGTACGTGTCTAACCCAGTCCGCACAACACCAAGGGCGTCGTGGGGCCAGCGCGGTTGAGTACCAGTGTGAGTATCCCTATGTCCTATAGATCGAGGGAGCCCTAAAAGACGGGTTCCACGTGGGGACATCGGGCGGTTCTGTGGGAGTCAGGTGGTAACGCAGCTTGCCCTCTCCTTGAACCGTCGTGTTTGCCGTCCTTTCTGGACGTGTGTAGGCAACAGATAGTGGATAATAGTCTCGACATTTTGTACCTACCAACGACTGTAATTTACGCTCAACAAGACCCAGCCAGGCCGGATGACCACTATGGCGACGACCTCGACTCACCACACGACGAACAGCGGAGGTGGAGGCTCCTCAATCGTCGGAGGACACTACAGAGTTGGAAAGAAAATCGGTGAAGGCAGCTTCGGCGTCGTCTTTGAGGGTCAGTCTCGTTACATCCAAAACTCCCTTCCACCCTGGCCGGGCCGCACACAGCCCACCTCCTTGGCATGGTATACATCAGGTTTCTGTATCTGTGTGCTGGTATCCACTCTCGTTGCTTAGCGTCTTGATACAACCATTGGTGTTTGCTTCCCCCGCACCTGGTATTTTCGGTGCCCGCAACGCATTTTGAGAGCATGCTGCCGTATGCTTTGTCTCATTGGAAAACTAGTATCCCTTCGTTGGGCCCCCCACAGCCGCAATTCGTCGAGAAGAGTTCACCCTTTTCTCTTCCATACTCTTCAGTACCTAGTCCGTCGGTTTCCTGCTGTACCCTTTGTTGGGTAGCACTAGCCAGAGACCACTGGTCCGATGTACCGACGGTGCCATGCGGTGCATGTCACACTACGAGTTTCGCCGCAGTCCCCGAACCCCAACTAACCACTCATCTTCAGGGACGAATCTCCTGAATGGCCAAATTGTAGCTATAAAGTTTGTCAGTTATAAGTCGGATAGGTCCCCGGACATTCTGGTTAACCTGCTCTTCACAGGAGCCGCGCAAGTCCGATGCACCACAATTAAGAGACGAATATCGGTCATATCGCACTCTCAACGGGACACGTAAGTTATTTAATATGATATCTTGAGTCTCCATACTCAAGGGCAAGGGTGGTCGTAGCTGGCATCCCTCAAGTACACCACTTCGGTCAAGAAGGATTACACAACATCCTTGTCATTGATTTGCTAGGGCCCAATCTTGAGGATCTATTCGATATGTGTGGTCGGAAGTTTAGCGTGAAATGTGTATCTTTGTTGGCCAAGCAAATGGTGAGGCTTTCTCCAGTGCTTGCGCGTTTCAGCCCATATTGCGCTTTCCTAAACGCCCCGTATTGCAGATCACTCGCGTACAAAGCATCCACGACAAATCACTCATTTATCGCGATATCAAGCCGGATAATTTCTTAATTGGCCTTCCTGGTACTAAGAATGCCAATACTATCTACGTTTGTGCCCCTCTTTTCCTACATCTCGATCGTATGCCGATTCGTTAGCCGACAGATGATCGATTTTGGCATGGCGAAGCACTACCGTGATCCAAAGTTGAAAGTACATATTCCTTATCGAGAGCGCAAATCTCTCAGCGGTACAGCACGTTACATGAGTATCAACACACATCTTGGACGTGAGCAGAGTCGTCGAGACGACTTAGAAGGCTTAGGGCATGTCTTCATGTAAGCGATTCCGATCTGACCTAATATGGCAAGCGCTAATTGATTGATAGGTATTTCCTTCGAGGAGGCTTACCCTGGCAGGGTCTGAAGGCCGCTAACAACAAGCAAAAATATGAGAAGATCGGTGAGAAAAAGCAGACCACTGGCATCGAGGAGCTGTGTGAAGGCTTCCCTGGTATGTCATCTCCACTTTGTGGATTATTAAGAGGACCAATTTTTTAACATTGTCTTTAGAGGAGTTTGCGATCTACCTCAATTACGTGCGCAAACTCGGGTTCGAAGAGGCTCCTGACTACGACTTTCTTCGCGACCTATTCACCAAAGTGCTTCGTCAGAATGGCGATGCCGACGATGGAATGTTTGATTGGGTTATGTTGAATGGCGGCAAAGGCATTGATGCCGGATCGGTATCTACTCAATATCTGCTGATTTTCGTCGACTCTCAATTGTATTCCAGGTCACTGCCAATCTCCTCAATAGCGCTCTTCCGACATCTCCTGGCGGACACCGTACGCGGCAACGTACATCCCAGCAGCCAGGTGCATCTTCCCCGAACCGAAACGATACTACCACTGACGTTCACCGACGTGAATTTCGTCGGGGAGCAGCCTTGCGAAAACCCACAGGACTCGAACTCAACGTCGCCGCTGCCACTGGTCGGGGGGCACCTTCCCCTCTCATGGTCAACCCTCCTGGGACTGGTCGTCGCCTCAGTAACATGGGCCAAGGTCAACAAAGCCCAATGCACCCGTATGCGACCGCAGGTGCTGGTACGACGGGTGGCATGCATGTCCCTAGCACCATGGGGACGCCTGTAGGGTATGGGCACGTGCGTGGAGCTACTGCAGAGGAGGGGGGCTATGCACGGACAGGCAGCGCGATGGGGAGTACAAGGATGCCTGGTGGCTACGGTGCCGGAAACATGGGCCGCGGGCCGACGGGTGTCAATGGCATTGGAAATACGCAAGCGGTTAGCCCACATAGCATCGGTGTGGCTGGAGGAATTGGTGGAAATGCTGGCGAGGACCGCAAAGAGAAGCGTGGCTTCTGGGCAGTGCTCTGCTGCCGATGAGGGGTGATTCCTTCGTCTCTTCCTTTACGCTTGATGATTATGACCATGCCGATGACCATACCCTCCACCCGGAGTCTAGACCTGGTTTGGCACCTTTCGTCAACCGCCAGTCGATCGAAGGTGCCATTTACCCCTCACACACGCATACATCGGAGCAGATCGTCCAGGCGGCGATATTTTTTTACTAATGGCACCAAATCTTGTCCCTGGGTTCGTTTTCCTCTCCTTGTTTGCCTTGTTTGATCCCTCACTCTCATGAGCAACTATATATTTCGGCGCTTTAATCCTGCACAATAATACGAGGAAGCGAACGACCTTGTACTAATTCAGACTGCTTGGGGAGTTCAAAGACCGAAGCGTGCGGAAAACAGCATTGGTCTACCGAAAAGGGGAGATTGGGAGATGGACCGTCTCATACACACTGTTGATAGAGATGTTATTACCTCTACATTAGGCGAATGGGAATGGGAGGGGCATTATCCCCTACTCCCCAGTCATGCGAGGACTCGGTCAAAAGTCTGATAGAGGTGCTTCAGCTCAAGGGTGTCCAAGCAAATGTTATTTGGACACGTTGACCGTATGTTAGAATGTGCTGGTGTCTCGAGGTTGTGGCCCGCTCACCTATGGGGATGCAGCCATGGCGCCAGTCGTAGTCACGTGTGGTTCGGTGTCCAGTTCGATGTCATCGGCCGGTGCGTAGGGCGTACCGTGTCAGCGATCATCCCGCTTACCTGGACCTCTCAATCTCCGCAAGTAACCACGCAAGTGACCAAGCATGGCGACTCAGCAAACCAAGCAAGAGATCCTGTAAGCACCCTTGACAGCTAGCCCGGTATCCTGCCTGATAATACCCCCAAGCCTGCACCTAGACCGTGCGGCGCTTCACTGAGATTCAGGTCATACCGCTGATTTTGGGTGACACACAAAGATTACACTGCAAGACATTCCAAAACACAGGCTTACGCTGAGGTTGTTTGTGGAAAATGAAGAAACCGAATTACAGAGGAAGGACGACCAGACTTGGGCACTGGTACAACGCCTGTATGTCATTTGTTTACTCATTGCGTGCAATTCCTGAACCCTGTACGTATGTAGAGACGTTTCTCCGACATCCAAGATGCGCGTGGAGATTCAAATGAAGCGCGGACACCTATCGTGGCTAAAGACGGAACAGGCTAGCAAAGATATCAACCTTCAGGGACTTTACAATGATTATTGGACCTCCAAAGCGCACGAGCTTACATCACAAGGTGAGTGATGATCCGAGCCAGCCCACTCAGATCTGATTCGTTGCTGTTGGAAAGCATAATGTCTCTCTAGAATTACAGTTCTTTGCAGAAGATACCGTTCGTCTCCTTGCAACTGCCCACCCCAATGATCTTCGCATAGGCGGAATCTCTACACTCATCACTCCACAAACTCGAGGGACTGTTAAAGGATTACTCCCCACTAATGAAAGAATCGACGGAGAAGGCTATGGAGAAAGTCTTTAAAGTCGGGGCTGCATTCGCAGAGGTCAGTCTCCCATACGGAACCTGCAAGGCGTTGACACTCTCTAGGTGAACGACATCGCGAAGGCTGCGTTCAGTATTGCCGAAGTCACGTTTGAGGTTCGTGCTCACGATTAGCGTATCAGAAGCAGAGGTAATGCCCGACTGTTTAGCTCCTGCAGGAACAAACCAAATACGACCAGATGCCGGCGCGTCCGAGCTGGGGGTGGGCTGAATATGCCTGCTCCTCTGCCCCTCCGATCCCTGTCTATGGACCGCATCGCCCTGGCCTTGGAGGCCTGTACTTACCCTTGCCAAGCCAGGCCCACGGGATAGGGACTTAGAGTTGGGGAAGGACGGTGCGATGCTGGAGTGATCAACACGCGGCGGCGACGTCTGGCCAGGAGTCTTGCCAGCCACTGTCCTTGCCTGCTCTTAAGCTTACCCCCCGTGAGTCCTGTGTAGGGCCACCCTGTTGGAGCTACACTGTGGCTCTGTACTTTATGGAAGATCCCTTGAAGAAGCTCA
>Ga0307513_10006384_pt1 | contig 15405 bp, 6 predicted proteins | sample 15_EM_MG_FD_202174 | JGI IMG/M metagenome (GOLD analysis project Ga0307513, IMG submission 202174) | Populus trichocarpa ectomycorrhiza microbial communities from riparian zone in the Pacific Northwest, United States - 15_EM | ecosystem: Host-associated > Plants > Roots > Unclassified | place... | reverse complement strand
TGGTCTAAAATATATTACTTCCAAGAAGATCAAATTATTGGCATCTTGACTTGTTCTTTCAAAGCCTGCGTTGTGCCCTGCGTTTGAGTTTGGAGATTGGACTTGTGGGAACGCAGATAAAAGGCCTGACGACACTGTTATTTCTCAATTTTTCTCAGGGCTAGTTTGTGGCCAAGAATGTGGTTTTGTGGCTCATGTGATGGATGGACAAGAACTGCAGGGGGAAAAGGAGAGTAATATGCCGCTCCATCACGGATCCTAGACCTTTATATAAAAAACATGAGAAATATACTATATATTTTTGTGGATATAGATTTATTTTAATGTGGATTACATTATAGATATATAGTATTTTGCACCGTAAATAATACTGTAAAATCATGAGAGCATTCTCTTTGCTATTTTTTTTAGTTAAATAGTATTGTTAGGGCATTGTTTTTTTTATTTTTTATGTCAAAAGTTGTTGGGTTTGTCTATCAAATCAAACTCAAATCGCTTTCAACAGGTGTTGGGTCTGACTTGACAGCCAAACTCACCGCTATTGGGTCTGGCTCGCAGCTAGACCCAAGGCTACTGGGTCCGACTTTCAGCTAGACCTAAATATGTTCAATTTTATTTTTTTGTCTCTTTAGATTTTTTTTCTTTTCTTTTATGTAATTATTTTTTATACGGTAAAGAAGAAATAAATTGATGAGACTTTTTTTATATTGTACAAAAGTTAGGTGATGATAATTTTTTTTTTCATTTGAGGTTGGGTTGGTTGAATTTTTTTCTCCTAATAAAGTTGGGTTGCTGCTAGACCCAAGACATTTAATATATTCTCTATACTCTTCATATTTTTTTTTTACTTTTAAATTTTTTTGTTATTGACCCGTTGCGGAGTGCGAACTAATATGCTAGTTTAATTTATAACTTGTTTAAGCTTTTTACAAATAATAAAATTTGTTACAAGTCAAAACTTAATCAAAACACCATAATAGAAAATATCCAATTTTTATCTATTAAAAATTTTATTAAAAATTTCACTTATCAAAATGAAATTGCAATATTTTATATAAAATATATAAAGCCCTATTAATATAGAATAAGAAAATTAAAAAACAATTCCCTTTAAATAAAAAACCTAGAAAAATATAACATAAAAATAAAAATAAAAACAATACAATTTCTAAACTAAAAAAATAATTAATATTTTTTTTCTTTCAAAAATCTCCTAAATGCCATCTCTTTTATAAAAATTATCATTGAGGTCGCTTTGCCCCATCATTGTTGCTTACAGTCTCTTATTTTTGGAGGAAATTATAAATTTGTCCTTCTAGGTTTGCAAAATAAATTTAAAAAGTCCCTTTAGTTTTAAAAACTAATTAATTAGTTCCTATAATCTTAAAATTATCTGTAACTTAATAATTTTCATCCATTTCATTTAAAAAAAAAGATAAAAAAAAGATAATATAAAAATATTGAAGAGAAAATAAAATATTTTCCAGTAAAGTAATATTAAATTAAACGTAATCAAAAGAGTATAATTAATTAATTTTTGAAACTAAAAAAAGTTATTTAATTCATTTTATAAAATTAAAGAAAATAATTCATAATTTACCTTGCCAAAGCCCTACCTGCTGATTATTAGAGAGAGCCAGCCAGCCAGGGGTAGGGTTGCTCAAAATTGAAAGCAAGAAAAAGAAAGAGAAGAAGAAATGGCGATTTCTATGATGCGATCTGCTCTACTTCGAAACTCTCTTCGCAGCGCCTCCAAACCCTCTGCTCCTACTAGACGAGGCTTTTCATCCTCTGCCCATCACGACGATGCTTGTGTGTATTGTTCTCTGTTTTTCATTCTATTTATCAGAATCAGGATCTTGATTTCGATTTTTTTTCTGGGTTTTTATGGATTTTAATTAGACGAGGCTGCGAAGTGGGAGAAGATAGCGTACTTGGGTGCTGCGACCTGCACTATTTTGGCCATTTATAACTTATCAAAGGGTCATCCTCACTACGAAACCCCTCCTGTGAGCTTTCCTTTTCTTTTGATTCATCTCTTCAATACATTTTTAGTCTGTCCATCTGATTGATTTATGCTTAAGATTTGTGTTTCAATTCGATGTGCAGGAGTACCCATATTTGCACATTCGCAACAAGGAGTTTCCATGGGGTATGTTTTTTTTTTGTTGGATCTCGAGTTTCCTTAACTGGGAAAATCTTTCTGGTTTGTTATTGAGCTTATATGGTTTATTTTGGCCAATTATATTGAAATTATCATAGTGGTTTGTTTTTGTGATTTTGCATTTTGTTGATTTTGCGTTTTCTGGTAGACTTGGATTTTGATCTGGGGATGTTTAGATGGTTTGAATCGAGGCTTTTAGCTTGTCCATAGAGAATGGTGGTTTCTGTGTAATTGTGCTCTTGCTATCAGAATTGGCTGGTGAATATATGATGCCCATATCAAATATTGCCCAAAGTTGCACGGTGTTTTTTTTTTGTTTTCTTGGTGTGTGTGGAGATTAATAGCCTGAGCCAGTTTCAATACTTCAAACCTGTTCTTGGTTCAGTTCATATGTTTCTTGAAGTCTTTGATGCTTAGTTTCTTCAGTATACATATTTTGTGGATGTCGGGGGCAGTTCCTTTTCATGCATTTCCAAAGGACACTCTTCACAAATTGTATTGAATAGTTGCAAATGTGTAATTCATCATTAACCTTTGCTCACCACTGCCGCCACTACCTCGACTATCCTTTCTATTTGTACACACACATACATGCATGTTCATACACAGACATGTACACATTTATATGTTGCAGTGGCACGAGAAACTTTTTGATATGGCACGATTAGCAATAAGTCTGTATGATTGGTTGAAAGCTATCAGATCTGGGGACGTTTTTATGTCATTTAATTTTTAAGGGAACCCATGCCTGCATTATGCCTAAACATTAAGAAATTTGCCACTGATCGCTATATGTGTTTGTAGTTCACACATTTAGTCCAGCCATTATGTGATATTCCTAGAGAATTGTCCATTTCTTAATCAACTTTAAATTGAAGATTTGAGCACTTGGTGCCATAGCCTTTTTCTTTATCCTGCTTATTGCAATACTTTTTTAGTATTTATGGAGGTTTATCTAAGTAAAGGTAGAGTGCATTTTTCAAACCAACAGGTGTTTGACCCAGTGGTACTGTCCTGATGGAGGGGGTAATAGATTGAGTTTTGTTTGTTAGTGTCTTTAAGTTTGGTTGGGTATGAAGGTAGGGGGTGTTAAGGGACTAATGGAGATTGTTTAAAGGGATTGGAGATGAATGTAAAAATGCTAGAGTTGCATTAGGAAGGTTTTTTAGGAGTCACACCTAGAAGATAGAAAAACCTAAGTTTCACACCAAGGGTTCATAAGAGTCAATACCCAAGGGAAGATTGGGCCACACAATGAAAAGCATAGTTGTTGAAATTTTACTAGTAAACTGATTCCTTTTCTGTATGGAACAATTACAAAACCTTTATGTAGAGTTTCTAGGACTCATCTTCCAATATAAGAAAATGCTAATAGTTCTATTTAGAATAGGAAAAACCTAATAAAGCTAATTACTTTAGAACTAATACTGAATAGAAAATAAAATCAATACTCGGATGATTTTTCAGATTTTCCAGAAAATCTAAAAATTACGGAAATACCCTTGTCTACTTTTGTTGTCTGCATCGTACGGTGCTTCTATTATTATAGGAAATGTTGCCGTAAGTATCCTGGTAGATATCACACAGGGTCCAACTTACTGCCCAGGCTTTGATCCTGCATCACCAAGGCTAAACTACATTGTGACCTGTGCCTGGTGCAATTCATTTTGTATATTGAAGGCTTTGATGGATAGTTTTTCAAATTTTCTGGTACTCATGCTGGTGTGGTTAGTATATGGTGTGCCTAATGATTCCATGCACTGAAAGTGCCTAATGTTTCCATGCACGGAAACTTTAATGGCATTTCCAGTGGATAGTTGGTTTGTAGAGGCAATTAACAAACCAGAAATGATAAAAATTATAAGATTATAGTTGCCAATATGTTTATGATATGATGCTAATAGTTTGTATTATATAACGACATGTAGTGTTGAGCTTGTAACAAAGAGCAAGTTAGGGTTGCACTTAGCAGTATGCAGATTGCAATTGTTTTGCTTTTGGATGCAATATCCTACAAGTTTAGTCTCAAGTTCAGCATAATGCAGATTCCAACGTGAAAATGCAGCAATCCATGGGCATTAGTTGGTTGGATTATTTAGTTTGTAATGTTGTATTATATTTGCCACAAACAAGGTTAGCCCATAACTGTGCCGAAGCAACGCACCCATCTTGTGCCAAATTCAGTGAAAGTGCTTTTTCAAGTGTAATATCTATCAGTATTCGTGATTGTTTGAATCTGATATGCCTTCGATCTTCTTCTTTTTTTGTGTCATGCAGGACCAAATGGACTCTTTGAGGTCAAGGAGGACCATCACTGAGACTTTTGTATTGGATGGAAGTATCCGAAAGTACTTTTGTTTATGACATTCCTACCATTTTCTCAGAAAGATCGAAGAGACAACCCTTGGATCTTTGAATTTGATGTTAGCACTTCAGTTTTATGGCTTTGCATGTTGGAATTTCTTTTCTGTCCCATTGTCTGTTACCTGTTAAGTGCTCTCAGCAAAATAAAATAAATGAATGATTTGAAATAATATCCTTCTATCTTTAATAATTTGCAATTTATATAGTTAATCTTTCCCAGTACGGAATGGATAGTGTTTTGGAGTACAGCTTTTGAACTTGAGTGTGAGCTGCACCTACAATGAATGCTGAATGTTTTAGAGTGAACAGGACATGTTTCTGTCATTTTAAAACAGGACATGTCTCTGCCATCTCTGTCTCTTCTACCATCTACCGCTATCTCTGTATTTTCTATCTTTAAGACAACAAAAAAGCTACCTTGCTGATTCACATAATCAAGCACGTGCTGAACGTTTTTCAGGTCTAGTGATCCGATTTAGAGGGCAGGAAATGGATAAGGATGAATGGTGGTGGTTTTTTCGTTCTTTCAATTTTTTAGATGACTAGTAAACTCTACAGAAGCATATAACTAGCTCTAAGCGACAGCGATGGGATATCCCTGAACGCCGCTAGTGGCTCACAAGGATGGGAGAAGGGGTTCTTGCATGTCTATAAGAGGTGGAACTTCACCATAATCTTACAAGTTTTTATCCGACCCCTAAACCAATGAGTCACCCTCGTAGGTTTATCATCAAAAGAGTATGAGCCAGCTTGGGATTTTGGTGGGGAGGCTTTTGACCCGACAACACCAGAAGAAAAAAGATGCTTGCCTAACTAAAGCATCATGCTAGGGGTGGGCATTATAAAAAAAACCTGAATTATCCATGAATTATCCAAGTTATCTGAATTGATTCGGATAATTGTTTTTAGAAATATATCAAAAAACAAGTAATTCAGAGAAGGTGATGGGTAAATAATCCGAACTACCCAAATTGTTTGATCAACTAAAAGAAAAAAAATCCAAAGTAATTATCTGAAAGAACAATTTTTTTTATCCGAAAATATCCGAATGCTCATCTCGAAGTCATGAGGGAACTACAAGGAACACTTGCAACTAGGGAAAGTGTTGGCTCATATGGTGTCTGCACTTTTAACTTTGTTGAAGCACTAATCACAACAAACACAGGGATTCTGCTTTAACCTTATTGAAGCCTCTGATACAACAAATCTTCAATACTCTTGTCAACTTGTTCACGTCGAAAATCAACGTAAAATATTCTTTAGATAGTATAATTGCAATAAAGCACAACCTTGCACATTTCCTGATCATCAAGGGAGAAGGGGAAAAAAATCCAAAATCTTAATGACAAGAATAATGGTTCAAGTAAACACTGTAACCTAATAGAAACTTCACTCCGTAGCTGCATCTCCACCACTGGCTCCTTTGGTTCCAGAACCAGGCAAAGTTCCCAAGTCCGTTCGAGCCTCCTTTTCTTCTTGAGAAATGGAAGAATCAACAGAACCATTCTGCTTCACATCGATGCTGCTACTAGTGTTTGTGGATACATCTCCCTCTTCTCGAGACTTTGAAGAATCAGAAGATTCAACTTGCTCGTTTTGGTTTGCATCTGTGTTTTCATTGGCATTGCCATTGTAGTTTGAGTGGCTGTTCTGGTCAGCATTGCCATTGTTAGGATCAACCTGTTCTTTTTGGCTTGCATCAGTGTAGACATTTTCATTGTTGTTGTTGTTTGCATTGCTGGTAGCAGAACTCTGGTCAGCACCATCATTGTTACTACTGATTGATAACTTATCTTTCTCTTGAGAGCTCCAATTGTTACCTTGTTGCTCTTGGCCAGTATTAGCATCGTTATTTGTGTTTGAGGATGTGTCTTTCTGTTCAGAGTGCAGAGAATCACCATGTCCGGTTTGCCCAGCATCAGCACTTTCATTTGTGCTTGATGGTAGAACAATTTCCGTACTCCCTTCAACACTAGAACTACTGTTGGACTTGTCAATCTGAGCTGCATCACCATTTTGGCTTGTCAACAAAGGTGTAATGGAGTTGGTCTGTCCATTTGACGCAACAGATTCAGAATTGCTAGAGCCCATTGATTCTACATTTGTTGAATCTCCATTATTGGTTGTACTAGAATGTGTTGAGTTTGAATCTGATTGCTGGTTGCTAGCAACTGATTCAGGTTTCTCAGTTTGCTCTAGCACAACATTATTCATGGTTGACTCCTCTTCTTTTGATACTACGTTATCTGCAGTAACTGGAATGGAGTTAGAATCTTCATGCTGCTGTTCATTCACTGTTGCTACTGTGGAAGTATCATGGGAACCTTCCTCCGAGTCTTGCTTATTATTTTCATTAGTACCCTCTTCACTTGTTTTTGCATTTGTGGAATCATCATTTTCTCCCGAGTCAGATTCTTTCACCTTTGGAACTTCATTTTGATTGAAGTCAACCACTTCAGTGTTATTTGTTCTATTTTCAAACTCTAACTGATTCTTCTCTTTGTTTTCCACTGGCTCTCCCTCACCAGATTTCTTCAAATCACCGTGCTCCTCTTCAGGCGTATCATTCTGAATTTGATGGACTACTGCACTGGATGCATCATCCCCCTTGTAATGTTCCTCTCTTGCCTCCTCACTATGTGCATTATTTCCATCATTAACTTGATCCTCCATTGTAACTTTACTCTCTAACTCTTTTTCTTTATTTTCTTCCTCATTGCTTTGTTCCACAACCTCTTTATTTTCCTTCTGCTGACTCTCTTCCACCCTTTCCTTTTCTTCACTTGCATTTTCTTTATTCTCATTTGCAGTCTCTTCGCTCATTTCGTGCTCCTTGCTGTCTTCAGTCTCTCTGTGCTCACTTTCACTTTCTTTTCTCTCTTCATTCTCCTTGCTGTCTTCACTCTCTCTGTGTTCGCTTTCACTTTCTTTGCTCTCTTCATTCACCTTCCTCTCTTCACTTTCTCTGTGCTCGCTTTCACTTTCTTTGCTCTCTTCATTCTCCTTGCTGTCTTCACTCCCTCTGTGTTCGCTTTCACTTTCTTTGCTCTCTTCACTCTCCTTCCTCTCTCTCTCTCTGTGCTCGCTTTCACCTTCTTTGCCCTCTTCATTCTCCTTGCTTTCTTCAGTCTCTCTGTTTATGCTTTCACTTTCTTTGCTCTCTTCAATTTCAATCTCTTTTCCCTCTACATTCTCCTTATCCTCACCATCACTCCTTTTGCTCTCTTCAGTCTCCTTATCCTCACTATAATTCTCCCTGATCTCTCCCTTCTCTCTGTCATCATTAACATTATCCCTTGTACCCTCCCTCTCCATCCCTTCACTGACGTTCTCATTTCTCACTTCCCTTTCCTTCTCTCCATCTACAGAATCCTCTCTATGCTCAACTCCCTCTTCAGTCTTATCCTCTGCTTCCTTCTCCCCATCTATAGAATCTTCTCTACGCTCAGCTCCTTCTTCTGTCTTATCATGAAAATGATCATGAATCTCATCATCGCCACCCTCTGTTCCTGTGTTATCATCAGGTTTGCTTTCTTCTTCGCTCTTGCTCTCTTCCTCTTCCTCCTCCTTGTGCCTCTCATCTCCAATGAAATTTTCTTTAACTTCAGGCTGGAGGTCCTTTCTCCCTAATTTTACAACATCATTCTCTGTTTTCACACTTTTCTCATATGCTGCTTTCTTATCATGAGAGTGCTTGACTTGGTAAAGTAGCCAGCCACAAACACCGATCAGAAGACATATTTGCAGAGCATGCTTGACCTTAAAACCTTTTGATCTCTGGTTCCTACGAGGTGATAACCGGGACATGTTGAATACGCCTCAACCACAGCAAATACTTCTCCTTTTGAAATCTACTAAAAAGTTAAACTCATATCATTTCCATGCTCCTGCTAAGAGATATCAAACTAATCCAAAATGTATAATAAAACAAAAGGGGCTACAGAAAACGACCTCAGCTATCAAATTTATCAAGCCTAAAGAATTTCAATTACTGAAATGATTGGCAATTAACAAATTTAATTATCTGTGCCTCATTGTTACAAATTTTCATTACTGTCAGCACTACCAATTTGTCCAAATCAATCTGCTAACTACGAAATGCAAAACTGAGAATCCAAACTCAAATCCCATCAATACAAGACAAAAGCGACCCCAACATGCATGCCATTGTCATGAAACTGAAATTGTATCACTCTCCATGAAAATACAAGATCTGATCTACAGAGCTTCCGGCCGACACAAACGATCACTCGAATATAACAAAATAAAGAAACGGATCAAAGCTCTAGTGCACACATGATAGTGATCCCAGTGCATCAATTAATGAGAAAAGATCTATAACACTTCCATATCGGAAACATGAAGCAACCAAGTTCCCTTATAATAGAATCAATCCAAAACCAACCAAATCCATAAAAAAAAAAGTACAAAATGTAAAAGCAGAGCATTTTGATGATCTAAAAACAAACCCACTTTCATAAAAAGCGATGAAGGAAAAAGGAAACTTACCCGCAAAAACAAGGCCCTTAGATTCTGTAATGGCGATAAAAAGTGTAGTAGCCTTTTTTGCAACTACCCTTCAGGAGACTGGAGTAATTAAATGCGTTATGTATATGCAAGATTTGGATTGTTTTTTTTTTTTTGTTCTTGAGTTCGAATGCTTCAAAGACAAAAGTTTTACTGGATATGAGTTTCACTTGGATGATTGGATCTAAATCAAGGACAGGTAAGACTTGACAAGAGAGGGAGAGACAGAAACTTAGGGAACCACGTAAGAGTCTTCCTTAATCCTTGGTATCGTATAGCCTTGGATTTTACTTTTGAGTACATTTAACCTGCCCAGTTGGGCACCTTAATATTCTACCTTTTTTTACTTGACCACAAAATAATATTGATTTTGTTGATCTAACGCATCTATCTTTCACCACAAAGTAATATTTATCATATGGCATACTCAATAATAATACAAAATAAATTTTTTATTTACTGATAATCATGTAAATCCTAACTAAACTATACCACTTGGTCAATTTAACTTGTCAAAGACTCCCGTTCGAAGTAGGATTGGACCTTTTGGTCATTCATGTGAATTTAAAATCCTATAATTTATTGCTTTGCTTTGGTCAATGATGATTCCTGATCATTTGGGCAACTAATTTCTCGTTCCCTTGATCAATTTGTAATATTTAAACTTGATCGATTTCACTGTTCATAATCAATTTCAACTTCTTTATTTTGTTTAAACATGAGCAATTAATGTTCTCATTTGATTGTCATGTTAATGTTTATTTTTTTATATAAACAAATACCATGTATTCCTTTATTTCTTAAAAGAAAAAAAATATTCCCCCATCATATTTTAACTAAAATTAATCGATTGAATTGATCACCACTGACATGATAAGTGTCACTATTCATCCAAAAGTATCGACCATGTTCTTAAATGTGCTAACATGTCAATTAATTTATTGTTTTCAAAAAATTATGCATGCTCTGGCCTTAGACACAACATTTAGGTTTTTACTAAAACCATCTTCCTCCACAACCCCCCCCCCCCAAGTTCTTCTTAGAAATTAAAAAAAAAAAGGATTAAGAACCTTAGACCTCCTTTATTTTTAAACACTAAAATGGCATCAACAATTTTTATTCCTTGAAATTCCACACTCATCTATCGCTTTCAAAACTATGCATATTGCTTACCTCATATCAATTGGTCCACAAATAGTTTTGCATAAGAAAACATGAATAAAGAATATATTGACCCATTTTACAAAAAAAAAAAAGTACCATAAGAAGAAGTTCTCCACTTTTCTCTGGATATTGAAAGAGAAAGAATTTCTTTACAAGACAATCATGTAAATCTTAATACAAAGAAGAAGTCAATTCTAACATCGCCAATCATCACTCTTGCAAGTTATATTAGATGACTAGGTGGGATGCAACAAAGCTTTAATGAATTATGGCCATGAAATGATCATACTTGTTAAACTTACCCATAACTAGAAAGATGACTTTCTTACCAACTGATTTAGGCAAAACCTCTATAAAATCAATGCTAATGTTATTGAATGGTGTTTGGAGAATAGGTAGAGGTTGGAATATTTTAGGGGTTAACACATTCTCTATTTTGTTTTTTTAACAAGTTGGACATTCCCAAACAATTTGCCTTTTATATGCTTATACTATTTTTTCCAATAGAAAATACTCTCCACCCCCTTTGCAGTTACTGTAATGCCATAATATCCTCCTATAACAGAGTTATGATGTATAACTATCAATTTAGCTTACAATATAAGATCACATCCCACCATTATTTCCCTTTTCCTATGTAAATGACTATTCATCCATTTATAGTGGAGGTGAGAATTAAGATCCTTGAGTAGTTCATGTATAATACTTTACATAGTAGCATCCTTCTCTCATTACCTTTTAACTTCATCCATAATATTAGTAGAGATAATTGATACCACCGTACATATATTTCTCCATTAAAGATTGTTCTTGCCCTTTCTATACTTAATTTTATAATAAAAATCTAGTAGTTTAGCTAGCCATAATTGTTAGGAAGGACAAGTTACCTTTTGATCAAGTAGATACTTAAGGCTGATATGGTTTATCCTAATCTTGAATTGTTTGCCTCAGAGGTGGTGCCTCTATTTCACCATAGCTTAAAGGATGACCAATATTTATCTTTCATAAATAGATGATGATTGTTGCCTTTGACCAGACAACTTGATAATAAGAGTTATAGGATGCCCTTCTTGCATCAATATTGCTTCTATACCCATAACCGATGCATCACTCTCCACCACAAATATCTTATTCAAATCTAGTAGTACTATAACAAGTGGCTTGGTCATGACTTTATTAAGGAGTTTCAAGGCAGCTGTAGCCTCATCATCTCTTTCAAAAACATCTTTTTTTAGTAATTTGTTTAAGGGCTTATATATAGAACCATAACCCTTTATAAACTTTCTATAATACCCAACCCAATAAAGCCTTTTAACTGATTGATGTTGTTGGGAATAAACCAATCCATTATAGCTTGCATTTTTTATGGATTAATAGTCACCTATGTCTTCAAAATGATATAGCTAGCTTAAGTATTACATTGTGTCATTGCAGAAGACATATTTACTATTTTTAGTAACCAATTGATGAGAAATCAAGAGTTCAAACACAATCTATAAATGTCTTAAGTAGTCAATAAAAGTATGACTGTAGATTATGATGTCATCAAAGAACACAAGAATAAACTTTATGAGGCGCACACAAAACACTTCATTCATTAAGCTCTAAAATATGGTTAAAGGTTTGGTTAAGTCAAAAGGCATGATCAAAAACTCATAATGGTCATTATAAGTCCTAGATACAATATTGTATATGTCTCCATGACTCATTCTATTATGATAATAACCTGCCCTCGAGTTAGTCTTGGAGAAGATTATTACACCCACTAGTTCCTCTAACAACTCATTAATCAATGATATATGGAGTTTTCTTTTACTATAAGCTTGCTAAGTTCCTTGTAGTCTATATAAAGTCTTCATAAGTTAATTTTCTTTTTCATTAAGACTACCAGAGAAGTAAAAGAACGATGATTATGTTATATGACACCAGACTAGCATTTCAGAAAACACTATCTCCATAATATCCTTTTGTAATCCAAAATGCTTGTAAGGCATTGGGCTAATAAGTTGAGCTCCATTCTTTAGAGGTATAAAATTTTTATGAGGTCTTGGTGAAGGTAAGCCTTTAGGTTCCCTGAATATATCTTGATATGATTCCAACAATGACTTTAAAACAAGACTCCTTTCAACCTTAGGTGAGAGAGTAGCAACATTAAATGTATCTCATTGCTAGCTTTTTAAATTAGCCTTAGACTATCACTACCAGAAAATCAATAAATACAAACGGAAATATCGATGAAATATTTTTGTTGGTAAATTTTCAATGGAAATATTTCCTCGGTATATATCAAGGGAATTACAGTGGGAAAGAAATAATTAAGGTGAGATTTTTTCTTCTTCTTTTTTCGTGTTTTTTTTCACTATATTTGTTTTTTATTTTATTTTTAATTGTTTTTGTTCTTGATTGTATGAATATTGTTGTAGGATATTTTTTTTCATATGTAATCAATTTTTAGTTGATTTATTTATAGGATTTTTAAATTTTTAGCAATCACAACTTCATTTTTTTCATATGAATTTTTTTAGTTGAATTTATTTTTTCGTGTTATTTACTTGTTGTAAATTTGTTTGAGTTGATTTTCTTCTTCTTTTTTCCAAGTGTTTTGAGTATTATAGAGTGCTCATTTATATTAATTTAATTATTTTATAGTTTTGTAAAATGGATTTATTTAAAAATATTTTTAAATAATTACCGACGGAATTACATACGGTATTTTTCCGAGGGAAATACTGATGAAATGAAGCGGGTAATTTTTTTAAACGCCTTTTCCATCAGTAAATCCATCGATAATAAAAAATTTTATTATCGATGAAAGATTCACCGACGAAGCATTTTCGTCAGTGATTTCATTGGTAAATTAATTACTAACGGAATGATAGTACAAATACCAACGGAAAATTTCATCGGTAAATATAAAGTTTGTGGAGGTGTATACACACTGACCTCTGCTACTTAAGTTGGGTCGTCTAACAGACTATTGATTTACTCAAACATGATGGTTTGTACCTAATATGATTCTCTCCCCTATGTATCATTTCCTGATTATGCCACTCAAAAGACATCCAAAACTTTTTATAATTTGACATAATATTGCCGAACATGGCTAACCATTATATACCTAGCATCATATCATAATTATTGAAATCTATAATGAACACATCAACCACAAAACTAATCCCTTGTATTTTTTATTTGAGTTTCTGCACATAGTTATGCAAATCATTAGTTCCCTATTTATTGATTCCATTCTTAATGGCTTTATAACTGTGAGGTTACACTATAATTTATTGTCCATTTGAATGTTGATAAAATCATGAGTACTGCTAGAGCCCATCATAATTAAAAAAAAAAAATGGATGTTTATCTATCATTCTAGTAACCCTTAGAGTGTGGAAGCTAATGACTCATTATAAGGCATTAATTGAGATATATAGGGTAATTTTCTCATGAATGAATTCCTCTCTCTCAACCCCATCACCATCCTCCACTTCCTCATCTCTATCCTCCACTATACACAAAGAGTATAGTTTTTTATTTTTATATCTATGGCCTGGTACAAATTTATCATTGCACCAAAAACACAATCTCTTGGCCTTTTTTTCACCTAGCACTTTATTCCTTACATATTTGGTAAGTTTCATGGTTGGTTTGTAATGAAGTTTTGGTAGGAGTAGGTAAGAAGTTATTTTAGAAGGTCTTTGGTTGTTCATGGTTAATGAAGATGGAACTTTGTAAGGTGTTTAATTGTTGATGGTTTTAGGTTGGATTGTTTGGTTGGTGGTTTATGAAGGGAGTTTAAAATGATTCTGGTAGGATCTTTTGTAAGTTAAGGTGTTTTCTTTTAGGCATGCCAATTTGTAAGCTTGTTTTAAAGTTTTAGGTTCAAACATTTTCATAAGATTTTTTATTTCTACCTTTAAACCTCCTGTGAAAAACATTAAAGTTTGCTTCTTATTAATTTTTGTCTTGTTCCATGTATATCAAAGTCTTTAATATAAGTCTCTAGATCCTTTATTTACTTGAGATCTTTAAGTTTTTCTAGTGGATCTTTCTGCCCAAATCTGAAATATATTGCTTCCACATATTCACCCCAAATCACCACTTGGCTACCTTTACTTCTTATGAAGTCTCGGTGCTAGTAAGGGATCATTCCATCAAAATAATGTGAGTCTAGCTTAGCTTCCTAGAATCAATAACTTTTTTTATATCAAAATATTAGGTGCACATGTATAACTATTTGTGTACTTCCTCACCATTAAAATTAAAAAAGTTTTATTTAGGTTTATGTAACTTGTAAGGGTAGTAGCTTCCTTCACAGGTCCAACATCATTTTACAGCATATTCCACTGAATTAGAGGTTTGGTGGTAATGGTAATGGTTTCATCAGAGTATAGTTGTAGCTTCCGTAGAATAAAGCTTTGTTGGTAGGATTGTCAAAGAATCATCTCAACCCAAAAGTTTAACATGTTAGGTGAGGTCCCATGATATGATTTATATTATTCTCTAGCACACCCCTTCAAGTGAAAGCTATTTGGGCTTGGAACTTGCACAGACCCACATTACCTTGTGCTTAATTTTTATCAAATAAATAGGGGATGATGAGATTCGAACTCGTGACCGCTTGGTCATTAAGGCTCTGATACTATGTCAAAGAACCATCTTAATTCAAAAGTTTAAGTTGTTAGGTGACGTCCCATGATATAATTTATATTATTCTCTAACAAGAATAACCATTGATAAGCTCCCCAAGCTCCTCACACTTGGTTTCATGGGTGGATTTAGTATTTTCTTATTGCTGACCATACACCTCTAATATTTTCATAACTTGTTCATACTTCTGTGATTGTTCCTTCTTGCAGGTCCAAAGAATTCTTCCATTTTTTAAAGATTTTAGGATCAAGTGTCAGGAGTCATAGCAAGCATCCAAAAATTAATGACTCTGATATCACTTGAAGGAAGTAAGATTTCAAGGGAGCGTCTCTAAAGGTCAATATGGCATTCAACGGAGCAAATAATGCAAGGTATGAGAATGTGTTAATGGTAGAGAGAGAGAGATCATTTTTACTCATTCTTTGGCAATTAAGTTACAGGTTATATAATAGGATATTCCTTGTACAAGACAAGACTCTCTTACAAAGCTACGTGTGACATTTTATTTACTAAGTGAGACGTTGCATATGGACTAA
>Ga0307513_10006382_pt1 | contig 15408 bp, 13 predicted proteins | sample 15_EM_MG_FD_202174 | JGI IMG/M metagenome (GOLD analysis project Ga0307513, IMG submission 202174) | Populus trichocarpa ectomycorrhiza microbial communities from riparian zone in the Pacific Northwest, United States - 15_EM | ecosystem: Host-associated > Plants > Roots > Unclassified | place... | reverse complement strand
GGTCGACGGCGGCGATCAGCCGACCGCGCTCCTGGATGGCAGCCATCGTCGAACCGGCGGGCATCTGGTTGGGCGGCGGGAGCGCCCCGCTCGGGCGCAGGCTCTCCTGCACCTCGGTGCACGGCGCGGCGGGCGCCGCGGGCGCCGCAGCGGGCGGCGGGCCGGCCGGAGCGGCGGCATCGCCGCGCTGCCCCAGCCCCGGCAGCAGCAGGCTGACCAGTGCCAGCACCGCACCCACCGCCACGACGAGCAGCGGGCGGCGGGCGTTGACCCGGTCGCGGGTGTCGAGGTCGGTCATCGGTACTCCCCGATCCGGCGGCCCAGCCCGGCGACGGCACCGGCGGCCGCCACGAGCGCGAGGACGGCGGGCCCACCCGCCAGGCCGATCAGCCCGGCGCCTGCCCGGCCGGCGGCGTCCGCGAACGCGGCCCGCTCGGCGTCGACGGCCTTGGTGAGCGCCGCATCGAGCTGGTCGAACCTGCTGCCGGAGCCGGCGGAGTCGGTCCCGATCGCGGAGGCGACAGCCTTGGCGTACTCACCGCCGTCGTCGAGCTTGCGCACCGCGGCGTGCGCGGCCTGCCAGTCCTTGGCGGCCGTGCGGATCCCGTCGATACCGGCCGTCGACTCCGGATCGGCATCGGCGGCCGCGGCGGCCAACAGTCCGCCGTTGCCGTCGTCGCCGAGGACCTTCTTCAGCTGGTCGACGTAGACGCTGTCGCCTCCGCCGCCGCTGTTGCGTGCCGCCAGCACCAGGCTCTCGTTGCTGCGGGCCTGCAGGACGGCGGTGCTGGCGTCGTCCAGGGCGGACGCGACGGCCGCGTGCCGGTCGGCCGCACTCAGCCCGGTGCCGGCGATCACGGACGCGACGATCCACCAGATCAGCGCCACCGCGAGCGCCCCGGCGGTCACCGCGAGGCCGGGACTGACGACCCGGTTGGTGCGCTTGCGCTCGCGCAGCGACACGTCCGCGACGGCGGCGATCGCGGCCAGCAGGGTCACCACCGGAGCCCACGGGATGCCGCCGCCGGTGTCGAAGGCGTCGTTCAACGCGGCGGTCTGCAGGCTGCGCAGCTTCGCGGCCGCCGGCAGCATCTCGGTGGCCATCAGCTTCGAGGCGGTGGACAGGTAGGACTGGCCCAGCGGCAGGTTCTGCCGGTTGTAGACCCGCGCCGTCTCCACGAGCGACGTGTAGACGGGCAGCTTCTCGGCCAGCGTCGCGACGGGTGCGGCGGCCGGGTCGTCGGCCGGCAGCTTGCCGGCCGCATCGACCAGCCCGGCCGAGGCGCGGGTGATGTCGGCGTCGTAGCGGGCGCGGATGGCCGGCGGCTCCTGTCCACCCGAGACGAAACCGCTGGTGGCCATGGCGTCGGCGTCGGCGAGCGTGCGGTAGATCTGCGCGGCGTCGGCGACGATGCCGCCGATCCGCTCCCCACCGTCGGTGACCGCGCGGGTGCGGTTGATGCCGGCGACGAGGCTGACGACGCCTGCGACGAGGCAGCCGAGCACGAGCACCGCGCAGGCGCGCCGCAGCCGATCAGGCGTGGCCTCGCCGCGGGCGAGCTGGCGCAGCCGCGCCCGCAGCCCCACGGTCCAGGACTGCGCCTGGCCCGGACTCGATTCTGCGCGCCCCACCGGCCGCGTACTGACGTCCACGCTCACGTATCGACCCCCCGGTCCACAGACGTTTCAATCTAGTCCAGCAAGCGTTCGGCGACGGTCAGGTCGTGCGCATACGTGACCTTGATGTTGCGTGCACTGCCGGGCACCCAGCGGATGCGGATCTCGGGTGCGTACCGGGCGATGCAGGCGGCGGTGTCGGTGCCGGAGAACCCGTCGGCCGCCGCCGCGATGTACGCGTCGAGCAGCGGCCGGGCCCGGAATCCCTGCGGGGTCTGGACGGCGACGAGGCCGTCGGCCGGGCCGGCGAGGGTGTCGTCGGGGCCGGCGACGGCCAGGCCGGGGCGGGGCAGCCCGGGCACGGCGCCGCCGTCTGCGCGGGCGATCCGCAGCACCTCCCGGATCAGCGCAGCGCCGACGAGCGGGCGGGCGCCGTCGTGGATGAGGACGGTGTCGATCTCCTCCGCCAGTACGGCGTAGGCGAGGGCGCGCAGGGCGGCGAGCTCCGACTCCTGGCGGTTCGCCCCGCCGACTACGATCTTCGGCCCGGCACCGACGGCGTCGCGCGCGAGCTCCTGCTCGCCGTCGCGGACGACGAGCACGACCGTGCCGAACTCGGGCAGCGCGGTGAACGCCGCGACCGACCAGGCGATCATCGGGCGGCCGCGCAACGGCAGGTGGACCTTGTTCCCCGCGGCGCCGACGCGGGTGCCGCTGCCGCCCGCGAGCACGACGGCGGCAGCGGTGGGACCAGCGGCTCCGGCGGGGGGCACGGGCCCAGTCTGCCGGGCGATACGGACGTCCCGGACACGCACCGTGTCGGGCGGAGGCCTCTCAGGTTCGGTCCGTATCGTCAGGGCATGAGTTCGTCCGCCTGGAGCGCCTCGGAGATCCCCGACCAGACCGGTCGCCGGATCGTCGTCACGGGCGCCAACAGCGGGCTCGGCCTGGTCACGGCCGGCCGGCTGGCCGCCACGGGAGCGCACGTGATCATGGCGTGCCGCGACACCGAGAAGGGTGCGGCTGCCGCGGCCGGGCTGGCCGGATCGGTGCAGGTTCAGGCGCTGGACCTGGCCGATCTGGCCTCGGTGCGCGCTTTCGCCGAGAGCATCGACGAGCCGATCGACGTGCTGATCAACAACGCCGGGGTGATGGCGGTGCCGTTCCGGCGCACCGCCGACGGGTTCGAGATGCAGTTCGGCACGAACCACCTCGGGCACTTCGCGCTCACCGGGCTGCTGCTCGACCGCATCACCGACCGCGTCGTCACGCTCTCGAGCTTCATGCACCGGATCGGCCGGATCCGGCTCGACGACCTGAACTGGGAGCGCCGCCGCTACCGCGCGTGGCCCGCATACGGGCAGTCGAAGCTCGCGAACCTGATGTTCGCGTTCGAGCTGGAGAGGCGCTTCGTCGCCGCCGGATCGCGGCTGCGGTCGATGGCCGCCCATCCCGGGTACGCCGCCACGAACCTGCAGTCGCACACCGAGTCGATCCAGGACGCGTTCATGGGCGTGTTCAACCGGCTGGTCGCGCAATCCGCCGAGGACGCCGCCACCGTCACCGACCTGCCGGGGGGCACGTTCGTCGGACCGAGCGGCCCGGGCGAGGTGTGGGGCGCGCCCCGCCCGGTCGGAGCCATGGCGGCCGCGCACGACCGCGCGGTGGCCAGACAGCTGTTCGATGTGTCGGCCGAGCTGACCGGGGTACGTACCACCGTGCCGCGGTCGGGCGCATGACGGCCGGGAGGGTGCCCGTGATCACCCCGCGTAGGATGCCGCCGATCTCGACGACGAGTCGCATGCGGATCGGCACTCGGGAGCACGGGAGGTGAGCGAGGTGGACGACGACGCCCCGCGGCAGCCTCGGCGCCCCGACACCGGGGTGCGCGAGCCATGGCCGCGCCGCAGCGAGCGGGCGACGCACCCCGATCCGCGGGACTCCCGCACCACCACCCCGTCGTGGAACTCCGGGCGCGGCCCGGAGCGGCCCGACGAGCGGATCGCCGGCCCGTTGCGCCGCCGCCCGGATCAGCCGGGCCGCCCGGCCGATCCGCCGCGCGGGCCCGAGCGTCGGCAGCCGCCGCCACCGCCCGCGGCCGATCCGCCGACCAGCCCGGTCGGCGCCACCCCGCCCCGGCGGCCCGATCCGCGTACCCCCGAAGGCCGTCCCGGTGGCCGCCCGGCGGGTGCCGGCCCTGCCCGGCCGCGAACGCCGCCGCCGGCCGGCCGGGCCGCGCCGGTGCGGGTCGAGCCGGCCACCAGGCCGGTCACGAAGACCCCGCCCGTCGAGGCCCGCCCTGCCGATCCCCGCACCGACGTGCCCGAGACTCGCACGGAGATGGTGCCGACCGTCGGTGGACGGCGGTCCGCCCCTGACGTCGACGTCCCCGAGACCCGCACCGAGATGGTGCCGACGGTCGACGGGCGCCGCGCGGCCGCCGCGAACGCGTCCGACGTGGCCGTCGCCGAGGAGGCGCCGCCGACCGGACGGGTCGTCTCGCCGGCCGCCTCCCGCCGGTCCGCACCGGCCCGGCACGGCCGGCCGGCGAAGCAGCGCACCCTCGGCCAGGCCCTGCTCGCGACCGCGGCCGCCACGGTCGTGCCCGGAACGGGCCATCTGATGCTGGGCAGGCGGCGCAACGGCACCCTCATCGTGGGCGTGTTCGTGCTGCTCGTTCTCGCACTGATCCTGCTGGCCACCACGGCCAGCCGCACCACTCTGCTGTCGAACCTGCTGTCCGCCAGGGTGCTGGTGCTGATCGGCATCGGGCTGCTCGTCGGCGCGATCGCCTGGATCGCCGTCATCGTCCGCACCTACCTGCTCGCCCGCCCGCGATCGCTCGCGACCGGCCCGCAGGCGATCGGTGTGGTGGTCACTGCCGCACTGTGTCTGCTGGTGGCCACCCCGTTCGGATACGCGGCGAACCTCGCCAACGCGCAGCGCAACCTCCTCGACACCCTGTTCTCGGGCGACAACGGCGGCACGTCGACGGCCGAGGCGATCGCCAAGCCGCGGCTGAACGTGCTACTCGTCGGCAGCGACGCCGGGCCGGACCGGGAAGGCACCCGCACCGACTCGATGATGGTGGCGAGCATCGACACGCGGACCGGACGCACCACGCTGTTCGGCCTGCCGCGCAACCTCGGCCACGTGCAGTTCCCGCCGGGATCGCCGATGGCGAAGAAGTTCCCCGAGGGCTTCCACGACGAGGACAACCCGCTGTCGGGCGACTACCTGCTCAACGCCGTCTACGCCTGGGGCCGCGACCATCACCCCGATGCGCCGGCCGGCCCCACCGACGATCCCGGGCTGAACCTGCTGCACGACACCGTCAGCTACATGCTGGGCCTGCAGCTGGACTACTTCGTCGAGGTCAACATGGCCGGCTTCGCGGCCATCGTCGACGCGCTGGGCGGTCTGCAGGTCGACACCGGCCCGAACCCGATCCCCGTCGGGGGCATCACGCCCGATGGCCGGCACGTCAAGCCCGACCGCTACATCCCGGCCGGCCCGCAGCTGCTCAACGGCGAGGACGCGCTGGCGTACGCCCGTTCTCGCACCGACTCCACCGACTACACCCGCATGGGCCGGCAGCGCTGCCTGTTGCAGAACCTGCTGACCCAGAAGAGCCCGGCCGACATGCTCACGAACTTCCAGGCCGTCGCGAACGCCACCACCAACAGCGTGTCCACGAACATCCCGCAGGGGGTGCTGCCGTCGCTGGTGGCGTTGGCCGGGCAGACGACGGTGAAGCTGGAGAGCATCTCGTTCGACCCGAGCCTCGCCGATCCGAACCGGTCGGACGGCAAGTTCTCCACCGCGCGGGTCGACGTCGACTTCATGCGCGAGGTCGTGCAGCGTGCGATCAGCGAGCAGCCGCTGCCGTCCACGCAGCCCTCCACGACACCGACGTCCCGCGCCTCGCGCACCAGCGCCGCGGCCTCGGCGACCCCGGCGCCGCCCGGCAGCACCGACGTGCCGCCCACCTCGGGTCCGACGTCGCTCGCGGAGGCGTGCAGCTAAGAGCGCGCTCCCCCGGGCCGCCACGCGATCTCGACGAGGTGCTCCAGGTAGCGACGGGCGGTGAACCAGGAGGCGCCGAGTTACTCGGCCAACTCGACGGCGGTGAGGCCGCGCCGTCCGACCCGCTGCCCTCAGCGCGAGACCGCGTGAAGCAGGCAGCAGACCGTCGCCCCTGCATCACTCACGAGCCCAGAGCTTGCTGTCAGCCGCCTGCCGGCCAGCTCGCACGTTCGGTTCCGATACAGACGGCCGCAAGGTCCGTCCATGGCACACTTCGGCGCTCAGTCACGACCGCTGTCACAGTTCCAGTACCCCCTGGGCCTTGCCGAATCGACCGAATCCGCCGCGCCACGCCCGCTCTCAACGAAGGTGCAGTCAAACTCAACCATGAAATCATTGAACGTGTGCCCGCCATACTTGTTCTGAAGCCCTCGAATGAAGGCAACCCCCTCAGGGGTTGCGTGGAATTGCATGGAATACTGGTTGGCGTCCTCGATGAGGCATCGAGCTGACACGATCGCGCCCAGCCAGCCAGCGCCACGCGCAGCGGTGGCCTTGGCGAGCGAGCCAAAGCTCGTAGCCGCGGTCAAGAGGGATCCGCAGACGCCGTCCAGCACCATCGGCCGAATTCCGTACTCGATGGATCCAAATTGCGGAGGTTCGACAGCGTGGGCGCTTGTCGCGCCCGCAAGCGACGCAAAGGTGATAGCGACGACGACACCGAACGCGCGCACTGACTTCCAGAACATCATGACCCCCCAGATTTGAGTTCCCGCGAGTTCCAATTACGGCAACGACTCGCAGCATCGCCGACTCACCGGATCAGCCTTCGACCGTTCGACCTCGAGGCTTGTACACTCTCAGAAACAGGCGTGCTGTCGCCGACGAATTCAGCGTCGTCACCCGTAAGCACCAAGAAGCGCTCGGAAGCTTCGTCAGCCACAAGGAGACCGGTTCCTCCGCGTCACCCGTTCGTTCATTTGTTGGGCCGAACGGAGTACGGCACCCTCTTCCGCCACGCGGCCGACGTCGGCAACGAACGTCAGGCCGACTCCAGCGGGCTGATGATCGTTTCGATCGGGCGGGAGTTCTCCACCGCGCTTGTCAACGTCATGCGTGAACTTGTGCAGCGCGCGAGCGCCCGGCAGCACGCCGGCGCATCCCCGCGACCGCACCTGTCTCGCTGACCGAGACCTGCGACCAACCCCGCGTCAGGACCGGGCTCCACCGGCTCGCCAGGCGTACTCCACCTGCGGGCGGCCCTGCGTGCCGTACCGGGAGCGTCGGGTGGCCATGCCGATCTCGACGAGGTGTTCGAGGTAGCGACGGGCGGTGACCCGGGAGGCCCCGAGCAGCTCGGCGATCTCGACAGCGGTGCGGCCGCTGTCCTCCCCCGCAGCCTCCAGCGCGCCGGCGACGGCGTCGAGGGACTCGCGGCCCACGCCGCGCGGCAGCCCCGGATCGGGGCCGGGGGTGCGCAGGGTGTCGAACAGCCCGTCCACGTCGCCCTGGGCGAGCACGGGTTCGGCGTTGAGCCGCTCCACGTACGTCCGATGGCTGGCCAGCTTCGCCGCCACCGCGTTGAACGTGAACGGCTTGACGAGGTACTGGGTGGCCCCGAACGCGACGGCGGCGCGCACCACCTCCATGTCGCGCGCCCTGGTCACCATGATCACGTCGGCGGTGCGGCCCTCCGCGCGCATGCGGCGCAGGATCTCCAGGCCGTTGGTGTCGGGCAGGTGCACGTCCAGCAAGACCAGGTCGACGGGCGTGGACGCGAGCAGCCGCTGGGCCTCCGCGCCGGTGCCGGCCGCGCCGACCACGGTGAACCCCGGTACCCGCCCCACGTAGGCGACGTGCGCCTCGCGGGCGAGCGGATCGTCCTCGACGACGAGCGTGCGGATCACGCGGGCACCTGGTCCGTGGCGTCGCGGCGGGCGGGCACGGGCAGCCGCACCGTGAAGACGGCGCCCACGGCCTCGTTGGCGGCCTCGGCGCGCCCGCCGTGGCGGTGGGCGGCCTGGGCCACCAGCGCGAGCCCCAGACCCCGTCCCAGGCCCGACGGGGCCGTCTTCGTCGACACCCCGCGGAGGAACACCCGGTCGGCCACGGCGGGATCGATGCCGGGGCCGGTGTCGTGCACGCGCAGCACGAGTTCGATTCCATCGGTCACCCCGGCGTCCAGATCCACCCGGTGCGGCGCGGTGCCGGCGAGCGCGGCGTCGATGGCGTTGTCGAGCAGGTTGCCCGTGATCGTGACGAGATCGCGTGGATCGGCGAACCCGGCCGGCACGTGCGCGCCGTCGGCCACAGTGAGCTCCACGCCCCGTTCAGCGGCCTGTGCGGCCTTGCCGACCACGAGTGCGGCCAGCTCCGGCACCTCGATGGCCGCCAGGACGGCATCGGTGAGCTCCTGGGCGATCGCCAGCTCCTCGGCGGCGTAGGTGAGCGCCTCGTCGGCCCGGCCCAGCTCGATCAGCGAGATGACCGTGTGCAGCTGGTTGGCGGCCTCGTGGGCCTGCGCGTTGAGGGAGTCGGCGAAGCCCCGGATGGTCTGCAGCTCGCTGGTGAGCGCGCGCAGCTCCGTGTGGTCGCGCAAGGTCACGACGGTGCCGAGGTCGCGGCCGCCGCGCACGGCCGGCTGCTGGTTGACCACGACGGTGTGGTCGGCGGTCAGGTGGATCTCGTCGGCGTCGACGGTGCGGGCGGCCAGCGCCGCGCCCAGCCCCGAGGTGACGACCTCGGCGACGGGCCGGCCGGAGATCTCACCGCTCAGACCCAGGAGTCTCCTGGCCTCGTCGTTGGCCAGCTGGACGCGGCCGGCCGGGTCGAGCAGCAGCATGCCCTCGCGGACCGAGTGCAGCACCGCGTCGTAGTAGGAGTACATGCGGGAGAGCTCGGCCGGGCCCAGGTCGTGCGTGGTGCGGCGCAGCCAGCGGCTGATCAGCCAGGTCCCGATCGCGGCCACCACCAGGGCGAGCACCGCGATCCCCAGGACCAGCGACAGCGAGGAGATCAGGGTCGCGGACACCGCCGTGACGGTGCGGCCGACCGACACCAGCGCCACCACCTGCCCGCCCACCCGGACGGGCACGACGGCGCGCACCGAGGGCCCCAGCGTGCCGGTGTAGGTCTCGGTGATCGACTCCCCGGCCGCGGCCGGCGCGATGGTGCCGAGGAAGTGCTTGCCGATCTCCGACACGGTGGGGTGGCTGTAGCGGATGCCGTCGGGGGTCATCACGACGACGAAGTCGGTGGCGGTACGCGCCCGCACCTCCTCGGCCAGCGGTTGCAGCACGTCGGAAGGCTGCGTGGTCGCGAGCGCCGCCACCACCGCCGGATCGGCCGCGAGCGTGTGCGCGATCCCGAGCATCTCCCGCGCCGCCGCGTCGTCGTTTGCCTCGTCGAACTGGACATAGGCCGCTACCGTGACGCCCGCGAGAACGATCGCCACGACAGCTGCCTGGAGGACGAACAACCGGCGGGCCAGGCTCCACGACCGAGCGAACGCAATGAACGAAACCGTGGCTGCCATCACACCTCCCCGCATGCTGTCGCGCATAGTCGTCGGCGGACCGTCGACGACGCAAACTCCGACGGACTGGGGAGCACCGTGGCATCCGCAGAGAGTGGCGCAGAATCTGGCGCCGGTTCCGCTACCGACACACCAACGCCCAAGCGCGACCGCACCCACTTCCTCTACCTCGCCGTGATCGTCGCGGTCCTGCTCGGCATTCTCGTCGGGTTCCTCTTCCCCGACGTCGGCAAGGGCCTCAAGCCGCTGGGCGACGCGTTCGTCAACCTGATCAAGATGATGATCAGCCCGATCATCTTCTGCACCATCGTCCTCGGCATCGGCTCGATCCGCGAGGCCACCAAGGTCGGCAGGGTCGGCGGGCTCGCCATCGGCTACTTCCTGATCATGTCGACGTTCGCCCTGGCCATCGGCCTCATCGTGGGCAACATCCTGGAGCCGGGCACCGGCCTGAACCTCGCCGGGATCAGCGGCCCGGTGCCGAAGAGCGAGCAGGCGGGCACCACCGAGTTCCTGCTGGGGATCATCCCGACCACCCTGTTCTCCCCGCTGGTCGGCAGCAGCGTGCTCTCCACGCTGTTCGTCGCACTTCTCGTCGGGTTCGGTGTGCAGGCCATGGGCGAGACGGGCAAGCCGATCCTGCGCGGCCTCAAGTTCATCGAGAAGCTCGTCTTCCGGGTCCTCGCGATGATCATGTGGGTGGCGCCGATCGGCGCGTTCGGCGCGATCGCCGCTGTCGTGGGCGCCACCGGTGGCAAGGCACTGGTGGCACTGGCCTGGATCATGATCGGGTTCTACGTCACCTGCGCGATCTTCGTGTTCGTCGTGCTCGGGATCGTGCTGCGTGCCTTCACCGGCCTGTCGATCTTCTCGCTGCTGCGCTACCTGGCCCGCGAGTTCCTGCTCATCGTCTCCACGTCGTCGTCGGAGTCGGCGCTGCCGCGGCTCATCGCGAAGATGGAGCACGTCGGCATCTCGCGGCCCGTCGTGGGCATCACGGTGCCGACGGGCTACTCGTTCAACCTCGACGGCACCGCGATCTACCTGACGATGGCGTCGATCTTCATCGCCGAAGCGCTGGGCAAGCCGCTGGCCATCGGCGAGCAGATCGGCCTGCTCGTCTTCATGATCATCGCGTCGAAGGGCGCCGCCGGCGTCTCCGGCGCCGGGCTCGCCACGCTGGCCGGTGGCCTGTCGTCGCACCGCCCGGACCTGGTCGACGGCGTCGGCCTGATCGTCGGCATCGACCGGTTCATGTCGGAGGCCCGCGCGGTCACCAACTTCGCCGGCAACGCCGTCGCGACGGTGCTGATCGGGAACTGGGTGGGCGAGTTCGACCGGGAGAAGGCGGACCGGGTGCTGTCGGGTGAGGACCCGTTCGACGAGGCGACGATGCTCGACGACGACCACTCGAGCACGGAGCAGGCGCCGAGCCTCGCGAAGGCCTGAGCCCTGCCGCTCCACAAACCCCGCCCCGGCGTGTCGCCGTCCGACACGCCGGGGCGGTGTCTTGTGAGCCGCCGACCGATCTCGATCATGAACGCGGCGCCGATCGGCGTTCGGGAGAGTTCTGCGACGGTAGGTGATCGACTCGTGACCGATCGCAACAGTCATCGCCGCATACCCGCTCTGACCTGCGATGACCACAGAAAGTCAGCAACGCCTCGGCGGGGGTGACGTGTCCACACGGAGACCTCCCCGTGACCGTTGAGAGACCGTCCGGACCCCTTTCATCGGGCCCTCTCCGCGCGCCTCCCACGGCTTCTGCCACGCTTGCGGTGAAGATGACCTGCGCAGACACCCGTTCCTGGGTGCTGCACGGAGAGGAAAGGAACCGACATGGCTCTGCCTACGCTCACCCCCGAGCAGCGCGCCGAGGCCCTCAAGAAGGCCGCAGCCGCCCGCACCGCCCGCAAGGAGCTGCGCGACGCCATCGCGTCGGGCAAGGAGACGATCCCGGGCGTCCTCGGACGCGCGAAGTCCGACCAGATCGTCGGCAAGACGAAGGTCGCGGACCTGCTCAAGAGCCTGCCCGGCTACGGCCCCGCGAAGGTCTCCGCGCTCCTGGAGGCCACCGGCATCGACGCGTCCCGTCGCGCCGCCGGTCTCGGCGACCGCCAGCGTCAGGCCCTGCTCGACGCACTGAAGTAAGTCCCTCGCGGACATACCCGGCGTCCGGCCCTGCCATCGGCAGGGCCGGGCGGGTCCGGGAATCCGCCCCTCGTGTTTGTGGTCACCGCTCCTGCTCGTGGACGCGACAGCCACGGCGCGGCAGTCTTGCCCCCGTGGAGCGCTTCATCGACGTCGCACGTGACGTCCAGCTGTGGGCCGAGTACATCCCCTCGACCGGCCCCGTCCCCGGCGCCCCGATCCTGCTGGTCATGGGCGCCAACGCCAGTGGACTCGCCTGGCCGGACGCGCTGATCGCCACGCTGGCCGAGCACCACCCCGTGATCCGCTACGACCACCGCGACACGGGCCGCAGCACCTGGTCCGAGGACGATCCCGACTACGGCCCGGCGGATCTGGCCGCCGACGCCGTCGCCGTCCTCGACGCGTTCGAGGTGCCGCAGGCTCACCTGGTCGGCATGAGCATGGGCGGGATGCTCTGCCAGCTGCTGCTGCTCGACCATCCCGATCGCGTCGTCACCGCCACCCTGTTCAGCACCGGCCCGCTGGGCGTCCCCGGGGACGATCCGCTGCCCGGCCCGTCCGAGGCGCTGCTGCGGATGTGGGGCGAGCTGGACGATCCCCGCGACGACGACGGCGAACTGGCGTGGCGGATCGAGCACTGGCGGGTGCTCAACGGTGGCGGCACCCCGTTCGATCCGGACGAGTTCCGCGCCATGGAGGAGCGGATCATCGCCCACACCGGCCGGCTCGAGGCACCCACCGCGCACGCCCACATGGTCGTCGAGGGGTTCGACCGGGGCGCCGAGCTGGCCGCCGTCGACGTGCCGGTGCTGGTGATCGAGGCTCCCGAGGATCCGGCCTTCCCGCCGCCCAATCACGGCGTGCTCGCCCGGGCGCTGGGCTCGGCCCGGCTCGTGCGCATCCCCGGGATGGGTCACGCCATCAACCACACGGTGATCCCGCCACTGGCCGCCGCGATCCTCACGCAGACCCAGCGCACCCCCACGCCGGCGTGACGCGGGCGGGTCAGCGGGCGCGGTAGCGGTGCTCGGGACGCCCGGTGCCCCCGTACCGCAGGCGGACGGTCGCGGTGCCCGTGGCGACGAAGTGCTCGAGGTAGCGGCGGGCGCTGACCCGGGAGAGCTCGGTGAGCTCTGCGCACTCGCTCGCGGACAGGTCCCCGCCGTGCGCATCGGCGTGCTCGCGCAGCGCCCGCGCCACCAGCTCGGCCGTCGGCGCGGTGAGGCCCTTCGGCAGCCGGGCCGCCGCGGCGGGCCGACCGCCGAACACGGCGTCGATGTCGGCCTGGCCGGCATGGCCGAGCCCGGCCAGCGCGGTGCGCACCGCGCCGATCCGCGCGATGTGCCCGGCGAGCACCTGGGAGTCGAACGGCTTGACCAGGTAGTGCGCGGCGCCGCCGTGCAGCGCGCCGGCCACGGTGGGCGCGTCGTCCGCCGCCGTGATCACCAGGACGGACGGGTCGTCCGGAGCGCCGCTGCGCAGCGCGCGCAGCACGTCGATGCCGGACATGTCCGGCAGGTACACGTCCAGCAGCACCAGATCCGGACGCAGCTCGCGGACGGCGGCCAACGCGGCCGCACCAGTGTGCGCCACACCGACCACCTCGCAGCCCTCGATGCGCGCCACGTAGCCGGAGTGCACGCGGGCAACCATGAAGTCGTCGTCGACGACGAGGACGCGCATCAGTGCCCCCCACCGGAAGTTCGTGCTGTGAGTCGGCGGATCCAGGTTCTCGCCGGTCGCACCGGGCACGGGCACTCGTACCGGGCGTACTCGCGCACGTGGCCGGTGCGGCCGGCGTGGGCCTGGGCCGTCGAATTGCTGTGCGAACTTCCGGTGGGGGGCACTATGCGCGCACCAGGAGCGGCAGGACGGCGGTGAACGTCGATCCCTCGACGGCGATCGAGCCGCCGCGCCGTAGGCACACCTGCCGCACGAGCGCGAGGCCGAGCCCCCGCTCCCCCTGCGCGGCGGCCTTGGTCGTGAACCCGTGCCGGAACACCTCCTGCGCCAGCTCCGGCGCCACCCCCGGCCCGGAGTCGCGGACGACGACGGTCACGGGCCCGGCGACCGTCCCGTCCACCCCGACCTCCACCCAGCGGGGCGCGGGCCCGGCAGCCACGGCGTCCAGCGCATTGTCGACGAGGTTGCCCAGCACGGTGACCAGGTCGGCGGAGAGCGCCGGATCGTCTCCGCCCGGGGAGAGCTCCACGTCCGGCGTCAGCCGCAGCGCCACCCCGCGCTCGGTCGCGAGGCTCGCCTTGGCCACCAGCAGGGCCGCGGCAGCAGCGTCCCCGACCGACGACGTGACCTCGCGCCGCCACGCGTCCCCGCCCGCGACGATGCCGGCGACGAAGCGGCGCACCTCGTCGTGCTCGCCGAGCTCGGTGAGCCCGGCGATCGTGTGCAGCCGGTTGGCGAACTCGTGGGCCTGCGCGCGCAGGGTGTCGGTGACGTGGCGGGACGCGTCGAGGCGGCCCTCCAGCGCGGCCAGCTCGGTGCGGTCGCGCAAGGTCACCACGGCGCCGACCTGGGCGCCGTGCACCACCACCGGCATCCGGTTGAGCACCAGCACCTTCCCCTCCCGCAGCACCAGCTGATCCTCGCCGGACACCGTGCCCAGCAGCACGTCGCGCAGCCGGTCGTCCATGCCCAGCTCGTCGACCTTCACGCCCGTCGCCGCGATGCCGAGCAGGTCGCTGGCGGCGTCGTTGAGCAGCGTGATCCGGTGCGCGTCGTCCATGCCGACCACGCCCTCCTTCACGCCGAGCAGCATGGCCTCGCGCCGCTGCACCAGCTCGACGATCTCCGCAGGCTCCAGGCCGAGGGTCTGCCGGCGCACCCGGCGGGCGAGCAGCAACGAACCGCCCACGCCGAGCACCAGCGCCACGAGCAGCAACGTCACCGCCGGGCCGGGCGCCGCGGCCAGCCCCTCCAGCAGCGACGGGGCGCGGATCCGCGCGGCAACCACACCCAGCACCTGCTGACTCTCGTCGAGCACCGGCACCTGCGCATCGACGGTGCGCCCGTCGGGATCACCCACCCAGGACCGCCCCGCCGCCGCGACCGACTCCCCGGTGACGAACCGGGTCCCGAGCAGGCCCGGATCGACCGACGCGCGCACGATCCCGTCGCCGTCGACGATCAGGACGTCGTCGGCGCCGGAGATGTTGCGAGCCCCCACCACCACCCCCGGGAGGGGCCCGTAGAGGTCGGTGGACAGGCTCAGCCGCACCGTGGGCACCGCAGCCACGTCCTCGGCCACCGAGAGCATCCGCCGGCCCTGCGTGTCGCGGAACTCGGTGTCGGAGCGCACGGCCGCGAACCCCGCCACCGCCGCCAGCAGCAACGCCACGACGGCCAGTTGCCACACGAGGAACTGGCGGGCCAGCGAGCGGGTCACCGCGGCACTCTGACACCGTCCGGCGGCCCTTGGCCAGGTCGGCCCGTCGGTCAGGTCACCACGTGGTGCGTGCGGTCGACGTGGACGAGGTGAGCGCCGCGGCGGGCCCCCAGCACTTCGACGATCCGGGCGGCGATGAGCACCGATGTGCCGACGTCGGTCGCGGAGACCACCCTGCAGCGCAGCGCGAGCCCGGTGTCGGCCAGCCACGGCTCACCGGTGGGCAGCGCCGTCCACCGGGTGGGTGCGGCGAACCGGTCGACCGGCTCGGCGAACCTGCGGGCGAGCGCGATGTCGTCCGCGTCGAGGAGGTGGATCAGTGCGGTGCCGCCGGCGAGCACGGCGGCGGCGGTCGTGCCTGTCCGGGTCAGCGAGAACGCCACGGCGGGTGACTCGGCCGACAGCGACGCCACCGACGACGCGGTGAGCCCGACGGGTCCGTCCGGCCCGGCCGCGGTGACGATCGCCAGCCCCGCGGGGTGCCCCCGGAACGCCGCGCGGAAGGCCTCCGTCAGTGCCGGCCGGACGGCCGCGGTCATGCGCCGAAGCGGGCTTCGGCGTCGGCCCAGTTGATCACGTTCCACCAGGCCTTGATGTAGTCCGGCTTCACGTTCTTGTACTGCAGGTAGAACGCGTGCTCCCACATGTCGAGCATGACCACGGGGGTCAGGCC
>Ga0307513_10006381_pt1 | contig 15408 bp, 11 predicted proteins | sample 15_EM_MG_FD_202174 | JGI IMG/M metagenome (GOLD analysis project Ga0307513, IMG submission 202174) | Populus trichocarpa ectomycorrhiza microbial communities from riparian zone in the Pacific Northwest, United States - 15_EM | ecosystem: Host-associated > Plants > Roots > Unclassified | place... | reverse complement strand
AATAATGATTGTTCCCCTGCCTTCAAGGCTGAGAATGATAGATGGTGATGCCTTCGGCTTCTATTCCATTCCTTTTCTTTCAGAAAAGTGGGGCATATTTCGATATTTCCTGGACTCAGGTCATCCATTGGCCTTGGACGGACAAAGACATGCCACCGCCGCTTCAGCCTGCCTGAAAATCATTTTCATATATGATCAAGCAACGCATCTCCAGAGCACTTCGAGAGTATCCCAGCGACACCGCGGAGATCTCAAACCAAAAAAATTGTGGCATCTCAGGCTCAGGGCTTACCTTTCCAGTCAGGTAGTTCAGAAATTTCCTCAAGCTTTCTCGGAGCTTCGACGACGAATATCACATCAGCGCCTCCGCTCAGGGCACCTCACATTCCTGCTGGAAAAATCCGCATACTCCGACGACCTTCTCGACTTCGCTTGTCGCAGGGTGTTCAGGTTCGGATATCTACAACAAAAGCATCCAATATATATGAAAAAGGTCATTTTCGCTCTCGCAAAATACATTCACCGAGTCACAGGGGAAACGGCCGAAGTCAGGGCTTGCGAATCGATTTGGGGGCGTCAAAGGTGGTTCACCGAAAATTAAAGGTACGGTTCCCAATCATCCCAACTCCATCTAGGTTAACCATGCATCGTGTAGTGATAGCCGTCATTCTCGCATCATGCTTGTTTTCCTCCTCGACATTATTATTTAGTTTACTGAATTTGGGGGAAATATCGAGGAAACAGATCGTGATAGCGAAATGAGGAAAATGGAAATGGAACATGGAACGGGAGGGGCCCAAGTTAGCGCCATGAGCACACCCATATTATTTGGATCTAGTTTACGTTTCATAAATATCGCCGTGTGACGAACATCCCCGGCTGTCCGCTAGCAAATGTGTCTGGCTTGGATGATGTGGGGTTTAGTGAGCAGTCACCGGTGTAATTTGTGCTCGTCTGATCGCCGGCTGGACACGACTAGCCGAGTGGACGTCGCCACCCAAGGGCAGTCCTGTTCGTCATGCAGAGGGGATAGGGTCAGCCTGCCTTGTCCCGCTCGCTAACGCTAATGAGATTGTGTGGTCATGTAGGATACGTACTTGGTGAGGAGATAGGGTAACTTGATGAGGCAAAACCACTCACCAAGTGAACGAATCCCACTAGTTGTTCGCCAAGCAAGGGCCTTCGCTAACCGGTGCTTGCTGTCCATCTGCTCCTCCTAACTCGGCGTTCCTGGGTAAAGTTCGTCACGGCGGGGTGGATGCTGAGAGCGAAGAAACAAGGTGATTGGGCGCAGGTGAAAGGAGCTTTGGTGAACCGAACGAGGAGTTCATTTCTGCAAATGAAATCTTTATCTGGGTTCAAAAGGGTACGCGTCGCCGCTGTTGAGGATGTGAGGACCAATTACGGCGACGAGAAGGACTGACCGCTCCTTCTTCTGAACCATCCGCCTTGCCATGTCTTACCGCTTCTGCCGATGATTCCTCTGCTAGAAGGCTAGAGATGGGAGTGGCAAATAACAGGCGTCATCGATAGATTTTACGCCAATGGAGGGGGAGAGGGGCGTGTAAAGTGCGATGATGATAGCCGGGAGCAGAACACGAGTCAACGAGGTAGAAAAGTTGTGGTGGGGGCAATGATCGTATACTTGTAGCCGGTCTTCGACGCGGGCCGCTAAATCAAGTTGGACCAAGAAGTTGTGGCCACCAGTGTGCGAATTCCAACGTGGCCGACTAGTACAAGGAACAATAGCGGCCGGCCCTGTGGGTAATAAAGACCGTCAGTGACAACGAGGTGGCAGACAAAGCAAGGAGGAAAAACGCGAGATCACCTGACTGATTATATGGAGAACAACGTGCATTAGCCTCTGAACCAAACACGAGCTGGTGACGTCAGCATTCCATGTTCTTGCCTTCCAGTCGTTAACAAGTTAACGCGAGTTCTTCTTCATGGAATAGCATCAGAATTCGCCAAAATAGGAACCCTTGGTTTCCCGCTGGTCGACGACATTCAATATATCACTCAGAACTTGAATAACCCCTCCCGTCCCCCGTGACAAAAATGCTTCCGTTGAACTCGAAGTCGAAAACGACAGACATACTTGAGTAATCTTGTATTTGGGAAACCCGGCGAGGAGTTCGTCGTGCGTTCGTTTCATATTTCAAGTTCTCCTCTTTACTGTAAATGGAATAAAGTATTTTCTCCTGAGTCCCGCTACTAAGAATCCTGCATTAATCTTATCCAAATCAGATTAATCCGTCCCCAAATTTTGCAAGGTTCAGACGTCTAAGAGTGTCAAGCTCGTGGTATCAACGGCACCATGTGTACCTCCGAGTCGCCAAATCGTCGGGCGTGGTGCGCGAAAGCAAGACATCTCCTAATTGGTGACAAAACAGATCGTTGCTAATCCTCGTAGTTAGATGTAATCTGATATATCATCCTTCCGGTACATGGTGCAGGAAGAGATGTAGGGCCACCTACCCCATCCCTTCTACATGACGACGACAGTGCCATTAGGTATGGATACACTTGGCTAGTGGTGTTGATTCGCAACAGAGCGACAGCACCGCTACGGACAGAAATATAAGCCAAATCGTTGAGATCCCCCCTGGAGACGACCATTCCTTTCCTAGGTTCTCTGTGAAGGAACTTGAAGTTACGAAATTAAAAGATAATCACGATCCGATTTATCAATTGTACGTCGGATTTACATTCCGTTCTTGACTTCCCTCGCTGACTTATTTCACGGTAGTTGGTGCTCCGCCTTATCCAGGAATCAGGATTCAGAGGATGTTTCATGATATACGCCAAAAAGATATTATTTTTCTATGGGACGCCTGTAAGCGTGAATATGCGATTCAATGTCGTCCTTCCTCTGATTGAAAAGGTAGCGCCGTTGATGCTTATGTTGGTACCTGCCATTCGAGCATGTGAGAGATCCCGGTTTTGATGATCGGTTGAGTGCCTGCTCATTTTCTCAATATCTGATAGAGATGGGGTAAGCAGCACCCTGACGAAAGCGGTGTATCATGACGGTAAGTGGCTGAGACCTAGCTGGTGACAGGTCCGCTGAACTTTGGACGTAGGCGTTATTTATTATTTATAACTCTTCAGTTGGTCTTGTTCTGGGAAAGAGCACTTGGTCACTTACGACGTTTCCCAGCCCTCTCGGATATCAATATCATTGTTTTTCATGATAGTGATAAGTAACTCTTGATTTGTCGATTTCAAAATCAGTCTCCACAACAAATATCATCTCCCTAGCTTGAGCAATCTTTACTTGTATTGAAAATCAAACATAAAACCTCGGCCGCTTCCGTTAAACATGTTTTTCGAGGGCGAAGATGGCCTTTTTATATTGATCGGGTGTTTACTTAGTGTCTAGTCGTCGAAATCATTCTTGTGTCATAGTTGTCTGTTTCGATCGGGCCAGATAGGGTGGCAATGGAACAGCTGGATAAACTGGTTATCTAACCGCAAATCAAACATCATAATACAAATACTTATCGAGAGAGATCAAAATAAAGTAGCCACTAGAGGACCCCCCCCTCGAATGCAAGGGAACCCAAAGGATTAGTCCAATAGACAGTTTAAACTCTGACAGCAGGCACTAGAGATGACGACTTGAATAGCACCTATTGAATCAGTAGTTTCACCATTGCCATGGATAGATCACTCATTAGATCGTTGTAGGTACTGTCCAATCGCACTCCACAATAGATATCAGATGTGGAAGTGATGTCGTCCCAAATTGCAGTTTATAGCACCTGCCCATTGACAACCCCACCCTTAAAGGCTTAAACGTCGAATGGCACAGATGCTGTTGTATCAACGCGCACAAATCAACCCAACACCCAAGATGACGCTGATGCCAGCCTGGAGAGCTGTGTACATAGCCCAACAGTATGAGCTACTCTCGATTCTGAATTTCTGATAAAGTCCTCATGGAGTATCTCGCCATCTGGACAATTCCTCTTGTTTGATACCTTGCCCCATACTCAGATTCAACCACCTCCAAGCACGTTGAATCTTGAGAATAATTTCCTGTCATGGTAAGCCCAGGAAATCAATTGGCCCCTTTGATCTCCGCCTTGTTTGCGCTGAGACTGGTGATGGTGTGTTTTGTACATGCTTCCAATGTTGCATTTCGGCGATCTGATGACCACTGGCAGAATTTTGAAGGTCAATTCTACTATTAGCGAAGAAATTGAGCTCCTCTGACCTCCTGCAATAGTCATGGCGTGTGCGCTATTCCTTTGGGACTACAGTCTTACTTTCGGAATGGAGGTCGATCTCGTGTGGAAAGCAAAGTGGAATTTTATGAAGGGGTTGTACCTCTTTCAACGCTACTTGCCCTTTACTGATATTATATGTGTTTTCCTCACTGGTCAGTCTGATGTGGTTTCCTGTCTTCCTATGCTCAATTTTATATATAGGTGAAATGGGGGAAATTCTGAGGGAGGCCGGGTGTTGGAAGGTATACTACTTTCACGGAGGTTCGTAAGATTGACCTGTCCCATATTATGAGGGACTTATTTTATGTCCAGTATTTATGGTTGTTGGGCTTGCTGCATCTGAGAGCGAGTTCTATCTACACTCCCTGCTTCAAGTCATACTGATTGCTGTCTAACAGTGCTCCTCATGCTACGGACATGGACTGTGTGGAAACGGAACAAGCATTTGTCTATTATTCTTGCAATCCTTTACATCATTTGTTGGAGTTCGGGTCTCATCATCATGGTCCGATTGCTTAATTCCAGCAGATGTGAGTCAAATTTCCATACTAATTGTTGACTTTCTGGATGATTTATTTCATGGTAGTTGGTCCCCCCCTATATCTAGGGTTCAAGGGATGTTCATTGACATATGTGGGCCAAGGTATAGTTTTACTATGGGTCCTGGCGATTATCTGGGACGCTTGTAAGTGTAAATGTATTGTTCAACGTCCCTCCTCTGACTGAAGAGGTAGTATTGTTGATGCTCATGTTGGTACCCTCCTTCCAAGCATGTGAGCAATCTTGGTTTTGAAGATCGGCTCAGTATATATGGTACCCTCGATATTAGACAGATATGGGGGTAATACTTCCCTAACGACAGTGGTGTATCGCGACGGCAAGTCGCTGTTTTTCTCTCTTGAAGGTAGCCCGGCTAAAGTTGGACATAGGTGTCATTTATTACCTATATAACTTTGGTAGGTCTTGTATGGGGACTGGAGGAACTAATCGCTTATGATGCTCACCAGTCCTCTCATGTATAAACCTCATCGTTGTCACGGCCCTTCCAGTGAGTTGAGGAGCTCCCTTTGGCTTCTTCTGTAGTTTCTAATTGTAGTAATATTCGATTACCAGGAGGATTACCAACTTCTTTTGGCACTGTAAGCATCGCATTTGCAACGTCAAACAAATACTCACACAACCTAGGGTGAACCGAATGGTCCATGTAATGCTCACAAGTCGCGTACTCCTTCATATTCGCGCCCAGGCAGGAGCCAATCCTGTTTGGTCGGACGGACTGACAGAGCTGAACGCAATTCGTCTTCATGATAGTGGCACTGACTCCTAAATCTTCCATCGCTGATCTCAAAATCGCAATCATTTACATTATCTTCCCACTTCAAACACTCTTCTACTATAAGCTTTCTCCGTTACTTGTATTTAAAATCAAAACTAAATACCATTATCATAGATAGATTACAATAAATACTGTGTTTTCACCAATATGCAGACCGCAACCTGGCCCACAATCAAAATGCGCGAAAGAGGGTAGAGAGCAACAACTGCGATAACCAATCCGCTCAGGGGAACCGTCGACCAACTCGTACACCTTATGTACATTATGGGTACATACATGTTCATTGTGTTCATTATCGATGAATCCCTTGAGTACTAACAGAAAAAGGTTATGGGGTGGTGTTGATGAATGAACAACACGTCTCTCACACTCCGGGAGAGTGAGGATACTTAGAAGTCCGATCGATGCGAGTCGACGGAAGAGGAAACGAGCTCCTTATCGCCGTCGTCTACCAGGTGATGTTTGTGGAAACAGGCCCTAGCGCCAGGAGAACATTGTAACCGAGCCAAGGAGGTGAATCGCATACTTTAAACGCTCGTCTTTTCCACTTCTCGGTGCTCGTCTCATCCTCTCTGCGCTTTCAACCCGCCAACTGCACGAGCACTCAGCACTCAACAGGTAAGTGGCCTTTTCTTCCTTATCTTTTTATCCGCTCCATTTTTACCCATACAGGTGATATTGAGTATCAACACTGACCGCAGCTTTCTTCCTCTATTCGCATTAAAAACGTCAGTAAGCTCCCACTTCAATGTGATCGATATAACATCAACCTTACCCGCATATTGTCAGAGTGTTCAAATGATGTGGATCCATGATCGGTTCTGGGCGGCATGGGCAAGGTCGCCGACGTGAGTATCGCTCTCCAAGTCGCCGTTCTATTCTGATCGCATCGCCTAACCATCCTTCTGCTCGATACGTACGCAGGTGCTGAGGTCACAACGAAAATGACTTGGCCGAATGGCCGAATGGATGAAGGGAGCTCCTGATTTCCATGTGGAAGGAAGCGATACTAGCGTGGGGATAGCATACGTGGGTGTTAACATGGGTATCAGCGGGCTCTGGTGAGTCGCCATGTTGTTGTTTTCATTTCCTGCTGTTAACGAGCGGTAGGTTATAAGGCGCACCACTGTTTTTGGAGAGAAGTAGCACTGACCAGGCATGCATCTCGCCACTGCTGCTCTCCACCACGAATTCGCCGACTTATTCCTCTGCCCACCTCCCATCCGATACCCCCTGTGTCTTCAGGCCACTTGACATCGTATTAGAGGCCATTAAAATTGAAGTTGTGCGGGTTTATAAGTAGGCGGCGTTCGAGTGGCTATAAAGGTGTTGGTTCAGGTAGGGCCCAGGTGCGTAGGCGGGTGAATGTTTACCTTCGAGTTGATGGACGCCGCCGTTCCATACTGATCAAATCAACCATTCCCATTTCCGCTGTACGCAGGAGCGAGATCACCAAGGGTACGATTCGACAACTTGCCGATGGCGCTCCCGGTTGCGTAGAAGGGGTGGCGTACGACGGTTTTGTTGATACTTGCCAATCACATCGGTTTATTCCACAGCTTCGTCGACCCATCCCATCTGCACCTCTGAAATCGGAGTTCTCAGTGTCGTCGATCACAGCCACATAGTTCGGCATATACAAGACTCAATATCGCAGGTGTCCATGATGAATATCGGCACAGCTGAACGTTGAGAGATCGGAATTAAATAGGTATATATTGCCGTTGGAACCGTGGCCTGAGCCAAGTAGATTAGATCCCTTTCCTGTACACTTGACCTGGTAGATAGCAGTTTTCCGCTGTCGGACCGCACGAACACGCCACTGCTCCCAATAGGTAAGTACTCCCCTTCCTCATCCCAACGTGATGGTCGCCGGCCGGCCATGGTACTAACAGCCGCTTGCCTTTCTCTAGTGCAATTTGAAAGGTCAGTACGCGACGATTTCGAAAAATTAAGTATAACATCAACCTCGGTCTTCGTTCCACCCAGACCCGCTGCTCCTCATAATGACGTCCCACAAGCGAACGTCATCATCTCCTACTCTTCGCCCCTTCCTCGAACGTTCAAGCAGCGTCGTTTTCCTACGGCCCGATCCTCATGGATTCTGTTACTTCCTCTCCATTGAGCGGCCGACAGAAAGGCTTTCAAACTGCAGGTTACACGCATCCTCGTCGCGTCGTGCCTCACCTCGGAGTGATCTGGATAAATGAGGTCATTGGTGGGTTCTGGGTGGTATGAGCGAGGGAGGGTACGGACTTTTTGTTTTTTCTATTCGACTTGATGTTCCATGTTAATCGCATCGCCCATCTGTCTTCCCCCACAGTCCATACGGAGTTCCGAAATCGACAAGACAACTGGTTGAGTGTATCTTGTCGCCGGATGGTTCTCCTGATGTATGCAGAGGGACGCAGGTGTAAGATTTATATATCTGGGCGATAATTTGCGGCGTTATCGTTCCGGTTTTCCAGTTTTCGCTCGTTAATGGGCTCTGGGGTATAAGCCGCGCCGCTGCTGTTGGAGGCGGGTGAGGATGGGGTAGTAGGGATGGAGATAGCACGAACCAGATACGCACCATACGCCGCCGCTCTCTGTCATGGATTTGCTCCTTTGCCAATCTCCCATCCTATCTCGTCACTATTTGTGTTCGGGTCTCTAGACGTCGTCGTACACAGCTACCAAGATTGATTTGTTGGAGGTTCCAGGTGAAGCAACTAATGTATTCCGCGGGTAGATGGCGTTCGAATGGGTGTGAGTGCGTTTTATTCAAGCATACATGGGCTCGAGTAAGAGATTGAGCATGTCTATTCGAGTTAGTCACCATCGCCGTTGCATGTCAGTCGAATCGACGATCTCTCCTGCCAGCCTGGCCATACGCGGTTGTCGAGATCCTAAGTTTGCGACTCGAAACGACCAGCCGAGTATACATCCGCCCCTGATTCGAATGGTCGTGTCGAAGGGATGGAGTATGATCTCCTTGCTCCTCCTCGCCCACAAAGAAATCTGGAGTGGGACACATCATCGGTGAGAAGGTGGAGTGTTTTGATGAGGAAACCACTGACCTTAAGTTTGCTTGTGAGTGCGAGTGCGATTCCACTTGTTGATCGTTTGAACTTCTTTCGATGACTCCCCACCTGCCCATTTGCCCGGGGTTCTCGATGTTATTGAACACAGCTATCAATATTGCTATGGGTGTGCACGAATATCTCGGCCCTTTCGCCAATATTCGCGGTGGCGTGGATATTGAAAGAGAGAGGGGCTTGGGGCGACCCGTAAGCTGTCCTATGTTCTGTTCAGTTTCCCTCTAAGGAGATCGCTCTTTGAGGAGTACAAGGACGTCGCAGCTGTTGGAGGTGTGAGAATATACAACGCCGACGAGTACAAGGACTGACCAGGTAAGTGCCGTCCTCGCTGTCAGAGTCATTCTCCATGTTTCATTCCTCTACACCACGATCACTCCTCCAGAAAATTCGACACGACGCTCGCAAAGTACAGGTTCCCTATTCATTATAAAAGTGTCTAAGAGCCGGGGGAGCGCCTGTAATGGGTAATAATTATGACCTGAAGTGATTCATGAACAACCTGCGACCGAGAGAATGTATTCTCGACCCACCCTGCTACTACATGCGCAAGCAGCTGGAGATCTTGTCATAGTAAGGGGTAGTCGACTACTGGACGACAAGTGGTGAGAGGGAAGCGGGATGTGGGTGCAACTGGATGTTGACGAGGGAAGAGGGGATCCCATATGATCGGTAGGAAATGATGACAGAAGCCGACTATGTGGGGAACAAAGACTGTGAGTGAAAACGAGATGATGGGAGAAAGGAAGGGGTCAGGGAGAAAAGGATACATACTTGGACAAATGAACCGCTCGGAGGCTCCATGAGTGCTATCGAACTCTGCACCCCACGTGGATTGTTCAGAGAGGCTACGGGGTGATGGAGCCTCGCTTCCGCTGAGGAGGTATCTCTTATGGAGTACAATCACACGTATTTAGGCACTGTTGAGAGTGTGAGGATCAACTACAGCGACGAGAGCACAGACTGACCAGTTGTTACAGAACCATCCCTAATCATATCCTATCCCTCCAGATGATTCTACTTGGAGAAGACTGGACGTGGCGCTCCCAAATCACAATGATGATGGCCATGAATGAGCCACGAACCAGTGGCCAAGAGAGAACAGGCCTCGTTGAAGACCTGGTGTAGTGACGATCGAAGCTGGGTCCAACGTGAAGGAACAAATCTCGTGAATGAGGTCGATGGTGGCGATGAGATAGTGGATAGATGAAGGGGAAAGTAAGGGGTATGGCAGAAATTCGAGACGAGAGCGTTATTATGGCGCGGGGAGTTAGTCGGCGGGTGTGTACAAGGACAAGAGGAAAGGAACAAACGTCCGAGTCATCCGTGGGAATTGTGTTGATTGGACTCTCTCAGGCTCACAGCTGGGTATTCCATCAGTGCGCTCCCTATATGCCACGCCTCGTTGTTTCCCCATTCCGTCGCACTCACGTCCATCCGAGTCTTTCGGAGTCTCACTGATTCCACTTGGCGACCTTCTGTCCGCGGCAATGCTGTTCAATGTACGCTATTGGACTCTCCCCTCATGGACGTATCCCATTGTTTGAGTAACGCGATACCGCTACCGCATTCTCTGTTCTAGGCTATCTTCTATTAGGTCTGCGAACACTACCGCCCGATGTAATAGGATACTTATAGCGGGTAGCTGTCTTTCACTGGCGCTTAGATACGGTACCGTTGACAATCGCGCGCGTGCACAGAGGAGGAATGCTTTTCTAATTGGGTGTGCTTTTCTGACTTAATGGTGTCTGAATTGCGGTCACAGGTCTCCTAAGTGATGGAAATGGAAATAGTGCACTTGCAGTACCTTTTGGTGTGACTCGCGGACAAGAGAAAGGTTTCTGACTCCCCAAATATTGCGGTTGTACACAGGCTGGCTCGTGACATTATACCATGCACTTGAGCCTCATGTACTTATCGTGCATGATCTTGGGGTAAAGATAATAACAAAGCCTCCCAACATCACAGCCTCGAAATTCCACGCCAGCGCCAAATTAGCGTGGCTTTGAACGATTCCATTACCTTCGTCCTTATCGACACTGCCATGTTCTCAGAGTCGATTAACACTACCATTAATGAGGGGCGTTCAACGACTATAGCTCTTCTTGTTGGACTTACAGTCTGGGTCAGGACGTCTTTCACATCACGTGGCTACGCGCTCCCTTTATATATCGCGCGTTACCCATTTTCATCCTCAGTTGTCAACTTCCATATTCCCGACGCTGAGGATGTACGTATTCCCTTCGTTACCTACTTCTCTGTAGCTAACTCCGTGACTAGCACACCCTGTCGTGTCTAGGTAATATTATCAGTTGTCAACTTCCATATTCCCGACGCTGAGGATCACGCCCTGTCGTGTCTAGCTACGCCAGGACTACAGGTTATGGGCCCCGCCTAGGCGACTAACTCGACAAGGCAATTTTGGAATATTCAGCTCATCACTCTGCTAGGTTACTCTCGCCCGTTTCGGTCTCCGAGCGCGCATATATTGTTTTCGTCGCTTTTGCCCGTTTTCGGTTTCCGGACGCGCATATACTCCAGTTTTTCTCGCCCGTTTTCGGTTTCCGAGCGCGCGTATTGCTTTTCAAATGTATCGGACTCCTCCATCAGGGAAAACGTAAAATGGTAATAGCACCTAATTACCTTGAATTAGGTTGACCCCAGCCAAAGTGCAATAATAGAGATAATTGTTTAGAATTACTTGTAATTACTTCGAAATTACTTTGTATTCTTTCGGCCCATGGTAATCTCCAGCCAATTACCATTCAATTACCTTCTATCTCAGGTAACCTTCGTTCAATTACTTTAAAACGACCTTGTATTTTTCAGCCTCAGTTAAGAGTGCGATTTCTTTTCCTTGACCGTAGTCAGAATTAAAGACCGTTCTACCCATACCCGCGCCGAAATTTCGACGGGTTAGGGTAAAAGTTTCACAAAACGTGGGGTAAGCCAACCCATGAGTGGGTAGGCTGAAAAAACTGACCAGGAAACCTCGCAACGGCAATGCGGGTGTCAATTGACACCGCTATGCAGCGCTGCGAGGTTACAAAGGTAGTTCCTTCCAAGTTTCCGCAGAGGGCAACAACAATGGGGGACTTGTTCGAGTATATGGGCCCTCGTTTGACATGTACTGGCATTGTAGCGCAGTGGAAGCAGAGCCGGCATGAGGGTTGTCATCATAGGGGAAGGGCACAAGTGTGGGGTAGGTGGCCTGATGTGTCGTCGTCTGGAGGCACAGCATTGTTTCCTAACGTCTCTTTGGTGTCAGTGGGCAGGGGAAGGTAGGCAGGGGAAGGGAGACGAACAGATTATGGCTCGCCTCCTTACGTACCTCTTGGGTCTCCCACACCATGGGTCTCCGATCATGTTCCCCTACCCGCCCTCGACTGGTACGCCCTCCAGAAATCTGTCAACATCGCGAAAGGGTGGCCTACATCCCTCACTGGAGGGGAGAGGCTAGATGGCGGTGAGTGTGGGACCTAAAAACAATGAAAGGGTTGAACACACATACAGGAGGTTGTAAACGAAGTTCTTACCTGTTAGCATGTCCTGCCGCGTTCGTTGAGTCCGATGTTGGGAGAAAGCGGGAGGGCAACGGGAGGGCCGAGTTTCGTGAAGTCCGTTCAAACTCAGAAGTGTCACATGATTATGTTTGTTGAATGGTGAACTTCGACAACAGCCAAACAAACGGTTGTGTTCTTCCTTCTCAACCACCACCGGCACCGCCTATTTCTTCTCCTTTCCTCGTACATCTGCAGCCAACTATTGTGTACTGCCTGTCTCCTCGTCAAGGTGTTTCCCCAACCAAGTAGCAGGAGGTTCCAGATCGTGAGTGACTGTTCGCTTCCTTCAAGACTACTAACCCATAACGACTGTTCTAGATCCCTCCGGGAGAGTTCTCACCTCGAACGAACCCACATCTCTCTCCTCAATTGCTGTGGATGCAGTCAGCGCCCCCGGCTCCTCAACCATAGCACCGCACGATTGCTGCGGCTCCACCCACCCGAGTCGACGTGGTTCTCAACCTACTCACTGTGCTGTGACACAGCTATTTAGGTATGAGCTGCCTATGTTAAATTCACTACCTACCACTAACTGCGCGTCCCAATTTGCAGTAGGGCGGCGGGTTGCGCTGTCGACGTGGTCGCCGGCCCCTCTATTGCTCTGTAACACAAAGATATTGTAGTACGAGCCACCCATATCACCCTCAGTGCCTACTACTAACTGTGCCCAATTTATAGTAGGAGGGTGCGTGGCGCCGTACGATCACTGACACCCCCAGTTGCTCTCTAGCTATACTCCCCTTGGTAAGTGTCCATTCATCGAGTTCTAATCCTTTTCATTAACTTTTTATCTTGTCTAGCGTTTTCTTCCATGCCCATTCTCACAGGGAGTCTTGATAGTTACATGAGCCAAGGTTGGACTGAGCAAACTGGACAGGTGACGGTGTTCATCTTGTATTACATATTACATGTCCTACATCAACTTTGTACATACTTTGTTACTTGCAATATAATTTTTCTTCTCTCTCTTGATGTTGATGCAAACGATAATTGTAATCAAATGATATGAAGTCTCCTGGAAAGTTATTCTAAATTATGACCCGATTACTGTTGGTTACCATTGGATTACCTCGGCATTACCAAGGGAACCTCCCCAAATTATCCCAATTGAAGGTAATTCAGTAATAGAGGTAATTCATGGTAAATGCAAGTAATCCTCCATAATAAAAGCTATTTACCAACTATTACCATTTTCCCTTTTCCCTGATGTCCGTCTGCCGACGAGCAGGTCATTTGGGGAGGCCAACCCTATTCCACGGAGTCAACCACCGAATCCGAACAACCCACCATGGTCCCAGCTCAGCACGATGGCTTTCACGCAACGAACGTAAATCCCGCTCCCCGTTATCCTTTTATTGCTTCTTCTTCCGATGACTTATTTCATCCTACCGTAAATCGGTCTTTGACTCAACCATATTTCTTGCCGCCGCCTCCTGTTCGTCACGAAACTCCTTTTAATACCGCATATATCCACCCTTCGGACACTTTTGAACGTGTTTCGTCTTTTCCGCCTAATTTTCGAGACCCTCCACCACATTTTCGAGACCCTCCACCACATCTTCAACCTCCTCCAATTCCTCATAATACTCGTCCCCACGTTCTTCCTTTCGAAACACATCATCAAGCCCAATTTTCTTTTCAACCTCAGCCTGTTCCTGTTGCACCAGCTTTTTATAATCCTTCCGCACACCAACCTCAATATGTTTATTGCGTACCTCCTCCAGTTTATTCTTCCCCTTCACCTTCACAAAATTTGCCTAAAGCTTTACCTTCTGTTTCGCATATTTCACTCCTTAATTCAAAAACCGATTTCTATTCTTGGGATGAGGGCGTTACTTCGTTGCTTCGTCATCTGGGACTACTCGGGCATATCCTCGACCCTGCGGGACCTCTGGATCCTACTCGACCTGATCGACTTCCAGTCCCGCTTCCCACTTTACGTCCTGGAAGCTCCCAAGCCGAAACGACTGCGTATACTCGTTGGTGGGACGACGACAATGTAGCGCAACATGTCTTGGTCTCTCGACTTGGTGGTACTCCACGTGGACTCCTTCCTTCTTCGAACATTTCCAGCCGTACTGCCCTATCCATCTACACGACGCTCACTCATTATTACGGTCTCCGTGGATGGGCTGATGGTGCGGAACTGCTTAACTCCTTGAATGTGTCCACATGCTTTCCTGGACGTGTCCACGAGTATGTCTCCAAGTGGAGGACCGGCGTCTCTCGCCTTCGGTCAGCGAATTTCCCTCTGAGCGTTAAGCTCATTCTCAGCAATTTCGTCCGAGGTCTTCCGCTTGCGGCTGCTTTCCATACTCTGCGGGCTGGTCTTTCCGAACGCATCTCTCTCTCGGATGATCAAAATCTCGACGCATTCATATTGTTGACAGAGGCGGCCTTGGATTTGGAGTCCACATTCCGTGCTGCAGCGGCAGCTCAGCCTTCTCGAGCTGCACCTTCTAGAGCTCCTCCCGTTGGCCATGCACCAGCCATTGCCACCCCGGCTGTTGCCACTCTTTCGTCTATCGCCGCTCCTTCATCAAAGCTGGGTTCTGTGTCCCTCCCTCAACCTGCTGAACGCGTTAATCGGTCGGCGCTCCACTGCACCAATTGCAATCGCTCTGGTCACACGGTTCCTACCTGTTTCCAACCTGGGGGCGGTATGGAAGGTCAGCGGAGTGAGTATCGCGGTAACAAGAGCAAGGTCATCGCCATGTTTGCCAAGATGATCGAAGAAGCTTTCATTTCGTCCACGTCACCACCGCCGCCCGAGTTACCTGATCCCGGAGATACATATGTCGACGAACTTATATCACCGTCTGCACACCTGTCCGTAGCCAATTCCGTAGCGCCAAATCCCGATGTCCACCGTGATGCTTATTACCTGCATGATCGTAAGGAATCCCCGATGGCCTTTGTGAGCATCGACGTTAAGGACTTCGAATCAGTTGCATTCATTTCCTTGGGAAGGCGCTATAACTCAGCACTCGATTCGGGATGCACAGATCATATCATCCGTCACCGAAAGTTCTTTCAACATTTTGACGCCTCGAAAGCGGTATCTATTGGAACTGCGAACTCGGGTTCTCTGGCCGCTTTGGGAGGGGGGGATGTCTCGTTCAGGGTTCCTTGCGTTGACCGTCTTGGAGAGCCTCGGAATGTCGTATTCACGCTGAGAGGTTGCCTATATGCGCCGGATG
>Ga0307513_10006380_pt1 | contig 15409 bp, 16 predicted proteins | sample 15_EM_MG_FD_202174 | JGI IMG/M metagenome (GOLD analysis project Ga0307513, IMG submission 202174) | Populus trichocarpa ectomycorrhiza microbial communities from riparian zone in the Pacific Northwest, United States - 15_EM | ecosystem: Host-associated > Plants > Roots > Unclassified | place... | reverse complement strand
ATCCACCGGCGCGCGATTGATTAACAGGCCCATACCGAATGACACCCGATTGAAATCGAGCAGATCATCGAGAAGAGAGCGCATGCGCTCACCGCTGTCGATGATGCGCGCCACATTTCTCGCGATCGGAGCGTCGACCTCCATGTTTCCCAGCATGTCAGAGGCTAGCAAGATTGCAGAGAGTGGACCACGCAACTCATGTCCCAGAATACCCAGGAAAACATTGCGCCAGCGCTCCACTTGCGTGTTGAACGCGCCGACCGACTCCGCGATTGCTTGATCAACGGCTTCATTGAACCGGTCGACCTCTTCAGCAGAGTCCTCTCCTGCCTGACTACCTTTTCTCCATAACCGCAAGATCGTCGCGCGTAGCACCCGATACTCGGAAATAAGTTGGATTACATCGAAACCCTGGTCAGCGCGAATGATCGCGTGCGTCTGAGCCGCCGTGCGTGTGCCATCGCTTGCGGGAGCATACTTGCCTTCCGATTTTGACTTGGATTGGGCTTCCGTCTGCTCAGTGCGCAGATCAGCAATGATGACTTGGAGCATAGCGGGAAAGTGGTCACGCAACGCTTCGCTATTCAGACGAGCGCCCGCCATGCCTAGCGTCTGCGCGAATGCTTCAGCCTCATCCACGATCCCGGAAATGTTGCTTTCAATGAAATCCGCAAGTCGCATTTGCTGTTCCTCGCTGACAATCAAAGTTAGCGGCGGATCTTGCCAGCCGAAACCTGAACAGGCCCGGGAGTGCAGGCCGTGGCCTGCTATTTGCCTATTTTTCGGGTGGTTTTCCCACCTTATATTCTATTTCGCTACTCGCGCAGGAGCGCCAAGAGCTGGTTAATTCGGTAGGGCTTGGCTAGGAAAGTAGTGTGCTCTGGAAGGGCGGGCAGCTGGGCCCGAGCGTGTCCCGACACCAGGATCACTTTGCTGGGCAGGTTGGCTGCACGTATGTGCTCCACAAGGTCAATTCCAGAGACCCCTTCTGGCATGCTGATATCAGTGATTACTACGTCAAATTCCTGCTCTGCTAAATGCCGAATAGCCTGGACTCCATTTTCTGCGACTGTCGGCTCATGCCCAAGGTCCGCCAGCGCCTCTGCAATGATTTCACGCAGGCCCTTCTCATCTTCTACCAATAGAACTCGTGCCATATCTCACTGCTCCAGAGGTGGCATGCAAATACTAATGGTGGTGCCCTGCTCCAACCGACTGTCAATTGACGCAAACCCGCCAGACTGAGCGGCGAAGCCAAATACCTGGCTGAGTCCCAACCCACTGCCCTTCCCCACTTCCTTGGTAGTAAAGAAGGGCTCCGAACTGCGGCGGACAATCTCGTCGGACATTCCTGTTCCCGTGTCCGCTACCGTTATGCATACAAAAGCGCTTGGAGGCGAGTCCGGCTCTGTGGAAGTTATATGGTGCGCGAGCGTGGTAGAGATCGTAATGCTGCCTCCCCGCGGCATCGCATCACGACTATTAGCAACCAAATTTAGGATGGCCGCCTCAAATTGGGCAGCATCAACCAGAACCATCGGCAGGTTCTCGGTCAGCTGCATGTTGAAGCTGATGGTCGACGATCCGGCTCCCCGACGATAGAGTTCTTCTGATCTTGAGAGCAGATCATTGATCTCATGCGGTTCGGGTGCGAGTTCCTGCCCTTGGGCAAAACTCAGAAGCTGCTTGGTCAAAAGGGATCCGCGCTCGGCCGCGCGAAGTCCGGTGTTTAATAACTTCTTGGTTTTAGCCGTTGACTCAGGCTGCATGGCCACCATGTCCAGGGTGCTGATGATGACCGAAAGCAAGTTGTTGAAGTCGTGCGCCAAGCCGAAGGTAAGCTTACCGATGGCCTCCGCTTTCTGCGATTGGACAAGTTCACGCTCCGCTTCCATTAGCCTGTTCTGGGATTCGTATCGCTCAGTAATGTCACGGGTGATTTTGGCAAATCCCACCAGCACACCAGACTGACAGATGGGATCGATCACCACGCTCGCGCGAAATCTCGATCCATCCTTGCGAATCCGCCAGCCTTCCGCCTCAAACTTTCCAGTTGTCCTGGCGGTTTCCAGGTTCTGTTTGGGCACTCCCCGGGCCACATCCTCAGACGGGTAGAACTTGGAAAAGTTCTGCCCAATGATTTCGTCCGCTGTATAGCCCTTTATGCGGTGACCTCCGGCATTCCAACTTCTGATCACGCCCTCGGTATCGAGCATATAGATGGCGTAGTCCATAACGCTTTGGACCAACAGCTTGAACTGCATAGGCTCATCCCCCAGCTGCTGGAGGGGGAAGGAGTCGTCTACTTGCATGAACTCATCCTTTCAGCTCGCAAACACCAATATTTTTTCTTTCCTGTCCTTACCGTGGCCACATCCACTCATCCCCGATTGCCTTCATTGCGAGCACGCTAGACGGATCAATGTGATGGTCTCGTCATTCCATTTTTTGCGGCTAGCGGCGACTCTCGCGAGCGGCCAAACGGCGTTTCTCCTGATCTAGCTCTAGCCGATATCGAACCGGTAGGCGCCATTCCCACACGTTAAGACCGTGCATTGAATCCCATCGCAAGCATGCGCACAAGGCGCTAACGCAGGCGCCTTTAGGGTGAGCATTGATCTCGGGAGGTAAAGCCATGCAAATTCTTCAAAGCGATCCGATCACCTGCCGCGCGCAAAGCCCCAATCCAGGACAGGACCCCAACCAGCCCCCGGTTCCAATCCCCGGCCAAGTGCCTGAGCCAGCGCGTGAAATGCCACGCGGTCCAGCCACCGATCCGATGCCGGCGCAGCCTGACGACACACCGGATGATCAACCGGAACCACAAGCTCCCCACTGATCTAGCAGGCTGGTACTACGCATCCCTGCAGGTACTGCCAAAGTCGTGCACATCCAGCCATGCCCAGGAGCGCATCACTACCGCTCTAACTTCAGGCCATAACTTAGTGGAGCCTCCACCGAGTTCATCCCAAAGGACTTCCATTTCAGGATCGTCGTCCGGCAGCGAATAGCCGCGGTGGGATACTAGCGCGAGCGCATAGGCGGGGCACACGTCGTCCCACTCTAGCCCCATACTTCTTGCGTCGCTCCCTGAAAAGCGGTCATAGCCGGCCGGCACTTGTGCCATGCCTGGATAGTAGAAACACCTGCCCACCCCGCCGGTGGGCTTGAGAACAGCCAGTAGTTGCCGGAACCTCTCGTGATCAGTAAAGCGTCCCATATATATAGCGTCCCAAGAGTCTTAGGCTGATGGCAGTGAGACATATCACCTCATCATTTTCGATGCGAATGCAGCGAACGCCAGCCTGCCGAGTTTGGCGCCAACACTTATGCGCTGCTACATGGAAGGTAGATTTCCGTACACGCGACCGCATTGCCCGCCTTCGAACAACGTGCCTTCCGGGTTTCGGGGATGTTCGTCCTTCTGCTGACGCTGTGCTTGCATTGCGCTCATTCGATCAGCAATTTTTGGCATCAGGTTGGCCATCAGCGTATTCATCTTGGACATGGCGCCTACTTTGACATCCCGGCCGCCATGTGTCGCCGCATGAATAATGGCGTCGGCCACTTGATGAGGATCGATCTGTGGCGTGGGCAGCTTGGGTTCCTTGTCCATATAGTTGCGCGCGTGCTCGGGATAGGGCGTATTCACTGCAGTAGGCTGGATCAACGTGATTGAAACGGGCGCCTCTTCCACCAGTTCGGTTTCTACGCGCAGTGAGTCGGTAAAGCCCTTTACCGCATGCTTACTGGTGGTGTACATGCCTTGCAGCGGCACAACGGCTTCGGAAACCTCGCTGCCCACATTGATCAAGGCGCCCCCACTTTGTTTTAGGTAGGGCAACGCCGCCAAGCTGCCGTAGACCATTCCCCAGAAGTTGGTCTCGAACAAGCGGCGGTTATCCTCGTCGGCGACCTCTTCAATCTTTCCATAGATAGCCACGCCCGCATTGTTGATCCAAGTATCAATCCGCCCAAACCGGCCGACAACCTGGTCAGCCGCGGCTTCCACGGCCTCACGATCGGCAACATCAAGAGCAATCGCAAGCGCCTCACCTCCTTCGCCTTCGATGCTTATGGCGATCTCGTTCAGCGTCTCCTCGCTGCGGGCCAGCAGGGCGACTTTGGCGCCCTGTTCAGCAGCGGCGATCGCAGTGGCCAAGCCGATACCGCTGCTTGCTCCGGTGATAACCACCACCTGCTCGTCAATATTCTTCAGCTTATGCGCCATGGCTTAGCTCCAGAAAACAGGAAGTCACAGTGCACACGAAGGTACGTTTTATGGAGGTGAAATAGTGCGCCTAAGCGGCGCGGCAACTGACCACGCTGGCATAACAACAATCAGCGCGTAATTTCCTCGTTCAGTCATTCCAAGGAGCAAGTCATGCGAGACCGAAAAGACACTCCCGCACCAGGTGAACAAGTCGATTGTGAGGAGACGCCAGCCCAGCGCCGAGAACGTAAGCAGCACGAAAGTGAGAACCAAGATCAGGCGCTCGAAGAGACCTTTCCGGCCAGTGATCCAGTATCGCCTTTCGTTCCGGCCAAGGCGCCCGATTAAGATCAGCGATCCATCTTCCGAGAAAGTTGGAACCTATACCATTTCCCAGCAGATCCGCACGTCGAGCTTGCTTACGGTGCCCTCTGCGACCGCCTCGCCCGAGCAGGCGACGGTGCCCGGCCCAGCCAGCCGGATCGAACTAACGTTTGGCGAGATCATTCGCGAGGCGCGCAAATCGGACTAAGGCCGCGCCCGTAAGAATAGTCCTACAGAACAATGAGAGTCCGCTGATAGTCAGAGAGAGCAGGACAGAGCAACCTATCCCTGCCCCCGGAAGCATGCCCCTGCGTTGACAAGAATTGTCGCTCTGCAGAAGGAAAAGGGTCCCGCCTTGAGCAAGCGGTCAGCTGGGCCGGGGGCACCCTTTTCAGCTTGGGGCCCGACTGTGGACGCTGAGTTCTTCATAATTATGCCGGCCCTGACTGGCTGGGATCTCTACCACGGCATGGAAGGCCGCAGTTGGTTCGCTAAGTGGGGTGACGCGCTGGAGGCGGCCGACGTAATGGCCGGCGCCCGGCACGATGCCACAGGGGTAACTACGGCGGTCGTGGTCGAGATGCGCAACAGGGACGCAGCAGTGGTCAGCGTCTACGCCTGACCCTAGGCGCGCCTGCCTCTTACCTCGCCGTCAGCAGCTTGCTGACTTTATCCAGGTCCTGCTTCACCTTTTCAATGCCTTTCCACGGGTGTTCCTTTAGGCGTTTCATTCGTGCCGGCGCGCTCTCAATATCGAACTGGGCGCCGCTCTTGACCTTCGCCAGTTCCTCCCAACGCAAAGGCATGGCCGCTGGTGCACCCTCCCGTGCCCGGAGGGAGAAGGAGGCCACGCTGGTGGCGCCACGGCCATTTCGAAGGTAGTCGATGAATATCTTCCCGTTCCGGAATTTCTTCGTGGCGGTGGAGACGAACTTCAAAGGCTCCATGCCCGCCATCGTGTCGGCAAAGCTGTGGGCGAACGGCTTAACGATGCTCCAGTCACAGCCGGGATTCAGCGGGACGACGACATGCAGGCCCTTGCCCCCAGAGGTTCGTACGTAGGAGATGAGTTTCAGGTCTTCTAACAGCTTCTTGATATGCCGGGCCGCCCTTACGACTTCCGCCCATGAGACGCCCGGTCCCGGGTCCAGATCGAAAACGATACGGTCTGCACGGTCCGGTTCCTCGGCGTGTGACCCCCAGGGGTGAAATTCCAGTGCATTGAACTGCACCATTTCCATCACCGACTGGCCGTCCCGAGCTACCAGATAATCCGCTTGGTTGCCCGCTTCTTCTTTGAGCTTTACCGCGTCCACGTTCTCCAGTCCCGCGGTGTGGTGTTTCTGGAAGAAGCAAGGGCGGTCGGCACCTTGGGTGCAGCGGATGATGGAGACCGGCCGATCGATTATTTCAGGCAGGAACCAATCCATCATATTGCGGTAGTAGTCGGCGACTTGCTGCTTGGTGATGCCCCTATCCGGGTAAACGATGCGAGTCGGACTGGTAAGACGGAACTCATCGGCTGGCGCCATTTCCCGTCGCTTCGGTCCAACCTTGGATGTCTTCTTGACAGCAGTCTTGGCGGCTGTCCTTTTCGGAGCCGCGGCCTTGGCCCCACGGTCTGAGTCGAGCAAGTCCTTGGGCGACTTGTCCGGACGCAAACCTTTCAACGAGGGTTGCCGTAACAGGCCATACCCGCCGATTCCGCGGTAGAACACCTCGACAACCCCGGCCGGCTTGAACCACAGCGCGGAGCGCAGATCGGTATCGTGTGGCGGCACGTAGACGGTAGGCTTGGCCAGTGCCCCTTTATCGAGTGTCTTCGATACCTGACGGATCAGTTCGTCGGAAAAGCCAGATCCGACGCGCCCGGCATACGACCAGCCATGCTTGGCGTCGGGGCGTGCCAGCAGCAGCGACCCGAAGCCCGTCCGGCTTCCTTTGGGGGCGGTATAGCCGACGATGGCGAACTCATCTGAGGCTAGACTTTTGGTCTTGCGCCAATCATCGCTGCGCCCGGGGTGGTGCCCTCGATCCGCCCGTTTTGAAATGATGCCCTCGAAATGGCGTTCACTAGCCAGCTTGTAAGCCTCAACGCCTTCCCCTGGGATGTGGGAGCTGAGCGAAAGGTGTGCAGGTGGTTTCTGCAGAATCTCAGCGAGTAGCTCTTTGCGCTCAATTAGGGGTGAGTCGCTGATATCGATTCCGTCCAGGTGCAATAGATCGAAAAGGACGAGAGTCAGAGCTCCTTGTTTCTCGCCGGACAACGTTCCTTGCAGAAGATTGAAATCCTCTTTGGTCCCGCTGCCGGCGATCAGTTCTCCGTCAAGGGCGGCAGAGGTCAGTCCCAAGGCTTCTATTGCACTCGTGATCTCGGGGACCTTGTCCGTCCATTCAATTGCATTGCGCGAGAACAACCTCACCTTTTTCTTGGTAACAGTAGCCACAATTCGGTAGCCATCCCATTTGATCTCGTGCAGCCATTGCTCGCCTTCGGGAGGTACTTCCCCCAGCTTGGCCAACTGCGGCGCAAACGCTTCTCCACTGATCGCACCCTTCTTGGAACCGGTCAGCTTCTGAGCCTTTGCGGTCCAGCTACGGGTCCGACCTGTCTTAGCCATTGGGACTACTGCCAACTTCTTCTTCTGCGTCTTTCCTTTGCCGGCGCGCTTCAGATCAGCGGCAGGGGCGGCCGTCACATCGGCCAGAAGATCATCCGCTTCCAAGGTGCCCGCGTATTCGTCCTTGTCTTTGAACAGCAGCCATTGCGGCTGCTTGGCGGGCTTGCTGGAACGCACCAGGTGCCACCCGCCCTTCAGCTTGTTTCCAAAGAGCTCAAATCGAAGATGACCCTTGGCCAAGCCTGCCTCTGGGTCGCCCTCGCTGGCCCAAACGCCGTGGTCGAACTGAGCCATATGGCCACCGCCGTATTCCCCTTTGGGAATTTCACCTTCGAAGCTGGCGTAGTCGACAGGATGGTCTTCGACCTCTACTGCCATGCGCTTCACGGCAGGATCGTAGCTAGGCCCTTTGGGAACAGCCCAACTTTTGAGAGCGTCTCCAATCTGAAGCCGGAAATCGTAATGGCGCCGGCTGGCGTGATGGAGTTGCACCACGAATATCGAACGCGCGCCTTTGGGCAAGGCCTTCCCTGGCTCTGGTTCCCGAGTCTTGTCAAAGGCGCGCTTGCGGCGGTATTCGGTGAGGCTCACGGAATGGGCTGCTTATCCATTCTGGCGCAACCATTTTTCCACTGCCTCGGGGGAATTTCCCACCGCGTCCACCGCGGCCTTCAGGCGGTCTGCCGAGGCGCCATATTTATCGGACCAATACTTAACTTCGTACACCTCGGACAGGGAAACGCGGCTGCGATCCGGTTCGCCGGTGTTGCTCTTATCATCTGCCATGCTGAACTCCTAACGAAGATTCCTAGCCACATTGCAGAATCGGAAGTTAAGAAAGCATGCAAATTCGAAATGTTTGGCGGTGATGAAGAATGCGATCGACCCTCTTAGCGCTGCTATGCGACAGGACCACCGGGCGGAGTTAATTCCTTCCACCAATCCTTCGGGTGCCCCCTGCGACGTGCTAAGTCCCGGCTGGCCGCCTCCTTGGCGACCTCTGGCGACAGTGAAGAAACGGCATACGCCCCTGTGCTCTTATTCCCCACAATCCTTCGAATCTCGGCGTCCCACTTGCTTGCCCACGCCTCTGCGAATCGCTTTGCAACTTCGGGCGTGGCCAGCGTTCTCTGATTGGGCATGCATTCCCGTACTCCGAAGTGCAGTAGAACGCCTCCGCCGCCAGGTAGAGACTCCCAATTGGCGCAGCGATAGGGGTAGGGGGCCACGCCGTCTAAATAGAGAATGTGAATGCCCGATTGTTCTTCCCAGCGATAGTCTGATGGCAGCATGGCTCAAGCTTACGGCCACCCAATCTCAAGATATGAACATTCGGGGGGCGATACTATTCACCGACTCGCCGCAAGGGCGAGTCTGGCAGTCCGTTTGAACGCGCGGCGGACCGATCTGGCTGAGGGCTATGGTGTGTCGAACCGACTCTATACACCAGAACAGATCTCCGCTGCCGTGCAGGCACTAGAGGATGGAATACCGGCCACGACGGTGGCCGCCCGTATCAAATGCCATCCATGCAGTGTCCGGGGGTGGAAGCGAAGGTACAGCGGGTTTTCGCTTTCTGAACTTAAAAAGGCCATGGCCGCGAGCGTAGAGCTAGAAGAACTTAGGCGCGACGCAACTCGATATGCCGCAGAAAGAGAAGCGTGGAAGCTCATCATGCGAGGGCTGGCGCTCCCCCTGTCACGGCGCATAGAACTGTTTGGCCAAGTGCAGGCCGTCGGTCTGGTGTCGGCCAATCAGGCCAAGGCGATGCTTTGCATGGCCAACCCACATGCATCCTTGGTCAAGTACGAGAGGGACGACACCGTCATTCTCCGGACGATGAAAGAACATTTGGCCGCCTTTCCCAGTCACGGGTTCGCAACGATGTTCCATCAGGTACTTGCCGGAAAAGTCTGCGGCTTCGTGAGAGCGCAACGGATCTACGCGGGCGCCGGCTTGCAGTTGTATCGCCGAAGCGCGAAGCGGGCCAAAGGGGGACGTAGGCCGCTTCCGGCAGCGCCTCATGCCAATTCCACTTGGTCGATCGATTTCATGCACTTCCGCTTAGCTAGCGGCGCGCCAGCGCGTACGCTCAATGTTATCGACGACTTCAGCCGCGAATGTCTTCTCATCAAAGGCGGTTTCGGCACTAGCGCCTCTCTCGTGGCTGAGCAACTTTCCGACCTAGTTGGAAGGCGCGGTGTTCCGAACGTAATACGTTGCGACAATGGCCCCGAATTTACTGGGCATGCGTTCTCGCATTGGGCAGCTACCACTGGCATTACAATCAAGCACATTGCCCCTTTCAGGGCATATCAGAATGGCTACATTGAACGCTTCAATCGCACTGTGCGGGCCGACATGATGCAATGGAATACCTTCACGTCATTGGATGACTTCGACAGAGTGGCTGAAGAGTTCCGTTATCAATACAACCATTGCCGACCGCACAAGAGCTTAGGTTGGACTACCCCTGCCGGATACGCAGCTGCACATGGCCGTGGCTGATTTGCCCAGCTATCCCGACAGCATATTCTGAGGTGGCCTCACGGGACAGTATGACCATCGGACCATGCGGGAGGTTCGTCCGGCCTAAGTGTCAGTGGTGACAAGCCATAAAACGATGGTCAAGCGGACCCACCGGCCGCGGGACAGGTGGACCGGTTTAACGCGGGTGCTAGCGTGGCAAATCGAGTATATACAGCCGACCAAGTGTTTGCGGTAGTCCAAGCCGTTGAGAATGGCATGTGCCAAATGACGATAGCGCACGATGTCGGATGCAGCAGTCCGAGTGTTTCAAAGTGGAAGACTCTGTATCGAGGTTTTTCGCTGGAAGAAATCCAGCGCGCCATGGAAGCCAATATAGAGCTTGAGCAACTTCGGCGGGAAGCAACGCGTTATGAGGGTGAGCGTAGGGCTTGGAAGCTGCTTATGCGCGCCATTCATCTACCACTCTACAGACGGATACAACTGCTCGGGCAGTTGCAGTCGGCGAATCTCGTATCCACTCATCAAGCAAAGCGCATGCTCTGCATCGGCAACTCTATGATGGACCTCGTCAAATATGAGCGAGACAACACTGTCGTCCTCAGGGTCATGAAGCAATATCTTGCCTGCAACCCCAGCCACGGTTTTAAACTCATGTATCACAGTATCCTCAAGGGCAAACTGTGTGGCGCGAAGCGGGCACAGAAGCTCTATATCGAGGCGGGGCTTCAGCTGTACAGGCGTAACTCGAAACGCGCGGACCGCAGCAAACCGCGTCATCTCGATATCGCATCACATGAAAACGCGACATGGTCTATGGACTTCATGCACTTTCGGTTGATCAACAATGCGGCTGCACATACCCTCAATGTGCTGGATGATTTCAGCCGTGAATGCCTTTTGATCAAGGGTGGTTTCGGAACCAGTTCGTCGTTAGTGGCCGAGCAACTCAACGAGCTCGTCGCTAGACGTGGAGTGCCGGCCCAGATTCGTTGCGACAACGGTCCGGAGTTTACTGGCAAGGCTCTGGCTGCTTGGGCCAGTTCTAAGGGCATCGTCATCAAACACACAGCCCCGTTTAAGTTCTACCAGAACGGCTATATAGAGCGCTTCAACCTAACCATGCGGTCCGATCTTTTCCGGTGGAACAAGTTTTCCTCACTGAAGCACTTCGACCAGGTTGCGGAGGACTTTCGATATGAGTACAACCACCTTCGCCCCCACCAGAGCTTAGATTGGTTAACACCAGCAGCCTTTGCAGCCGTCAATCGTTTGCACTGATTGCAATAGGGAAGATTCGGAACTGGCCCCGAAACGTGAAGGGACACAAGGTGGGGTTGGTCGAGAGCGGTCACCGTTGGCGCCCCGCCGGCACATCCAGGCGCGTGGTTTGCCGAACTCGAATCTCTATGGTCTGTTGCGCAGCGCTCTCCTCTACGAACCAAGGCAGGGGCAGGTTGTCCGGAAGCACGGTGATTCGATGGGAGCCCACTGCAACCCGGGGGAATTCATACTGACCGTTACTGTCGGTCCGTACCGAGTAGCGACCATCGAGAACGACCGTAATGTTGGCGGCGGGTTGTTCGGACGCGGCGCGTACACCGTCGTTGTTGTCGTCCAGGAAGACCGAGCCGACGATGCCCCCCACGGCGGCACCTGGAGCACCGCCCAGAACCGCCATGGACCGTCCGGCTTGTCGGTCGTAACGCAGGGTTAGGAAGACCGAGCGGTCGCGAGGGAGCGATATGTACGGGGTATCGGTAACCAAAGGATCCAAGATGAAGGGGGACCGTTGTGAGCCCTGGCTTTGGTAGAACGCTGCGGCCAGCGACCACCGCGGACGGATACGCCAGTTGACACCCAGATTGAAATCGAGGCCTCGCAGCGCGCTCGGGCCCTCTCCATGGGTCCAACGAGCCGTGCCGTCGATTGAGATCGTGTCGGTCAAATCGCGGCCGCCATAGAGTGCCGTGGTTGTGGTGGCAGTTGGCGACTGGCCGGAGTAACTCAGCTCACCATAGGCTAACGAAGCCGAGAGGCGAGTGCCTTCGCGCATCGGAAATGCTTGGTCAATGCTGGCCAGCCAACTATCGCCGCCCTGATCTCCGCCGTCGGCGCGGTCGAATTGGAGGCGCGTCTGGCCCCAGTGCGTGCTCTTGTCCGCGAAGAGTTGCGTGGCGTAGGTGTTCTCGGAAGTATGCCGCACGCTGAGGCTGCCACCGTAACCGAATGTGCTGCTGGCTTGATACCGCACAAAACCCGTGCCGTACTGGCCATCGAACCCGTCGCCGCTGATGGATCGAATATCGTCGATGCCTGCATTCCAGGTCCAACGTGCGAACTGGTAGGCGATTCGATAGTACCCACCACGGATATCGTTATTAATCGGCAACGCGCCCCAGGCTAACTCGGGATCCAACGAGAAGGCGCCATAGTTATGGCGATATCGGCCCCGGCGCGCACTGGCATCGACCCATACGCCCTGCGCCGTACCACGATCGGTGTCGCTTCCCAGAATGTTCAATTGCACGGCATCGCGTTGCCCTTCCCATTGGGTCGCCAGGTGCAGCGCTTGGGTTTGGTCATTGACGAATACGGCTTCGCCCCGATCGTCCGGGGCAATACGGCCTTGGGTACGCAGGTACGAAGCTGCGCCGGTCCAGCCAGGCGCCCACCGCCACTGGCTACCGACAGAAGCGACGTAACCGTCAGCCAGATCGAATCCGACGACGCGCGTGCCGTTGTAGAGCCCGGCACGTCCGGCTGCACCGTAGACGACGGTGCCGCGCTCGTCCTGAGCCCACTGGGTACTCACGCCTGCGAAGGGCACGGTCGGCAGGAAGAAACGATATTGGTTGCGCTGCAACTCCAGCGAAGGCGTGTTGATCACGCCTAAACCATTGTCCAGTCGCCAGCCGCCGTCCATGAAGAGATTGCGCTGCCATAACGTGGCTGCCCCACCCCAGCCACCGTCGCGCTCGAAGCGCTCGCGATTGCTGTGAAACAGTGTGGCGTCGAGCGAGAAGCTGCCCCATGTGGGCGTCTCCCAGAAGCCGCCACCGGATATTCCTTGCTCACCGAACGTGTCGTCACCGCGTTCGGTCTGGGCCACACTCAGTTCCAGGCGAGTCGAACGTGGCAGCCCGTCGGTGTCTTCCGGCTCCTCCTCATCGGGCGGCAACGACGCCAGCGATTGCGGGTCAATGATGCGATCCCGATAAGTCGTCTGTGGATCAGAGTCGGCTGCGTGGGCCGAGGCCATGATCACGGATGCGATGAGGAGGACGAGCGCTCGCCGTGCGGGCTCGCGATACCGCGTCATTGTGCGATGACGGTGTCGATGTCAAGGCGTTGCGCGCCCCACTCCAACCGGCCTTTCAAATTCAACGGATAGGTAATCGTCGCTGCTGGCGTGTCCGGATCGTCACCTTCAGGCGTCAGCGCGATGGAGCGCGACTCTCCAGACAACACGGGCAGACCGGAAGGCGAGAAGGCGAACTTACGACCACTAGCATCGACGCCTTCAATGAAGCCGGCAAGTCGACCATGCGCATTGCCCGTGTTGCGCACTTGTAGGACCGGCACGATCCGTCCATCGACGGCATCGGCTTTCGTGCTGACCACCGCAAGTCGGGCGGCCGCATCGCCAATCGTAAGATAGACGATGATGCCGATCCGACCCGATACCGGGGGAGCGGCGCTGTTGGCCACCTGCTCCGGATCGCCTTCCAGCATGATCGCAAACCGGCACTCACTGCTAGGAGCATCCGGTGGCACTACCACCTCGAACCGATAACGGCGCTTGCCGTTCGCCGCGACAGTGATTTCCTGCGCTTCCAGACCGACCCAAGGCCGACAGCTATCGGCCGCCAGCGCTTCGGAGAAAACCGCGGCGCCTTTGTCGTCCAGCGTCCAATCCGCGGTCTTCAGCGTGTAATGCGCGGCGCTGCCTGAGACATTAGAGATCTCCACTACGTTGCGATAAGTAGTCCCGGCCTTGGCCGTGTCCTCGAAACGAGGTGGCGACACGAGCGCTGAAAAGCCTTGCGCCATGCCGTTCGCGGCGCATAGCAGGCTCAATGCAAAGACGCTGGCCTGCAGTAAAAAACGGCACATCAAGGACTCTCCACGTCGATTTCGAATGAAAAATTCAGTTGTTCCACGCGCACCAAGCGCTGGCCATCGGCCTGGATGACCAGGCGCATCGTGTCTTCATACAAACCCGCAGGCATCAAGCCGGTATAGACCAGCGTGCGTTCCCCGGCACGCAGGGTGCCCGGCAACATGCGCCCTTGGGTGGTCCAAGTGGCGGTTATCGCGCCGGTGGGCTGTGCAGGCAACGTCATGTAGACGCGCCCGGTTCGACCTTGCCAAGGGGACAGATTGAGGCGCACCAGTACGGTGATCGCGCCCGAAACAGTGGCGCGCTGACCCCGTTGCGGCGCGACCGAATCCCACTTCATTTGCAAGGTGTTGCCCAATACCTGACTGGCACTGTCGTCGACGCGATGTGTCGTGTCCGCAGCCGCAGCCGCAGCCGCAGCCGCAGTTGGTATTACCAAAAGAAGGCCCATGCGCAAGGCCCCTATAGCAACATGCAGTCTCATGGCGCACTCAATGTGTACACGACACGGCCGCTATAGGTGCCTGCCGCGACGATGGCATCGTTGCCATAGCTGAAGGTATGGCAGCTCTCGCGCCACGTATTCACGGGGAAACTGGCTAGGGTCTGCGTGCCGCCGGTAAAAGTGCCTGCAGGCACTGGTTGCGCGGCCGCGCCGTCGTTGTTGCCACTGCTTGTCCAAGTGATCTGGGAGAAGGGAATGGTGTTGCCGGCTGCATTGACTAGATTCGCAGGCGAGGTTGCCGTCATCGTTGCCGTGCCAGTGGAGCCGGGAAGCCGATAGAAACCGCCCACGTAGATTTCGTTGGGGACGTTGCAGAACGTGAAGCCATCGTAGTTACTGACGCCTGTTGAGGCGTTGGTCGTCATGGTCTGGTTGGTGCCATTGCCAAGCACAGCGGCAGGCACCGATACCGATACCACGTTGATCGCGCCACCCGACGCGGGGATGCCCCCGGTGTTGTAGTTGCCGGTGAACGCGCCGTCGCCGACACGCAGATACACCGCGCGGGTTCCTGGTACGATGTTTACGATAAAGGCATGGGCTGTATCGCACGCGCAAAGCGCAAGCGACAAGAACAGCCACGGCAGGCCGCGAGCAGGTGTAGACATCGGATCGTCCCCTTCTGACGAAACACCCCGCAAGGCTCACGAGGAGACCTTGCAGGGGTTGAGCTACGCTCGTTTACGGCATGGACGCGGTGTAGGTCACGCGGCTGTTATTGGTATTCACGCCACCGTAGGTGCCCGGGGCGATCACATTGTTGTTTGCATATGCAAACGTCCAACGGGCGTCACGGTTGATGACCTTGCCCGTCGTCGGGGTCAGGGCCAGCGTGGTGGTAGCGCCATCAGCCAACGTCGGATGCGGCAGCGGCACCGCCGAGGTCAGCGCAGTCACCGTCGCGGTGATCTCGCTGTAGCTGATCGTGTCGCCGGCAGCGCCGTTGCTCAGCGCACCCAGCGTGGTCGAGGTGAAGGTAATGTTGCCGTTGTTGCCGATTACGCGTGCGGTGACTGCGCCGGTGCCGAGGTCGCCAGAGGCGGCCGTGGCGGCGATCGGTGTTCCGTTGCCCATCGTGGCGGCCGGAACGGTAAAGGCGATCTGATTGATGGTCGAGGTGGTCGCAAAATCAGTGC
>Ga0307513_10006379_pt1 | contig 15412 bp, 18 predicted proteins | sample 15_EM_MG_FD_202174 | JGI IMG/M metagenome (GOLD analysis project Ga0307513, IMG submission 202174) | Populus trichocarpa ectomycorrhiza microbial communities from riparian zone in the Pacific Northwest, United States - 15_EM | ecosystem: Host-associated > Plants > Roots > Unclassified | place... | reverse complement strand
AGAAATCGTGGAGCCCAGTTATCTCCGATCACAGGGGCTGGGTCTGGCCCCATATGTCCATATTGAAGAATGGCATTAGCACAACCGGCAACCATTTGAACTCGGGCACTAGTGCCAATTGTGTCAAGGCGATCAAGGTATTGACAAACTGCAAGTTCCTGGTCAACTGAAAGCTTGCGGTTTTGAGCTGGACGCTCTTGCTTTGACTGTCGACCTTGTAAACGTCTTCGAAGTCTAGTGACTGGCACTTCGTATGTCCGAGCGATCTCTGCAACATTGAGCTTTCCTGGGGAATGCTCATTTTGGCTCACTTGGATGAAGGCAATGGCAGCCTGAATTCGTATTTCGACATCTTCGTAGGGCTCTACCCGCTGGCTTGGTAGCACAAAAGCTGGTGCTGGAGGCATCGTATATTGCAAAATAGGTAGCCTTTGATAATAACAAGTTAAGCTTTTATTTTCATTATTTGTATTGAGCCTCAAAGTTTTGCTTAGTCACAAAGTTTTTGCTGACTCACAAAGCAATGCTGAGTCACAAAGGTATTATGAGTCATAAAATTACTAGCTAAGCCACAACTTGCATTGAGCTGTAAAGTTGCATTGAGCTGTAAGGCACTCTTTAGAGTGCCCCAGGTTGTGAGCCTGCGAACATCCGGGGGTTGCGCAGCAACCTTGGCACGAGTAAGAGAGCACTGCGTACCTACTAGTGAGCCGGATGGATGCCAAGATAGGGATTGCTTCCGCGCCAGGGGGTAGGTGGAATACCAGGAAGACAATGGGGGTACTATACATAATGTTAAACATGATTCTGAACCCGTATTTATTTTTTCTTCCCTCCCCTTCGTTTCCGCTATCTCACCCTTCATACGATTTCTCATCAATTTCTTCCTCCTTTCGCTCCATGCCCCCACCTTTCTTTCCTACATTACACATTAATCCATCTTCAAGGCGAAGATGCGCCTCACCCACCTTTCCACCCTCCAATCTCTAGCTACCGTGACTCTAGCCCTACTAACAAACCTCCCTCCTCCCCGTAATACCCACTCCCAGACCCTGAATCTGTAAAATATCGCCTGTAAGTTCCAGTAATGCGAACCCCGGATGTAGTCGACAACCCGGGGGTGGAAGCCTGTCTAGTGGAAGTTATCCCACAAGGGGAGATCACGGTTACTTGGGAAAAGTTTGGGAGGGAAGCTACATATGTCCGCCGACAGTGTATGAAGGCTCTTAGGTTGAGGCTGGGTGTTTGATGTATCCCTTTTGGAATAGTTAGATGGGTGGGAATGGCATTAACACAGGTTGTACTTTTATAGAATGGTGATTGGGTGGGCTGGAGGGGCGGGAGAGCTCCGGCTTTGGAGTCATTCCATTTTATTAAGACAATCATTTCCCCAGAGCATTTAAACAAACACATCATATTTTTATTATTCGTTATAATTTAAAGGAGAAAGAAAAAGAAAAAAAGCTAGCATCCTTCCTTATCCATTTCAAGTCATTTATGCACGAGCTGGTCTGACTTAGCTAGTCTGACTTACTGTGCTCGTCGACGAGTATATCCGTAGGCTTCTCCGGCCTACCGGCATATGCGAAACCGTAGTGGATAGCATACTCTTCAATCTCCTCAGGTGAAAGGAGAGGGAGCTCCTTTGCCGCCTTAACGTACGAGATCTTCTCTTCGTATCCCTTTGCGAAGATGAAGTCGATCTCTTCGAGAGAACGGAGGCGAGTTTCTGGATAGAAGAAATAGCTATTCCACTGTTAGTTAGCCATCATCTCTTTCAAACAATGAGGGAAGTAAGGAATGGAGGGAAAACGGGCTCAAACATGAAAGGCAAAAAGCAGGCGTTCACAACAGCAAAGAACAAATAAGTGCCCCAGCCAATCCGGTCAATCATGACCGGGGTAATCATCACGACTACGAAATTGAACAACCAGTTCGTGATAGTCGACACGGCGTTCGCCTTCCCCCTCGTCCTCAGGGGGTTAACCTCAGCAGGGTATAGCCATGGCAATGGCAACCAGGTTGCTCCAAATGACGCAATATACAAGAACAATCCCACAGCAGCGCCCTTAGCCGCAGCCTGTGTTCCTGGAATCAAGCATATAAAGGTGATTGCCATGGCGCTCATCTGCCCGACAGTTCCCCAAAGGAACAGCTTTCGTCGGCCCGCTCTCTCGATAATAAACCATGATGTCGTCGCGAAGATTGCGTAAACTACCATGTTCACACCGCCCATGATTAGGGACATGTTACGGCTCTGGCCAATGCTAGATTCGAAAAGAATAGGGAAGTAGTAGATCACAGCGTTGCACCCGCCAATCTGCTGCATGAGTTGGGAGCTTGCGCCCAGGATTACACGGCGGAGATGCTGTGTTTTGCCGTTTGTCAGGAGGTCGCGGAAAGAGGACTTGTTGCCGATTTCGCCGGTTGCCATCATTGAGTCGAGAATTACGCGCTTCTCTAGTTGGGTTTTTGGAGAATCGATAGCTTCATCGTTCAGTGCGGCAATGACAAAAGTGCCTTCTTCGTCGCGGTCTTTCGAAAGGAGCCTATAGAGGAATTTAGGTTCTAGATAGGGTAAGGTAGAAGGGGAGCGCACCAACGAGGGGACTCGGGGAGGACCATCATGCCGGCGATAATGATCAGGGCAAAGACCACTTGGAAGGAGATGGGGAGACGCCAGACTAGGTCGCTGTTGGTGAAGCTGACCCCGTAGTTGAGCCAGTAGCTTATCACTGCCTTCCGTGAGTTTTGAGTAGGTTCATGTTAGGATATAAAACCTACAGGTTCCAAATGCGATCGATCCTCCCTCAATGCAGATCAATAGACCTCTGTTCTTGGTTTTTGCACACTCCGCTTGATATGTCGGAATGCTACTGGTGTTCATACCGTTGCCGATTCCAGTTACTATCCTGCCGATAACAAATTGTGCCTGACAGCTGTCAGCAGCTATAGATATAAGAAGGTGGTGGTAGTGGTGTACCAACGGCTGATGCCCGGCATATGCTGTGACTTGAATAATTACGCCAACAATCATGATTGAAGCCCCAGAGATAATCGCCTTTCGACGCCCCATAGCCTCTCCCGTGAACAGGACGACTACAGCCCCAAATAGACAGCCGATTTCATAGATTGCTGTAACAAACCCTTGCATAGTAGAATCGTCCTTCGTCTCTGGGATGGCAGAGTTGAACTCTGGGGATGTGATGATCCCGCTCATGACACCTAGCTCGTTTATTAGCCAATTAGCCTCGGTGAATAAGTATATAGGAAACATAACCAACCTTGATCATATCCAAAGAGCAAGAAACCGGTCGTGCAGATGAACGAAACGGCAAAGCCAAGTCGCTCCCCGCGAAGTCCTAAAAACTTCGTCATGACGTCTATCACAGGGTTCGCAATTTATCTATCCGCCGGAGTCTATTGTGGAGTCTAGGGCACGTTGGTTCGAAATATGAAAGGTTGAGAAGACTAGGAGTTAAGTACCTTCCTCGATTCGCGGGGTGCAAGGTCCCTAGATGTCTCTCACTCTAGCACCGGAGTTGGCTACCAAAGTTGTCGGGTACATGTCTTTTCCTCTTCTTTCCCTGGTAGGATTAGGAAACTGGCCGTGTTCACGTCATCGATACACACATACCCTCCCTCGCTCGCTCTCACCCCTCTCACCCTCTCCCCCGCACCTCTTGCTGCTAGTGGGTGGTAAATAAACGGTTTTGGGCAGGTGGATTTCGCTTCCCATGAGGAGTTCTGGAGAATTTTGGGGGGAATATCGGGGTTGCTCGGCTACTGCTGTTGTTTGTAAATTAATTGTTTCCTGAGTGAGTGGGGGGAGATATGAACTCGTCCTCCAATTTTGTACCTGGAACCTGGGATGGGGTTCGCTATTTTGGAAGGGGACACTTATTTTTCCCGGCACCCGGAATGTCCCGATTTTTGGAGGAGGCTTGAGATAGATATCTCTCGGATGCAGTGTTGGACAATTAGAGAAAAGCGTTTCGTGGTGCCTGCAGTCCAGTTCCGCAAATGATGATTTCGATAAGCTCCCTGCATCATCTTTGTTCCGCCGGGAGTGGCGTAAGGCTGCATCGGCTCCTATTTTCTTTTTTCTGTGCCAAATTCAGATAGGCGCCGGTTTAATACCGTTGACAGTGCCTTAAAAAGGCTCTTGTCATTCGCTGTGGGATTATCCCTGAAAACTGGAGAAACCCTTGAGAATAGGGTGAACCCCTGAAAACTGCGGCATCAACCCACAGGAGGTTTCGTTTGGCGAGTCAACAGAATCGCGAAGACAAGTTAATCAGATCCAACCTAATCAAGGGGCTCGGGTTATACCCTATCAGGAGAGCACTAATCCTTCCCGAGAACTTTTGTCCCTGAATCTCGTGATTAGTTATCTGACCAAGATAGCTGATCAAAAGGGTTTTTACAGTGACAGAAACTTCTTTACCCTGCCGAGGTTAAAAAACTGTTGTACGGTATTTGTAGAAGTACAACTTGCCACTGTGCCGGCTTGCTCTGCTAGCTCACTCATGGTCGGGCGTTTTAGCTACGGTAATAAAATAAGTCGAATAGCTACAGTCGTAGCAAGGTTGCAACACGCTTCCCCAATGCATTTACTGGCCAAAAAGCCCGGGGATGAGCAGGGAAAGCCGGCGCTATGAGTATGGCGTGGTCTAGGCTCTAGGGAAGTCCTATGGTGTGCCGCATGGCACATTGTGTTGCATTCATCCTGTGTCCCTATCTGCTATCATGCCGGCACATCGCCAGAGCCCAGTGCGGTATCTCCCCCGTGGGGGCATTTAGGTGTCTTTTGTCACCACCCCTTCACCCAAACCAGCCGTGGCGCAATATCTCGTGCAAAAAACATGGTATCACTATAAGGCCGGGATCTGCACCAAAACAGGAGTGCAGCAACCCCGACCCAATCAGGGCTTGTCTGCCGTGATGGTGAAGCTCTAGCGCTCGGATGGGACTGGCTGCATAGAAGGCGCGCTGCTAGTACTGTGCGGCAAAGAACCTGAGACCCTGAGGCTGCGTTTTAGTTCCGATTAATCGCAGCAGAGTCAGAGGATGGTTTTACTTGCAGCTGGGCCCCCCTCGTGGACAAGGCTATTGTTAATGTCTATCCGACCCCAGGTTAAGCTTCCACGAAGGGAGACCAAGTTCCCCGAAGGAAGGCCGGGCTTCCTCAATGCTTCTGTGGCAGGATGGAGTTTTCCGGCTCAGGAAAGCGCTCAAATACTGTGCCGGTAGTTTTAACTTGGGCCCAAGGTGCTGTTAGGCGTTAGGGGTGAAATTGCGAATGCTTGTAAACCTAGGATCGGTTCGTTCCAACGGGTGAGAATCCATAAGTTAGTAATATAACCTCGAATCCCATTGTCATTGCCTTCCGTGGGAGTGTTTGAGAGGGAATGGGCTATGTAGGTGCTGCTGGCTTGGATTGTTCGCAGTGCTTGTAACTATGGATTGTGCTAGCGTCAGTATTGTCTAGAAGTGATTCTGAGTTGAGAGATCAGGTAAGACTGATACGTACCAGTCAGAAACCCTGCTAGAGCGCAGAGCGAGCGCAGAAATATGACCTTATAAAGGACATCAAATAGGCACGTGATGTTTAGTATCACCATAGAGCTTGTCCACAAGAGACGGGTGAACATACTGTAGTAACATAGTATGGTGGCTCCGGTACCATGCCCAAACTGCCCACCTGACCCAACACTGGGCAGTCATTTCTATTATGATCTTCATGGCATTGATTGTCGCCTACCATATTGGAGCCTAGTCCGAACTCTGTCTTAGCCAAGCTTCTCCTTCCTCCATCCAGATCTCTCACTCTTCTCCAACCACATGGGAACCCACCCACAACACTACATCTTCCCTCCTTCCCTTCTATACAACAAAAGCTTGTTAAATACACCGCACGACATCACACAAGCATCGGAACCTACCTACGACGATTAGCGCATCATGATAACAACTTCTAAAACCCACGATACAATAACTTCCACTATCTTCCTTCGCAAAACCCCCACCTTAGCCGCCCTCCTAAAATTCCTACAAACCCCCGAGAACCTGATCACTCTAAACCCACTCGTCGAGTCCTTTCACCGCTCACCACCACCACCACCACAATCTCCACAACACATAGGCTCTGATGGCAGAGGCGACGACAGCAATATATACACCATAACAGACCGCATCCCCATACCCCTAGCATGCGGGCTAACCATACCGTCCACATACACGGCGGAATTCTCGGAACCAGACGGAGTCATGGGAATGCTGTGCACCTCTAGGGCCGCGATGGGAGTGGTTACCGGAAGCTTATTTTGGGTCGAAGACTCTATTACCGGGGTTGTGGTTAAGGAGAGGTTTAAAGTTTACAGGTGCCCTTTCGGGATGAGATGGTTTATCATGATGGTTGCTGGGAGGAGCAGAATTGGGATGATGGAGAGGTTGGAGGAGAAGTTAGTGAGGTTGTGTGATGAGCAGGAGGCTGGCGATGGGTGATGTTGTGTGGTGTAATTCTCTAAATGGGGGGCAAACGAGGGGTTTATGACTGGACTGGGGAAATAATTTTATGGGGCTCTTCTCTTCTTTCTTCTTTCTCTTCTCTCCCTCTGGGATCTGCTAGTTGACCCACTTGGTTTTAATTCTCAATACCTAATACCTTGAGTAATCCTACCACCCTAGTGCCTGACTGCAAGCAATCGTAAACTCCTGATATCTGTTATTCTCATAAACTACCCTAGTCCAATACATCCAAACCGGTAACCCCATATCATAACCTAAACAACCACCCCATGGTTAAAGATCAGCAAGATCCCCACCCTGGGCCACCAATCAAGCCCAATTTGCAGTTCCATTTTGATAAAAGTATCCGAATACTAATCCATATTAGTGAAACAGCCGGACGATTCTCACTCACCCACTCACTCACTTGTTGCACCCACCGCTCTCCCTGACTAATGCTTAGAGTATCTGCTTCTGATTTCACCATAGTAGTTCTAGCGGTCGTATGAGATTGGCTATTTTTTCGGGATACCCTAAGGTCTGTACTTGCATCGCAGTAGGTCATGCGTTGGCTGCTCTAAACGAAAGAAAGAGCGGATCTGAACCGGAGGGAACGTTGAATATCTTTCCTGCCCTTCAGAAGGCTAATTTTGCTACCAGGAGTGAGATCCTAGGAAGGTCATGTTACTGTAGCATAGAATTTCGGTGATGCTGTCTGATGCCGGGGGGTTCCTTAGATCACTCTGTGGCCCATATAGCTAGGGATAAGTTACTAGGTGGTCAAAGTAGGGCCAATCCGACATAACTTATTTGCACTAGTAGGAATTGGGAAGGGGTTCTGGGGAGCAGAAGATACTTGTGTCTCCGCGCCAGGAATAGGCACCTGTTTTTTATTTTTTTTGAATAGGCACCACCAGCCCATAAAAAGTATAGTATTCCAGTTTGAAAGAGTGAGGGAAAGTGCCAGTATAGAGGACAGGGTAAAAGTTTTTGTACTATCATATTCGATAATTTCATGTTCCAAGCAGAAGTAGAAATATGTGTAAAATAATAATAAAAGAAATGCGTTATTCTATTCTAACTACTGGAGGGAATGGGCCCTTATATGGAAAGTGTCCCTCCCAATACCCCATGATTGGCAGAAGTCGGAAACACAACGGAAATATGGGAGACCATGAAACTAACCAAGGAGTGTGAAACCCGTCTTCACGATTCCCGATCGCCTCTCGTGCACAGGATCCTGCTATATCCTTCTCCATAAATCCGAACCTGGTTACGGCAGAGGGGGGAAAAGTGATTGGCAAGGAATAATACCAGGGGAAAAGGAAACAATACAGTAGTAAACCTGATACAGATAAGTGTTCCCAACTGTCCAGGGGCCCTGTAGGGCCCCGAGGACGGACTGCCAAGTGCCCTGGACCGGACTGGATCGCAAAAGATGTTCCATCCTCGTCTGCAAAATCTAAAGACGGCCGTTATGACCAAGGACGACGGGCCCGGCAACCTGAGACAATAACGTGTCGGGGTGCATGAAGACAGGGATTGTATTGCAGGAATCACAGTCTACGGCGGGGTGCCGCCGGGGACTGTGAGTGACAACCGGTGATGGCAGGCAACTGCAGGGCCTATGAGGAAACGCCGGGGATGGCAGAAGACGGCAGGGGACGGCGGGCGACGACCGGGGACTGTCATCAAACGCTGGTGAAGGTAATGAAACACATGAAACAATGGGTGCTAGGTGGTTCGAGTGGAGGATAATAACAGCAGGATTCTAATATCAACTGGGCTGGTGTTTTACATGACTACCGGGTTCATTCAGCCATATGGTATTTATGGCCCCGATTGAATTATAAAGGGGGGGGATGAGATAGTGAGATATCCGATACGGGTAGTGGAAAGGATGTGAAGTTGACAATTGTTCAAGGTAGAAGACAGTACCAGACACAAACTGCGCGATCCTCCTGATATAGCAATTTACGACCAAGTTTGACTTCAACTATTTTTCTATCCTGACTCCACATTATCTGCAAGAGCTATTCGGTATGTCGATTTCACTTCAGGATTCCGCATCACAAGAAACCATTGGGGATTTTGATGCTAGCATGATTCCCGGTATACTTAACACTCCCGAACTCCGGCCAATTCAGAACATCAAGGAGTCCCTTGGTCATATCAGTAGCCCAAATTCGAGTACTCAGAGTCGTGCACCGAGCTGTATTATATTCTAGCTCCATGAACTGGGGGAAGCAGACCCCAGGCATTACAGAGGTGATATCATGGTGGGGACTGCGGGGCCCGATGTCCTCCACTCTGAATCGTCGGGCAATTTTGCTGGAGGAGGGGACGAGACGACAAAAAGTCGTCCATCCTCGTCCTGGTTCAAGGCGGACGGACTAAGTTACCCCTTTGGGAACGCTGATACAGATGCATAAAAATAAAGAATACAAACCTATGGGAAGCGATTTGGTCCCCGGTGGCTTTCAACACCTGGGACTGTGGGGGGATTGCGGAGGACTATAGAGAAAGGCAGAAATAGCTAGTATGAGAAATTTCCCTTAGGGGACTGTGGGGTCATCACCCTTGGCACAGTGATTAACTTACGTTCTTACGGTACCTCTAAAAGATAAAAATACCTTGACCTACCCCATAATCATAGGAACCTGGATATTCCCAGGGCCCCAGTGTAGCTACCTAATCTCCTCTTGTTGTCTACCAGTGTGCCTTTCAGCGGTAATCCTACTTCTTTGAACAGGGCATCAGCATGTAATTCTAGTACCTAGTGTTTAGTATTTATTTGGATAGTATATTCTGTGACCATCACTTACCATCGAGTGCACAAATGTCTGAAACTGACTCAGGAAAATCAGGTATCATGCTAGTGTTGATACCTACCATTAGATTTAAAGGGTAGCCCTTCAGACTTGCATAATAATTATAGGCCTGGGTATACCCGTTGATACTCCTACTGGAAATAAATGGGGAAGGTATACACACTCGCGTTCCCTGCCTTGACGTCTTTTAATCATATCCTGGTTCATCTGCGGTTCCGGTTGCTGGCCAATCGTGACGGATACTGTTGTTTGGATTCCATCGATTTCAGGTGCCGCATGGCCCACCCCCGCGGCGGTATCCCTAAGTTGATTCCCCACGTTGGTCATGGATATTGGAGTAGGTTTGGCCAGGAGCATTAGCGGTGCCTTGGATTGCTAGTGTTGGGTTGTTTGGGGCTTAATGGGGTTGGAGTGGTGGAGAGATGCAACTGTCCTGGGAGAAACGCAGCTCTTATACAGCAAGTAGCATTATTGCCAGTCTGTACTCAAGTACTACCGGTAATTAGCGCTTCTCAGCCAAGATCTTCCCCATTTGTCAAGGTCGATTTGGGCCAGATCTTCTCCACTAAAGACTAAAGAAGGATGCTGTGGCAATAACGTAAAACCTGCCCATACTAAATTTAGCATCCGGAAGATCAAGATTGGGGAGATGTGTTGCGGGAAAGCTCAACCTCATCAAATTTAGTTCACGATGCCATAGAAAGAGCCTTTCTAAGTCGACTAAAGCAGTCACCATCGCCCTTAGGCAGTGTGCTCAGATGCTGTGTTCCGAACCGCCCAGTCCGAGTCCATGGATGGACTAGGGCAGATGGAGGTAGGACCGGATGCCCTACCGGGCCCGGTAGGGCCCTGTGGTGTTTTTCTGTAACATCTCTTTGGCTGGTATGCTCAGAAACTTCAAGCTCACGATTTGATTCCGCTCATAGTTTATGAACAGACAAATCACGCACTATATTCGTAAACTAATAAGCATGGAAGAATACATCTCTAAGAAATAAAAAAGTCAAAAGTTTTTTCCAAATTCGAACACAAAGACCACCAGCCTGAATCTTCAATGCAGCAAGTATATCCTTGCTGCAGAGTGCACCAGCACTATCGCCGTAGGAAAGTTCTGATATTGGTTACGGATACCCGGATCCGAGAGGATCGATTGAGCTCCCTAGTAACTCTTCCGGAAAATCCCAGGAATTGTGCCGCCAGCCAACTTCAGTCGCATCAGTTCTTTGACTTTGTTACAGGCAAACCCGGCCGTCCTGCCACCCCCCCCCCCGCCCGTCGTCCGCGCAAGCAACCGCTTTCCCGTTTGTCTCATTATACTAATACAAGTGGGAACCGGCCTCCGGCCGGATGTGAATTTTGAATATGGCTATCGTGGCCGAGTATCTTTAAGGCTATAGTTTATATTTTTCCAGTAATAGACAAAAGTGAGAAATATATCAAATTGCAGACAAACTCATGTACTAACATTTACCCTGTATCGCATATCTTACTCCCATTCCTCCTCTCCCACTTCTAATTCCTCCATCAAATCCTGTTCATCAATCTTTTTATCCATATACCTCTGCCATAGATTTGGAAGCCTGCTAGGGGAAACTATACTCAGACCTACCTGTCCTCTACCTCTGTCAGAGTCAATACTCTCTAGCTTTGCCAAACTTGTACCATGGAACATTTTTGTCTGCCAGGCTACCATGGTGTTTTTTGCTCCTTGAATTCTGATTCCATAATCAGCAATAAAGAAGTGCCCCCCCTCATCTTCCTCCAAGGTTCTATCGGTTGTCCAGAATAGACTATACTTATGGGGTGCCACTTCCTTATGGATTGCTCTAAATCTTTCAGTTAGTAGTCTTTCCAACTAAACTTTATACTTAATTACATACCTTGAGTAGTTGCTGGCGAAGAAGCCCACTGGAGGAGCTAGCTGCCCTTGCTTAAACTCAAACACATCTCCCTCATACTCAATTGTATAAGTATTGTTCTCGCCTTTCCCCTTAGCATCCATTCTCTTCACTCCTGTTTCCAGAAACTTCTCAATATCCTGGCTGATATCACCATGGATAAGCCTTCTTGCCATATTCCAAAAGAGTGCAAATACACTGCTTTCTAAATAATCAATTTGTTGTTGCTCTTCAGTGTTGTAGTTTTTTGATAGAAGGTTTTTAGCCCAATCAAATTGAGGATGGCTTCGGGAACCTCCAGAATAGCCAGTCTGGACGATTTTTCCTGGATCTTCCAACTATAGTAGAGGATTGAAGTTAATATAATATTAATTGCTTGTGGAGAAATCTCAAGTAGTAGTGATTGGATGTGAACTTACTCGTGCACTTTTCTTCCTATCAATACTTGACAGAATTGTTGTATTAATCCAATCAAGAATAGAATGGCATTGCCCTGGCATGAAGTTTCTGTAAACCATAGCCACTATCTGGCCTGTAGCCTCATCCTGAATGATTGCACTTTGGTCTCCAGTAATATCAAGTTTCAATCGACTTTTCTCCAATAGCAGAAGAGGGTGTCTTCTTAACCAAGTATCTGGCTGTCTTCCATGCAAGAGGTGATGCTCCCAGAGTGCTCGGATTTCCTCAGTTTCATAAACCCAGTGGTTGGGAGGAGGATAGATCTCAGAGGTAGATAGTTTTGAAAGAGTGCAAGTAGAAAGTGAGGATAAAAACTGGTCGTCTCTAGCTTTGGAAGATAGGTTGAGATAGAGATTGTAGGATAAAAGGCCTCGCTTCTGTTTATACAGGTTTCTATTGGCTTGAAAATCTTGAATGGCATGGAGCAGAGGTGCAAAGGTAGTGCTATAAGGGTCTTGGTTCCAGGAGGTAGTAGCAAGAAAGATAAGATCAGAGAAAAGCTTCATAGGATCAGAACTGCAGGTAGGAAATTGGTTCTGCAAAATGGCACAAAGTTGTAGGCGAGAAGCTGGTTGGTAGCTTTGTGGAAGAAGTTGCAAAAAGTCCGAGTTGGTATTTGCCCAGGTTCCAGCACTGTGGAGAAATGCAGCATGCTTATTTTTCTTAACTAAAAATATAATAATAATATGAGTATTATTCTACTTTATAATATGGCAAAAATCAGAGATTATAGAATATGTAAAACTAGCCAAACAAAATTAATTCTTAAAGGATAAAGCTAATACTGCAAGCTTCCACTACATGTAGTAAGTGAGCACTTGTATGTATTGCTAAATGCAAAAAGAAGAAATTAAGATGGTAGAAATAAAAGAAGATAAAGAGAAGAAGAATAAAACCTTTTCCCATGGTTGGTTTTGGTATAAGGCTGGTGTAGGGTGGAAGTGGGAGAGGAAGAAAGTAAGCGATAGCAGAGGTAAGCGAGTAAGGGTGGGAGAGGAAAATAGAGGAAAGGGAGGAGAAAGCGAGAAAGAGAGGGGAGTGGGTAGTATATAGTAGGTGGCAACCACCCATGGACCTGGCAACCACTCATAGGCCATGGCAACAAGAGGCGAGCAAACCAAGACCAGGGATACAATATATAACTTCAAAGTGAATAGCAACTGGATCAATACTAATCAGATAGAGATATAATTTATACTATTGAATAGATGGAATCAAGGCCAAGAATATTCAGAAATCAGTAGCAGGGTTGGATAAGAGGCTATAGAGGGACCAGTGTTTAAAGATGGGCATCGCTAGGCTACTAAAAGTAAGAGGTATCAACTCTTTCAATACTGGCCAGATAAAAACATACTTTATACCATTGTGTAGCTGGCATCGAGCCCATCAATCTCCAGAAACCGTTCATGGGATTGGATCAATGGTTGTGGAGGAATCAGCTATTGAAGATGGGAATCGCCAGGATACTAAGAGGGAGAGAGATCAACTCTATCAATACTGGTCAGATAGAGACATAATTTATACCATTGTGTAGCTGGAATTGAGCCCATCAATCTCCATAAATCGTTCATAGGATTGGATAAGTGGTTGTGGAGGAATCAGCTATTGAAGATAGGGATCGCCAGAGTACGAAGAGGGAGGGATATCAACTCTGTCAATACTGGTCGGATAGAGACATACTTTATACCATTGTGTAGCTGGCATCGAGCCCATCAATCTCGAGAAATCGTTCATGAGATTGGAAAAGTGGTTGTGGAGGAATCAGCTATTGAAGATGGAGATCGCCAGGGTACCAAGAGAGAGAGAGATCAACTCTATCAATACTGGTCAGATAGAGATATAATGTATACCATTGTGTAGCTGGAATCGAGCCCATTAATCACAATAAATCGTTCATGGGATTGGATAAGTGGTTATGGAGGAATCAGCTAGTGAAGATGGGGATCCCCAGGATACTAAGAGGGAGAGATATCATCTCTATCAATAGTGGTCAGATAGAGACATAATTTATACCATTGTGTAGCTGGAATCGAGCCCATCAATCTCCATAAATTGTTCATGGGATGGAATAAGTGGTTGTGGAGAAATGAGCTATTGAAGATGGGGATCGCCAGGGTACTAAGAGGGAGAGATATCGACTCTATCAATACTGGTCAGATAGAGACATACTTTATACCATTGTGTAGCTGGCATCGAGCCCGTCAATCTCCATAAATCGTTCATGGGATGGGATAAGTGGTTGTGCAGAAATCAGCTATTGAAGATGGGGATCACCAGGGTACTAAGAGGGAGAGAGATCAACTCTATCAATACTGGTCAGATAGAGACATAATTTATACCATTGTGTAGCTGGAATCGAGCCCATCAATCTCCATAAATCGTTCATAGGATTGGATAAGTGGTTGTGGAGGAATCAGCTATTGAAGATAGGGATCGCCAGAGTACGAAGAGGGAGAGATATCAACTCTGTCAATACTGGTCGGATAGAGACATACTTTATACCATTGTGTAGCTGGCATCGAGCCCATCAATCTCGAGAAATCGTTCATGAGATTGGAAAAGTGGTTGTGGAGGAAGCAGCTATTGAAGATGGAAATCGCCAGGATACAAAGAGGGAGAGATATCATCTCTATCAATACTGGTCAGACAGAGACATAATTTATACCATTGAGTAGCTGGTATCGAGCCCATCAATCTCCATAAATCGTTGATAGGATTGGATCAGTGGTTGTGGAGAAATCAGCTATTGAAGATGGGGATCGCCATGGTACTAAAAGCGAGAGATATCAACTCTGTCAGTACTGGTCAGATAGAGACAGACTTTATACCATTGAGTAGCTGGCATCGAGCCCATAAATCTCAATAAATCGTTCATAGGATTGGATAAGTGGTTGTGGAGGAATCAGCTATTGAAGATGGGGATCGCCAGAGTACGAAGAGGGAGAGATATCAACTCTGTCAATACTGGTCGGATAGAGACATACCTTATACCATTGTATAGCTGGCATCGAGCCCATCAATCTCCATACATCGTTCATGGGACTGGATAAGCCGTTGTGGAGGAATTAGCTATTCAAGATGGGGATCGCCAGGGTACTAAGAGTGAGAGATATCAACTTTGTCAATACTGGTCGGATAGAGACATACTTTATACCATAGAGTGGCTGGAATCGAGCCCATCAATCTCGAGAAATCGTTCATGGGATTGGATAAGTGGTTGTGGAGGAATCAGCTATTGAAGATAGGGATCGCCAGGATACTAAGAGGGAGTGATATCATCTCTATCAATACTGGTCAGATAGAGACATAATTTATACCCTTGTGTAGCTGGAATCGAGCCCGTCAATCTCCATAAACCGATCATGGGATTGGATCAATGGTTGTGGAGGAATCAGCTATTGAAGATGGGGATCGCCAGGATACTAAGAGGGAGAGATACCAACTCTATCAATACTGGTCAGACAGAGACATAATTTATACCATTGAGTAGCTGGTATCGAGCCCATCAATCTCCATAAATCGTTGATAGGATTGGATTAATGGTTGTGGAGAAATCAGCTATTGAAGATGGGGATCGCCATCGTACTTGTAACAGGTTTATTCCTGTCTAACGAAAATACAATAGGACCGGCGGTAGACCTGCTAGCGCTGGTGCTAAGGGAGGCTTCAAGGGACCGGTAGCTTAGAAGGATAATAGTTGAAGGACAAGTTGGG
>Ga0307513_10006378_pt1 | contig 15414 bp, 13 predicted proteins | sample 15_EM_MG_FD_202174 | JGI IMG/M metagenome (GOLD analysis project Ga0307513, IMG submission 202174) | Populus trichocarpa ectomycorrhiza microbial communities from riparian zone in the Pacific Northwest, United States - 15_EM | ecosystem: Host-associated > Plants > Roots > Unclassified | place... | reverse complement strand
TGAGCGCATGAAACATCTGGCCTTGCACGACACCGTGACGGGCTTGCCCAATCGCAGCGGCCTCTCGCGGTACCTGACGGAGAATTTGACGGCGAAGCACAACCGCCTGACGCTTCTGTACATCGATCTGGATCGCTTCAAGCCGATCAACGACTCGCTCGGGCACCACACCGGCGACGAGGTGCTCAGCGTCGTCGCCGGCCGACTGACCATGCTGCTGCGCGGCGTCGACACCGTCGGGCGGCTGGCCGGCGACGAGTTCGTGGTGATCTGCGAGGCGGTGGCCGCGCCGGGCGCGGCGGTGAGCACCGCCGAGCGGGTGGTGACGGAGCTGAGCCGGCCGATCATGACCGGGGCGGGCAACACCACCCGCGAGGTCAGCGTCGGCGCCAGCGTGGGCGTCGCCTACGCCGTCGGATCCACCGACCTGACCCCGGCGGACCTGGTCCGCGACGCCGACGTCGCGATGTACCGGGCGAAGCAGCGCGGCCGGGGCCGGGTGGAGGTCTTCGACGACGCGCTGCGGATCGCCGTCGAACAGCGGCTGCAGACCCAGGACGACCTAAGGCACGCCATCGACGGCGGGCAGATCCGGACCTTCTTCCAGCCGATCATCGACGGCGCGACCGCGGCGGTCTACGGCTTCGAGGCGCTGGCCCGCTGGCAGCACCCGACCCGGGGGCTGGTCGGGCCGGACGAGTTCATCGAGGTGGCCGAGGAGAGCGGGCTGATCGTGCCGCTCGGCGCCGAGATCCTGACCCAGGCCTGCGCCCAGGCGGCGCGCTGGCGAACGGAGCGCCCCGCCGGGGCCCCGCTGCGGGTCACGGTCAACGTGGCGAGCGGCCAGCTGGCCCACCGGTCCTTCGTGCCGACGGTCGCCGCCGTGCTGGCCGACACCGGCCTGGAGCCGCACACGCTCTGCCTGGAGATCACCGAGACCACCATCATGGCCGACACCGAGGCGGCCGCGGATACGCTGCGCGCGATCCGGGCGCTCGGCGTCCACCTGGCCATCGACGACTTCGGTACGGGCTACTCCTCGCTCACCTACCTGCGCCGGTTCCCGGTCGAGACGCTGAAGATCGACCGGTCCTTCGTCGCCGGCATCGGCCGCGACCACGAGGACGAGGCGATCGTCGACATGGTGCTGAGCCTGGGCCGGGCGCTCGGCCTGCAGGTCGTCGCCGAGGGGGTGGAGACGGCCGGCCAGCTCGACCGGCTCCGCCAGCTGGGCTGCGACCTCATGCAGGGCTACTACTACGGCAAGCCGATGCCGCCCGAAAAGATCGAGGACTTCCTGCGGCAGCGCCAGCCCGTCCTGTCCTGAGCCGCCGCGTCAACGACGCGTGAAAATCGCGGCCCGCGCCGTATCGATCGCGTCAACGCCGGGTCCATCGCGCCCGTTCTCCCGTTGCATGGAACCCGCTGGTCGGGACGGTTGCGACGGGAGGAGTGGCGTGCGCCAGACGGAAACCGGGCAGGCCCCGGCGCGCATCCGGCGCGTCGACTTCGACGACGCGGCGCTGCGGCTGATTGCCGAGGCGGCGGGCAGTGCGTTCCTCGACCTGAGCTTCGGTACGCACAACGCCGGCCACGGCCTGACCCTGGACGTCACGCCGACCGCGCCCACCGGCGACACGCTGATGGTGTTCGGGCAACCGGGCCGCATCCTGCGGGCACATTGCCGCGCGGTGCCGTACGCGGTGGCGACGATCCTGATCGCGCTCGGCGACGTCACGGGCTGCCGCCCCCGCTGCGCTTTCCCGTGGCCGGCGCGTGGCCTGCCGCAGGCCCTGGCGGTGGTCCTGCTCGGCCACGGCGGCACGCCGGCCCACGTGCGCGCGCTACTACGCCGGCTCGAGCCGGACCGCGCCCGCCGGCCGGTCGTCCAGCTGTACGGCTGAAAGAAGTCAGCTGCCGGCGAAGCCGTTGATCAGGTTGCCGGGTGCGTCGTCGCTCAGCATGTCGTGCAGGTCGGGGCCCTCGGCGTTGGCCGCGGCAGTGCGCACGAACATGGCCCGCTCGTACTCGGTGAGCGCGGTCTCTATGTCGCCGGGGTACGCGGCGATGGCCTTGCCGAGTTCGGCACCGTCGTACATGGCCAGGTTGGCGCCTTCACCGTTCGGGGCCGTGAGGTGGGCGGCGTCGCCGAGCAGGGTCACCCCCGGCGTCCGGTCCCACCGGTGGGACTCGCCGGGCAGGGCGTAGATGGTGCGCAGGACCGGCGCGGTCTCGCCGTCGGTGACCAGAGCGGTGAGCTCCGGCGCCCAGCCGTCGAACTCCCGCACGATCCGCGCGGTGGCCGCGACGGGGTCGGTGAAATCGATACCGGCGAACCAGTCCTGCTGCCTGGCGAGCATCACCCAGGTGTGCAGGTTACCGACGCGCTCCCGGTGGGCCAGGTTCCCCCGGCCCGGCTCGAGCACCATCATCGCTCCGCCGCCGACGGTTTTCGCGCCGGCCGGGTGCCGGGAGTCGGCATCGAACAGGTGCGTCTCGATGAACGAGATGCCGGTGTACTCGGGTGTCGCACCGAACAGCAGCGGACGGACCCGGGACCAGGCACCGTCCGCGCCGACCAGCAGGCTCGTGCCGACCGTGCCGCCGTCGGCGAAGCTGACCTCGTGGCGGCCGTCGCCGAGGGCGCGCACGCCGCTGACCTTGTGCCCCCACCGGACGGTGCCGGCCGGGAGCGAGTCGAGCAGCATCTGCCGCAGCTCGCCGCGCTGCACCTCGGGGTTGCCACCCGTGTCGTCGTCGGGCATGTCGAGCAGCAGATTCCCGTCCCGGTCCAGGAACCGCATCGCCTGACGTCCCGCCAGGATGAGCTTGCGGAACTGGTCGGTCAGACCCGCCGTCTCCAGCGCCGGCTGGCCGTTGTAGTCGCGGATGTCGAGCAGCCCGCCCTGCGTGCGCGTCGACGGGGAAGATTCCGCCTCTGAGGGCGATGGTGAAAAGAACTGCGGCGGGATCCCAGCGGGCCCCGCGGCGCACGGAAGGCCTGTCCCGGGAGCTGATCGTCCAGGCCGCGACCGAGCTGCTGGACGCCGGCGGCGAGGGTGCGCTGACGCTGCGCGCGCTCACCGCTCGCCTGAGCACCGGCTACGGGGCGATCTACCACCACGTCGCGGACAAGGGCGACGTGCTCGCGGCGGCCACCGACGACGTCATCACCCGCGTGCTGTCGGGCACGGTCACCGATACGGACCCGCGCGAAACCCTGCGCCGCCTCGCCCTGGGCCTGTTCGACGCGATCGACGCCCACCCCTGGATCGGGGCGGAGCTCTCCCGGCAGCCCTGGCGGCCCGCGCTGCTGGACTTCTACGAGAGCATCGGCAGGCTGCTGGACGCACTCGCCGTCCCCGAGCAGGCGCGCTTCGACGCGGCCGGCACGCTCATGAACTACGTCCTCGGCGTCGCCGCGCAGAACGCCGCGAACGCCCGGCACCTCACCGACAGCGACAGCGACACGGACCGAGCAGCCTTCCTGGAGACCGCCGCCGCGCGATGGGCGCAGCTGAACCCCAGCCAGTACCCGTTCGTGCACGCGGCAGTGACCCGGCTGCGCGAGCACGACGACCGCGATCAGTTCCTCGCCGGCGTCGACATCTTCCTGGCCGGTATCGCAGCCCTGCGCTAGCTGCCCGGGCCGCTCTAGGTCAATAGTCGGCGCGCTCGGCCCCCGGGAATCCGGGCGCGGCGGCCGACCGCTGATACCGTGGTTCGCGGGGCGCCGGGAAGTCTGGTCGGCAAAGTCGATATGGCGGAGGCCGGCGTGCGCAGCGTACAGATTATTCTGGTTCTGGTGGTTTTCGCGACCGTCGTCGCGACGTTCGCGCAGCGGTGGCGGATGCCGGCGCCGTCCCTGCTCGTGGTCGCGGGCGTGCTGGTCGGCTTGCTGCCGCACGTTCCGAAGGTCCAGATCACCCCCGACGTGATCAGCCTCGTGGTCCTGCCGCCGCTGCTGTTCGCGGCGGGCGAGGAGCTGTCCGCGCGCGAGTTGCGCAAGGTCTGGCGGCCGGTGGTGGTGCTGTCCGTGGGCCTGGTGCTCGCCTCGGCCGGCGCCGTCGCGGTGGTGGCCGGGCTGGTCACCCCGCTGCCGTTGAGCATGGCGTTCCTGCTGGGCGCGGTGCTGGCGAGCACCGACCCGGTCGCGGTGACCGCGCTGGGCCGCCGGCTGGCGCTGCCGCCGCGGATGCAGATGCTGGTGCAGGCGGAGAGCCTGTTCAACGACGCCACCAGCCTCATCCTGTTCCGGATCGCCGTCGTGGCCGCGGTGACCGGCGGATCGTTGACGGTCGCCGGCGCGACGGGCCATTTCCTGCTGCTGGCCGGCGGTGGCGTGGCCGCCGGGGTGGTGGTCGCCGGGGTGGTCGGCCTCGTGCGCAGCCGCACCGAGGATCCCGTGGTGGAGACGGTCGTCACGCTCGTCACCCCGTACGGTGCCTATGTTCTTGCCGAAGGTTTTCATGCCTCCGGCGTGACGGCGGTCGTGACGGCCAGCGTGCTGCTCGGTTTCTTCGCCTCGCGGCTGTCCGCGCCCGCCACCCGCCTGCACGTCGCGGCGGTCCAGGGCACCGTCGTGTTCCTGCTGGAGAGCGTCGTGTTCTCGCTGATCGGGCTGGCGCTGCCGGATCTGATCCACCGGCTGTCGACGGCCGGGCAGCCGTGGCTGGTCGGCAGCCTGGTGATCACCGCGACGCTGCTGCTGGCCCGGATCGCCTGGATCTTCCCGCTGGTGGCGTTCCGGCGGTGGCGCCAGGCCGACGCGCAGCCGCTGCGGATGGCCTGGCGGGTGCCCGCGGTGCTGTCCTGGGCCGGGGCGCGCGGGGTGGTGCCGCTCGCCGCGGCGCTGTCCATCCCGCTCACCGGAGCGGCCGGCGCCCCCGTGCCGTTGCGGGATCTGGTCCAGGTCATCGCCATCGCGGTCATCGTCATCTCGCTGGTGGTCCAGGGCTTCACCCTGGCGCCGCTGGTGCGCTGGACCGGGCTGGCGATCGCGCCGGACGACGAGCGGGCCGAGCTGATCCGGGTGCGCCGGCGCCTGGCCGAGGCCGGCCTGGACTACGTGCAGGAACAGGCCGGCCTCGAAGCGGTCGCGCCGGTGGTCGCCGAGCGGGTCCGGCGCAGCCTGCAGACCCGGCTCGACCTGACCCAGGAGGCGGAGGGCTCGGTCGAGGCCGACTACCGGGACCTGCGCCGCGCCGTGGTGCTGGTGCAACGCGCCGAACTGGAGCGGCTGCACGAGGAGGGGGCCGCAAGCGAGTCGACGCGCCGCAAGATCGAACGCCAGCTGGACCTGGAGGACACCCGCTACGGCGAGGAGTCATGAGGCCGGGCCGAGCGCGGCGTCCAGCGAGAGGACGTCCAGCACGCCGTCCGGCTCACGGACCCCCGAGCCGGGGATCACCTCGACTGCGAGCGTGATGTGGCATTCGCGCGCGCCGCGCAGCGCGACGGGAAAGCGCTGGACGTAGCTCGTGTCGGTGCCGGCCCGGAAAATCCGCGTCGAGATCCGGCCGTTGGCGGTGATCGTGAGTTTCGCCGTGGTGCCGGCGTCGGTCAGGGCGAACCCCGAGGCGACCAGCACGATCGCGGCGGCGCCGGTGTCGCCGGTGACCGGAACGGTCGTCGACAGGCTCCGGCTCCGCGGGCCCGGGGCGGTACCGGCCTCAAGCGTGCTGAAGGTCATCGTGAAGACCAGACCGTCGTCGGACACGTCGTAGGCGGCGCCTCGCGGCACAGTCGCGTCGCCGAACCTCGGCAGCACCGGTCTCGGCGCCGTGCCGCGGATCGTGACCGGCGGCTTGGCGGTCGTACGGTCCGGCTCCGGCGTCACCGTCGGCTTCGCGCTCTCGCGGGCCGGGCCGCCGCGCGCGCCGGCGGTCGGTGGGCTGCCGGGGGCCGGGCCGCCGCTGCCCGTTGTGGTCGGGGGTGGTGCCGGGTCGGGACCGTCGGCGTTCGCGCTCGGTCCGGAGCACGTCACCAGGGTGACGATGGCGCCAACGAGCAGGGTGATGAGAACACTGAGCACGACGGTGAGCGAGTTACGGGTTCGCACGGCTACTCCTCGGAATCCTGATGTCGCGAGGTCAGAGATTCCTCCGAACGGCTTGGATACGCCCCGCAAGTCGTCTTCCCGACATCAATGCCGGGTGCCGCGGCGAATGGTGAGGTATCTGGAAGGTGCGTCACCGACACCTGGACGGCCGTACTTCCCGACGACGTCGCGAAACCTCTTGGAGGCCGCCGTGCCCAGCGAGTACCAAAGTCCTGACAACCTGCTCAACCGGCACAGATCCCCCGCCACTTACCACCCGGACTTCCTCGTCCTTCCCGAGCAGGACGAGGAGACGGTGCAAAAAGTGAATGCCTTCCTCGTTGAGAACGGATACGCCGGGGAGCTGGAGTTGCCCGCTGAATACGGCGTCGTGCCGGTGGCCGCGGTGCGGGGTGCGGACGCGAAAGACATCCGCGACCACGTACGGGCTGCCCGCGGCGGCGGCGCCCGCCTGCCTCGGCTCGATCTGAATCGCCGGCACCAGCGAGGCACCTATGAGCTTGCGTACTTCGACAGCGTCGACGACATGACGGCGGCCGGCCGCGTCTGGGGACACAGCTTCGCGTTCGCTACGACGGACATGGTCCCGGCAGAACCGGAGTGGAAGTCGCCGGAACATGGTCGCCGTCCGGTGATCGCCCTGCTGGATACGGGAGTCAACGTGGCGAACTCCTGGTTCCCTGACGACGGCTTCCTGATCAGGGAATGGAATCCGCCGACTCCGGTGAAGGTCGTCGGCCACGACCCGGACTTTCCCTATGCTGACGTGGAGGCCAGCCACGGGACCTTCATCGCGGGCCTGATCCGCCAGTACGCACCCGCCGCCCAGATCCTCTCGCTGAAGATCATGCGCGAGGACGGCGGCGCCGACGAGACCAACGTCGTCGAGGCGCTGGACTACCTAGTGCGTCTCGGCGAGCCGGTCGACGTGGTGCAGATGTCCTTCGGCCGCACGGTGACGGACGAGGACGACGACGAGGACCGCCGCTTGCTGGATCGGATCAAGCAGCTGCTCATCGAGCTGGCCGGCCGGGGAGTGCAACTGGTCGCCTCCGCCGGCAACCAGAGCAGCTGTGAACCCGTCTATCCGGCGGGCTTCGCCGCCCAGGGCGTCGCCATCCACAGCGTGGGCTCGGGCACGTCCGAGGACTTTCACGACGACTTCAGCAACCACGGGACCTGGGTGCATGACTGGTTCGACGGCAGCGACCAGATCGGCCCGCTGCGCGACGGCCGCTGGGGGCGGTGGAGCGGGACCTCGTTCGCCGTCCCGGTATGCGCGGCCAGCCTGGTCGACCACGTGTTCCCGAAACAGACGGCCTGACGGGATGCCCAGCCGGTGACGGCGGCCGCCGATCGGGTCGCCGAGCTGCAAGCCGCCGGCCTGGCGGCCAGTGACGACGGACGTCCGGCGCTGGCCGCCCGGCACCTGCGGGCGGCCCTGCGCATCCTCGCCGCCGAGCCGGCGTTGCGCGAGACCCGCGGCCGCGTCCTGGTCAGCCTCGCCTGGGCCGAGGCCGAACGCGGCCGTGTCGACCTGGGCCACCGGTTGCTCGACGAGGCCGAACCGCTGTTGGCCGAGCAGCGCCGCCCGGTGCTGCACGCCCAGCGCGCGGCACTACACGAGCGCAACGGCCGCAACGACCTGGCGCTGCGGGAGTTCGGCCTGGCGATCGCCGGCCTCACCGAACGCGACAGCGCGCTGGATCTGGTGAAGGCGCTGAACAACCGCAGCCTGCTGTACCTGGATGCCGGCCAGGTCGGCCCGGCCCGTGACGATCTGCAGCGCTGCCTGCGGATCTCGCTGCGGCACGGCATCGCGATGGGCTCGGCCATGGTCCGGCTGAACCTGGGCGCCCTCGACGTCACCGCCGGAGACCTGCCCGCGGCGCTGCGCGAGTTCGCCGGCGCCCGCGACGCGTTTCAGCGGATCGCACCCGGGCGGCTGTCGGCGCTCGGGGTCGAGCAGGCCCGCGCGCTGATCGCCGCCGGGCTGTTCCGGGAGGCCGACACCGAGCTCGCGGCGGCGATCGACCAGGCCCAGAAGCAAGAGCAAGGCCATACGTACGCCGACGCGGTGCAGGTGCGCTCGGAGGCCGCCCTGCTGGCCGGGCAGCCGCGGGCCGCCGCCGAGTGGGCCCGCACGGCCCGCGCCCAGTTCCGCGCGCGGCGCAATCCCCGCCGGTCCGCGCTGGCCGCGCTGCTGGCCGTGCGGGCGGAGTTCGACGACGCCAGCATGACCGACTGCACCGAGCGGCACACGGCCGCGCCTGCACCCGACCCCGCAGGCGAGGGCCAGGAGGGCATGCCCAGTCAGCCCAGCTTGACCGACTGCACCGAGCGGCACACGGCCGCGCCTGCACACGACCCCGCAGGCGAGGGCCAGGAGGACATGCCCAGCCAGCCCAGCCCCCTCGACGGCCTGGCCGAGCGCGCCCGCCGGTTGGCCGGTGAGCTGCGCCGGCTGGGCTTGCCGGAGGACGCCCGGGTGGCGCTGCTGGTGGCGGCCCGCTGCCTGGTCCGCGCGGACCGCCCGCGGGATGCCGAGCGGCTGATCACCCGCGCCGGGCAGCCCGCCCGGATCGACAGCCTCGACACCCGGCTGTTGTGGCGGCTGACCCGCGCCGAGGCCGCGACGGCCGCCGGGCAGCGGTCGCGGGCGTCCCGGCATCTGCTGGCCGGCCTGCAGACCTTGCACCGGCACCGGGCCCAGCTCGGCTGCCTCGACCTGCGGACCGGGACGTCCGCGCACGGGCAGGATCTGGTGCGCGCCGGGCTGCGGGCCGCGCTGTCGTACGGGTCGGTGCCGGTGGTGTACCGCTGGTCGGAGCGGGCCCGGGCGCAGGCGTCCCTGCTGCCGCCGGTCCGCCCGCCCGAGGATCCGGCGGCCGCGGGTGCGCTCGAGGAACTGCGGCAGACCCGCTACGCCCTGCGCCAGGCCGAGGTCGGGGGACGACCCGCCGGGCGGCTGCAGGCCCAGGCCGAGCGATTGATGCGTACGGTGCGGGAACGGTCCTGGTCGATGGCCGGCCGGGCAGACGCCGGCGGCGGATCGCCCGCACCGCTCGCCCTGGTGCGGCAGGAGTTGGGCGACGCGGCGCTGGTGGCCTATCTGCGGGACGGGCCACGGCTCGCCGCGCTGGTGGTCACCGGCGAGTCGGCCGCCGTCGTGGCGCTGGCCGACTACGCCGCCGCCGAGCGGTCCGTCCTGCGGTTGCGGGCCGACCTGGACGCCCGGGCCGGCCGCGCGCTACCGGCCCGGCTCGCCGCGGCGGTGGCCGCGGCGACCCGCAACGACGCGGACACGGTGACCGCCCGGGTGCTCGACCCGCTGCTGCCGCTGATCGGCGACCGCGCCCTGGTCGTCGTGCCGACGGGGCTGCTGCTGACCACTCCGTGGGCGGCGCTGCCGGCCTGCGCGGGGCGCGCGGTGACGGTCGCGTCGTCGGCCACGGCCTGGCTCGCGGCCAGGCGCCGGCGGCGGTCCTCCAGCGCGGCGGTGCTCGTCGCGGGACCCGGCATCGCGCACGGCGACCAGGAGATTCAGGCGATCGCGAAGCTCCATCCCCGGGCGGTGACGCTGACCGGCGCGGCGGCGAACCCGGCGGCCACGGTCGCCGCTCTCGACGGCGCGGGCATCGCCCACCTGGCCGCCCACGGACGGCACCAGGCCGAGAACGCGCTGTTCTCCTCGCTGGACCTGGCCGGCGGCGCCCTGATCGGCTACGACCTGCAGAACCTGCCCCGGCCGCCGGCGATGATCGTGCTGTCCTGTTGTGAGCTGGGCCTGTCCGACGTACGGCCGGGCGACGAGAGTTTCGGGCTGGCGTCCGCGCTGCTCGCCGCGGGCACCGCCACGGTGGTGGCAAGTGTGAGCCGGGTGGCCGACCAGACCGCGATGGCCGTGATGGTCGCCTTCCACCGGGCCGTGATCGGCGGAGCCTCCCCCGCGGCGGCGCTGGCCACCGCCGTACGCGATGAGCCGGAAGCGGGTTTCGTCTGCCTGGGCGCAGGCTGAAGTCCGGTCGGTAAGCTGCGCGCGGCGGCTGGCCCCGACGAGGTCGCAGCCGCCGCGTCCAATCAGGACACCCGGGATCCCGGATGCCCGCCGTGGCCGGGCCGGCGGGCCTTGGTGAGCATGATCTGCGCCACCTTCGAGTCCGGTCCGACCGTCACCTTGATGCCGTACGTGCCGGCTTTGGCGCCGCGCGGAATCAGCACCCGGCCGCACAGGCGGCCGGCGGCGGTGGAGGCGACTCTGCCGATCGTGGTGCAACCGGTGGCCCCGGTCGCGTCGGTGCAGAGCGAGACGGTGCCGGAGCTGGACGGCGCCCAGTTGGCTCCGGAGAGCCGCACGGGACGGCCGGCCTCGGCCTTGGCCGGGCGGACGGCCAGCGTCGGTGGTGGCGTCACCCGCCGCGTGACCGACGGTGGTGTCGAGGTGAACGTGCAGGTCACCGGGATGGTCAGGCCGAAGGCGACGGTGTTGAACGTCCAGTCGGACGCGCCGATCGTCTGGGTGCCCGCGGCCGACGGCGACCATGTTCCGGTGAGGGTGACGGTGGCCGAGCCGCCGTCGGCCACCGCTCCCTGTGATCCCGCGGTCAGTGCCACCGGCGCCGCGGCCGGCATGGCGAACGTGTTCAGGTCGGTGATCGGGAAGCCGGAGGTGTTCGCGATGGCGAAGGAGAGCTGAATCGCCACGCTGTCGCCGACATGGATCGTGCTCGGCACCGTGAAGGTGAACGACGACGGGCCGGGCTGCGCCCCCGTGAACGGGTTCGCGCAGGTGGTCGCCGCCTCGCCGGTTTCCGCGGACGCCGCCGCCGGGGCCGGCGCGACGCCCAGCAGGCCGACCGTGGCGGCGAGAAGCACCCTGTTCCAAGGCATGGGAAAGGCTCCGTCGCTCAGCTGACGACGCTGCTGACGGCGGCCGGCGTCGAGTCGAAGGTGCAGGTGATCGGGATGGTCACGCCGAGAACGACGGAGTTGAAGGTGAAGGTGCCGAGCGTGAAGGTGGCGGTTCCGGCCTGGTCGGGGGTCCAGGTGCCGGATTCGGTCACGGTGATGCTGGAGCCGCTCGGCACGGCGCCCTGCGAGCCGGCGGTCACCGTGACCGGGTTCTGCGCGGTGCCGGTGGTCGCGATGGCCTGGCTGAAGCTGTTCAGGTCCCGGATCGTGTAGCTGGAGCTGTTGGTGAACGTGAAGGCGACGGTCACCGCGACCGGGGTGCCGACCACGGCCGTCGCCGGAATCCCGACGTCGAACGAGGACGGTCCGGCCTGCGCGGCGGTGTACGGGTTGGTGCAGGTCGTGCTGGACGTGACCGGGTCGGCGCTGGCCGGCGCCATCCACAGCAGGCTCAGTGCGCTGGCCGTGGCCGCCGCGAGCAGGTACTTGGCGCTAGTTCTGATCATGGGACGGGCTCCTCTCCAGGCTGCCTGTCCACCCCACGGCGGGGCGGACGTCCCGACAGCGGTGTACCGAGCTTGGCCGGCTTGGCCGCCGCAGCACCGAGCGCGTGGCCCCCGCCGACCGCGAGTTAATGAAATAGAACACGTTCTATCTACTGTGTCAAGATATCGACAACTGTGAATAATTGATCATGTGCGGCGATAGGGTTCTCGGTCGAGCCACCAGTCCTACGACACAGATCTTGATTGTCGTCGATCGACAAGAGTTCCCCGGCGGATTTCAGAACCGCACAATAGAACGTGTTCTTAATTATAACGCTCGGAAGATCAGATCCAGCCTTGCTCCCAGGCGTGGTGCGCGGCCGCATGTCGCGTGTCGGCGCCCAGTTTCGCCATCGCGGCGGACAGATAGTTTCTTACCGTCCCGGGCGCCAGGTGCACGGCCGCGGCGATCTCGCGAATAGCGACCCCGCTGCGGGCGATCGAAAGTATTTCCAGCTCCCGTTCGGTGAGCGGACAGTCGTTCTCGGTCAGGGCGCTTGCCGCGATGTGCGGGTCGACGTATCGCTTGCCGGCGTACACCGTGCGGATAATCTCCGCGAGCCGGTTGGCCGGCGTGGTCTTCGGCACGAAACCGGCGACCCCCGCGCTGAGCGCCCGGCGCAGCACGGCCGGGCGGGCGTGCCGGGTGACCAGGACGATCGGGATCCTGAGCCGGGAGCGGATCGCCACGGCGGCGCGCAGCCCGTCGGTCGGTGGCATCTCCAGATCGAGCACGGCCACATCGGGGCGCTGCTGCAGCGCGACGGCGACCGCGGCGACGGTGTCGGCGGCCTCGCCGACCACGCTCAGGTCGGGCTCCAGTCCGAGCAGTGCCGCCAGGGCGCCCCGGATGAGGTCTTCGTCGTCGGCGAGCACCAGCCGGATCATCGGGACGCCGGCCCGGGCAGATAGGCGCTGACGGTGAAGCTGCCCTGTGCATTCCGCACAACCAGGCGGCCGCCGGCGGTCGCGAGTCGCTCGGCCAGCCCGGCGAGGCCGCCCGCCGGTCCGGACGGTTCGTCCGGCGGCGCGTCGTTCGCGAAGCGGAGCAGGACGTTGCCGTCGTCGACGGCGATGGAGACGTCGCAGTGCTCCGCCGCGCTGTGCCGGAGCACGTTCGTGGTGCACTCGCGCACCACGAGGCCGAGCAGATTCTGCGCTTGTGCCGGCAATGCCGGCAGGTCGGTCGGCTGCGAAAGGGAACACTCGATGCCGGCCGCGCGCAGCACCCGGGTGGCGTTGCGGATCTCCGTGTCCAGCGACACCGCGCGATAGCCGCGCACCACCTCGCGAGTGTCGTCCAGAGCCTGCCGGGCCAGCGCCTGCACGTCCCGCATCTCGGCGGCGGCGCGGGCCACGTCCGCCGCCACCAAGCGTTCGGCCAACTCGCTCTTGAGGGCGATCACCTGCAGGCTGTGTCCCTGGATGTCGTGCAGGTCGGCCGCGAAACGCAACCGCTCGTCCGTCACCGCCGCCGCGCTCTCCAACCGGCGGGCCCGGTCGAGGCGTACGCCGATGTCCAGCACCCACACCTGGGCGTACAGCGAGCCCACGCACAGCGCCACGATCGCCGCGTCGACCACGGCACCGCGCCCGGAGATCGCCCCGGCCCACCAGGAACCGCACAGCGAGGCACCCAACGCGAGCCCGATCCCGGCCGGCCAGACCAGCTGCCACCGCCATCCGGCGCCGACCCAGACCGCGGCGATCAGCGCCGCCAGCGGCAGCGCCCAGGGGAAACCACCGGACGCCACCGCCCGCGACAGCATCAGAATCGAGCCGGCCGCGAGCCCGGCCAGGATGACAAGAGAAACCAGGACGACGGTACGCGGCCGTGGTCTGCCCAGCACGGCCACCGCGAACAACCGGCCCGCCACCGCGCACACCAGCAGCAGTGCCGCAACTGCCGCGAGCTTGGCGGTCACCGCTCGGACGCCGGCCAGTTCCCCGCCGACCAGCGCCACGACCACCGCGAGACAGCCGACCATGGTCCACCAGGTCAGCATGCGCAGCCGGGCCAGTCCCATCGGGTTGTTCACCTCCGCGGTCACGTCACCATGATGCGGCCCCGGCCACCCCGCCGGCGCCCAGGCGCGACCGGATTGATGACATCTGTCACGACGATCGCGGTCGAATGCCACTACGGCCCGGCCGGGCCCGCCGCCGAGACTTGCCGCCATGGATCCGAAGCCGATGGCAGAATCCGTGGGTCTGCGCTTCTCGTACGGCCGCTCGCAGGTCGTCCGGGGCGTCGATCTCGACGTACGCGAGGGTGAGCTCTTTGCTCTGCTCGGCACGAACGGCGCCGGCAAGACCACCACATTGGAGCTGCTGCTCGGGCACCGCAGGCCGAGCGCCGGAACGGTCCGGGTGCTGGGGCGCGATCCGTGGCGCGACCGGCGATCCCTGGCCGCCGGCGTGGGCGTCGTGCTGCAGGAGGGCGGTTGCGCCCCCGAGCTGACGGTGGCCGAGACGGTACGGCTGTGGTTGCGGCTGCACCGCAGGCGGGACGTGGTCCGGACGGCCGGTGCCCTGCTCGAGGAGCTTCATCTGCAGCATCGCGCCGCGGTGCGGGTCCGGCAGTTGTCCGGCGGCGAGGGCCGGCGCCTCGACCTCGCCGTCGCGCTCTGCGGTGACCCGCGACTGCTGGTGCTCGACGAGCCCACCTCCGGCCTGGATCCGCAGTCGCGGGCACACACCTGGGCGGTGCTGCGGGAGCGCTTGCGCAGCGGGATCACGGTCCTGGTCACGACGCACTACCTGGAAGAGGCGGAGGCACTCGCCGACCGGGTCGCGATCATGCACGCCGGCAAGGTCGCGGCGATCGGCACGACGGCCGAGGTAAGGGAGTCGGGATCGCTGGCCGACGCCTTCCACCGGATCGCCGGCTCGGGGCAACTGCGATGAGAGCGGACGTACCGGCGTGGCTGCTGATCGCCGCGGCCGAGGTGACCGTCCTGCGGCGCAGCGTGTTCTCGGTGAGCATGGCGGCCGTCCTGCCCACCGCCCTGGGACTGCTCATCCTGTGGGCGGAACAGGACACCGGCCGGGCCGGTTGGGGCGCCGCCGCGGGGCTGGTGCTGGTCACCCTCACGGCATTCACCGCGTACGTCGGCGGCACGACCACCCTCGCCGCCCGCCGCCAGCAGTTCGTGCTCAAGCGGCTGCGCATGTCGGGAGCCTCGGACACGGCGATCGTCGCGGGCATGCTGGCGCCACTGGCTCTGCTGACGGGTCTGCAAACGGTGGTGCTGTTCGGCATTCTGGCGGCCGTGGACGGGCTCGCGCCGGTCCGGCCCGTGCCTCTGCTGGCGGCGGTGGGTCTGGGAACGCTGGTGGCGGGCACGCTTGCGGTGCTGACGGCCGGGTTCACGGCGACGCCGGAGCTGGCGCAGCTGACCACGAGCCCGATCGCGCTGGCCTTCGTCGGCGGGGGACTGTGGGCCGCCCGCATCCCGGCCGAACAGGTCAGCTGGGCGATGCTGGCCCTGCCCGGCGCCGCCGTCACCCAGCTGGCCCGAATCGCCTGGCGCGAACCCGGGGCAACCGATCCGGCCGGGGCCGTCCTGGCGCTGGTGCTGCTCGCCGTCGTGGCGATGCCGCTGGCCATCCGCCAGTTGAGTTGGGATCCGCGCCGGTGAGCCCGTCGCCCGGAACCAGGCGGCGAGCTGAACGCCGCCCGCCGGGGCCGTGGCTTCGCCCTCGCCAAGCTGCGGCCCCGCCGAGATTCAATCCAAGCCGCCTCGAACATCGTGCCGATGCCCATGCCGGTCAGCCACTCCGGGACCGGCTCGTAGTTTGTCCAGACCAGCGGCCGCTCGGCCGCCGCCAACCCGGGCCCGTAGCCCAGGCCACCTCGAACGTCGCGCCGAAGCCCATGCCGGGCCAGCCGGACCG
>Ga0307513_10006377_pt1 | contig 15415 bp, 10 predicted proteins | sample 15_EM_MG_FD_202174 | JGI IMG/M metagenome (GOLD analysis project Ga0307513, IMG submission 202174) | Populus trichocarpa ectomycorrhiza microbial communities from riparian zone in the Pacific Northwest, United States - 15_EM | ecosystem: Host-associated > Plants > Roots > Unclassified | place... | reverse complement strand
TGATCCCAATGCAAGAGGGGCACTCGATGCCATGTATGCAAAAGAATACAAAATAGTGGCGGATGTGAACAGTATTCTGGAGAATATAGATCAGAAGAAAGATATATTCCAGGATAATAATTATACACTGGTTAAAGGCGAGGCGTTGGCTTTACGGGCGTTTGCTCATTTTGACGTGTTACGTATGTTTGGCCCCATGCCAGATAGCGCTACCTCCAATCCCATACTTCCCTATGAAACGGAAGTATCAAAAAACATCGCACCCCTGTCGACCTACGATGATTTTACCAAAAAAATACTGGCCGACCTCGATCAGGCGGAAGTGTTGTTGAAGGATGTAGATCCTGTTACTCAGTATACCATTGCTGAGCTGAACCCCGCAGTCACTGCTGTAAGCGTGGCGCCTGTATTGAGTGACAATTATTATATGTACCGCCAGTTACGCATGAACTACTATGCGGTACTGGCGCTTAAGGCCCGGGTATATAACTTGCTGAAACCCCGGGGCGACGTGAACCGTGCAAACGCCGCCAAATATGCGCAAATGGTCATTGATGCCAAAGACCGAAAGAGTGCGTCTGTTTTCAAGCTCGGTGGCCTCACCGATAATGCAAATGGCGATTACACCTTTTCATCTGAGCATATAGCTGCGATCTTTATCGCTAATTTGAATACAACAGCAATAGGCAACTTTGGTGAACAAGGCTCGCTGGCCCGTTATGATTTTAACATACAGGATGGATTTTACTACCTCAACAACCTGTTTCCGGTAGCAGAAAGAGGTACAGATGCCCGTTGGCGGGGTATGTGGTCGTACAAAATAACCTCGGGGCAACAAAATTATGTCATGTACAAAAAGTATTATCAGAAAGATCAAAATGCTAATAATCAGATCCCGCTGCTTCGCCTGAGCGAAATGTACCTGATACTAACCGAGTGTGCACAAACCAAGGCTGATGCAGAGAGCAGTTATAGCGTTTACTGTAATGCAAAAGGTATTCCCTTCAGCACAGGTTTCAATGCTGCTGGCTGGGAAGCAGACCGTAAGAATAAAATGATCAGGGAGTATGTACGCGAATTTTATGCAGAAGGACAAACCTTCTTTACCTACAAACGCTACAACGTAACCACTCTGCCAGCCAGTTGGACTTATAGTTTTTACCAGGGTACATCTGCCAGGTATGTGGTAACCAAACCTGATCGTGACATTTATTAACATAACAAGTAGGGATTGAAATTATGAAAAAATATAGCTTCATTATAGTTATACTGCTGGCCCTTACTGCAGGTTGTAAAAAAGCGGCATACGAGCTGTACAACAATGGCGCCCGCATACAAATGACCGATACAATTGCCCAAACCTTCACCTTCATTTATGAACCGGTGGCGGTTACCAGGGACACCGTTTATATAAGTATGAATACAATAGGCGGCATTGCCGATCGCAACAGATCGGTTACGGTAGAGCAGGTAATGGAATATGACACTACCTGGGTACGGGACCCCGTTACCAAGCAGGTGATCGATTCATCGTGGAAACCAAAACCTTACCAGGCGGTTGCCGGTAAGTATTATGTTCCTTTTACCGATCCGGGGGCGCAAGCCATCATGGTGGTGCGGGCAGATAGCGCTATAGGGCAATTCCCCATCATTCTTATTCGCGATACCAGCCTCAAAACTAACAGCTACCGTTTACGGATACGGATCACCGCCAACGACGAATTTAGTTTAGGAGAAAAGAAATACCTTGAAAAGACGCTCATATTCTCCGATAAGCTGGAACGGTTTGATTCGTGGAAAGTTGACAATGGCACAGCCGCCGCTTATGTTAGTTTTGGAAAATACAGTACCGGCAAACACCAGTTTATGATCGATGTGCTGCAAACGAGGATTGATGAAGTTTGGTACAAGGCTATTTCCGTAATAGGGGCACAAGGGAATTACACCAACCTTTTAAGGGACGCACTGGCCGCGTTCAATACCGATCCGGCCAATATTGCCTCCGGAAAAGCGCCTGTGCGGGAGACCAGTAATCCCACAAGCCTACCCATTTCTTTTCCTAATTAATCATCAATCATTATTTTAACAATGAACAAATTATATATACTGGCTGCTGGTTTGTTGGCTTTGCTGGCAGCCGCCTGTAATAAAGACGACAGCACCGCAGCCGGGCCGATAGCCCAACTAAAAGTGACTGGTTTAAAGGACACCTTTACGGTAATTGCACATCAGGATTTTTTGACGAGCACGCCAACGGTGGAAAATGAAAATGATTACGATTATTACTGGACGCTCTTTAGTACCGAATTTAACGCGGCAACTGGTGCTACATTGATAAAGCCCGATACCCTGGCCCGTACAAAAGACCTGAACTATGAGGTGGTGCAGGACCCTGGTGCCTATATCCTCGTGTTCAATGCAAAGGAAAAGAGCACCGGCGTTGTAAAACAGGTGAATATGGTGGCAAACATTACCACGCTCACCCTGAATGGCTGGTACCTGGTGAAAGACAATGGTGGTAAAACCGATATGGACTTTATTTATCCTACCGAGAATCCTGTTAACCGTATCGACAACTGGATCGCTTATTACAATGGTGGTAAAAGCCTGAATGGTAACGCGGTGTCGGCGGTATTTGCACCATCGTTCAGAACATCGATCACCTCGCAAAAATATTTCCCTGTATTGATAGTGGCCTCACAAAATGATGCGGCCATTTACCGCATCGACAATGGCGCCATGCAGCTGAATTTTGATAACATGTTCTTTACAAAACCGGCTGTGCGCAGGCCACAGTCGGTGTTTCAACCCGCCAACACCACCGCCCTGGGATTCATCAACGATGGCAGGGCGTATAACATGACCAAAGGTGCCTTGTTCGCCAATTTACCTGTAGCCTACAACGGGGCAACATATGGTAACCTGTCGTCCATCACTGCCAGCGCGGCATTGGACCTGGGGTTCGACAACACCCGGAAAAGTGTTTTTGTCTTTAATGGAATATCTTATCTGGAGTTGAAAGTGCTTGTTAGCAATGGTGTTAACAATGGGTTGGGAAAGTTGCAGAACGTGAACGGCAACCTGCAATGGATGACCGGGTATACCGGCTCCAGCAGCCAGGCATTGGTACTGTTCCGTAATCCACAGGATACCGGCTATTTATACAAGGTGGATGGCCGGTATGGTCAACTGTTTTACGGAACTCCTTTTACTACCGGTGGTAAAATAGTTACAATTGCCGATACCCTGAAACCACAACATGGTTTAATGAATGCCAGTGCTATTGGTGGTAATTATGATGTAGACCTGATCTATTATGCAGTAGGGAGCTCTATCTATAAGATGGATGTGACCACCACCACGGAGAGTTTGCAGTATACCCTACCGGCTGGTGAAACGGTGACTGCCATTCAACATATCAGATATCCTGAAACTGCACCCACTGTAAATTCTATAGCCATTGCTACCTATAATGCAGGCCACTATAAGGTATACTTGCATCCACTCAGTGGCACACAGACCCTTTTGCTGACTCAGCCCAGCTTTCAAGGAGATGGCCGCGTTTCAAGAGTGATCTATATGAAAAATGGAGTAGGCTCACGTGTGTATTAAAAATGTTACCAGTTACCAGGCAACCGGTAACTGGTAACCATTTTGACTTCTTTAGAAAAACAAATAACTACATGAGGATTTTACTTCTTACAGCATTAGCCTGTGCATTTTATACAGGCAGTCTGTTTGCGCAAAGTGATAAGATAGATTCTGCGCTGCTGACAAAACAACAAGCGGAGTTGAAACAGGCGCTGGCCAATGCAGACAAGAAGCTGGAAGAGCGCCAGCAACTGTTTCTCGATGAGCAAAAGAAAAAGGTGAAGTACGATACCATTGGCCTGGCTTTATACCGGTATGAAATGAAATTGCTCAAGGATGATCGCCGCCAGCAGGAAATGGCTTTCGTTAAAGCACATCCCAATTACGTGGTAAGCGCGGAAGCTCTGAAAGATGTCGTTGGTTATTTGCCTGATGATATCCGTATTTACGACAAACTGTTTAAGGGATTAAGTAAAGACGTACAAAAAAGTAAAGAAGGCGTTGGGCTTAAGAAGACCATCGACGCTTTTATGGCGGTGCGCATTGGGGCAGAAGCGCCGTTGTTCACGTCGCCTGATACATCAGGCCATCCCATCAACCTGAAGGATTTCCGGGGAAAATATGTGCTGCTCGATTTCTGGGCCAGCTGGTGCGTACCCTGTCGCGAAGAAAATCCGAATGTGGTAAAAGCATACGAACAATTCAAGGATAAGAATTTTACCGTTTTAGGCGTGTCGCTCGATCAGGAGAATAAACACGATGCCTGGGTAAAAGCCATTAACGCCGATGGCCTGGTATGGAACCAGGTATCTGATCTGAAATACTGGAACAATGCCGTAGCGAAGTTGTACAGTATCCGTTCCATTCCCCAAAACTTCCTGATTGATCCCAAGGGGAAAATTGTAGGGGCCAACCTGAGAGGGGAGGAGTTGTTCAGGAAATTACAAGAATTGATCCTTCATTAATAACAGATATGTATAAACTGAAATTTGTTCCCATCTTTTTGTTGATGGGCGTGCCCGTGTTTTCTCTGGCGCAAAAGAAAAGCAATGCTACGCCACCGGTAGCCGTGAAAGACACGATTCCGAAAGTGGATTCCGCAAAGCCGGCTACTGCCGGTCAGGTAAAGAAGTATGAAGACGTGATCACAAAAAAAGCGATCACCAAAAACGGCCTGTTCCGTGTTCACCAGATTGAAGAAACGTATTTCTTTGAAATACCCGACAGTTTGCTGAACCGCGACATTCTGGTGGTGAACCGCGTTTCCAAAGCACCCGCCGGGTTAAGACCTTATGTGAATATCTATGCCGGTGATGAGATCAACGAAAACGTGATCCGCTTCGAGTTAGGTCCGTTCAACCGCATCTTTATGAAACGGATGGTGTTCCGTGATAAGAGTGAGGATAGCACCGAGAACGGGATGTACCGTTCGGTGATCAATTCCAGTTTGCAGCCTATTGTAGCCACCTTTCCGGTAAAAGCATTTGGCGGCGACAAAGGCGCTGGAAAAACCTACGTACTGGATGTAACGTCATTTTTGCAAGCAGAAAACGAGATTGTCCATTTTGGACCAGAAGCAAAAACCGGCCTTAAGTTGGGAGCGGTGCAACCCGATAAATCGTATGTATCGGGTCTAAATGCATTCCCCATCAATGTAGAAGTAAAGATGGTGCGCACCTACATGCCTGCCGCAGCAGGATCTACACTGCCCACTACTTATGAAGTGAACAGTTCACTGGTGCTGTTGCCCAAAGTGCCTATGAAACCCCGCTATTACGATGGCCGGGTAGGTTTCTTTGCGCGCGGTGTAATTGATTTTGATGCCGAGCCACAACGCGTAGCCAACCGGTACTTTATTACCCGGTGGCGTTTGGAACCTAAACCGGAAGACCGCGAAAAGTATTTGCATGGTGAATTGGTAGAACCACAAAACCCGATCATCTATTATATTGACCCGGCAACGCCTAAGAAATGGGTGCCTTACTTAATTGCAGGCGTGAACGACTGGCAGAAAGCGTTTGAACAGGCTGGTTTTAAGAATGCGATCAAGGCATTGCCCGCGCCTGAAAACGACAGCACCTGGAGCATTGACGATGCCCGCCATAACGTGATCGTTTACAAACCATCGCCCATTGCCAATGCCAGCGGTCCGCACGTACACGATCCCCGCAGCGGCGAGATCATGGAGACGCATATTAACTGGTATCACAATATTATGTCGCTGGTTCATGACTGGTACATGGTACAGGCCGGCGCCGTTGACCCCAGAGCGCGTAAAATGTTATTCGACGACGAGTTGATGGGAGAGTTGATCCGTTTTGTATCTTCTCACGAAGTAGGGCACACGTTAGGTCTTATGCACAACTTCGGCTCCAGTTCAACGATACCGGTGGAAATGCTGCGTAATAAAAAATGGGTAGAGGCGAACGGACATACGCCGTCGATCATGGATTATGCCCGCTTTAATTATGTAGCACAACCCGAAGACAGTATTACCGAAAAAGGTATTTTCCCCCGTATTGGCGCCTACGATAAATGGGCCATTCAATGGGGCTACCGCTGGTTGCCGCAATTCAACAATGCAGAAGCGGAAACCCCTTTCCTGAATAAATTAGTGATCGATAGCCTGAGCCACAACAAGCAGTTGTTCTATGGTTATGAAATGGACGCCGCTGATCCGCGTTCACAAAGCGAAGACCTGGGCGATGATGCAATACTGGCCAGCACATACGGGTTAAAGAACCTGCAACGGATTTTGCCGAAGCTGAACACCTGGACGCGGGAACCCAATGAAAGCTATGAACCACTGCGTCTTGTACAGGACGCGCTTTTCCGTCAATACAACACGTATATGATGCATGTACTGAAAAGTGTCGGCGGCCAGTATACAACGCCAAAAAGTGTAGAGCAAAGCGGGCCCGTTTTTGAGCTGGTACCCTATAAAAAGCAGAAAGCGGCCATGAAGTTCCTGGATACTTACCTGTTCCATGTTCCCGAATGGCTTACCAGTGATACTTCTTTCAAACTTACCGGTTACAGTGCTGACCTGTATTTTGGATCGGCCCAATACAATGCGCTCACGCGCTTATTGGGATCTAACATCCTGAATAACCTGGTGCGGAACGAGGTGCGGTATAAGAACGAAAAAGTATATACGGTTACTGAATTTCTGAGCGACCTGAAGAAAAGTGTTTTTGGTGAGTTGTATACCAATGCGCCTATCGACATCAACCGTCGTAACCTGCAACGGTTGTATGTGGATGTATCGTTCAACGCCTTCCGGGCCGTTAATGAAATTGTAGGCCGCAATGCCGGTAATGGAACGCAGTTTTATGTAAACCCTGATCCTACCCGGAACGATGTTTCCAGTGTAGTGCGGGCGCACCTGCATGAATTACGCAATGATATCAAAAAAGCGATTCCTTTTCAACAGGGGCTTGCCAAAGCGCACCTGGAAGATATTGTAGTACGCATCGACAAGGTGTTTAAAGATGGTGTAGATATGCCTAAATAAAGAAGTCGTCTCAATAAATAAAGTATAGCCATGATCACAAACTACCGGCCGCCAATTTTGGTGGCCGGTTTGCTTTTAGCGACCCGTTATCCAATTTCGAACACAAGGTGTACGTTTTCGTACACCAGCCTTCTTCTAATTCCCCGTGGTAGCGCTTAGCCGTAAAGAATTGGCAGTCTGGCATAGCGATTGAGACCTCAAAACGGCCTGTTTACATCATATATACAAGAAGAGCTATGCTTAGAAATTATTTCCTTATTGCCTTCCGGCATTTTACAAGACATAAGCTGTTTTCTGCCATCAACATATTGTGTCTCTCAATCGGCATTACGTTTTCTATGATCATTGGGGTGTATGTGTTGAGTCAGGAAGGAATGAATAGTGATCTCCGGAATGCACCCCGGCAATATTTTCTAAAAACTGTTTGGAAGGAAAAAGACCTGGGGTCGGAAATTACCACCAATTCACCGTTGGCCAAAACAATAAAGGAAGAATACCCCGATCTGGTTGCCAATTATTTCAGGTACGATCCTGTTACCAATGTTGTATCAGCCGGGGAAAAGCATTTCAAAGAAGATATTGCCATTGGTGATACCACGCTCATTTCCACCTATGGTTTTCCCTTGTTGTATGGCGATAAAAACAGGGCCTTTATCAATAATAGTTCTGCCGTAGTTACAGAAATATTCGCCAAGAAATTATTTGGAACGGCTAATGCCCTGGGTAAAGCGATCAGTATTCAAACAACGGTAGCCGGTAAAACCCAGGAGTATATTATATCTGCCGTATTAAAAGATCTTCCGTACAATACGGTTACCCATTTGTTGGGTAGCGCCAATAATGTATACGTGCCAAATACCGGTAACCAGTATTTCAGCACCGGCGATCCTTCTGTGGGCTGGGATTACACCAATGAACTTAGCTTTATAGAATTGAAACCGGGCGTAAAGGTTCAAACAGTAATAGATGCGTTAAACAAATTGATAAAAAAGTATTCGTCGGATTTTGTTTGGAAGAACCTCAAGGTAAATGCAGTGCCTGTTAAAGATTACTATCTTGAAAATAACAATGGAGCTGTTAAAAAAATGATCCTTATATTATCGATAATAGCCGGATTCATTTTATTGATGGTGATCATAAATTATGTAAACATCAATATAGGTACAGCTACTTATCGTTTAAAAGAAATTGGACTTCGTAAAACATTTGGAAGCGCTAAAAAGCAGGTAGCGCTTCAGTTTTTGTTGGAAGCATTAATACTCACTTTCATTGCTGCTGTCGTTTCTGTTTTTCTGTATCAATTGCTCATCCCTGTCTTTTCGAAAATTTTAAATACAACGCTGAAATCATTCTGGCAGTTTGATGTAAAAGAATTTATTCAATTAGTACTACTTGTAGTATCGATCGGTTTGTTGGCTGGCATTTATCCTGCATTTGTGCTAAGCAGCACCAACCTTATTCAGGCTGTAAAGGGCAAGGTGGATAGCGCAAAAGGCGGACTGGGGCTAAAGCGGGCATTGGTAGTAGTACAGTTCTCTTTAGCCATATTGGTATTCATCTGTGCATTGAATCTGTCGAAACAGGTGACCTATATTTTCAACAAAGACCTGGGTTATAATAAAGAGCAATTACTGGTATTAACAGCGTTTCCAAAACGATGGGATTCTGTGGGTGTTTTAAAGATGGAGACCATAAAAAATGAGCTGTTGCAAGTGCCGCATGTTAAAACGGCCTCATTGACCTTCGATTTGCCTGAAAGCGCGCCTTACGGACGAATTGTATTATTTCCGCCAGGCCATGCAGGAACACAGAAACAAGTGAATGTACCCACTTCATCAGCCGATGAAGACTATGCAAAAACATTTGGCATACAAGTGAAGGCCGGTTCTTTTTTCACCACCAGTAAAGATGGTTTTGTGTTGAATGAGGCTGCTGTTAAGCAGCTGGGGCTAACCAATGAAAATGCAGTTGGGCAAAAGATTGAAACACCTGGTGGGCCCATCACCATAAGTGGCGTGATCGGGGATTATAATTTCTCCTCCATGCAGGAAAAGATAGGGCCGGTGGGATTTGTACATGTTACAAAAGGAAACACCTACCGCTTCCTGGTAGTGAAATTAAACACGAATGATATTTCCAAAACCCTTGAGGATATAAAAACTAACTGGAGAAAAATGTCGCCCAACGCGCCCTTCGATTATACGTTTATGGATGACAAGTTTGAAGCGATCTATAAATCAGAACTGCAATTAAAAACAGCGGCCGATGTGGCCACTGTATTAAACCTGATCATAGTATTGTTAGGTATACTGGGTGTGGTAGCGTTTACACTGAATAAAAGAATGAAAGAAATTGCGGTGCGCAAGGTGTTGGGGGCAAATGCAGGCACTATCATCTTGCTGTTTCTGAAAGAATATGCCTGGCTGATCGTAGTGGCGAATGTGATTGCCTGGCCGTTGGCCTATATAACTACAGAACACTTTTTACAAAACTTTGCTTATCGGATAGAGCAAAATATTTTTCCCTATGTAGGGGTACTGGTAGCCGTTGCTGCCCTGGCATTTGGGCTTATAAGTTTGCATTGCGCCAAAACAGCTATTGCCAACCCGGTAAAGAGTTTGCGGGCGGAGTAAAAAGACATCCCGATATGATCGGGATGGTTGCATAAATTGATGAGCCAGTATTATCGTTTGAAAAAATGAGTACACTTCAAGTCGTCTTTAAATTTTGGAAATAGGTGCGCGACTGCAATCCGGGAATTATCTGGTTGCTGAGTATCCAGGCAGGCGTACCCCGCAGGCCGGCTAATTGGGCGCTGTATTCTGAATTGCGAAGGTCATTAATGGCTGTATCGTTTTCTAACCAGTGGTTTATTTCCTGTGCTGAAATGCCAAAAATGGCCAGGCAGTTATGGACTACTTCCTTTGATCCCAGGTCTTCATTCAACGCAAAATGCGCGGCATATAACCTGTCCTTCACATCAGAAAAAAGGTGGGGCTTGTGCCGGCGAATCTGTTCGGCCAGGGCCAACGCATACCGGCTATTGGGTAACCGAGCGGGCCAGTTGAGTGGCAGATCTGATTCCCTGGCTTCTTTTTCCAGTATCTCATACATAGGACCGGTCCGCTGACCCATATGAACGCCCTCCGCAGGGACTTCAGGTTGCGCCTGAAAAGGAAGCGCTATTACGTTGAACCCGTTTTCTTTCAATATTTTGTTTCGGCTACTGCTCACATAACAGAATGGACAGGTTAGATCATACCAGTGCCAGGCGATGGATTCAGTGCTATTTTCCGGTTTCCTGTCTCCATTATCAGCATTTATATTTTCCATATTATATAAACACCGTTAGGTCTTAATTGTTCACTTGACAGGCAGACTGGAGAATTAATTCGCTCATGAATATTATTTTATTTAATACTGCAAATGTAGGGTCTCAGTTAATTGCAATCAACGATTGTGGCTGCCATAATTTCGTATCTTAACCCGAAATTACTGTTTATGCGAATAGCATCTGCCTTTCTGTTACTTTGTATAAGTGTTATATTTTATGCATGCCAGTCACCAGCGGTAAATCAGCCGGCTGCCACCTGCAGTTATTTCAATACGGGAGATACGGGCGTACGAATGGGGGGTATTAAAATGATACCCGTGCAAACGCCCGTGGGCACCTTTAAGGTATGGACCAAACGTTTTGGGAACAATCCTACTATCAAAGTATTGCTATTGCACGGCGGACCGTCTGCAACGCATGAGTATATGGAATGCTTCGAAAGCTTTTTCCCTGAACAAGGATTCGAATTTTATGAATATGATCAACTGGGCGCTTATTATTCCGATCAACCAACAGATAGCAGCTTATGGACAACGGCGCGCTTTGTAGAAGAGGTAGAACAGGTGCGAAAGGCATTGAACCTGGATAAAAACAATTTTTATCTGCTGGGCCATTCCTGGGGCGGTATACTGGCCATGGAATATGCACTAAAGTACCAGGACAACCTAAAAGGATTGATCATTAGCAATATGATGTCAAGCGCCATAGACTATGGAAGATATGCCGACAGCGTGCTGGCAAAACAAATGGACCCAAAAGTATTGGATACCATCCGCCAACTGGAAGCACGTAAGGCATACAGTGACCCGAAATATATGGAGCTGTTGATGACCCATTTTTATTCCAAGCATATTTGCCGTTTGGCAGAATGGCCGGAACCTTTGACCCGCAGTTTTAAACATCTTAACGGTACCATTTATACGATGATGCAGGGACCTTCTGAATTTGGCATTAGCGGCCGCCTGGCCAAATGGGATCGCAAGGCCGATCTGCCAAAGATCAAAGTACCTACCTTAACAATAGGAGGTCAATTTGATACAATGGATCCTGAACATATGAAATGGATGAGCACGCAGGTGCAAAAAGGTAGCTTCCTGTTATGTCCGAACGGAAGCCATATGAGTATGGCCGACGATCAGCAAACATACATGAATGGGGTGATCAAATTTATTAAGGAGGTGGATGGAGGGAAGTAGCGGGCAGCTATAAAACTTAGTTAAAACCACGCGTAAAGTTGTTTCCTAACGGCGGCTCGGATAACTTACTATGAAATTTTTTTGAAGGTTATCTGTTTAAATTCATTGCCCATGGGGAGAATATCTACGCAACTAAAAATAGCTTTCTTTGGTTTACTCCTGGCTGGCTTTATTGTCATTCAATACTGCTGGGTACAATCATTACAAAAAGACAGATTGGAGGAATTCAGATCGGGTATAGTAACGGGCATACACAGTGCGGTGAGAGGGTTTTCTTTAAGCGGATCCATGTATGGATTGAAGGAAAGTACCCTTGCAAAGGCGCTGAGCCGGTCATTTTCTGCCAAAGGATTGGGTAATATTCCTTTTGAATTTTCAATTGCGTCTAATGGAGATCAATTGGCTTCCCATGGGTTTGATCAAAAATTACTAAACGATTCCAGCAATTTAGTTATGCGGTACATGATGCCGGAAAAAGAAGGAAAGTCAGACGTGCTGATTGTGGTAATACCGTTGTGGGAAAAGTTTGCGCTGAAAGGAATGATATGGATCATTGCCGCATCCCTGTTGCTTACGGTAATGATGCTGGTAATATTTTGTTATACTTCCATATTAGTTGGACGGAAACAGCAGTTATTATACGAAAGTAGAACGGATGTTATCAAAAAAATGATGCAGCAATTGGAGACCCCACTCAGCACCGTATCGGTTGCTGCGGAGGCGTTGCGCAGTACCAGGCTAATGCACGATCCCGGGAAAATAAACTATTACCAGCAGGTCATTAATGAAGAAAATAAACGCATGAATGAACAGGTGAATATAATATTAAGAGACCTTGAGTAATGACTGGACTCCACGAAAAACAGCGAGTTGTTTTTCGTGGAGTCTTTTCTCTTATCGCAATTCAATCTTTTCCATATTCTCCAGTTTTGCTTTCACACCCCAGCCTCCGAAAATTTCTGATACAACAAACCAAAGCTCGTTCTTACCTTTTTTCAGTGGAAGAAAAACGCTATCGAAGTAACCGATCGTTCCCAGAAACCGGTAGTCCCGCGACATAAACTCATCTCTTCCGGAATACAAAGCTTTGTCATTGAGATACAGGGTTACAAAATCACTAAAGCCGAATGAAATGGCTTTTACCTGTTCTATTTCCGATTCAATAGTCACCCGTGTTACCATAACTCGGTTGGTATCTTTCGGTTGGGTAAACCTGTCCAGATTGATTGTGCCAGAAGGTTCACTGACTTGAGTAGTCCAGGTAAGGTTTGATTTTATCTCAGGCGTCAATTGCTTTTTATTTTTAAAAAGGTTGTTATTAATGGGGTTACTCACCAACCATTTGGTGATGAGGCCATCGGTACCAGTAGCAGGAACCGGTAGGGCTGCTTGTATTACAGGGGTTTTGATGGTGTATTGTACATTGGCAAACCGCGCAGGTATACCGCCCGAATATACCGCAATGGAACCAGCCTTCGGCTCACGTTTCAGGTCTGTTACTTTTGTTAAAGGGGTTTGCATGTTATCAATATAAATTTCCGCCTGCCTGCCATGTATATCGATCTTTACATGATGCCATTGATCAAACTTGAATGAAAACGCTTTTGAATAACCTTCGCCATGATACAGCTGCCATCCAGCCCCATTGTTAAATACAGGCGTGTACTGGGTAGCGTCGGGATTCCCTGATTGATGAGGCCGAACGTAGAAGCTTTCTCCATTGTCCGTATCCTGCATCCGGAAGGTAAAACCCGGGAAACCGCGCTGTCGCGAAAAGCTGATATCGGCTTCAATAATGCCATCCTGCATTTGCAAGCCTTTTAAAAAAACAGTACCCGATGTAAGCAACAGGCATTCTTTTCCCAAAAAGGTTTCCAGGGAGCTTTGGGCGCCTTCTTTATTCCATTGGTCGGAAGTAAAAGGAACGGAAACCGACTGGCCATTGGTTTGCCAGCCTTGAAGTAAAAAAGTAACTCCAATCAGTAAATGATTTTTCTTCATATATGAGTGATTTTATCTGCATGCAATAAACAACAGCACATAAGAAGTTCATTTTCAACTACCGTTTATTTTCCAGTCATTTATAATTCAAATAGGATTTTCTGTGTAATTTACTGGCATGGACCGTTCTGAACGTGAAAATATAGCCCATTGTAAACACCTGATCGAAGAAAAACTTCAGTTCGGAAATGAACATGGCGAAGTGCGTCAGCGCGACCTTGAATATCTCGCAGACAGTATTGAAGAAAAGTCAGGGATTAAATTAAGCCTCTCTACCCTGAAACGCTTGTGGAAAAAAGATTATGACAAGATACCGCATCCGGCTACGCTGCAGGGGCTGGTATCGATATTGGGATATAAAGACTGGCAGGAATTTAAACAACGGGAATCAGCCCCATCAGCAACGCCGGAAACATCCCCTGTAGAAACGAAGCCTCCACGTTCTTTGCGGTTTAATCGTTGGTTGCTGTTCCCTATAGTAAGCGCCGTAGCCATTGTTTGCTGGCTGATTGCATTTCGCTCGGGGCCATCGAACAAAAAGCCGGTGATAAAAGGGCCGGTTACTTTTACAGGTAACAAAACGGTATCGCAAGGCGTGCCCAATACTATTATTTTTAATTATGATGTTAGTAATATAGAGGCTGATAGTTTCTTTTTTCAGCAATCGTGGAATCCGCAGGACAGGGTAAGGATCGATGCTGCCAATAACGTATACTCCAATATCTATTATTACCCGGGTTTTCACCGCGCCAAATTAATTGCAAACGATTCCATTGTAAAGCGTTTTCGGGTACACATCACTACGGATGGTTGGTTGCCGTTGGCGCATAATACGTTTGCCGATGACAAACCCATCTACCTGCGTAAGAAAAATGCGGTGCTTAAAGGCGCCTTACATATTACCCGTGATGATCTGGTTGCAGCTGATGTGAATATGGAAAAAGAGGTGGTGCTGGGTTATTACAATATCAGGGAATTTGAAAATACCCAGAGTGATAATTTTTCAATCGATACGCGTATAGTATGCGATAGTTTGCAAACGGTAGCCTGTCCTGGTTTTGAACTGGTAATTGTTTGCGAGGAGCATATTTATTTTGTACGTATGATGGGCAAAGGGTGCGAACGGGATATATCGGTAAAGATGGGCGAAGTAGTGCATTTGGGTATTAATAAAGATCTGTCTGTTTTTGGCCGCAATTTATACCAGTGGCAACACCTGCAAATAAAGGTGGTAGATAAAAAAGCCACCATTTACCTGGATGAGCAATCGGTGTATTCAATCACTTTTAAAAAGGATTTCGGTAAAGTGGTAGGATTGGTTTACAATTTCTCAGGTACGGGCGCAATCGACTATGTGCGGTTGAAAAATGGAGAAAATAAAGTGGTATATGCGGATGAGTTTGGGCAATGAAAACGGGCCCCTTGACAGACCTGCATAAATGACTTATATTTATTCCAAATAATAATATACCCCTATGGCATTTTCTGATCGTATTTCAAATGGCTGGAAACTTGCTATGAGCAGTTTCAAAATTCTTAAAGCCAACCAACAACTTATTCTTTTTCCTATTCTGTCAGGCATTTCACTTGTATTAGTGATCGGCTCATTTTTCACTTTCATGTTAGCCGATGCTGGCTGGGATATTGATAACCTGGAAGGCATTTCCAGAACAGGTTATTATACTGTACTGTTCCTGTTTTACGTGGTGAATTATTTTATAGTTGTTTTCTTTAATATGGCACTTATACATTGTACCCGTCTGTACCTGCAGGGGGAAG
>Ga0307513_10006376_pt1 | contig 15421 bp, 14 predicted proteins | sample 15_EM_MG_FD_202174 | JGI IMG/M metagenome (GOLD analysis project Ga0307513, IMG submission 202174) | Populus trichocarpa ectomycorrhiza microbial communities from riparian zone in the Pacific Northwest, United States - 15_EM | ecosystem: Host-associated > Plants > Roots > Unclassified | place... | reverse complement strand
GTCCGTGGTCTTTCCGTGGTGGCTCCGTGCTCGGCCCTGATGAACGAGGGACTGCCCGCCAGCAGCCTGATGGCAATGCCGACGAAGGAGACCGGGATGAGCGCCACGAGCACTGCAGAACCCCGGATCGCGGGCTCGACCAGGCTTCTCACTCCTGCGCTCGTCCGCGTGCTCGTCGCCGATTTCGGCGCACTGACCGGCTTCTACCTGCTGCTCTCGGTGCTGCCCGGCTACGTGGTCGCGCACGGTGCCTCGAGCGGCGGCGCCGGCCTCACGACCGCCGCGTTGATGGCCGCCACGGTCGCTGCCGAGTTCGTGATCCCCCGGATCGTGGCGCGGTTCGGCTACCGCGCCACGCTCGCGGTCGGCCTGGTGCTGCTCGGCGCGCCGGCGCTGGTCCTCCCCGTGCTCACCGACCTCACGTCGGTCGTCGTGGTGTGCGCGGTGCGCGGCCTCGGGTTCGCCGTGATGGTCGTCGTGGGCGGCGCGCTCGTCGCCGCGCTCGTGCCCGAGGGACGCCGGGGCGAGGGGTTGGGCGTGCTCGGGCTGGTCGCCGGGGTGCCAGGGGTGATCGCGCTGCCGGCCGGGATCTGGCTCGTCGGAGTGGTCGGCCATCCGGTCGTGTTCGTCGTGGCGGCGCTGACCGCGCTGCTCCCGCTCCTCGCGGTGCGCGGACTGCCGGAACCCGCGCCGGCGGGAACCGGTTCCGAGCCCACCACCGGGATGGCCGCCGCGCTGCGGACGCCGGCGCTGACCCGTCCGGCCGTCGTCTTCGCGACGACCGCCGTCGCGGCGGGCGTCATCGTCACCTTCCTGCCGCTCGCCGTGCCGGGCTGGTCCGGGCAGCTCGCCGCGCTCGCCCTGCTCGTGCACGCTGCCACCGCGACGGCCACACGCTGGTGGGCGGGCCGCTACGGGGACCGCCACGGCCCTGTCCGGCTGGTCGTCCCGGGCATGGCGGTGACCGCGGCGGGTCTGCTGGTGCTGGTGATCGGCGCCGAACCGGCCGCGGTGCTCGTCGGGGCGGCCGTGTTCGGTGCAGGGTTCGGCGTCGTGCAGAGCGCGACGATGGCCCTGATGCTCTCGCGCGTGACACCGTCGCGGTACGGCCTGGTCAGCGCGCTGTGGAACCTGGGATACGACGCCGGGTACGGCGTCGGCGCGGCCGGGTTCGGAGCGCTCGTAGGGGCGACCGGGTTCCAGGTGGGCTGGGCGGTGCTGGCCATGCTGGTGCTGGTGGGTCTCGCGCTGGGCCGTCGGGACAGCTGATGGCACTCACGAACTCGTTCACACAGATGGCGTTGCAGAGCACAAGCGAAAGGAGACCCCCGTGTTGACGCAGGTCGCGGAGGGCGTGCTGGTCCACCAGAGCGAGTTGCTCCAGAACAACGCCGTTGTCGTGCAAGGCCGGGCCGGCGTGTTGGTCATCGACCCCGGGATAACAGGTTCCGAAATGGCCTGCCTCGCGAACGACGTCCGCGAGTTGGGCCGGCCCGTCGTCGCAGGCTTCGCAACGCATCCTGATTGGGATCACGTGCTCTGGCACGCCGACCTGGGCGAAGCGCCCCGCTACGGCACAGCCCGCTGCGCAGCTTTCATGCGAGATCTGCTGTCGGACGCGGACTGGAAGGCCGCCGTCGCCGAGGGCTTGCCGCCGGAGATCGCCGATGAGATCCCGCTGGACCTGTTCGGCCGCATCACCGGTCTGCCCGCCGGAACTGCGCAGATTCCGTGGGACGGCCCTGCGGTCCGGATCATCGAGCATCCGGCGCATGCCCAGGGCCATGCGGCGCTGTTGATCGAGGACCGCGGTGTGCTCGTTGCCGGCGACATGCTCTCCGACATCCTGATGCCGTTCCCCGACATGGGGGCCGCGAATCCGATCGAGGACTACCTCGTCGGGCTGCGGCTGCTCGAGGGTGTGGCGGACGACGTCGCTGTCGTCATCCCGGGTCACGGGTCCGTCGGCGGGGCTGATCGGGTACGCGCACGGATCGAACTGGATCGGGCGTACGTGCATGCCTTGCGCGACGGCCGTGATCCCGAAGACCCGCGCATCGGCCCGTCGGCGACGTACGGCAAGGATTGGCTGCCCAGCGTGTACGAATGGCAGGTACGGCACTTCGCCCACAAGGGAGAGCACGACGGGACGCCCGGCTAGGCGGCCAGCACCGCCGCGAGGCCCTCTTGCAGGTCCTTGACGAAATACTCGGGAACCTCCAGCGACGGGAAATGTCCCCCGGATTCGGGCGACCGCCATCGGACGATCTGTCGGTACCGCTCCTGTGCCCAGGGGCGCGGATACCGCTCGATGTCGCGGGGATAGATGGTGATCGCCGACGGGACGTCGACCCGGAGCTCGGGATCGAGCGAGTTGTGGCTCTCGTAGTAGATGCGGGCCGCCGATGCGCCGGTCCGGGTCAGCCAGTACAGGGTGACGTCGTCGAGCACGCGGTCCCTGGAGATCGTCTCGAACGGGCTGTCCTCGGTGTCCGACCACTCGGCGAACTTGTCGAGGATCCAGGCGAGAAGCCCGACGGGGGAGTCGACGAGCGAGTAGCCGATGGTCTGCGGACGGGTCGCCTGCTGCTTCGCGTACGCCGCGCGGTGGCGCCAGAAATGCCGGGTTTCCTCGGTCCATGTGCGCTCGACCGCGGTCAGCCCGTCCGTCGTCAACCCGGGCGGTGCCTCCGCGAACGTCGTGTGGATGCCGATGACGTGCGCCGGGAACCTGCCGCCGAGGACCGTGGTGATCACGCCTCCCCAATCGCCGCCGTGGGCCACGAACCTGCGGTAGCCGAGCCTTCCCATCAGCTCCACCCATGCGGCCGCGATCTTCTCGGTTCCCCACCCGGTGGTGGCCGGTTTGTCGCTGTAGCCAAAGCCCGGTAGCGACGGGACCACGACGTGGAACGCCGGTGCGTCTGCGTCGTGCGGATCTGCCAGCTCGTCCACCACATCGATGAACTCGGCGATGCTGCCCGGCCAGCCGTGCGTCACGATCAGCGGAGTGGCGTCTGCCCGTGCGGATCTGCGGTGCAGGAAGTGGATTCCCAGATCGTCGATGGTCGTGCGGAACTGGCCGATCCGGTTGAGGCGCTCCTCGAATGATCGCCAGACGTACCCGGTGTGCCAGTAGTTCACGACATCGACGAGGTCGGCGAGCGGGACGCCCTGATCCCATCGGCGCGGGTCGGGCGCGGCGCGATGGACCGTCTCGGCCTCCGGTAGCCGCGCCGCCTCCAGTCGGGCGCGCAGATCGTCGAGGTCGGCGTCGGTTGCGTGGGCTTCGAATGCGTGCACGTCGCTGGTCGGACGGGGCATGAGATCTCCTGCCATCGTGGAACCGGCTAAGACGGTTCTAGCATGGGGTCACTGCAACAGCAACCGGCTAAGGTGGTTCCATGCGAGCTGCGTTCCCTGACTTCCGCCTCGGCACCGTGCTGGCGACCAGCTTCACGGGGACGCTGTCGGAGCGTCATGGCAGCGCTGTGGAGCGCATTCCCACGTCGCAACGGCTCATCGACTGGCTGGCGGTGAACGGCCTCGCCGTGGACTCCTGCACCAGTGCCCAGCTCGACCTCGCCCGGGAACTGAGGGAGTCGATCCACGCCGCCGCGACGGCGGCCGCGATCCAGGACGCTCTCCCTGCATCTGCTGTCGACGTCATCAACGACTGCAGCGCTCAGGGTCGGGCCGCGGCTGTCCTGACGCCCGAGGGTGCGCGGCGATGGCAGCTCAGCGCGCCGTCCAGCGTGGAAGATGCACTCGGTGTGATCGCCGCCGACGCGATCGGCATCATCGCCGGCGAACGCGACGGAAGATTGGCCTTGTGCGCATCACCGACCTGCCTGGCCGCCTTCTTCGACACCAGCCAGAGTCGCACCCGCAGATGGTGTGACATGAACACGTGCGGGAATCGTCAGAAGAAGGCGCGCTTCACTGCCAACCAGCGCAAGAACCCGCCGGCGTAGACCTGTGCGCCGGGCCGGCTCTCAGGCATCCGACTCGGACAGCAGGTCGCGGTCCCGGGTCTCGGGCATGCGGATCGCCGTGACGAACGAGACCAGCATGATCGCCGCCATGTAGACGGCGACGCCGCCCCACCCGGCGAAGGCCGCCACCAGCGCGCCGGAGATCAGTGGAGCGAAGCCGCCACCGATGGCGGCGGAGAACTCCCTGGCCAGTGCCACACCGGCGTAGCGGTGCTGCGATCCGAACATCTCCCCGTAGACGGGGGCGAACCCGCCGAACGCACCGAGCACGGGGAAGACGAACCCGATCACGATGGCCAGCCCGATCCAGACCGCCTGCCCGGTGTCGAGCAGCGGGAACGCGATCACCGGGAACACGACCATGAAGCCGGTCATGCCGATCGCCACCGGTCGGCGTCCGACCTTGTCCGTGAGGATCCCGATGCCCCAGCAGGCGATGGCGCCGATGATCGCGCCGGCCAGCAGCGTCGGCGGCACCACCCGCGGATCGGCCTTCACCGTCTGGATCACGTACGAGCCCATGAAGACCTGCACGATGTAGGAGTGCGTGACCGGGCCGGTGTTGAGGAAGAACGTACGGGCGAGCCCGACGCGTCCGGTCTTCAGCACGCTCGCGATCGGTGAGCGATCCTCGTCGCGTCGTGCTCGGGCCTCGAGGAAGACGGGTGCCTCCCGGAGCCGGCGCCGCAGGATGTAGGCGGCGATCGTGACGAAGATGCTGGACAGGAACGCCAGCCGCCACCCCCACTCCAGTACCTGGTCCGCGGGCAGCAGCTGGATCAACAGCCACACGATGGCGGCCAGCGCCGCGCCGACCCCGGCGCCCACCCACACCAGCGACGCGTAGCGGCCGCGTTGCCCGACCGGGGCGATCTCGGTGAGGAGCACCGCGGCGCCGGCCTGCTCGGCGCCCGCGCCCAGGCCCTGCAGCAGCCGGAGCACCACCAGTAGGGCCGGTGCCAGCGCTCCGACCTGCGGGTACGTCGGCAACACCCCGATGAGCATGGTCGCCGTGCCCATCAGCATCAGCGTGGCGACGAGCACGAACTTGCGGCCCAGCCGGTCGCCGTAGCGGGAGAACAGCAGCCCGCCGACCGGACGGGCGAGGAACCCGACGGCGTAGGTGGCGAACCCCGCGAGCACCCCGACCGCGGGATCGGCGCCGGTGAAGAACACCTTGTTGAACACCAAGGCCGTCGCCGTGCCGTAGATCGTGAAGTCGTAGTTCTCCAGTGCGGTGCCCACCAGCCCGCCCCAGCCCGCGGTGCGCAGGTCCCGGCGGGAGACCGGGTCATCGGTGCTCTTCGCCAGAGGCACGGGTGCTTGTTCGTCCCGATCCATGGATCCCCCTCGATCCTAGTGTCGTATCCGGCCGATCATGTCCCGGTACCAGCGGTAGCTGGCCTTCGGGATCCGCAGCTGCGTGGGGTAGTCGACGTAGACGAGCCCGAACCGCTTCGAGTACCCGAAACTCCACTCGAAGTTGTCGAGCAGCGACCAGCAGAAGTAGCCGCCCACGTCCACGCCGTCGGTGATGGCGTCGTGCACGGCCCGCAGGTGTGCGTCGAGGTACGCGACGCGCTCGGGGTCCGCCACCTCCTTGTCCGGCTCGAGCGTGTCGGCGTACGCGCAGCCGTTCTCGGTGATGTGGATCGGCGGCAGGGCCGGGTAGTCGTCGCGCAGCCGGCGCAGCAGCCGACCCAGCCCGGCCGGCTCGACGGGCCAGCCCATGCTGGTGCGCGACAGCGATGCGGGCGGGCATTCGACGACGTCGATGTCGGTGGCCACGCGGTAGGCGGGCAGCTCGTCGGACGTGGGTGCGTGCTTGGGGTAGGACGGCGAGTAGTTGTTGACGCCCAGGAAGTCGAGCGGCTCGCCGATCACGGCGAGGTCACCGTCGCGACGGAAGCCGAAGTCGGTGATCGGCGACCACACCTCCTGCTCGTCCACCGGATAGCGGCCGGCCAGCAGCGGGTCGAGGAACACCCGGTTCTTGAGCAGGTCGGTGCGGTCCGCGGCAGCGACATCGGCCGGTTCGGTGGTGGCCGGGGTGATCGGGCTGAGGTTCAGCGTGATGCCCAGCTGTTCGCCCGCGCGACCGTCCGCGCGCATCGCCTGAACGGCCAGGCCGTGGCCGAGCAGCAGGTGGTGCGCCGCGGCAAGCGCGCCGTGCCCCTCCTTCGCGCCCGGCGCGTGCCGGCCGTCGGCGTACCCGACGAACGCCGAGCAGTACGGCTCGTTCAGGGTGATCCACATCGGGACCCGATCGGCCAGTGCTGCGTGCACCACGCCGGCGTACTCGGCGAACCGTTCCGCGGTGTCGCGCGCCCGCCACCCGCCGGTGTCCTCGAGCGTCTGCGGCAGGTCCCAGTGGTAGAGCGTGACGCACGGGGTGATGCCCGCTCCCACCAGTTCGTCGACGAGCCGCTGGTAGAAGTCGAGGCCCGCGGCGTTGACGGGCCCCTTCCCCGTGGGCTGGATCCGCGGCCAGGCGATGGAGAACCGGTACGCGTCGACGCCGAGCCCGGCGAGCAGCGCCACGTCCTCCGGGTAGCGGTGGTAGTGGTCGCACGCCTCGTCACCGGTGTCGCCGCGCGCGGTCTTACCGGGGGTGTGGGAGAACGTGTCCCAGATCGACGGGCCGCGGCCGCCCTCGTCGACCGCGCCCTCGATCTGGTACGACGCCGTCGCCGTGCCCCAGACGAAGCCCGGCGGGAACTGCGGGAAGTCGGGATCAGGCACGGACATCCTCCAACTGCACCACCTGCACGCCGTACGGCGCGAGGGTGACGGCATCCAGCGGCGCGAGTGCGGCGGCCGTCTCCGGCTGCACGGTGATCTCCTCCGCGTGCTGGCTGATCAGCCAGCCGAACCGCCGGCCGTCCTCATGGACCAGGGTGTCGGTGAACACCCGCGGATCGTCGACGACGAGCGGGCGCTCGATGCCGGCCGCGCGGGCCAGCGCGTCGTAGATCCGGTGGGTCGGCTCGGGGTTCACGTGCGACCGCGCCGACGCCATGTACTCGAGCGGGTAGGTGCACAGCACCGTCTCGCCCGCCCCGGTCGGGTGGCGCAGCAGGGCCGGTCGCCCGTGCGCGTCGACGGCCACCACGGTGGCGCCCTTCGGGGTGACGGGCAGGTACGCCCGGCTGTGCTCGTTTCCGCCGACGGCGAACCGCAGCACCTCGCCCGCGGCGATCCCGCCGAAGTCCTGGGTGAACCGCAGCTCCACGTGGTCGTCCTCGATCGGGTGCACCAGCCCGTAGGACAGCTCGTGCTCCACTCCGAACATCTCGTTCAGCCCAGCGTGCCAGAAGGCCCGGTGGAAGCTCTCCTCGCCGGAGCAGAACGACAGGTACACCGTGGCTCCGTCGGCGGCGAGCCGGCCCAGGTGCTCCCACGTGGGTGCGAGCAGCTGGCGCACGCACGGCAGCAGGTAGAGCGCCGCGCCGGGATCGAGCCCGCCCTCCTCCCTGGTCAGCGCCACGGGCAGGCTCGCCTCCCGGGAGGCGACGTACCCCTGCCGCAGCGTGCGCGCCGCCAGGCTGCGGTCGGCGGCGGTGGCGATCGGGTAGTCGCGCTCCAGGTAGCACGTGACGACGAGCGCGGCATCGGCGTCCGACCGCTCCAGCCGCGTGCTGTCGATCCGCTCCAGCACCGCCGCGAACTCGTGCAGCTCCCGCAGCGCCGCCTTCGGCTCACCGGTGTTGGTGGTGATCCCGAAGTGCATCTCGAACGGATGGTGCCGGTACGGGTCCTGATGGGAGAGGTTGTCGTAGTCGGTGTTGTTCCAGGCGATCCAGCCGGTGGCACCGGCGAGCAGCGAGTTGTGCAGCTGCTGGCGGTAGTAGTGGCCCTGCTCGGGCACCGAGACGAAGTCGGTGGAGAGCCCGAACTCCTCCAGCACGACCGGCTTGCCCGCCACCGCGGCGAGCTCGCAGTGGAACGCGGCGGCCAGGTGCTGGCGGATCCGGTCGGTCTCCATGCGGTACGTGTGCGGTCCGACGAAGTCGACGAGCTCGGCGGTCTCGCGCACCGAGAACCCGTTGTCCTCTCCGGTCACCTCGATGCCCCAGGCCCCGTCGCCGAGCGACACCGGCTGCCACCCGCCGCCTGCGCGCACGGCCTGCACCATCAGCGTCGCCCAGCTGGTGACGTCGGCCGTCGGGGCCTTCACCTCACCGCGGCGCCGGCCGTAGATCGGCATCTCGTTGCTGATCAGCCAGCCGGCCACGGCGGGGTGATCATTCAGCGCATGAACCATCCGCTCGATGAACCATGCCTGCCGGCTCACCAACCAGACGTCCGCGTAGAGATCGCGTTGCAGCCCACCGCGCCACGGCGGGTCCCAGTTCTCCCCGGACATGTGCCCGACGATGAACGTCGGGATCGAGCCCATGCCCAGCTCGGCGTGGGCGTCGAGGAAGTCGCGGAAGTGCTCGACCTTCTCCTCGTCGATGCGGTCGGGCTCGGGGTGGAAGTCGGGCCAGTAGAAGAACGACCTGGTCTGCCGCAGCCCGTGCTCGGCCAGCACGCGCAGCTCGTCGCGCACCACGGCCGGGTCGTAGTTGCGCCACATCAGCGGGCCACCGGTGCGGGACCAGAAGTTGGCACCCAGCCAGCTCTGCGGTCGGCCGGCAACGGTCACCTTGGGGGCGGGTCGGCGGATCGGCACGCGGGTCCTTTCACTTGATCGCGCCTGCGGTCAGGCCTTGCACGAGGTAGCGCTGCATGAGGAGGAAGCCGATCACCACCGGGAGGCTCACCACCAGCGACGCCGCCATGATCTGGTTCCAGTAGACGGCGTTCTGGGTGGCGAACTCGGCGAGCCCGACCGAGAGCGTTTTGGAGCCGCTGTCGGTGAGCACCGACGCGAACAGCGCTTCGCTCCACGACGTCATGAACGCGTAGATCCCGACGGCCGCGATGCCGGGCCGCGCAGCCGGGAGCACGATCGACCACAGCACCCGCACCGGGCTGGCGCCGTCGACCAGGCCGGCCTCGTCGAGGTCGCGCGGGATCGAGTTGAAGTAGCCGACCAGCATCCAGATCGAGAACGGCAGCGTGAACGTCAGGTAGGTGATGATCAGGCCGGACAGGTTGCCGTTGAGCTTGAGCCCGGTCAACTGCCCGATGTTGACGTAGATCAGGAACAGCGGGAGCAGGAACAGGATGCCGGGGAACATCTGCGTGGAGAGCACGGCCATGCGGAAGAGCTCCCGGCCGTGGAAGGTGTAGCGGCTGATCGCGTACGCCGCGAGCACCGCCAGCGCCACCGACACGATGCTCGCCGTGCCCGCGACGATCACGCTGTTGAGGAAGTAGCGCGCCAGCGGCACCGTCGACCAGATGTCGACGAACGCCTGCAGCGTCACCGTCGACGGGATCCAGTGGAAGTCGTCCTGCACGTCACCGAGCGGCTTGGCCGACGTGGAGAAGATGACGTAGAGCGGCACCACGGTGAAGGCGGTCAGGCCGGTCAGGCCGACCGCCCGCAGGATCCGGAACGACCGGGACTCATGCATGTCGGGCCCTCCGCGACGTCACCGCGAGATAGCCGACCGTCACCACGAGCAGGAACAGCAGCAACGTCACCGACATCGCCGATCCGAGTCCGAAGTTCCAGGTGACGAACGAGTTCTGGTAGACGTGCACCGACACGAGATCGGCGCTGGCCGGCGTGGAGCTCGCGAACAGCGTGAACGGCACGTTGAAGTCGTTGAACGTCCACAGGAACAGCACCAGCACGAGCACCTGGTTCACCGGTGCGAGCATCGGCAGGGTGAGCTTGCGGAACTGCTGCCACCGGTTCGCGCCGTCGATCTCGGCGGCCTCGTAGAACTCGGTGGGGATCGACTGCAGCCCGGCCATCAGCGTGAGCAGCGCGAACGGCCACAGCCGCCAGATCCCGACCAGCGCCATCGACACGAACGCGTTGTTGCCCAACAGCCAGAACGTCTTGCCGTCGGTGAGGCCGACGCCGCCGAGCACGTGGTTCACCAGCCCGCTGTCCTGGTCGAGCATGAACTTCCAGACGATCACCGCGGTGAACACCGGCAGCGCGTACGGGATCAGGAACATCGTGCGCAGGAGCGATCGGCCGCGCACGCTGCTCTGCAGCAGGACTGCGCCGAACATGCCGAGCAGCCAGCTGGCCGACACCACCACGGCGCTGTAGCCGATGGAGATGCCGACCGAGCGCAGCAGGTCCACCCCGATCGCGCTACGGAAGTCCAGAGCGATGCGGTAGTTGTCCAGCCCCGCGAACGGGGCCTGCAGCCAGCGGCGCAGGTAGGACTGGTTGAGCTGCAGGAAGCTGATCGCCACCCCGGTCAGCATCGGGATCACGTGCACCAGCAGCTCGAACAGCAGCGCGGGGGCGATCAGGAAGTACGGCAGCGTACGCACGGTCGGCGTCCACCGCTTGCGCCGCAGCGGCGGCGGGTCGGGCGCGACCGGCGGTGCGACGGCGGCCGGCGCGACCATCAGCTACCGCTTCCCAGCTTCTGCTGGGCCGCGACGAGCGCGGCTTGCACGTCGGCCTCGGTGACGGTCCCGCCGCCGGCGATCTTCCCGATCATCTCCTTCATCGCCTGGCCGACCGTCGTCTCGAACTGGCTCTCGTTGCTGACCATCGGCATCGGCGCCGACGTCGTGGCGAGCACGTCGAGGAAGGTCTTGGTGGTGGCGCCCTGGAAGGCCGGATCGGGCACGGCGTCCTTCGTGACGGGCAGCGAGCCGTAGGTCTTGTTCAGCTTGACCTGCTCGTCCTTGCTCGTCAGGAAGTTGATGAGCTTCAGCCCGGCCTCGGTGTTCTTCTCCTTGAACGCGGCGATGTTGATGCCGGCCACGTGGCTGTTGATGCGCTCACCGCCGGCCGGCAGCGGGTCGAGGATCGGCATCGGCGCCACGCCGTAGTCGCTCTCCGCCATGCCGCCGGCGGCGATGGCGGCGGTCGTGTTCGTCTGCGCCATCATCATCGCGGCCTTGCCGGAGGTGAAGTCTGCGACGGAGTCCGCGGTGCGGGCGTGCTCGGCCGAGCTGGGTATGGCGACCTTGTCGGTGCCGAGGAGGTTCAGGTATTGGTGGATCGCCGCGACGTTCTGCGGTGTCGCGAACGTGGCCTTGCCCGCGGGGTCGAAGAAGTTGCCGCCGTGCTGCTTGCCCAGGATGAACGCGAAGTGCGCCCCCTCGGTGTAGCTGCCACCCGCCAGGGAGACGCCCCAGGTGTTGGTGGCGGGGTTGGTGAGCTTCTTCGAGGTGGCCACGAACTCGGTCCAGTTCTTCGGCGGGCTCGTGATGCCGGCCGCCGCGAAGGCCTTCTTGTTGTAGAACAGCCCGTAGGACAGGCCGTAGATCGGCACCGACGCGGGCACCTGCCCGGCGGCGCCGGTGGAGCTCAGGCTGGTGGCGAGGAACTTGTCGCCGCCGCCGATCTTGGCGAGCGTCGCCTGGTCGAATTCGACGAACGCTCCGGTGGCCTGCAGCGAGGCCGACCAGGTGTTGCCGATGTTCACCACGTCCGGCCCGTCGCCTGCCGTCGTCGCGGTGGTGATCCGGTCGAGCAGGTGCTGCCAGTCGATCACCTCCAGGTTCACCTTGATGCCGGTCTGCTTGGTGAACTCCGCCAGCTCCGGCGTCAGCACGTCCTTGTCCTGCTGGACGTTGACGCCCTGGTTGCTGGCCCAGTAGGTGATCGTCATGGGGTCCGCGCCGCCGCCCCCCGAGGAGCAGGCCGTCGCGAGGACGGCCAGGGCGAGCACTGCGGGGAGGGTCCTGATGCGCACGGTGACTCCTTCGTCACGCCGTCCGATGAACCGGTTCAGTGGCGACGAGGCTAACGTCCGATACGGCGCATGTGAACCGGTTCAGGTCAGAAACCTGCCGAATGCGGTTCGAGGAACCGGTTCAGCTGCGAGGGCCTGCGGTGCTCTCCCGGACCGTCAGCTCGGGCGGGTCGAGCCAGACATCCGGACCCGCGCCGGTGTCGATGCAGGTGAGCAGCAGGTCCGCCGCCCGCGCCGCCTCGCCGACGACGTCGTGGCTGAACGCCGTGACGGCAGGGCGGACGAGCTGGCAGAGCGCCGAGTCGTCCCACGCCATGATCGCCAGGTCGGCCGGCACCCGCACCCCTGCAGCGATCAGCTCGCCGAGTGCCGCGACCGCCATCACGTCGTTCTCGTAGATGATCGCCGTGGGAGGTGCGGGCGCGGCGAGCAGCGCGTGGGTCGCAGCGATCCCGCCGGCCGCGGTGTAGTCGGCCTCCACCTGCGGCTGCGCGGACCCCAGCAGGGCCGTGGTGACCTCCGTGAACGCCCGCTCGCGCCGTATTACGTGCTCGAGCCGACGGGGCCCCGACACCCGGGCGATCCGGCGGTGGCCGAGATCGTGCAGGTGCGTGACCGCGCGGGCCACCAGATGCTGAGAGCTCACGCGCGTGCAGGAGATCCCGCGGTACGCCCGCTGCGCGCCGATGACGACTGCCGGCACCCCGTGCGCGCGCAGCCACGCCGGGCGCGGGTCGCGCATCCGCATGTCGAACAGCAGCATCCCGTCGACGCGGCGGCTGCCCCACCAGCGGTGGTAGAGGTCGAGCTCGCCGGCGGGTTCGGCCACCACGCTCAGTACGAGCGCCACCCCGCGGACGGTCAGGGTGCGCTCGAGCCCTGCCACCATCCGCATGAAGTAGGGCTCGGTGGCCAGCAACTCGGGATCGCGCACCGCGATCAACCCGACCGCCTCGGCCCGAGCGCTCGACAGCGCGCGGGCGGCACTGCTCGGCACCCAGCCCAGCGTGTCGGCGATGCCGAGGATCCGCTCACGGGTCTGCGCGGACACACCGGGCCGGCCGTTGAGCGCATACGACACCGCACCCTTGGACACCCCGGCCGCCTTGGCGATGTCGAGAATGGTGGGACGTGGCATCGTGCTCCCTGAAACGGCCAGCTGCTTAACCGCTTCAGTCTATGACGTGGGCGGGAAGCGACCCGCCCAACGCCCGCGCCGATTCCGTCAGAACGAGTTCCACCTCCGCGACGGATCGGTGTCGCAGGTGAACTGGACGGCCGCGAGTCCCGCGGTCGGGCTCGTCCCGCCCGCGATGGTCAGGCACTTGCCGGTCTTGACGTTGCGGAGCTGGAAGTTCTCGCTCTCGCTCTGCACCCAGCGCCGCGACGGATCGGTGTCGCAGGTGAACTGCACCGCCTCGACGTTGTTGGCCGTGCTGGTGCCTCCGGCGATCGTCAGGCACTTCCCGCTGCGCAGGTTGCGCACCTGTACCGACCCGTCCGGCTGTGCATCGGTGGCCCACTGGACGTGGGGACCTCCGACGCACGGCGTCTGCACGACGCGGGCGTTGTTCTCCACCGACTGCCCGCTGGGCATGACGCACTGGTTGGTCTTGGCGTTGGTCAGCGCGCCGCTCTCCGGGTAGCTCACGAGCGACCACTGTCGCGATGTGTCGGCATCGCAATCGAACTGCACCGCTTCGACGTTGTCGGCTGCGCTGGTGCCGCCCGCGATGGTGAGGCACTTCCCGGTCTTGACGTTCTTCAGCTGGGTGTTGCCCGCGTAGCTGACCAGCTGCCACTGGCGGGATGGATCGGCGTCGCAGGTGAACTGGACCGCGACGAGGTTGTTCGCGGTACTCGTGCCGCCGGCGACGGTGAGGCACTTGCCGGTCTTGACGTTGCGCACCTGCACGCCCGAGCCGTACGACCCGACGTCCCAGCGGCGGGATGCGTCGTTGTCGCAGGTGTACTGGACGGCGTGGACGTTGTTGTCCGGCAGCGTCCCGCCGGCGATGGTGAGGCACTTGCCGGTCTTGACGTTCTTGATGAAGACGTTCGGGGCTCCGAAGGCGGCGGGGTGCAACCCGCCGGCCACGGTCTGGCCGTGCGCCGGTGCGGCCAGCAGCATGGCCGCCAGCGCCAGCATGAGCACAGCAGCTCTCTTGAGCATGGGTCCTCCCGGGGGATGGCGCCGAAGACCGGCGCGCTTCCCCCAGATGCTCGTGAGGCGACACCATCGGCACACGCGTAGCGGGCTACTCGTCCCGCGCACCTACCTCGGCGTCGAGGAACCGCTGTCGCCCTGACGGCGGACCACGCGGCGCGCGATGCTCCACCGGTGGGCCTCCGACGCGCCGTCGTAGATGCGGAACGGGCGCACCTCGCGCAGGAACCTGCTCAGCAGGATGTCGCCGGAGATGCCGAGCGATCCGCAGATCTGCAGCGAGCGGTCCACCACGCGCCAGATCGCCTCTGCCGAGAACGTCTTCGCGATCGAGGTGGACTGCGAGGCGGAGCCGCCCTGGTCGAGCTCCCAGCACGCCTGCAGGATCAGACCCCGCGCGGCAGCGATGTCGATCTCGTTGTCGGCTGCAGTCCTACCGCTCCCGGTTCGCCGTGCAGGAGCATCCGCAGGGCTCCGAGATCGTGTGGACCGCGGACTTCACCACGGGCGACGAGGCCGCGGATCCTGAGCTGGCCGCCGCGATCGGGGACATCTACAGCGCCGGGTTGGCGCAGCTGAGAGCCTATTGCCAGAACGACGGCTGACTCGTCGCCCGGCGACTCGGCCGATACCGGAGGACGGATCGGAGGGGCGCGTGGGGGAGGTCGGCATCGAGCTCGTCCACGGCACCGGGGGCACGGCCCCGCAGCAGGACATGGACCTGTCGATGGAGGCGCTGGCCGCGCTGCGGAACGGCGAAGGTGGACGGCTGCGGGTCCACAGCCCGCGTCCGACGGCCGCGTTCAGCCGGCTCGACACGCTCGCACCGGGGCACCCGGATGCTGCGGTTGCCGCGGGCCGGCACGGGTTCGCCCCGGTGGTCCGGCCTGCCGGCGGTCGGCTCGCCGCCTATCACCGCGGTGCGCTCGTGCTCGACCTCGTCGCACCGCACCCCGATGCGCGCACCACGTTGCGGGAGCGGTTCGTCGCAGCGGCGGACTGCCTCGTCGACGGCCTGCGCGCACTCGGCGTCGACGCGCGGACGGGGCCCGTCCCCGGTGAGTACTGCCCCGGCGACTACAGCGTCAACGCGCGCGGCACGACGAAGCTCGTCGGCACGGCACAGCGGGCGACGAAGTTCGGGTACCTGTTCAGCGCCGTCGTGCTCGTCGCCGATCCCGAGCCGGTTCGCGCCGTGCTGACCGACACCTACCCGCTGCTGGGGTTGTCGTGGGATCCGGGCACCGTGGGATGCGTGGCCGACCACGTTCCCGGGATCACCGTCGAGGAGGTCAGCGCAGTTCTCGCGGAGCCGTTCCTGCGTCTCGTCCCGACGTCCTGACAGGTTCCCGAGCGCGGGGGCTTGTGTCTCCCGCTGGGGGAGATCGCAGGATTGCTGCATGACCAACGGGTTGCTGCCGATCGGTGCCTTCTCGAGAGCGAGTTCACTCTCGATCAAGGCCCTGCGCGCG
>Ga0307513_10006375_pt1 | contig 15424 bp, 12 predicted proteins | sample 15_EM_MG_FD_202174 | JGI IMG/M metagenome (GOLD analysis project Ga0307513, IMG submission 202174) | Populus trichocarpa ectomycorrhiza microbial communities from riparian zone in the Pacific Northwest, United States - 15_EM | ecosystem: Host-associated > Plants > Roots > Unclassified | place... | reverse complement strand
GCGAAGACCATCAGACCGTGCCGGCGGGCCAGATCGAGGATGCCCTCGATGATCTCCTTCGGGTAGACCGCGCCGGTGGGGTTGTTCGGGTTGATGATGACGACGGCCTTGGTGCGGTCGGTGATCTTCGCCGCCATGTCGTCCAGGTCCGGGTACCAGTCGGCCTGTTCGTCGCAGAGGTAGTGGACCGCCTTGCCGCCGGCGAGGGTCGTCACCGCCGTCCAGAGGGGGAAGTCCGGGGCGGGGATGAGGATTTCGTCGCCGTCCTCGACCAGTGCCTGTACGGCCATCGAGATCAGCTCGGAGATGCCGTTGCCGAGGAAGACGTCGTCGACGCCGACCTCCAGGCCGAGCGTCTGGTAGCGCTGGGCGACCGCGCGGCGGGCGGAGAGGATGCCGCGCGAGTCCGTGTAGCCGTGGGCCTGGGGCAGCATGCGGATCATGTCCTGGAGGATCTCCTCCGGCGCCTCGAAGCCGAACAGTGCGGGGTTGCCGGTGTTCAGGCGCAGCACGCTGTGGCCCGCCTTCTCCAGCGCGTCCGCGTGCTCGATCACCGGGCCGCGGATCTCGTAACAGACCTCGCTGAGCTTGTTCGACTGCCGGAACTCCATGCGCGCTCGCCCCTCCGGTTTCGTGTGTTGCTTGGTTTTACCAAGTTCCAGCTTGGAAAGTCCAACGACATGTCTAGACTGCGTCGCATGTCACCTCGCCGAAGCTACGACCAGTACTGTTCCACCGCGCGCGCCCTCGACGTCGTCGGCGACCGCTGGACCCTCCTGATCGTCCGCGAACTGCTGGCCGGCCCGCGCCGCTACACGGACCTGCACGCGGATCTCCCGGGCGTCAGCACGGACGTACTGGCCTCCCGGCTGAAGGACATGGAGCGCGACGGCCTGACGACCCGGCGCCGGCTGCCCCCGCCGGGAGCCGCGTACGTCTACGAACTCACCGACCGGGGACGGCAGTTGCTGCCGGTGCTCCAGGCGCTGGGGGAGTGGGGCGCCCCCGAGCTGACCGAGCGCCGGGCCACGGACGCCGTACGGGCCCACTGGTTCGCCCTGCCGCTGCTGCGCGGGCTGGAGGGCGTGAGCGGCGGGGGACTCGTCGAAGTCCGCCTGGAGGAGGGCGAGTTCCATCTGTACGTCGGTGCCGGGGACGTTCCGGTGTACGGGGCCGGGCCTGCCCCCGAGGAGCCCGACGCCCGGCTGTCGATGGACACCGGCACGTGTGCGGCGGTCGGCCGGGGGGACCTGAGCGTGCTGGACGCGGTCCGGGGCGGACGTATCGAGGTGACCGGCGAGGGGACGCTCGCCAAGGCCTTGCGCGAGGCCTGAGACGCGAGACCGGGTACGGAACGGGTCCGGGAACGGGGTCCGGAACGGGACATGCCCGCCGCGCGACCGTGCGCGGCGGGCATGTTGACGAACCGTCACATACTGCTCAGGCTCCCGGCGAAACCTGCCTCGGCCGGCCCGAGCCGCGCGTCAGGGCGTAGCCGCCGACGCCCGCCAGGGCCGCCAGCGCGCCGCCGATCGCCGTCCAGACCCAGCGGTCGGACCACCAGCCGGAGGCCCAGCCGTCGTCGGGCTCGATGCTCGACAGCACGGCGGACGTCGTCGAACTGTCCTCCGTCTCCTCGGACTTGACCGCGATCCCGGGAACCAGCGGCTCGGCCAGCGAGCCGTCCACGGCCGCCGAACCGCCGATGTCCTTGGAGTCGACCCGCAGTTCGGCCTCGACCGGGAGGCCGAGGTCGGACGTCGGGAGGTTCACGGCCGTCAGTCGGACGTAATACGTGCCCGGCAGCGGGTCGTTGGCCCACTGCTCCGACCAGGCCCGGACCGTGCGCAGCGTGCACGCCAGCTCCACCGAGGCGGTGCCCGCGGCGGCGGTGCGGGTCTGGGCGCCGTACTGGCAGGCCTGACGGCGCCGCAGACCGTCGTACACGTCGAGTTGCCAGGCCTCGGACGCGTGGGTGTCCGGCAGCTTCACCGTGGCCTTGACGGTGGGGCGTTGGCCGGCGTCGGCGGGGAACGACCAGTACAGGTAGTCGCCCGCCGAGCCGCTCGCGGTGGCCTGCTCGCCCTGGTCGATCTCCGTCGCCGTACGGAACGACGTGCCCGCCGAGGTGGGGGCCGAGCTGTCGTCCGAGGGGCTCGCGGAGGGCGTCTCGTCGGCGACGGCCGGGGTGACGGCCAGTCCGAGCAGCAGTACGGCCGACCCCAACACGCGGACGCTGCGCGTCAGTTGATTCCCGAGACTGCCGAGATTGCCGAGATTGTTGAGAGCACGCATCAGTTGGTCCTCCAGACCGCGAGCCGCCAACGAGAGATCCAGCCCCACAGGACGCCCGTGAGGAAGCCCACCAGGACGAGCGCGCCCAGCAGCCACCAGCCACGGCCGAGACCGAAGGAGGCCACATCGCTCGCCTGACTCGGGCCGTCGACGACGTCGACGGTCAGTTCGAGCGGCAGACCGGGCGTGGACGCCACACCACTCGCCGCCGAGTAGGAGTTGGTGACCTGGAGACACACGGTCTCGGCGGCCGTCTGCTCGGGGTCGTCCTCGTCGTCGGCCTCCGCCTTCGCATAGCGCAGACCCGTCGAGATGACATCGGTACGCCCGGTGCCGTTGCCCTCGCCGCGCACGATCTCGCGGCCGTGCACGGTCACCGCCCGCAGCAGCACCCCGTAGTCGGGGTTGACGGCCCGGTCCGCCGACACGCTCACCGAGGCACGCAGTTCCTGCCCCGGCTCGACGTCCACGCGGTACCAGCGCTGCTGCCCGAACTCCTCGCGGTCCGTGTAGAGACCTGACTTCACCGCCGGGGCGTTCGTGCACCCGGCCGCGCCCTCGACGGCCACCGGCGTCACCACCGGGTCGGCGGCCCGGACGACCAACTGGTTGACCTTGTCGGCGAGTTCGTCGGTGTGCTCGACCGACGTGTACGTCCCGCCGGTCGCCTCCGCGATACAGCTCAGCTGCTGCCGCATCTTGGTGTTCGGGACCAGACCGAGGGTGTCGATGGTGAGGCCGATGCCCTTGGCCGCGATCTCCCGGGCCACCTCGCACGGGTCGAGCGGCGCGCAGGTGTCCTCACCGTCACTGATCAGCACGATGCGCTTGGTGCCCTCGCCGCCGTCGAGGTCGTCGGCGGCCTTCAGCAGCGCGGGGCCGATCGGCGTCCAGCCGGTGGGCGTGAGCGTCGCGACGGCCGTCTTGGCCTCGGTACGGTCGAGCGGGCCCACCGGATAGAGCTGCGCGGTGTCCTTGCAGCCCTCCTTGCGGTCGTCGCCCGGGTAGTTGGCGCCCAGCGTGCGGATACCGAGCTGGACCTCCTCGGGGGTCGCGTCGAGCACCTCGTTGAACGCCTGCTTCGCCGCGGCCATCCGCGACTGCCCGTCGATGTCCTTCGCCCGCATCGAACCACTGACGTCGAGAAGGAGGTTGACCTTGGGCGCGAGTGCGGTGGTTTCGTCGGCGACGGCTCCGGCCGGGACCGCGATCCCGGCCGCCAGGGCGGCGAGCAGGGCGCAGGCGCCCGCCGCCAGCCGTTGTCTTGTGATCATCGACGGATCCTATTGACCCGGGGTGACCCGCTTCAAAACGGGTCCCGTCAACGACCCCGTCAACGGCCGCTGTCGGCGGGCCCGTCAGCGGCCTTCCCCCTTGACTTCTCCCAGGGGGTTGGGGAGTTGGGTCCACTGGTCCCCGGGGGTCTCCGGTGACAGCCGCATCAGGGTCAACGCCTTGGTGGGCAAGGGCTGTTCGAGCAGCGCGAGCAGATCGGGCGTGCGCGGCAGCCCCCGTACGGCCGTCTCCAGCGCCGCCCGCAGCGCCGCCTCCGAACCGGCGGTCGCGCCCAGCGCTCCCGCGACCAGCGAGCCGAACAGCTTGCGGCGCAGGGTGGGTTCGTCGTCGGTGACGATCCGTCCGGTCAGCTGCGGCGCCGGGATGCCGTGCCGGGCCAGCCGGGCCGGGCTCACGCGGATGTCGGCGAGGTCGCGGTAGACCAGCCGCAGCGGGTCCCCGTCCGCCGACAGCACGACGAGCAGGTTCTGGCCGTGCGCCTCCAGCGCGACGCCCAGATCGAGCAGGCGCAGACCGACGGTGAGGGCGAGACGCGTGAACTCGGCCAGCCAGGAGGGGGATCGGTCCAGTCCCGTAGCGGCGAGCGCACCGACGGGAACGACCCGCTCGCCCGCCACCACATTCGCGTACTGGTCCGGCGGCTCCCTCAACACCGCTGCCAGATCGGGCGAGTTGGCGGTGACCGCGCCCAGCGTGCGGGTGATGTGCAGCAGCCCGTCGAGACGCGCGGCCATCGACTCCATGAACGCCGACACCGTCGCCGCCGTCTCGATCGAGTACGGCGAGATGTCCCGTACCGAGGAGGTGAGCCGGGCACTCAACGCCGTCTTCAGATGCGGGCCGCCGTCCGGCAGGGCGAGGCTGCGCAGGGGCATCAGGGGATGCGCCGACAGCCCGCCCCCGCCGGGGAGTCGGAGCACGTGCGCCGACTGCCAGGGATGCACCGGGATCAGCGGACGCTCCCCGTCCCACAACCACTTGGGCCACTCGCCCCGCACGGCACAGTCGTCCGCCGCCACCAGCGCCAGCTCCACGACCGGCCGGTGCTCGGGCCCGTACGCGAGCTGCTCGGCCACCGAGAACCCGGGCCGGGAACGGCAGTTGGGGTGGAAGGGATGCCCGTCGACGACCCGCTGCTCCCACTCCCAGCTCGCCACCGGAGTCCGCGTGACACCCACCTGGTTCGCCCGTGACAGCGCCAACGAGGCGACGCTGTGGCCGAGTTCGGCCGCGAAGGCCAGGCCGTGCGGGACGGCCAGGTCCGTCATCAGCCGCGCCGGATCGTCGTACGAGACCCTCCCGAGCCGTACGGCGGTGACGCGGCCGTCGACGGCGTACGGATCGGCGTACGGGCCCTCCAGACGGCGGCCGTCCGCCAGCAGGAGACCCGCGCCGCCCTCGCGGCGGACGATCCACGGCAGCGGCTCATGGACGAGCGCCCGCCACAGCCGGGTCAGTACGGCGGCCCGGGCGCCGGGCAGCTCGGCCGCGTACCGCGACGCGAGGTCGGGGCGTACGGCGGCCAGTTCGTCGGCGACCTCGGCCTCTGCGCTGGAGGGACGGTGCACGGCGGGCTCCTCGGGTGCGGGTGCGGGTGCGGGTTTGGGTGCGGGTAAGTGCTGGTGAGCGGGTGGGCCGACGACAGACATACTGATCGTCAGTGCACCGCGGGAAACCGCACCGTAGGCAAGCACCGTAAGAAACGAGGGAACGCGTGGACCCCACCATGCCCCCCGCCGCACCCCCGGCCGTGCCCGCGCACGACGGCACCGGAGCGCGTGCCGACGCCTACGCGACCGCGCCCCTGCTCAACTGTCTGCTCCGGGAAGTGGCACAGCCGGTCCCCGGCACCGGCGAGCCGCACGTGTACCGGCTGCCGAGCGGGCAGCGCCTGCTGCGCGTGCACGGCACCCGGCGGCCCGCCGCGCCCGAGGTGAACACGGGCGACGGCAGCTGGCACCCGGTCGGTCACGCCGAACTCGTCAAGCTCGTGGCCGAGGAACTCCAGGCCCACACCGGGCTGTCCAACCCCGAGCTGCCCGCCGAGATGGCCGACAGCCGGGACGCGGTCGCCGCGCTGCTCACCGCCCGCGACCTCACCACCCCGCCCGACGATCCGTACCGCCGCTCCGAGCAGTCCCTCCTCACCGGGCACCCCTACCACCCGGCGCCCAAGGCGCGCGGCGGCGGCCCGGTCGCGGGCTGGCTGCCGTACGCGCCCGAGGCGTACGCCGCCTTCCCGCTGGTGCTGCTCGGCGTACGCGAGGACGTGACGGTCGAGGAGGGCGACGTATCCGCCCTGGACGCCTTCGGCACGGCCCCGCCCGGCTACCGGCTGCTGCCCGCCCACCCCTGGCAGCTCGACCTCGTCGGCCCGAGCCTGACGGACGCCTTCGCCGACGGCCGGCTGATCCGACTCGGCACGACCACGTCCGACACCTGGCCCACGGCCGCCATCCGCACGCTGTACGCGCCCGAGCACGACGTCTTCGTCAAGTTCAGCCTCGACGTCCGCATCACCAACGACGTACGCCGGCTCTGGCGCCACGACCTGCTGGCACTGCGCCGCACGGACGCGGCGGTCGTCGCCGCCGCCGAGGGCCGGCCGGTCTGGCTCAGCGACCGGGGTTACCGCACCGCCGACTTCGCCTTCGAGGAGCTGGCGGTCCTGGTCCGCGACGGCCTGCGCGACCATGTCGTACCGGGCGCCACCCCGCTGCTCGCCGCCGCGCTGGTCGAGGGCTTCGACGGCAACCCGCTCGACGGGCTCGCCGACCCGGCCGCCTGGTGGACGGCGTATCTGCGCTGTGCCGTGCCACCGGTCGTCGAACTGTTCGCACGGTCCGGCGTCGTCATCGAGGCCCACCTCCAGAACTGCCTGATCACGGTCGACACCCACGGAACCCCCGTACAGGCCCTGTACCGGGACGCGGAGGGCGTGAAGCTGCTGCCGGACGTGACGCGGGCGGCGGGCTGGGAGCGGCTCGTGTACTGCCTGGTCGTCAACCACCTCGCGGAGGTCGCGGAGGTGCTGCGGGAACGCCACCCGGGCTTCGACCCCTGGCAGGCCGTACGCCGGGAGCTGTCCCGCCACGACCTCCCTGAGGTCGCCGCACTCCTCGCTTCGCCCACCCTGCCCGGCAAGACCAACCTGCTGCTGCGCTGGACCGGCGCCCACGGCGCCGACGCCCGCTATCTGCCACTGCCGAACCCGCTGGCGGGGTGAACCGGCGGGTGAAGGGGAACCGTTCCGGACCCGGTGACGTCATGAGCGAGACATCTAGACTGATGGCCGGTAAATGCCGGTAATGGGAGCCTCGCGGCTGATTACGGCCGCTCGACGGGGACGGGGGCCGGGGCGATGAGTTCCCACAGCCGGGCCGCAGAGGTGGGATGGGGGAGTCATGAAACCGCTCGGAGCAGGTGATCCCGCCTCTGTCGGGGAGGGCAGGTACCGGCTGGTCGGACGGCTCGGCCAGGGCGGAATGGGCGTCGTCTACTTCGGCCGGTCGCGGTCGGGCCGGGCGGTGGCCGTCAAGGTCGTACGGCCCGAACTGAGCACGGAACCGGGCTTCCGGCGCAGATTCGCCGACGAGGTGGCCGCGGCCCGCCGCGTCGGCGGCTTCCACACCGCGCCGGTCGTGGACGCCGACCCGGAGGGCGACCCGGCCTGGCTGGTGACGGCCTACGTGCCCGGCCCCACCTTGCGGGACCTGCTCGACCAGGTGGGCCCCCTTCCCGAGGACACGCTCACCGTGCTGGCCGCCGGCCTCGCCGAGGCGCTGGCCGCCATTCACCAGGCCGGGGTCATTCACCGCGACCTCAAACCCGCCAACATCATCGTCGCGGAGGACGGCCCCCGGGTCATCGACTTCGGCATCGCGCGGGCCCTCGACGGTACGGCGCTCACCCAGACCGGGTTCCAGATCGGCACGCTCGGCTTCCTCGCGCCGGAACAGCTCACCGGCGGCACGCTCACTCCCGCGGTGGACATGTTCGCCCTGGGCGTGGTGCTCAGCCAGGCGGCGGGCGGTGCTCCCTTCGGCGACGGGAGGTCGGCTGCCTGGGCCTACCGCGTCGTCCACGAACAGCCGGACCTCACGGGCCTTCCCGGCGGGCTGCGCGAACTGGTCGCGGCCTGCCTGTCCAAGGACCCGCTCGACCGCCCCGGCCCGTCGGAGTTCGTCGACCAGCTCACGGTCCGGCATCCGTCGGACACCTGGCTCCCCGCCGAGGCGACCGCACTCATCCGGAGACAGGCCCCGGCGGCGGACCTCGCGGCGACGGACCGCCCGTCGGCGACGCCCACCGATCCGCGCACGACCGGGGCCGCGCCTCCGGTCGGCGAAGGACAGGCCCTGGCCAGTGACCGGCGTGCGACGGTGCCGGCGCCGCCGCTGGTCGCCGGTGGACAGGCCCCGGCTACCGATCCGCGTACGACGTTGTCCGCGCCCCCGGTCGCTGACGGGCAGGCTCTGGCCAGTGACCAGCGTGCGACGGTTTCCGCGCCGCCGCCGGTCGCTGATGGACAGGCCCTGGCGATGGACCAGCGCGCGACCGCGCCGCCCCCGGTCGCCGAAGGGCAGGCACTGGCCACCGACCCGCGCCCCGCCACGCCTGCCACGCCCGCCCCGTCGGCGCGGGCCGATGGCCGGGCCGTGGCCTCCTACCCCCTGACCGTCCAGTCGCCGCCCGGCCCCGGCTTCGGGCCCCCGCCGGTCCTCGCACCCGTACCTGGCCCGCCCGGCGGGTCCGTCCCGCCGGGCGGCGGCGGCCCGGTGGGCGGTGCCGGGGCGCGGCGCGGGCGCCGAGGGGCGGTCGCCGTAGCGGCGCTGCTGGTCGCGGCGGCCGTCGCGGGGCTGCTCGTGTGGCAGCCCTGGACCGGTTCCGGCCAGGGCGATGCCGACGCCGACGCCGGGGGAGCCTCGCCGTCGGCCCGGCGATCGACCCCCGCCGCGTTCCCCGACGCCCCGCTGCTGGTCCGGCTGGACACGGACCCCGGATCGTCGGACTGCCACAGCGTGATCGGCCGCCGTGACTCCACCACGGACAACCCCGAACAGCTGATCGACGGGACCTGTGACGCCCTCCCGCAGTGGTCCCCCGACCACAAGTCGTTCGCGTTCACCCGTAAGACGGCGGACGGGTCGGCCGTGTGGACGGCGAACGCGGACGGTACCGACGTCCGCCGGATCGCCGCCATCTCGGGCGGCCGGGTCTCCTGGTCCCCGGACGGCAAGCGACTGGCCGTCCTGCGCCGCGACGCGGACGGTGTGCAGCAGCTGTTCGCCGTGAACGTCTCGGACGGCTCCGCGCAGCAACTGACCACCGTCACCGGGAAGGTGGAGGACCCGGCCTGGTCCCCCAACGGCAAACTCATCGCCATCTGCCTGCAGAAGACGTCGGGCTGGCAGGTCCACGTCGTCGATCCGGCCCAGCCGGGCGCCGAACCCCGCCAGGTGACCCACCAGTCCCGGCGGGCGCTGGACCCCGTCTGGTCCCCGGACGGCCGCCACTTCGCGTACACCGCCGGAGCACCCGGCGAGGGGACGGGGGGCGACATCCGCATCGCCAAGACCGACGGCAGCGACGACAGGACACTCGTCCGGACGGCCGCCCAGGAGATGGACTCGGTCTGGTCACCGGACGGCAAGTGGGTGGCCTTCGTCCGGGGGCCCTTCGACCGGCCGGCGATCTGGGCGGTCCGCGCGGACGGCACGGGTGCGCGCCGACTCACCACGGGCAGCACACCGGAGGGGCACCCTTCTTGGCGCTGAGGTCGGTGCGGAGTCGGCACTGATGCCGGCGCGGAGAAACGCCGTACCGGCTGTCACACCTGATCACTATGCTCACGACATGAGAGAGGTCACGGCAACCCGCTACGTCGAGCCCCTGAGGTCGGGCGGTTCCGTCCCAGGGGTGGTCGAGGCCGACGACCTCGGCACCTACGTCGTGAAGTTCACCGGCTCCGCGCAGGGCCGCAAGGCACTGGTCGCCGAAGTGATCGTCGGAGAGCTGGCCCGCGCCCTGGGACTGCGCTTCCCCGAGCTGGTGCTCGTGCACTTCGACCCGGAGATCGCCGACGAGGAACCCCACCAGGAAGTACGGGACCTGCACAGCGCCAGCGCCGGCCTGAACCTCGGCATGGACTACCTGCCGGGCGCGCGGGACTTCACCCCGGAGGTCGCCGCGAACTGCACGGTCGACCCGCTGGAGGCCGGAAAGGTCATCTGGCTCGACGCGCTGACCGTCAACGTCGACCGTACGGTCCACAGCTCCAACCTGATGATCTGGCCGACGCTCGGCATCGCGCCCCCGCGCCTGTGGCTCATCGACCACGGCGCCGCCCTCGTCTTCCACCACCGCTGGGACGGCGCCGACCCGACGAAGGCCTACGACTTCCGCCACCACGCCCTCGGCCACTACGCCCCGGACACCCGGGCCGCCGACGCCGAACTGGCTCCCCGCGTGACCGAGGACCTGCTGCGCGGCATCGCGGCCGAGGTGCCGGACGCCTGGCTGGCCGGCGAACCGGGCTTCGCGACACCGGACGACGCCAGGGAGGCGTACGTCGGCTACCTGCACGCGCGTGTGCGGGCCTCGGCCGCCTGGCTGCCCACCGACTTCCCCACCCGGGAGGAACTCGCCGCCGAGGAGGCCCTCCGGGCGGCGAAGACACAGCGAGGCCGCCCGAGTTGGCTCAAGCGGGTCCCCGACCTGCACGGCAGGCCGGCGGCGGAACAGGATTGGTCGGTGCATCTCGGATGAGCCCCCACGCACCCGTCGTACAGATCGAGTACTGCACCCAGTGCCGTTGGCTGCCCCGCGCGGCCTGGCTGGCACAGGAACTGCTCACCACCTTCGAGACGGAACTGGGCGAGCTGTCGCTCAAGCCCGGCACCGGCGGCGTGTTCGTCGTCCGGGTCGACGACGAGGTGGTCTGGGACCGCAAGGAACAGGGCTTCCCGGAGCCCACGGCCGTGAAGAGGCTCGTACGCGACCGAGTGGCCCCGGGAAAGTCCCTGGGCCACTCGGACGGTTCGGACAAGTCGGCGTCCTAGAAGACCGGAGGATCAGCCCTTGAGCTGCTCGTACGCGGGCAGCGTCAGGAAGTCCGCGTAGTTGTCGTCGAGGGCGACCGTGAGCAGCAGGTCGTGGGCCTGCTGCCAGTGGCCGGCTGTGAAGGCCTCCTCGCCGATCTCCGCGCGGATGTTCGCGAGTTCCTCGGCGGCGATCTTGCGGGCCAGTTCCGGGGTGGCCCGCTCGCCGTTCTCGAACTCGACGTCCGCGTTGATCCACTGCCAGATCTGGGAGCGGGAGATCTCGGCGGTGGCCGCGTCCTCCATGAGGTTGAAGATGGCGACCGCGCCGAGCCCGCGCAGCCACGCCTCGATGTAACGGATGCCCACCTGCACGGCGTTGACCAGTCCGTCGTATGTCGGCTTCGCCTTCAGCGAGTCGACGGCGATCAGGTCGGCGGCCTCGACGTGGACGTCCTCGCGGAGCCGGTCCTTCTGGTTCGGCCGGTCGCCGAGGACCGCGTCGAAGGAGGCCAGGGCGATCGGGACGAGGTCCGGGTGGGCGACCCAGGAACCGTCGAAACCGTCGCCGGCCTCACGGTCCTTGTCGGCCTTGACCTTCTCGAAGGCGACCTTGTTGACCTCTTCGTCGCGCCGGGACGGGATGAACGCGGCCATGCCGCCGATCGCGTGCGCGCCGCGCTTGTGGCAGGTGCGGACGAGGAGTTCGGTGTAGGCGCGCATGAACGGGGCGGTCATCGTCACGGCGTTGCGGTCCGGCAGGACGAACTTGGCGCCGCCGTCACGGAAGTTCTTGACGATGGAGAAGAGGTAGTCCCAGCGGCCCGCGTTCAACCCCGAGGCGTGGTCGCGGAGTTCGTAGAGGATCTCCTCCATCTCGTACGCGGCCGTGATCGTCTCGATGAGGACGGTCGCGCGGACGGTGCCCTGCGGGATACCGACGTAGTCCTGCGCGAAGACGAACACCTCGTTCCACAGGCGGGCTTCGAGGTGCGACTCGGTCTTGGGGAGGTAGAAGTACGGCCCCTTGCCGAGGTCGATGAGCCGCTGCGCGTTGTGGAAGAAGTAGAGGCCGAAGTCGACCAGGGCGCCCGGGACTTGCTCGCCGTCGACCTGGAGATGGCGCTCGTTGAGGTGCCAGCCACGGGGCCGCATGACGACGGTCGCGAGTTCGTCGTTCGCCTTGAGGGTGTACGTCTTGCCGCTCTTCGGGTCGGTGAAGTCGATGTTCCGGGTGTAGGCGTCGGCCAGGTTGACCTGCCCGAGGACCACGTTCTCCCAGGTCGGCGCGGAGGCGTCCTCGAAGTCCGCGAGCCAGATCTTCGCGCCCGAGTTGAGGGCGTTGATCGTCATCTTGCGGTCGGTCGGACCGGTGATCTCGACGCGCCGGTCGTTCAGAGCAGCGGGGGACTCGGCGACCCGCCAGGAGTCGTCGGCGCGGATCGCGGCCGTCTCGGGGAGGAAGTCGAGGGTCGAGGTGCGGGCGATCTCGGCGCGGCGCTCCGCACGGCGCGCGAGCAGCTCGTCACGCCGGGGCGTGAACCGCCGGTGCAGCTCGGCCACGAAGGCGAGCGCCGCGTCGGTGAGCACCTCCTCCTGCCGGGGCAGGGGCTCGGCGTCGACGATGGCCAGCGGGGACGGCGCTGGTGCGGACATGAGCGGTCACTTCCTTCAGCGGGCTGCTGTGGTTGCCTGGAACGGGTGTTTCTGCTGAACGGATGCTAGTTTCCTCATCGTGGAAGTTCAATAATTTGTTGACGTCGAGATTCTCCGTGGCGAGAAACCCTCAAGTCAGGCGGTCCAGGTCGGCCGCGGTGTCGATGTCGTACGCCTGTGCCACATCCCCGCACTCGACGAGCGTGATCGCGTCGTCGTGCGCCCGGAGATAGTCACGAGCGCCCCGGTCCCCGACCGCGACCGCCGCGATACCGGCCCAGTGCGCGGCGCCGAACAGCACCGGATGCCCGCGCGTTCCGTCGTACGAGGCGGCCACGAGGGACTTCTCGGAGGTGTACGCGGCGAGGACGCGGGCCATGGCCTCCGGTCCGATGCCCGGCTGGTCGACCAGTGAGACGAGGGCCGCGCGGGCCGACGTACCCCGCAGGGATGTCAGTCCGGCCCGCAGTGAGGACCCCATGCCCTCCGCCCACTCCGGGTTGTCCACCAGGACGCACCCGGGTAGGACGGCGCGCTCCCGTACGTCGTCGGCGCGCGCCCCGAGGACGACATGGACCGGATCGCAGCCCGCCGTACGCAGGGCGTCGGCCGCGTGTTCGACGAGGAGGCGTCCGCGGTGTTCGAGGAGGGCCTTGGGGCGTCCGCCGAGCCGTCGTCCCCCGCCCGCCGCGAGCAGCAGCCCCGCTACCTGGTCCGGCTTCTCCGTCATGTCTCCTGCATACCTGACGCGGAGGCGAACCGGCGGTGTTCACGGGCGTTCATGGGCTGAATTTCGGCCCGTGGTGTGGCGCCTGTCGCCCGGGTGGCGTTTACTGTCCCGCGTCCCTGGCGCCCGACCAGCGCGATGGGGGTGTGCGGGGCGCGTGTGGGGGCCGTGGGGGAGAGCCGTGTTGCGGAGCTTGGGGCAGAGGTCGGTGACCGGCAGCGACGAGGATCCGAGAGTGGCGGAGTTGCGGACCGCGGTGTCCCGGCTGCGCCGTGAACTCGCCGCGCACCCGGCCGAGTTCCCCGACCGTGGCATCGCCGAGGACGAACTGGCCTCCCTGGCCGCGATGGCCATCACCGGCCGCCCCGAAATCCCGCGCCTGCGCCGCTCGTTACTCCTGGTCGCAGGCGCGATCGGCTCGGTCAGCGCACTCGCCCGGGGTCTGTCGGCCGTACGCGCGGCGGTGGAGCTGTTCGGGGACCAGCCGCGTCGCTGACGGCGAGTGGCGGTCTTTGAGCGACAGGCCTCAGTGCGCGGGGTTGCCCGAGTTGGCCAGTGCCTCCGACAGCTCGGCGGCGACCTGCTTGAGGACGGGCACGATCTTCTCCGTCGCCTCCTCCGTGACCCGGCCCGCCGGGCCCGAGATCGAGATCGCGGCGGCGGTGGGGGAGTTGGGCACGGAGACCGCGAGACAGCGGACGCCGATCTCCTGCTCGTTGTCGTCGACGGCGAAACCGAGACGGCGTACGTCCTCAAGGGCGGTCAGGAAGCCGTCCGGGGTCGTGATCGTCTTGTCCGTCGCGGCCGGCATGCCCGTACGGGCGAGCAGGGAACGCACCTCGTCCGGCGGGACGTCGGCGAGCAGGGCCTTGCCGACGCCGGTGGAGTGCGGCAGGACGCGCCGGCCCACCTCCGTGAACATGCGCATCGAGTGCTTGGACGGGACCTGCGCCACGTACACGATCTCGTCGCCGTCCAGGAGCGCCATGTTCGCCGTCTCGCCGGTCTCCTCGACCAGCCGGGCCAGATAGGGGCGGGCCCAGGTGCCGAGCAGCCGGGACGCGGACTCGCCGAGGCGGATCAGGCGCGGGCCGAGCGCGTACCGGCGGTTGGGCTGCTGTCGGACGTAACCGCAGACCACGAGGGTGCGCATGAGCCGGTGGATGGTGGGCAAGGGGAGCCCGCTGCTCACGGAGAGTTCGCTCAGGCCGACCTCACCGCCCGCGTCCGCCATGCGCTCCAGCAGATCGAAGGCGCGCTCCAGGGACTGCACACCACCGCTGGCGGCGGCGGGTTTGGCGGCGTCGGTGGAGCTGGCGCTGGGCGTCGGCACGGCGCGTTCCTTTCACGGCTGACAGGCGATGATGCAGCCTACCGGTCGGTTGCTTGACGGCCTGCTTGTATGTAGCTACGTTCTGATTTCTGGAACTGTAATTCCGTTCTGTGGAAACATCCAGGTTGTCGCCGGGGTCACTCTTGACGGTATGAGGTGGGCGGTGAAGACTCCTTCAACAGAACGTTGAATTCCGTTACGTGGAAGTTAACGGCGGGATTCACGGTGGCAGAGAGGGGTCTCCGAGTGTCCGACGTCGAACTGGTGTTGCGCTCGACGCGCGTCATCACGCCCGAGGGGACGCGCGCGGCCACGGTCGCGGTCGCCGACGGCCGGATCACGGCCGTACTCCCGTACGAGGCCGACGTACCGCCCGGCGCACGCCTGGAGGACTTCGGCGACGACGTCCTGCTGCCCGGACTGGTCGACACCCACGTGCATGTCAACGACCCCGGCCGCACGGAGTGGGAGGGCTTCTGGACCGCCACGCGCGCGGCGGCGGCCGGCGGCCTCACCACCCTCGTCGACATGCCCCTCAACTCCCTCCCGCCGACGACGACGGTCGACCACCTCCGTATCAAGCGGGAAGTCGCCGCGAGCAAGGCGCACATCGACGTCGGCTTCTGGGGCGGCGCGCTGCCCGACAACGTCAAGGACCTGCGCCCGCTGCACGACGCCGGAGTCTTCGGCTTCAAGGCCTTCCTGTCACCGTCCGGCGTGGACGAGTTCCCGCATCTCGACCAGGACCAACTGGCCCTGTCGCTGGCCGAGATCGCCGACTTCGACGGACTGCTCATCGTGCACGCCGAGGACCCGCACCACCTCGACACGGCACCCCAGCGGGGCGGCCCCGAGTACGCGCACTTCCTCGCCTCGCGCCCACGAGGCGCGGAGGACCGGGCCATCGCGAACCTGATCGCACAGGCGAAGCGGCTGCACGCGCGCGTGCATGTGCTGCACCTGTCGTCGAGCGACGCCCTGCCGCTGATCGCCGAGGCGAAGGCGGCGGGCGTGCGGATCACGGTGGAGACGTGCCCGCACTACCTCACCCTCACCGCCGAGGAAGTCCCGGACGGG
>Ga0307513_10006374_pt1 | contig 15427 bp, 17 predicted proteins | sample 15_EM_MG_FD_202174 | JGI IMG/M metagenome (GOLD analysis project Ga0307513, IMG submission 202174) | Populus trichocarpa ectomycorrhiza microbial communities from riparian zone in the Pacific Northwest, United States - 15_EM | ecosystem: Host-associated > Plants > Roots > Unclassified | place... | reverse complement strand
CGCGCCCTGAGCAGGCTGCACCGGCGGCACCCCGACCAGCGCCAGGAGGCTGCCCACCGCAGCACCCACGACGAGCAGCACAGCGGCCTCGGGGGACACCAGTGCCGCCACGGTCGCGGCGGCCGCGGGGCCGGCCATGGCGGCCGTGCCGAAGCTCGCGGCCTCCGCCGCGTTGGCCCGCGTGAGCAGCGGCGGCGGAACGATGGCCGGCAGCATGCTGGTGAACCCTCCGGCCACCATCGGCAGCGTCAGCCCGGCGACGACGGCCAGCGCCAGCACGAGCACATCCGGTCCGCGGCCGACCGTCGCGAGCATGGCCAGCATGACGACGGCCAGCACTGCCTGGTTGGTCGCGAGCGCGAGGCGCCGGTGCGCGGTGCGGTCCAGCCAGGCGCCCAGCAGCGGGCCGGTCACGATCGCGGGGAACGCGTAGGCCGCGCCGATCCCGCCGGCGAGCCACGGGCTGCCCGTCCTGGCCAGCACGAGCAGGACCAGCGTGAACCCCACCATCTCGTCGCCGACGCGGGCCAGCGTCGCGGCCAGGTAGTAAGCGGGCAGTCCGGGGGCGTCGCGCAGTCGCATCGCTATGCTCCTCGTAGCGGTAAGTTCATCGTTACGCGTTACCGTACTAATACCGTTACGAGGAGGCCATCGATATGGCGTCGGCACTGCAGGTGCCCGACCGGGCCGCGCACCTCGCCGTCGACCTGGTCAACGCCCGCACGCTCGTCTCGCCGGCCGCGCTGCAGGCCTTTCTCATCGAGCACGGCGAGCCGGAGCCGGTCGTCGTCACCGACGTCGACCTCGCGTCGGTGCTCGGGGTGCGGGAGCGGATTCGCCCGGCCTTCCAGCTGCCGACGGCGGCCGCCGCGGCGCTCCTGAATGACCTGCTCGCCGAGTTCGCCGAGCGGCCCTACCTCTCCGACCACGACAACACGACCTGGCACGTGCACGCGACGCGGGCGGAGGCGTCGTGGGCCGACTGGCTCGCCGGCACGGCTGCGCTGGGTCTGGCGATGTTCGCGGCCGCCCACGGCTTCACCGCGCTCGGCACCTGCGCCGCCGACGACTGCGAGCGCGTGTTCGTCAATCCGGCGCAGCGTCGCGTCCGCCGGTACTGCACGCCGAACTGCGCGACCCGCACGCGCGTCGCGGCGCACCGTGCACGGCATCGCTCATGAGCGTGTCCGCGTGACGGGCGGCAGTAGTTGGCTGTACAAGTGGGTGTGACATCCGATGAGGTGCGCTACCGGGCGGTGGCCCGGTCGTTGCGTGACGCGATCGCGCGCGGCAACTACGCGACGGGCGCGCAGCTGCCGTCGGAGAGCGAGCTGGAGGCGGAGTTCGACGTCTCGCGCGGCACGGTCCGGCAGGCGTTCGCCGTGCTACGGGCCGAGGGCCTGATCGCCTCGCGACGGGGTGCGCGGCGCGTGGTCACGGGTGGCGAGCGCGCCCAGGGCTTCACCGAGCTGATGAGCTTCTCGGCGTGGGCGCGATCGGTCGGCGAGGTGCCCGGCGGGCGGGTGGTGGAGCTGCTGCGGCGGCCCGCGACCGCCGAGGAGGCCGCGCAGCTGGACGTCGACGACGACGCCTGGATCTACCACCTGACGCGGGTGCGCACGCTCACCGGGCGGCCGGTGATGGTCGAGCGCACCGCGTACGTCGAGCGCGTCGGGGCGTTGCTGCCCGGCATCGACATGGCCACGGCGTCGGTCACCGAGCGGCTCGCCGAGCTCGGCATCGTGCTGTCGGAGGCCGATCACCGCATCGACGCGGTGGCGGCCGACGCCGACGACGCGGCCCTGCTCGACGTGCCGGTGGGCGCACCGCTGCTGCGGACCCGACGGCGGACCACCGACCAGGACGGCAACCCGATCGAATGGTCCGCCGACTCCTACCGCAGCGACGTCGCGGTGTTCACCGTGCACAACACGGCCGCATTGACCGCCCTGTCGCGGGTTTCAGGCTGAGCGCACGACCTCGGCGACCGCGTCGCGGAACTGCGCGAACGTCGGGGTCTCCCGTTCGGAGTCCTTGCCGCCGTCGTCGCAGCGCCGCAGCACCACCGCGTCCTCCGCGTACGGGTTGGCCGCGAACTCGGCGACCTCGGCCGCGCTCATCGGGCCGCCCTGCAGCGAGAGCGTGTACACCGACGCCGACGAGAGCAGCGCGAAGTACTCCGGCTCCACCGCGCACAGGTACCGCTTCGCTGCGACGTGCAACCGCACGGGCTCGACCACCTCCGGCCCGAAGTGCTGGGCCAGGTAGGCGGCGGCCTGCTCGTCGTGGTGGTTGTTCGTGCCGCTCATCAGCTCGGTGCCGGTGCGCGAGCCGGTGAAGTGGCCGATGTCGTGCAGGAGCGCCGCGACGACCAGCGCCGGCGGGGCGCCGAGCTCGCGGGCCCGGTCGGCGGCCTGCAGCATGTGCGTGGCCATGCTGACCGCCTCGCCGAGGTAGTCCTGGGCACCCTCCGACGAGAACATGGCCTCGATCTCGTCGACGACCGCGGTGGTGCTCATGAAGTCACCTTTGCCCGCACGCCCAGATTTGCACGGAGCACGGCCTCGGCGCTGTAGAGCGAATCGAGGTCGGCGTAGCAGCCCTGCAGGTGGCGGGCGCCGGACTCGGCGTAGGCGGTGCGGGCGTGCAGCAGCCGCACGTTGTCGAAGATCAGGCAGTCACCCGGCTGCAGCCGGAAGTTCAGGCACAGCTCGGGCCGGTCGATCAGCTCGGCGAAGGCGCGGTATGCGTCGTAGAACGCCACGATCTGCTCGGCGGGCAGCAGCATCGGCTGGATCGAGCGGTTGTTGAACCGCACCTCCCGGATCCGACCGTGCCCGTCGACGTCGATCATCGGGCGCTCGGCGAGCAGCACCGTGTCGGCGTCGGCGAACTGGAACGGCACCGGCGTGCTGGTGAGCACGGCGAACGCCTCGGGCTGCTCCGCGCGCAGCAGTGCCGCGGCGCGGAACCCGTCGACGAGCCCGCTGTCGCCACCCACCGCCGCGTTCTGCAGGCAGTGCAGCAGCTGGATGGTCGGGACCGGGTCGCGGTACGGGTTGTCGGTGTGCGGCGTGATCCGGGAGCTGGTGAACGCCAGGTTGTTGGGGTTCGCCTCGACGCGGACGTCGAACAGATCGCCGTAGTTGGTGGTGCGCACGTAGCCGAAGGTCGCCGCGACATCGAGGACGGCGCGCGACACCGTCGGCACGTCCTGCAGCAACGCGAACCCGAGCTCCCGCACGGACTGCAGGACCCGCAGCCGCTCGCTCGGCTCGTCGAGGTAGCGCTGCCACGACGCCGTGGGGAGGCGGCCGTCGAGATCGGCGGCCTCCCAGAGCACCTTGCCGCTCTCGGTGCGCCCGTCGTCGGTCGTGCCGCGCTCGATCGCGTCCAGCCAGGTCAGCGGGTAGACGCCGCGGTGCTCCGGCGCGAAGTCGACGATCACGTCCGCTCCGTCGAGCCGGGCGTCGAGGACGACGGGCTGTGCCGGCAGGTCGGTGATCCCGAACAGCTTCTGCCCGTTGCGGGGATCGCGGCACTCGGTGCATCGGCAGTTGTCCCGCAGCCAGATCGCGGGCCGGCGGCCGAGTCGCTGCGTCAGGGTCGGATCGGTCGAGAGCGCGGCGCTCATGAGTCCTCCACGTCGGGGTGTATGGCCACGATACAACATGTACAGCCAAGTTTGCTCGACGGAAAACGATTACTCTTGTGACGCTGCGCATGGAGGAGGCAGACCATGGCGACCATCAGTGATGTCGCGGCGCTGGCCGGCGTCTCGGTGGCCACGGTCTCGCGCGCCCTCAACGGCAAGGCGTCTGTCGACCGGACGCTCGCCGAGCGCGTCAAGGCCGCCGCCGACGAACTCGGTTACCAGCCCAACGGGCTGGCCCGCAGCCTGCGCAAACGGCGCACGTCGGTGCTGGCCCTGATCATCTCCGACGTCGAGAACCCGTTCTTCACCGCGATCGCCCGCGGCGTCGAGGACGTCGCTTTGACCGCCGGCCACTCCGTGGTGCTCTGCAACTCCGACGAGAAGCTGGAGAAGGAGCGCCGCTACCTCGACGTCGCGGTGGAGGAGCAGGTCGCGGGCGTGGTCCTCTCTCCGACTGGCGCTGCCACCGACGTCACGGCGTTGCGCCGGCGCGGCACCCCCGTCGTCGCCGTCGACCGGCCGTTGGAGGGCGCCGACCAGGTCCTCGTCGACAGCCGGGCCGCTGCGCGGGAGGCCACCGCCCACCTGCAGGCCGCCGGTTACACCCGGATCGGCTGCGTCACCGGGCCGGCGGGCATCGCCACGGCCGACCAACGCCTGGCCGGCTGGCGCGATGCGACGGGCGCCGCGCACGAGCTGGCCCGCAACGCCGAGTACCGCGCCGACGGTGCACACCGGGCGGCCACGGAACTGCTCTCCGGGCCGGACCCGGTCGACGCGCTGCTCGTCGGCAACAACGCCCAGGCCGTCGGCGTGTTGCAGGCGATCCGGGAGAGCGGGCGCCGCGTCGGCCGCGACGTCGGCATCGTCGCGTTCGACGACGCGCCGTGGACGACGCTGATCGACCCGCCCCTCACCGTCGTCGCCCAGCCCGCCTACGAGATGGGCGCCGCTGCGGCCCGGATGCTCCTGGACCGCATCGCCGACGGCGGCCACGCCCCGGTCACCCGCACGCTGGCCGCGAGGTTGGTGGAGCGGGGCAGCAGCCGCCGGTCGTAGGCTCAGTTCGTCTTGTTCAACGTGGCGTAGACCTGGTCGGCGTTGTCCTTCGTGACGAGCTGGGTGCCGAGGGTCTGGGTCCTGGGCAGGTCCTTCTTGCAGTCGACCAGGATGCTCTTGGCCGCGGCGATGGCTTCCTTGCCGCCGGTCGGGTAGATGAACGTGGCGGAGAGTCGCCCGGCGGAGACCGCCTTGATCCCGCCGGACTCGATCGGGAGCCCGTCGATGCCGGTGATGGGCAGATCGGCGCGCCCGGCGTTCTGGGCGGCGATGCGGGCGCCTTCGGCCATCGGGTCGTTCTCGGAGTAGATGGCCACGATGTCGGGGTTGGCCTTGAGCAGGGCGTCGGCCTGGGCCTGGCCCTTGTCGCGCAGCCAATCGCCGTCGGCGGTGGCGGCGATCTCGATCTTCGAGCCCTGGATGCCGGCGGTGAAGCCGTCGAAGCGCTCCTTGGCCGGCGTGGAGCCGGCGAGGCCCTTGAGCACGCCGATCTTGCCGCCGTTCGGCAGGAGGGTCTTCGCGTAGTACTGGCCGGCCTGCTTGCCGATGTCGACGTTGTCCGCCCCGATGAACGACGTGTAGGCGTCACCGTCGACCTTCCGGTCGAGCACCAGCACCGGGATGCCCTTGTCGAAGGCCCGCTTGACGGGCGCGGTGAGCGGGGTGGCCTCGTTCGGGCTGATGATCAGCAGGTCGATCTGCTGGGAGAGGAACGTGTCGACCTGCTCGACCTGCTTGGAGTTGTCCTGGGCGGCGTCGGCGAAGTTCACCGTGAACTGCGGGACGGTCGCGGCGGCGGCGCGGATGTCGTCGTCCATGCGCTGGCGGTAGGGCTCGGCGACGTTGGCCTGGCTCATGCCGATCGTGTACTTGCCGTCGGCCCCGCACTTCGCCGGCGCCGCGCCCCCTGAGGGACCGCCCTGCCCGGAGTTCTCACTGGTCGTGCCGCATGCGGCGAGCGCGAGCACGGCGCAGGCCGCGAATGCTGCGGCGCCGCGGCGCCTGATCGACGGTGTCATGTCCGATGTTCCCCCTCTAGGTACCCGCCGATGCGGGTCGGAGCCGCTGCAGGCCTGCGGCCAGCACGATCACCAGGCCGATGATCAGCAGCTGGATGTTGGAGTCGATGTTGTTGAGCGCCAGGATGTTGCGCAGCACGCCGACGAGCAGTGCCCCGGCGACCGTGCCGACGACCGAGCCGCGCCCGCCCATCAGGCTGGTGCCGCCGATGACCACGGCGGCGATGGCGTCCAGCTCGTACATGGCACCGTCGTTGGGCGCGCCGAAGTTGAGCTGCCCGGCGTGGACGATGCCCGCGAGCGCGGCCAGCAGCCCGCAGATGCCGAACACCGCGATCTTGACGCGGGTGACCGGCACGCCGGACAGCCGCGCGGCCTTCTCGTTGCCGCCGATCGCGTAGACGTGCCGGGAGAACGCGCTGACCCGCAACAGCACCACCGCGAGCGCGGCGACCACGAGGAAGATCAGTGCGGGGATCGGCACCAGCCCGTTGAACGTGCGCTCGCCGAGCAGCGAGAACGCCACGGGCGCGTTCGCCGGCCCGTCGCCGTAGGTGATGGAGATGCCTTGCCCACCCGACCATATTCGGGCCAGCCCGCGGGCGATCTGCATTCCCGCCAACGTGACGATGAAGGCCTGGATGCCGAACTTGGCCACCGCGAAGCCCTGCAGCAGGCCGAATCCCAGCCCGATCAGCAGCACCAGCGCGACCGCCGCTGCGACGCCGAGGTCGTTCACCATCAGCAGGCTCGCCGCCCCGACGCTCGCCAGTCCGAGCACCGAGCCGACGGAGAGATCGATGCCGCCGATCAGGATCACCAGCGTCATGCCGACGGCGAGGATGCCGATCTCGGAGATCGACCGCACCACGTTGAACAGGTTCTGCGAGTTCAGGAAGACCAGCTCGCCGTTGCGGACGGGGGAGTAGGCCACCGCCGCCACGAACACCACCACCAGCCCGAACAGGCTCTGGAAGCGGAACAGCGACGCGATCAGCCGGGCCCCGGGCCCGGGTTCCTCCACCGATGTCGTGTCGGGAGCTGCCGCCACGTCGGTCATGCGGTCACCTCTACCGATCCCATGGACGCCGCGAGCAGCTCGGCCTCCCCGACCTCGTCGGTGCGCAGCTCGCGGACGCTGCGCCCGTCGCGCAGGACCACCACTCGATCGCAGACGCCGACGAGCTCGGCGGGCTCCGACGACGCGAGCAGCACCCCCACCCCGGTGGCGGCGACGCGCCCGAGCAGCCGGTAGATCTCCGCTTTCGCCCCGACGTCGACGCCGCGCGTCGGCTCGTCGAGCAACAGGAGTTTCGGCTCGGTGAGCAGGTTGCGGCCCAGCACCACCTTCTGCTGGTTGCCGCCCGACAGCGACCCGACGGGCGCGTCCTGCGACGACAGCTTGATTCCGAGCTGTTCGACGATGCGTGCAGTCAGCGATCGCTCCGCGGACCGCCGCACCACGCCGGCCCGGGCGATCCGCCCGACCACCGAGAGCACGGTGTTGGCCAGCACCGAGTGCTCCAGCGCGAGGCCGGCGATGCGGCGGTCCTCCGGCAGGTAGGCGATGCCGGCGGCCAGCGCCTGCCGCGGACCCCTCAGCCGCAGTGGCCGCCCCTCCAGCAACACCTCCCCGCCGCGCTCGCCGGGCGGACCCACCCCGAACAGCGTCTCCAGCAGCTCTGTGCGACCGGAGCCGAGCAGTCCGGCCAGCCCGACGATCTCCCCGCGCCGCACGGTCAGGCTGATCCCGGCCGGCTCCCGGCGACCACTGCGCGGACGGCGCGGGCGGACCGCGAGGTTCTCGACCCGCAGCAGCTCGCCGTCCTCCGCGGCGACGGTGTCGGCCGCGGTGCGGAACATCTGCTCCACCGGCCGCCCGACCATCGCCTCGGACGCCTGCGCGGCCGTCATCGACCGGGCCTCGAACTCGGCGACGACCGAGCCGTTGCGCAGCACGGTGGCGCGGTCGGCGATGCGGCCGATCTCGTCCATCCGGTGGGAGATGTAGACGATGCCGGTGCCGATCGCGCGCAGCTCGCCGATCACCGCGAACAGTCGCCGCACCTCACGGTCCGACAGCGCTGACGTGGGCTCGTCCATCAGCAGGAAGCGGGCCTCCAGGCCCAGCGCCCGCGCGATGGTGACGAGCTGCTGCTCGCCGGTGCGCAGCTGCTCCACCGGACGGGTCGGGTCGAGATCGACGCCGGTGCGCTGCAACAGCGCGCGGGTCTCGCGGGCCATCCGGCGCCGGTCGACCGTGCCGAGCCGGGTGCGCGGCTCGCGGCCGAGGAACACGTTCTCCGCCACCGACAGCGCCGGCACGAGGTCCAGCTCCTGGTGGATCATGGCGATGCCGGCGCGCTGCGCGTCGACCGGTCCGGCCAGCCGCACCGCCTCCCCGTCGACGTGGATCTCGCCGGTGTAGCCGCCGACCTCACCGGAGAGCACCTTCATCAGCGTCGACTTGCCGGCCCCGTTCTCGCCGAGCAGGGCGTGCACCTCGCCGGGCCGGATCGCGAAGTCCACCTCGCGGACGGCGTGCACGCCACCGAAGGACTTGGACACACGCAGCATCTCGACGCCGGCGCCGGTGCTGGAGTCCATTCCGTCCTTCCAGCCGAGGTGACGATGAACGATGCCGACTGTGATCGACGCCACGGCGAGAAATCGATTACTGGGGACGGTAGGAGCCGACCACGATCGTGTCAAGGACGCTCCCGGGCCATGATCGTGCCCACGCCGCGGATTCCGCTGCGGCGAGTGCGGAACAATCATTCCGACCGGCGCGAGGGGGAGCGATGGGCAAGTTCGACGGCAAGGTCGTGCTGATCACCGGCGGGGCGCGCGGCCAGGGCCGCTCCCATGCGCTGCGGTTCGCGGCAGAGGGTGCCGACGTGGCGTTCTGCGACATCGCCGCGCCGGTGGACTCGGTGCCGTACGCGCTGTCGACCCCGGACGATCTCGTCGAGACCGTGAAGCTGGTGGAGGAGCTGGACCGGCGGTGCGTCGGCGTCGTCGCCGACGTGCGCGACCAGGCGGCGATGACGGCGTTCGTCGACCAGGCCCGCACGGAGCTGGGTCGGGTCGACTTCCTGCTGGCCAACGCCGGCATCCTCTCCTACGCGCCGGTCGCGACGATGGCCGAGGATCAGTGGGACGAGGTGATCGCCACCAACCTGAGCGGCGTCTACCGCGCGATCCGGGCCGTGCTGCCGACGATGATCGAGCAGCGCTTCGGGCGGATCGTCGCGACGTCGTCGGTCGCCGGCAAGGGCGGCATGCTCAACATGGCGCACTACTCCGCGTCCAAGTGGGGCGTGATCGGCCTGGTCAAGTCGCTGGCGCTGGAGGTCGCGCAGCTCGGCATCACCGTCAACGCGGTGTGCCCGACGACCGTGGCGACGGACATGGCGCTCAACGAGGCCACCTATCGCCTCTTCCGTCCGGACCTCCCGTCGCCGTCGCAGGCCGACGCCATTCCGGCGTTCGCCGGCATGCACCCGATGCGGGCCCCGTGGATCGACGCGATCGACGTCTCGAACGCGATGGCGTTCCTCTGCTCGGACGAGGCGCGCTTCATCAGCGGCGAGACAATCTCGGTTGCCGCCGGCCTCACTGCCGGCAACGCTGGGTGAGCGGGGGGCTGCAGCAGGGGGAGTGGACATGGCCGGAAGGCTGGCAGGAAAGGTCGCATTCGTATCGGGGGCCGCGCGCGGGCAAGGCCGCGCGCATGCGGTGCGACTGGTTGAGGAAGGTGCCGACGTCATCGCGTTCGACATCTGCTCCCAGCTGGAGACGGTGCCCTATCCGATGGCGGTGTCGGAGGACCTGAAGGAGACGGTGCGCCTGGTCGAGGAGCTCGACCGGCGGATCGTCGCCCGCGAGGCGGACGCCCGCGACACTGCGGCCGTCAACGCGCTCGTCGACGAGGGTGTGGCCGAGTTCGGGCGGATCGACATCGTCTGCGCGAACGCGGGGATCGTCTCGTTCGCCGAGAACGCCTGGTCGCTGTCCGACGAGCAGTGGGACGAGATGATCGAGGTCAACCTGACCGGCGTGTTCAAGACCGTCCGGGCGGCGGTGCCGCACATGATCGCGGCCGGCAACGGCGGCTCGATCGTGCTGACCAGCTCGACCGCGGGGCTCAAGGGCATGCCCGGGATCGCGCACTACGCGTCGGCCAAGCACGGTCTCGTCGGGCTGATGCGCACGCTCGCGCTCGAGCTCGCGCCGCACTCGATCCGCGTCAACACCGTGCATCCGACGGGCGTGAACACGCCGATGGTCGTCAACGATGTCTCGGCGGCGCTCCTGGACGACAACCTGGCAGGCGGCATGATGAACGCGCTCCCGGTGACGATGCTCGAGCCAGTCGACATCTCCAACGCGATCGTCTGGCTGTCCTCGGACGAGGGCCGTTACGTGACCGGGGTGGCCTTGCCGGTGGACGCGGGGTTCGCGATCAAGTGAGTGCTCGCCTCGCCGACACGCGCGACGCTGTTGCGGGATCGGTCGTCGGCCGCCGCCGTGAACTCGATCTCGTGCTCGCCGCCGTGTCGGCGGGGCGGGACATCCTGCTGGAGGGCCCGCCCGGCACGTCCAAGTCGACGCTGCTGCGCGAGGACTGTTGCGGATCCCTGCCCGCGGCCTGACGAACGTGGGCTTCGGGCTGACCGTGGCTCGCGCAGAACTGGCCACCTCGGCCGCCCGCCGGCGCACTGCCGTCCTGCTCACCGATGCCGTGCACATCGCCGGCCCGGACCCGAGGCCGGTCGCCCGCCGGTTCCCCGAGCTGCACGTGTTGCTGCAGGTCGACGGCGAGCACGACGCCCCACTGGGTGCCGACATCGCGCGGCTGGGCCGCGGCCGGATGGCCCCCGTGCGCACGCACCGGGACGTGGCCCCGGCCCTGAACAGACTGCTGGGCTGACGCGGAGGAGTTGGGGCCGGGGGCCGAGCCCCGGAGGGTTGTGTGAACCGTGGAACCCTCATACGCTCACGTGACGGTCGTAAAGGAAGTGAAACGATGGCGCTCGTCACCGACGTCCACACGCACTACGTACCGAAGGGCTGGCCGGACCTCCCAGGCACCGGCCCCCGCCCGGCACTGCGAGTGGACTCCCCGAAGACCGCGACGATCATGCTCGGCGAGAAGCCGTTCCGAGCGATCTCCGATTCGGCGTGGAACGCCGACGTGCGGCTGACTGCGATGGCAGAGCACGGGATCGACCGCCAGGTGCTCTCCCCGACCCCGGTGTTCTTCTCCTACGACCAACAGCCAGACGCCGCCGCGAAGACCGCCGAGATCTTCAACGACCTGGCCCTGGAGATCGCCGCGCAAGCGCCCGGGCAACTGATCCCCTTCTGCCAGGTCCCCCTCCAGGACCCGGACGCAGCATGCCGAGAGCTGGAGCGGGCGGTAGCACAAGGCCACCGCGGCGTCGAGATCGGCAACCACGTCGGCGACCGCGACCTGGACGACGCGGGCGTCGTCACGTTCCTGCAGCACGCGGCGGCGCTCGATGTCCCGGTGTTCGTGCACCCCTGGGACATGCCGGCAGCGCCGCGCACGAAGAGATGGATGGCGCAGTGGCTGGTCGGGATGCCGGCCGAGACCCACCTGTCGCTGCTGGCGATGGTCCTGGGCGGGGTGTTCGACCGGATCGGCCCCGAGCTGCGGATCTGCTTCGCGCACGGCGGCGGCTCGTTCCCGTACTGGGTCGGCCGGATGGACAACGCGTGGCGCGAGCGGTCCGACGTCGTCGGGGTGTCCGAGCATCCGCCGTCGGCGTACCTCGACCGGTTCATGGTCGACTCGGTCGTGTTCGACGAGCCCGCGTTGCGCCTGCTCGTGGACCGGATGGGCGCGGAGCGGGTGCTGCTCGGCACCGACTACCCGTACCCGCTGGGGGAGCAGGAGCCGGGCGCGGTGATCCGCAAGGCCGAGTTCCTGACCGACGCCGAACGCGCGCTGCTGCTGGGTGGCAACGCCGAGCGGTTCCTGGGAGCGAGCAGATGATCGACACCGGCGAGGCCCACGCACATCAACGAGACGCTGACGATCCGCTGCCCACGTTGCGCGACCGCTTCCACGTCCCGCCGGCGCACGCGGGCGGCTACCCGGAGGTCGCCTACCTGGCAGGCAACTCGCTGGGCCTGCAGCCGCGCTCGGTCGCGGGCCTGCTGCAGGAGGAGCTCGCCGACTGGGCCCGGCTCGGCGTGGAGGGTCACGGCACGGCGACCCGGCCGTGGATGCCGTACCACGAGTTCCTCCGTGACGCGGCCGCCCGGCTCGTCGGCGCCGAGCCGCGCGAGACGGTCGTGATGAACTCGCTGACCGTCAACCTGCACCTGATGATGGTCAGCTTCTACCGGCCGACCCCGGAGCGGCACGCGATCCTGATCGAGGACAGCGCCTTCCCGTCCGACTCCTACGCCGCGCAGAGCCAAGTCCGCTTCCACGGCTTCGACCCGGCGGAGTCGGTCATCCGGCTGCGCCCCCGCGACGGCGAGGCCTGCCTGCGCACCGAGGACGTGCTCGACGTGCTGCGCACCCGCGGGCACACCATCGCCACCACGATGCTCGGCGGCGTCAACTACCTGACCGGCGAACTCATGGACATCCCGGCGATCACCGCGGCCGTGCACGAGGCCGGCGCGATCGCCGGCTGGGACCTCGCGCACGCCACCGGCAACGTCCCGCTGCGGCTGCACGAGTGGGGCGTCGACTGGGCCGCGTGGTGCCACTACAAGTACGTCAACTCGGGCCCGGGCGCGCCGGCCGGCTGCTTCGTCCACGAGCGGCACCTCGCCGACCGCGCCCTGCCCAAGCTGCAGGGCTGGTGGAGCACCGATCCCGCGACCCGGTTCGAGATGCGCCCCGACGTCGATCCGGTCGACTCCGCCGACTCGTGGCAGCTGTCCAACCCGCCCATCCTGGCGATGACGCCCGTACTGGCGTCGCTGCGGATCTTCGACGAGATCGGCATGGATGCGTTGCGCGCCAAGAGCCTGCGCCTGACGGGCTATCTCGCCGAGCTGGTCGACGCGCTGGCCGCGGACCTGCCGGTCGAGCTGCTGACGCCGGCCGATCGCGAGCGCCGCGGCGCCCAGCTGTCGATCCGCCTGCTCGATGCGGCCGCGGACGAGGTCAGCGCGCGGCTGCGGGACGGCCACGGCGTGATCGCCGACGCCCGGCAACCGGACGTCATCCGGTTCGCCCCGGTCCCGATGTACTGCACGCACCACGACGCATGGCGGGCCGCGCAGGCCCTGGCCGCGGTGGTCCGCGATGCCTGAGCAGCTGACCTGGCACGGCGACCCGGTACGGCGGGTGGCCGTCGTCGGGGCGGGGCTCTCCGGTTGCCTCATCGCGACGATGCTCGCCCGCCGCGGCCTGGAGGTGGCGCTGTACGAGCGGCGGACGGATCCGCGCGTGGCCGGTGCCGAACGTGGACGGTCGATCAACCTCGCCATCTCCGCGCGTGGGATCGACGCGCTGGCCCGCGTGGGGCTCGCGGAGTCGGCGCTCGCCGACGCCCTGCCGATGCGCGGCCGCACCCTGCACCCGAAGGTCGGCGAGCTGGGCTTCCAGTCGTACTCCGCCCACGGCACCCGGGCGATCAACTCGATCAGCCGCGCCACGCTCAACCACGCGCTGCTGGACTGCGCGGAGCAGACGCCCGGCGTGTCGGTGCACTTCGGGCACTCCTGCACCGGCGTCGAACCGGCCACCGGCACGCTGACCTTCGACACCCCCACCGGCCAGGTCGGCGCCACCGCGGACCTGGTGATCGGGGCCGACGGCGCCTACTCGGCGGTGCGGCGGGCCCTGCAGTTCCGCGAGGGGTTCGACTTCAGCCAGTCGTTCCTGCCGCACGGCTACAAGGAGCTGACGATCCCGGCGACCGCGGACGGCGAGTTCGCGCTGGATCCGGGTTCGCTGCACATCTGGCCGCGCGGGTCGGCGATGATGATCGCGCTGCCGAACGTGGACCGCTCCTTCACGTGCACGCTGTTCTGGCCCAAGGACGGGCCCGGCGGGCTGCTCACCCTGGACACCCCGGACGCCGTGACCGCGCACTTCGCCGAGCACTATCCCGACGCCGTGCCGCTGATGCCCGCGCTGGTCGACGACTTCCTGCACAACCCCGTGGGTTCACTGGTCACCGTGCGCTGCAACCCGTGGATCAGCGGCCGGGTCGCCCTGCTCGGCGATGCCGCGCACGCGATCGTCCCGTTCTTCGGGCAGGGCGCGAACTGCGCCTTCGAGGACTGCGTCGAGCTGGGCCGCTGCCTGACCGACGCGCGCGGTGAGCTGTCGGCGGCGCTGACGCTCTACAACGAGCGCCGCAAGGCCAACACCGACGCCATCGCCGACATGGCGCTGGAGAACTTCGACGAGATGAGCAACAAGGTCAACTCGGCGGTCTTCCACTGGACGACCCGCGCCCGGCACGCCCTGGAACGGGTCGTGCCCGGCTACGCGTCGCGCTATGAACTGGTCTCCTTCACCACCACCCCGTACGCCCGGATCGAGGGCCGCGTCCGAAGGCAGGACCGGCTGGTCGGCGGGGTGCTCGCCGCCGCTGCGGTGGCGGGTTCGATCGTGCTCACCCGGAAGGCTCGCCGATGACAGACCGTGCGTTCGTCGTACCCGACAAGGCCAAGCCCCGCGGGGCGTTCCCGCACGCCCGCCGGGCCGGCGACCTGATCTTCGTGTCCGGCACCAGCTCCCGACGCCCCGACAACACGTTCGCCGGCGTCGAGGTCGACGAGCTCGGCACCACCTCGCTCGACATCAGGGCGCAGACGCGCGCGGTCATCGAGAACATCCGCGATGTGCTGACCGCCACCGGGAGCGGCCTGGACGACCTGGTGTCGATCACCACGTACCTGGTGAACATGAACGACTTCGGCGGCTACAACGAGGTCTACGGCGAGTACTTCGACGCGTCCGGTCCGTCGCGGACCACCGTGGCCGTCCACCAGCTCCCGCATCCGCACCTGTTGATCGAGATCTCGGCAGTGGCCCACCGGCCCGCACATGAGGAGGAGCGATGACGGCTTTCGGGGAGCCCATCAAGTTCGACGGCTGGATCGACGAGCACCAGCATCTGCTGCGGCCACCGGTCGGCAACAAGCAGCTGCACGCCGGGGCCCAGGACCTCATCGTGATGGTGGTCGGCGGGCCCAACCAGCGCCAGGACTACCACGTGGACCCGTACGAGGAATGGTTCTACCAGCTCAAGGGCGACATCCACGTCAACCTGATCACCGATGACGGCCCGCGCACGGTGCACATCAGGGCGGGGGAGTGCTGGCTGCTCCCGGCCGGGGTGCCGCACTCGCCGCAGCGCCCGCAGGAGGGATCGGTCGGCCTCGTCGTCGAGCAGGTCCGCAAGCCGGGCACGCTGGAGAAGTTCCAGTGGTACACCCACACCGCGGACTCCGCCACGCTCGTCCACGAGGTGGAGCTGCAGGTCAGCGACATCGCAGCGGACCTGCCGCCGGTGTTCGAGGAGTTCTACGCCGCCCTGCCCGGGTTGACCGGCCCCGACGGCAGCCCGATCACCCGCGAGTCCTTGTCCCCGGTCCGGTAGTGACCGAGACCGTCCTCGACGATCTCGACGCGCGGCCGGGCAGCTCGACGTCCCTGCTGCGGACGATCGTCGGGATGTACCTGCGCGAG
>Ga0307513_10006373_pt1 | contig 15430 bp, 7 predicted proteins | sample 15_EM_MG_FD_202174 | JGI IMG/M metagenome (GOLD analysis project Ga0307513, IMG submission 202174) | Populus trichocarpa ectomycorrhiza microbial communities from riparian zone in the Pacific Northwest, United States - 15_EM | ecosystem: Host-associated > Plants > Roots > Unclassified | place... | reverse complement strand
CGTGTGCCATCCAGTTGAGCGATCTGTTTATCGATCACCTCAGACGTCATAGCACCTGCGGCGGAAAGGTTGATCAGAGTGGAACCCGGACGCTTCTGCTCGATTCGGCAAAGAGCTGGTCAACGTACCTGCCGCCCTCCCGTGCGCGTGCGCCGATCAAGGTCAGCACGATTAAAAGTGTGCGCTTGAGGATCATTCTCGCCGTCTCATGACTGACAACATCTTTATGTGAACTATCCTGTCAGCTATGTCATGCTCCGCAGGCGGAAGTGAGTGCTCGCATCATGGGGCTCACTGCCGGGCCGACCATCAGTTGCGTGAAGGCTTAAGGGAGGTAGACTTCCCGTTACCGGGAGCCATCAATCTTGGTTTTGACATCCCTTAGTGTTCGTCAGGCATCTAGGAATATGCTTTAACTGTCATCTCAACACCGCAGAATATAGATATAAAGCTGGCCGAAAATCTTTAAAATCAGGCTGGAAATGACATCAAATTTTCTTCAAAGGTTTTATTAAAGGATTTATTAAACCGTGAATAACGAAAACAAAGCGCAATGTTTCAATTTTGGAAACTTCACTTTGGATTTGGAGAGACGGCTTTTACTGCGCGACGGCGAACCTGTGCCTTTGACTCCAAAGGCTTTCGATACCTTAGCGTTGCTCGTGCGGCGGAGCGGTCACGTCGTCGGCAAAGATGAATTACTGGAAGAGATTTGGGCTGATGCTTTCGTCGAAGAATCCACCATTGCCCAAAATGTTTTTACGTTGCGGAAAGCCTTAGGTCAGAATCACACCGAAAATCAATTCATTGAGACCGTGCCAAAGCACGGCTACCGTTTCATCGCTGACGTTAAAGCGGTTGACGGCGCGACAAATGGCACGCCGGAAAACGGACAGCCCCACGCCGCACCCGACCTCATCGTCAGCGAGAAAATCAGCGACACGGAAATTGGTGACGCAGAAACTGGCAGTGCGGAAACTGGCAACGCGGAGACGGTTGATGCCGCAAGCAAAGACGCGCGAGCAGACGAGAATGAGGAACGAGATTTCGCGTCCGTAAACGTCACGGCGGACGCGGCGTCAAGCCTGCCAACCGCGAGACGCCGCGATTTACAGACGGCAACAGGGCACACGCTTTTTAATTTTCAAACCAAATTGCTTGCGCCGCTACTGCTTCTGCTGATCGTCGCAGTTGCGGGAGAGCTCTTTCGTTTGAAACAAATAAATGAAGCCGCATCCGATTTTGCGGCACTGTCGCCGCAGGCGCGCACGGCGCAGCTAACCAACACCGGACAAGTTTTGCGTGCGGCTATTTCACCCGACGGCAAATATGTCGCTTACATACAAAGCGAGCGCGGGCAAGAAAGTTTGTGGGTAAGGCAGGTAGAGATCGCGGGCGTAATCGAAATCGTTCAGGCGAGCGGCAGCCATTTTGTAGGGATTACTTTCTCTCCTGATAGCAACTCGATTTTCTATGTCAATTACGATAAAGATTGGTCTTTCGGCGGTTTGTATCAGGTTCCGGTACTGGGCGGGGCGGCGCGCAAGATTCTGCCGGACGTTGACAGCCAAATCAGTTTCGCACCGGATAAGAAACGTTTCGCGTTTGTGCGAAATTATTTAAGACGCAATGAAACGCATTTGATAATCGCCAATCTTGACGACGCAAATCAACTGCAGCATCTTGCCTTTCATGAAGGCGTTCACTGGATGACCGACGCCGCGCCTGCCTGGTCGCCTGACGGTAAAATCATTATCCGTCAGGCGAGAATGGAAACCTCAAACCCGGCGAACCCGAAAACTCATCTGGTTGCAGTGCAAGTGGCGGACGGCAAGCAGACGATCTTCAACACTCATCAGTGGGAAGCAATTGATGCGATTGAGTGGTTGGCGGATGGAACAGGGTTAATCGTTGCCGCACGCGATAATGCTTCGTTGCTCGCTTATCAATTATGGCAAATAGATTACCCCGGCGGCGAAGCGCGAGCGATTACCAAAGATTCAAATAGTTATTCAAGCGCCAGCGTCACCGCTGATATGAAGTCGCTCGTGACAATCCTGCATCGCCGCATCGTGAATCTGTGGATTGCGCCGGGCGATAAAGCCAGCGAAGCCGTCAAGATTCTTTCCGGCAACAGCAAAGATTTGGGCTGGATGTTAGGCGTTCAATGGCTGCGGGACGGCAGAATTATTTACGGTTCGACGGCCAGCGGAAAAGAAGATATCTGGTTGATGAACGCCGACGGAAGCAATCAGAAACAATTAACGACCACTGCCGGGGCGAACTTCGAGCCGACGGTTTCAGCCGACGGGCGCACTATGGTTTATGTCTCAAAAGCTGCGGATGCCGCCCCGCACTTGTGGAAAATGAATCTTGAGACAGGTGAGTGCGCGCAGTTAACCAACGGCGTCTCCGAACTTCGCCCGGACATTTCGCCTGATGGACGCTGGGTTGTGTATATGTTAGTGGATAAAGACTCGCCCAGAGTGTGGAAGACTTCGATTGACGTCAATGAGGCGGCGATTCAACTTTCGGATAAAATCACATCGGTTCCGCGCTTCTCGCCGGACGGGCGCTTTATCGCTTGCTTCTATCGCGCGGATGTCGATACGTTTTCCAAACTCGCCATTATCCCGTTTGACGGCGGCGAACCCGTTAAAGTGTTTGATAAACCTCCGACCACTATCATTGAATCGGGTATTCAATGGACACCGGACGGACGCGCCCTGACCTTTATTGTTAACCGCGACGGCGTATCCAACATTTGGCTACAACCTCTGGACGGAAGCGCGGCAAAGCAATTAACGAATTTTACCTCTGAGACGATCTTTCGTTTTGCCTGGTCGCCCGGCGGCAAGATGTTTGTCGCCGAACGCGGAACTGAAATCGGCGACATCGTGCTGATTAACAAATAGAGATGAGAAAGCAAAATGAGGGTCGTGTTGCAAAAAATATGTTGGCCGCAATAGGTTGAGCTGGAGAATCTGCTGCCGCCTCAAGATCTGTATAGTCTGAAAGTTTTTGCAACGCATTATGAAAGGGCACCCCTGTGGTGGTAGCTTCCGAGTTCTCGAGGCTTGGAAATCACCACTGAAAGGAGAACCCTTGTGAACACATACTATGTCGGACTCGACGTACATAAGGCAAGCATCTGTATTGCAGTCTTGAACGCTGCTGGCAAGTCAGTGATGGAGTCCGTCGTCGAGACCAGCGCCGCCACTATCCTCGATTTCATCAAAGGACTACGTGGGCAGGTCGAAGTGACGTTCGAAGAAGGCACTCATGCGGCTTGGCTTTACGACGTGCTCAAGCAGACCAAGGCCACAGTCATCGTCTGTGACCCACGCAAGAATCGATTGCTGCAAGACGGCAACAAGAGCGACAAAGTTGATGCGCGCAAGTTGGCGCAGCTCTTGCGCGCCGGGCTGCTCTCGCCGGTCTACCACGGCGAGCACGGGACCCGCGACCTCAAGGAGTTGGTCCGCAGCTATGAGTACCTGGTCGAGGACTCGACGCGCGTCATGAACCGGCTCAAAGCCTTGTATCGCAGCCGCGCCATCGCGTGCGCCGGGACTGATGTGTACAAGGTGCAGCAGCGCGAAGTCTGGCTAGCGAAGTTGCCGGAGGCGGGTGCGCGCTCCCGCGCCGGGCTGCTCTTCTCGGAACTCGACCACTTGAGCGGGTTGCGGCGCGAAGCGCGGCAGGCGATGGTCGTTGAATGTCGCCGCCATCCGGCGTCTCAGTTATTGCTCAGAGTGCCGACGCTCGGGATCGTCCGCATCGCACAGTTGATCTCTGCGGTCGTGACTCCGCATCGCTTTCGCTCGAAGCGCCAGTTCTGGTCATATTGTGGGCTGGCCGTCGTCACGAAATCGAGCGCCGATTACACGGTTAGCGGAGCGGGAGTACGGCGCACGAAGAAGGCCGCGACCACGCGTGGCTTGACGCGCAGTCACAACCGGACATTGAAGTATGTCTTCAAAAGCGCGGCGCTGATGGCTTTGCGGTGCGAGCCTTTCAAGACCTGGTACGCGGAGTTGCTGGCGCGAGGGTTGCGACCGGAACTGGCGCGCGTGACGATGGCGCGCAAGCTCGCGGCGATTACTTTGGCCGTGTGGAAGGCGGGTGAGAATTTCGACGGCGGTAAGGTGAGCGAGCGAGTTGCGTGAGCAAACGAGAGTCAACCGGGTCGAAGTTGCTGCCGTCACCTGCATGTCAGCCATCATATCTGCTCATTGAAGGTTCGGGGCTAAGTATCTGCGGGTTGTGTAGGCCATGCACTCTGAAATAGGTGCAGGTTTCTGTTGCAACGTTATGCCGCCCCGGATGACCAGAGAAAGCCGTAGGCGAAGGCCGCTTGAGGCCGAAGTCTGCTATGAAAATCACCTGCGTGGTACTCACGCCGCTTCGCTGACGGCGGCTACCGTGACTTTCACGCCCAGAGACTCCAGCTTACGCAGTAGCCGCTTTCGTTGCGCTTTGACGTGGAGGGTGTCGAAGTAGTTGCCGCCCAGTTCCCGATAGCCTGTTTTCTTATCAAGTACATGATAGATGATCACCAGCAGACTATGCCCGACGGCGACGAGAGCCTTCTTCCTGCCCAGGCGTTTATACAGCCGACGATACTGCGCTGACAGATAGGTCTGTTTGGTACAGGAAGCAGCCCATGCGGCTTGCGTCAGTGCCGCGCGCAGATAAGCGCTGCCTTTGGTCGTCTTGCCACTCCTCCGCTTGCCCGCGGACTCGTTGTTGCCCGGACACATCCCGGCCCAACTCGCCAGGTGGGCATCCGATGGGAACTGCGCCATCTCGACTCCGATCTCCGCGGTAACCGTTTGCGCGACACTCTCACCGACTCCGGGTATGCTTTGCAGCAGTTCTACCGCCTCTTTGACGAACGGCTCCGGGCCGTCTGCGACTTCTAACCTGATCCGCTCATTGGCCCTGGCTATTGCAGCTTCGAGATCTTCGTAGTGGTCGAGCAATTCCTCCAAGATGAAGCGTTGCGAGTCGTTAAGCTTGCCTCTTAATGCCGCGCGGAGCTGAGCCTTCTTGGCTTTCATTCTCCCCTTCGCCATCTCCGCCAGCTTCGCGCTGTCCTCTTCGCCGGCGGCCAAGGCCCGCAACATCGCCCGACCCGAGGTGCCGAGCGCGTCGCTGGCAACTTGCGCCAGCTTGATGTTGGCGCTCTCGATCAACTTCTGCACTCGATTGGCGACCGCAGTCAGTTCCTTGACCAGCGCTTGCCGGTGGCGGGTCAGGTTTCTGAGTTCGCGGATATGCGCCGGCGGGATGAAGCTCGCCCGCAGCAACCCGTGACGCAGCAGGTCGGCCAGCCATTCGCAATCACGAACGTCAGTCTTCCGACCCGGTACGGCTTTGACATCGCGCGCATTTACAAGAATAACTTTCACGGCAGCTTCAAGGATATTGAAGACCGGCTTCCAGTAAACGCCCGTGCTCTCGATAGCGGCGTGGGTACAGCCTTCGGCGCGCAACCAATCGGACAACTTCAGCAGGTCGTCGGTCATCGTTTGGAAGGTACGCGTCTGCCTCTTACCTTGCTTGATCAGACAGGCGACGACTGTCTTGGCATGCACGTCCAAACCGCAGCAACAAGGGTGTATGATCTCCATGGCTTCCTCTTTCCAGCCCCGGTGCGAGAACCTTACGTGGAAGAGTCTGCTATGCGTGCTCGAAGCAACAGTTGGTGATGCCTTGAAGGTTCTCCGGTCAAGCTCAGATGCGGGCTCGCGGCACCAGACTGCGACGACCTGTTGAACACCGGCGGCTGGGCAGAGCATACTGCGGCGCACCAATATTTTCATCTTTGGTGGTGGAGCGCAGCTTCATGACGGCTCAGATAGAACACTGGTCAACTCTTGAGAGAGTACCCTCGTGCTTAAATCAGAACAGACCAAGGCGACGAGCCATCCGAGCATCGGCGAGTAGGTCAGTCACTCAGTCACGTTGTGTGGCTAACGGGTAAGTTGAAGGCTGGCGGTCGAAGAAATAACTCTTGGTCGCCGGCAGGGGAGAAGTTTTCTCTTGACACGCCCCTTTCATAGAACACTACCATATATTGTAACCATGAATAATAATGAGGCTCCTTGAGCATCATCTCAAGGAGCCTCATAACTGAAACTCTATTTTTGCCACACTGCCCTTCACAGTGTAACAGTGATCTTGCCCACCCGTTTCGCGTCCAGACTCTTCGAACATTTGGAAGGGTTGATGAAATAGTAGATTTCCGGTGCAGCGATTACCTTTGAAAAGGTATGCGTGTGGCTGTCCGGGAAAGGATTCTGAAGGTGTGGATTAGTGGCATCAACCAACTTTCTCCTTCTCTCATGAAGATCCTCCGACCAGTCGAACAGGTTCCTTGAGTAAGGGGAGCCTAAATTCGTTCGCTTCTCATCCAATGCTTTGGCCGTCTCACCGATGCCGAGAGAATGTTGAATCTCCCACAAGCGCTCTTCGTAGATTTCGAGGAAGACGCCTTTGGTATTGAGGGTCAGATTCCAAAGCGCCGACTCAAGATCGATGTGTGAGCCGACCCCCTCGCTGTTGTTGGTCTGGAACCCGGTGATTTGCGATTGCATCGTCCCCTGCTCGACAGCCCACGGGTTGGGGCAGCCGGCAGTACGCTGATCGCCGTGCACCCCGGTTGCAATTGGAGAGACAGCCCGTTTCGTTCCCGTATCGACCAGCGCGGCCTGCGAACATTTGCTGACCGCCACACCGGGGATAAGATCATCATTGGGCAAGCGACCGATCCCACTGTGTTGGGGCACGAAGAGTTTACCGGCCACATCGTCTTTGCCCAATCCGAAGGGATCAACGAAGCGGCCGGTTCGCCCATCCTCAAGAATCTTTTCGGTTTGTTCAGTATCGTTCAGGTCGTCCGAAGTTACACCGGGCGGCCTGAGCAGAAACTTAAACAACTGATCTACCATTGAGTCGCCCATGAAGTTGGTGGGGCTTACCACTCTCGGAAACCCGGATTGGATCAGTTGATACCCCATGGACTTTCTCTGATAGAAGGAGTTGTAGATCGTATTTCCCACGACGCGGTAGTACGTGTAAAGACCTTCGGGAGTATAGCCGGCGTCGGCCCATATTTTCGTATTACACGAACAGGGGTCTGAACCGACGGTATCAAGGATGCCGTTACTGTCGCCGTCGTAACATCTTTTCGGCAGGCGCGCTTCGGAGGAAAAAAGGTTTGCCCCGGAGATTTTCACAGAGGCCAGCGACTGAAACCAACGCGAATCCTCAGCGACGTGCGCGGCCAGCTTTTTGAGCATCGCGACATAGAGGTTTCGGTAGGCGGGGTCGGTGGGTGAGCCGAGGCAGACTTCGTATCCGCAACTGTTCTTTGACGGTGGTTCCTTCTCGCTGCCCCAGTCCTTAAACTTGAGTTTAGCTACCGGCCCCGGACCGACCGGGCCTTTATAATCGGTGAAGATCCAGTCAGGCGTGCCATCTTGTCCGGCTCGGACGTCCAGGGTAAAGAGTTTCCCGCTTTCGACTGCCCGGTTCATTTCCCTGTCGAGGTTATCCCAATAATAATCGATGTGAGGTTTTACGGGCACAGGCCGTCCAGCGATCACAGGCGGTCCAGCGATCACAGGCGGTATGGGGAGCACACCCGGTTTTATGATCGCAGGCGGTTTTACGACCCTGGCAGGTTTAACGAGCACCGGTGGTTTTATGACCGGAGCCCCCTTTACGATCTGAATATCACGCCAGTTGATGCGGATGGTGACGCCGGTCACGTCCGGGTTACCCCAGGTGCTGTCGAGTATCTGGAGGGGGGCTGCTTCCCCTTCACAGAGTTTGTACGAGCTGCCGTCCAGCGCATTGACCACTAGGGGTGAGCATGGTTTGGGTGTCTTTGACTTGTCGCTACAAGAGTCGTACACCGGCTCCTGCGTCTCTGACTCACAGTTGCAGGTTTCATTCGCTGTTTTTTGCACGAAGCCGGGCTTGGTTGGCCCCAGCACGAAAATTCCCGACACGCCTTTTCGAGTTGGTCCGGTGAATTCGTTGGGGTCGGACGCGGCAAACGCATGGTCCCGGCTGTTGTCCTTAATCCCACATGGGTCAGAGATGGGCAATATCGGTGGGGGAGAAAACGGCTTTGGGAGAGGTAAGGTTTGTGAGGAACCAATTTGGACAATGGAATCTGTCCGAGTGAGATTCACCCATTTTATCTTATCGCCTTGTTTGAGGTTGATCTCGTGCGGCGTGAATGTACCGTCACTATTCACAGTCACAGTCACAGTCGCGGGGGGCAGTGAATACGCGCTCGGTGTAAACATGTTCGGGATAAACACGCTTAGGATAAACGCGCTTATCGCGAAGATGACACGAGCCGTCAGGTTTGTGATGCCCGCATGTTGTTGTTTATTCCTTTTCATCAGTCAGTTTGTCCTCTTGGGCTGATCGGCTGCGTTGCCTGGTTATTCAGTCCCCTCTTGAAGTTGAAGGAACTTAACCTCTTGCCTCTCTTTTTTCGTTGCTCAAAATAAGGAGCGGCGCGAGGCTCACTTCTTCCACCGCTCATCACACGATGCCCTCCCGGACCGCGAGGTCGCACAAGACACTCCGGCATGTTCAGCGACGAGTAATTGAGGAAACGCGCTATATAGTCGCACCTTATCGCAACGTAGTTTCCAGGACAACAAAATAATTCAACGGGACATCGGCCAGCACTCCAGACGCTCGTGCATCGCAGTAATGCCTGACAGTCACGTTTGAGCGTGAGTTCCGAGCAGGACGCATTTTATTACCCTCTGCACCTTCATTCCGCCCTTCAACTTTGTAATGTTGAACTGTCACATGTAAGTCAACATAGGGGCAGCGCATGACAGCGTAGGTTGCTTAAGTATCAATTACCAGGCAATACCGTAGTCCTCGCCGTGGTTGCTGGAGCCGCCCCACATCGTCCCGTGCTTCCGGTCGAAGAGAATGGCGTTGATGGGGCCGGAGGTGCGTTCCTCGTAAGTCAACTCGTAGCCCATCCGTCTCAGTTCCGAGCGTACCCACGGCGGCACCGACTCGGCCAGCAGGATGCGACCCGGCTTTGTTTCATGCGCGCCGAAGGAACTGCGCATCTGGAAACTGTTGACGTTAGGAGCTTCCGCCGCTTCCTGCACGCTCATGCCAAACTCGACGACGTTGAGGAAGAACTGCAAGAGGTTCTGATCCTGACTGTCGCCGCCCTGCACGGCGAACGAGAGAAAGGGCTTGCCGTCTCTGAGGGCAAGCGTCGGCGTGAGCGTGACGCGCGGGAGCTTGCCCGGCTCGATCACGTTGAAAAGACCTTCCGACGGGTCGAGCACGAAGCTCTGTGCGCGCTGGCTCAGGCCGACGCCCGTCCTGCCCGCGATGACGGCGGGCACCCATCCGCCGCTCGGCGTGACGGAGACAACCCATCCTTCGGCGTCTGCCGTCTGCACAGAAGTTGTGCCGGCGTAGAATGCACGCATGAAGTCTTCCTCGCGTTGTCGGAGCGCCGCTCTTTGACCGGCGGGGCGGGGCGTGCCCCGCGTCGCGGACGACAAGACGGGGTTCACCTGCGGGCGCGCGTTCCACTTCTCCAACTCGTTACGGTAAGGGTTGGTCGCGCCCTGAAAAGGATAGGGGTCGCCGGGGCTGATGCCCGGGTCGTTACGCTCCCATTTAATCTGCGCGGCGCGCTGCTTCGCATACTCCTTCGAGAGGAGGCCGCGAATCGGTTCTTCGGGTGGGAAGTAGGGGTCGCCGTAGTAGAAGTCGCGGTCGGCGAAAGCCATGCTCATCGCCTGATAGACGGCGTGTATGTAACGTGCGCTGTTGTAGCCCATAGCTTTAAGGTCTACGTTCTCAAGGATGTTGAGCGCCTGAAGCATGGCTGGCCCCTGTGTCCAGTGTGTGAGCTTGTAGACTTCGATGCCCTTGTAGTTGACCTTGACCGGCTCCTCAATGCGCACCTTCCATGCGGCCAGATCCTGTTCGGTGAAAAGACCGCCTTCCTCGCGCACGCCGCGGACGATCTCACGCGCGATGTCACCTTTGTAGAAGCGATCATAAGCGGCCATGATCGCCTCTCGCCTTCCCTTCCCTGCCGCGAGCGCGGCGGCTTCGGCCTCGACGAGTTTGCGGAGTGTGGCCGCGAGGTCGGGCTGCCTGAAAATCTCGCCCGCCTCCGGCGACTCGCGCCGCTCGCCCGCGTGCGGCAACATCACCTCGCGCGAGTAACGCCACTCTTTCAGACGCTTTTTCTCGCGCTCGATGGCGTTGGCGAGTTGCGCTTCGATGGGGTAGCCGTCGGCCATTTGAATGGAAGGTTCAAGCACGTCTTTGAGCGAGAGCTTGCCAAACTCGGCGAGCATGACGAGGATGCCGCCCGGCGTGCCCGGCGTAACGGCGGCGAGCGGGCCATATTCCGGCGGGTACTTCATTCCTTTCGACTTGTAGAACGCGGCTGTCGCACCCGTCGGGGCGACGCCGAGCGCGTTGATGCCGACGACCTTCCCCGTCTTCGGGTTATAGATAAGGGCTTGCGTCTCGCCGCCCCACGAAAGCGTGTCCCACATGGTCGAGGTCGCCGCGATCATCGCGCAGGCGGCATCCACCGCGTTCCCGCCCTTCTGGAAAACCATCGCTCCGGCAGTCGCCGCCAGTGGCTTGCCCGTAATCGCCATCCAGTGCCGCCCGTGCAGCACAGGCTTCTGAGTTCGCTGCGCGCCGAGTCTGACCGGTAAAGCGAGCAGCGCAGCCGCTATGAGAAAGAGACTAAGCAGCCGGTTTGTTTTGTGAATGAACATCTCTTTTTTTCCTACGGAGTAAAGACGCATATTTGACTTGATCAGACTGCACAGAAGAAGGCTAAACAGTCAAAGCGCAGCGGCGGCGTTAGATAACCGCCGCCGCGCTTTGAGAAATTAGAAACTGACGCGGAAGCCAAGTTGGAGCGTGCGCGGTGGTTTGGCCCCGGTCTGCACCAAAAAGTCGCGGTTGGTGCCGGCCAAGAAGTTGTTGAAGTTAGCGGTCAACACGTCCTGATCGTAGTTAGTCCGGTTCGTCAGGTTAAAGACCTCGAAGGTGAAACCCGCTTTGATGCGCTCGGTAAAGTTGTACTTGTAGGCCAGCCGCAAATCCACGCTGAAGAATCCCGGCAGCCGCGCGCCGTTGCGCCCGCCCTCATTCTCGTAGTCGAAGGTCAGCGTCTCGCCGTTGGCGAAGGTGCGCGTGGCGGTGTAAGGGCCGGCGGAGATCGGATCGAAGTTGATCCCGTTCTGATCAACGTCGAACCGCGTGTCCTGAATGGTGAACGGCGTGCCGCTGAGCCGGCGGATGATGGTGCTGACGACAAGCCCACGCGTGCGCGGAACCTGATAGACGCCGCTGAAGACGAAGTTATGCCGGCGGTCGAAATCCGTCGGCCCCTCGTTCAAGTTCAGGCGCAGGTCGTCGAGGAGTTGGAAGTTGGCCGTGGGCACTCCGTTGCCGCTGGTGTCGCCGCGGCCCTTCGAGAGCGTGTAAGAGGCTTTGAACTGGAAGCCGCGGGTGAAACGCTTATCGAGGGACAACTGGAGCGCGTCGTAGTCGGTGCTGCCTTCGTTGATGCGCGTGGTAACGCTGGAAACCGCCGCCGTCTCAAAGGCGGTGCCACTGAACAGGCTCGTATCAACCGGCACGGAGCTGTTCTGAATGACCTGACCGAGGGTGCTGAAGCGACGCGTGATCGCGCTGGTCGAGTTTGTGTTAACACGCGTGCCGGGGTTGAGGTTGGCCGTCAAAAACTGATCGACGCCGTCTTGGTGTATGTAGTCCACCGTTAACGCCGTGTTGGCAAAGACCTCATGTTGGAAACCGACGGACAGCGAGCGCACGTAGGGCATGCGCCGATTGCGGTTATCAACTACCGGCGTGCCGTTGGGAAGGACCGCGCCGGTTCCGACGATGGAGTCAATCACGGCGCGGTTGACTATGGGGCCGTTGACAAGCGTCGGGTCGGTGGGCAGTCGCCCGGCTCGCGGTCCCGGGTCGGCACTGTTGAGCGGAAACGAGCGGACGAAGGAGTTAGAGAACGGGCCGGCGGTGTTGAAGGCCGTGATCAGTTCGAACGGCGTGTTCTGGTAGAAGAAGCCGTAGCCACCGCGGATGGCCGTCTTGCCGTCGCCGCGCGGGTCATAGGCGAACCCGAGCCGGGGCGAGATGTTGTTGTTGTCGTCGGAGATGGTTTCGTCATCGTAGCGCAGGCCGAGGTTGAGCGTCAGCTTCTGGTTGACCTTCCAGTTGTCCTGAACGAAAACGCTGGTGTTGTGGTTGGTGAGTAGAAACTGTTGCGGACCGCCGACACGAATCTGAAAGCGTTCGGGGTAAGTCCGTGGGTCGTTGCGGTCGAACGGGAGATTGGTAGGGAAGATGAAAACGCCGTTCAGCGACCCCGAGTCGAGGTTGTCCGCCGTGACATAGTTATATTCGATGCCGTACTTCATCGAGTGCCCGCCGCGTACATAAGAGAGCACCTCGGCGAGACGGTAGGAATTGTTGATACGTGCCTGCGCAACGTTGCTCTGCTGCGTCGTGAAAGAGGCGAAGGCGAGCGTGGGCGGCAGATCGCTCTGCGGCGTGCCGGAGTTAAAGCCGGGGTTCCCGAAAGCCACGTCCTCACGCGTGAAGGAGAAACGCAGGTCGTTGACGAGCGACGAGCTGAGCGTCGCCGTCCAGTTGCCGACCGCGGTCTGATCTATATCGGACTCCTCACGCGCCGCTTCCAGCGTGACCGCGCCGATGATCTGATTGAACTGCGGTGAACTCTCCCGAATCCAACGACCGGAGAGCTGATGGTTCTGCGTGGGCTGCGTGTCTATCCTGACGGTCGTGTTGAGAGCGCGCGTCAGGGTGCTGGTCGAGGCATTAAATTCCGGGCGCGAGGGGATGTCGACGATGATCCCGCTGGCGATGTTCGTCTTTTCGAGACCGAAGAAGAAGTGCGCGAGGTTCCTCTTGATAGGGCCGCCGACGGTGAACCCGTACTGCCGCTGGTTGGCCTCCGGGCTATTCAGATTGTTGAGGACGGCAAAGCGATTCTTGGCGTTGAGCGCGTTGTCCTGAAAGAAGCCGAAGCCGCTACCATGGAAGTCATTGGTGCCGCTCTTGGTGATGGCGTTGATGATGCCGCCGGAGGTGCGCCCGAATTCGGCGTCGAACTGGTTGGTGAGTACCTGAAACTCCTGGACGGTTTCTAAAGCCGTGCGCGTCTGCGAACCCGCGCGCTGCCCGATCACGTCGTCGTTGTTGTTCGAGCCGTCGAGCAGAAAATTATTGTAGCGCGGGTCCTGACCGTTGACGCTGACCGAGTCAGACCCGAACGACTCGGTGCTGATGTTGGGCACGACGCCGGGCAGCAGGCCGACGAAGCCGATAAAGTTGCGGTTAATCGAGGGCAACTCCACGAGTTCCGTTTGTCCGATGTGGCCGCCGATCTCCTTTGAGGTGGTCTGCACGATGGGGTCGTCAGCCGTCACGGTGACAGTCTCGGACGCGCCGCCGATTTCGAGACTCACCTTGAACTCATGCTCCTCGCCGACATCGAGTTTGACACCCTCCTTCACCACCCGCTTGAAGTTCGCCGCCTCAACCGTGACGCGGTAGAGGCCGGGCGTGAGCGAAGTGAAGACGTAATCGCCGTCGTCGCTGGTCGTCGAAGTGCGGCGGTTGAGGCCCGTCTCCTGATTGGCGATGGAAACCTGCGCACCGGGCACGGCGGCCCCGTTCGGGTCGAGCACCGTGCCTCTTAAAGCCGCCGTTCCCTCCTGCGCGAACACCGTGGGAGCGAACGCGAGCAGCACAAACGTTATCGCCGTCAAGACAACGGACTTGACGCTAGTCCCCTTTTGAATCATGAGCGACTCCTTTCTCTGAATGAGAATGCGGGTCGGAACAAGTCCCTGCGGGCGACTGCCCCGGTGAGAGTTAAGGCTAAAGTTTCAGGAGACGGCGGGGTGCGGGCACTCGCAGTGCAGCCCGAAAGAGACGAAACCTGTGACCCGAGGCTTGAGGCTCGAGGTCAGACAACTTACGCTAAAGACTCCGGGGCAAATTCATCCGGCAAGATGCTGGTAACCCCCGTCGGCATCATAATTGCACATGAAAAGAAGGATAGTGGAAGCGGATCATATACCGCTCGCCATGTTTAGTCAAAAATTGAACTTGTCCTGCGCGGTCGCGTTGCCGGGACGGCCTTTTTCACACGCGAAGATCATACCGTCCAACTTCTCATGCCGCCTTACTTTTCTGGAACCCTCACTTCATTAAGATTTTCTTCACTTTACAGATCGATTCAGAGCGCCTAACTCGTTCCTGCCGTGCGGAAGCAGCGCGAGTGACGTCAGTCCACCGAAGACCCTTCTCTCTCAGGCGATTGCCCCCGCCTTGTCAGAAGCGCAACCTTCCCCAGAGCGCCCGCGCGCCCTTATTCAACCTTGCCGTAAATTCGGGGGAATAGAAATGAATAATTTCACTACGATGCTCAAACCATTCGCCATGAGCATCGCTCTACTGGCTATTTTCGCAGCCGGTCAAACAATCGCTAAAGCCGATCCGGTGACGGTTTCGGGAACTTCCACAGGGACAGTCACCGGCACCGCCGCCCAGTATCTGTCTTTTACCGGCAACACTTTCACAGCGACAACCGCCGGGGATGTCGGCTCGTTCAGCGGCGTAAACCGCATCGGCACTTTCACATTGGGGGCAACCGGCAGCGAAGTGCCTGTGAGCGGCAATTTCACGCTCAATCTGACGTTCACCGCCCCGACCGGGGTCAATGGCGGTCAGGCTGCAACGTACACGGCGACTGTTTCGGGCACTGTCTCGACGTTCATGGTCGGCGGTGTTGAAATCGTGTTCGACAACCCGATTCAGACATTCTCGTTCAATAACGGGACGACAGCCGGGACCTTTACCGTCGCAATGGCGAATAATATTTTCGTCCAGTCCGGCCAAACAGCCGAATTGACTGCCGGTCTCAGGGGCAGTCAAACGGCGGCTGTGCCGGAACCGGCCACGATGATCCTGCTCGGCACGGGTCTGGCCGGGCTCGCGGCGAAGGTAAGACGCAGGCGCAGGAACTAACAGAGAGTAGATTGAAGGCCGGAGACGGCCTGTTAAAGAATCGGGGCGGTGGTGAGGTGATGCTCACCATCGCCTTCTGTATTTGGGGCACGCTGGCCGGGTTGTTTCGAGTCTCTCGACGTGTAAGATGGTTCTTATGAATGAAGATGACGAGCCGCTGGACCTGACGATTGACGCCACCTCGACAGAAGACCTGCTGCGCATCGTCGGCACGGACCGCCCGCGCTATGGAGAAACGCTCATCACCGCGGCGGAAGAGGAATTAAAGAACCGCGGATATAATGCCGATGAGCAGGACCAC
>Ga0307513_10006372_pt1 | contig 15431 bp, 15 predicted proteins | sample 15_EM_MG_FD_202174 | JGI IMG/M metagenome (GOLD analysis project Ga0307513, IMG submission 202174) | Populus trichocarpa ectomycorrhiza microbial communities from riparian zone in the Pacific Northwest, United States - 15_EM | ecosystem: Host-associated > Plants > Roots > Unclassified | place... | reverse complement strand
TTTCCTGTCTTATATTGTTTACCCTCTTTTACCTTAATTTTTTTTTTTTTGAAGTTGCGATTTGGCCGCTCTTGGCGCCAAGCCAATGATTACATAAGGGTGCTGGAATAAAGCGTCGCCTATCTTAACGACGATCGTATGGCTCGACCGGTCAACTGTTCTCTGATACCTGCATTTTGAGACTCAGGACTCTCTGAATCTACTTGTTGCTGCCTTATCCGTCATTCCTTGGTCGGTATGATCACTCTCGGTGTAATCTTAGGACATTGAAAGCCTTTCGATATTCTAATTGTCTACTACCAGGATGACAATCATTTTAACAAACTAGTATTAAGTACCTAGTACTTAGTCGGTCACGAGATTACTAACTATGAAAACGCGAAGAGCGAGCCGTGATGATGGTGAGAGTGTTGGAATCAGGAGGATTGGGCCATTGGGAGTCAATTAATGGCAAGTGTTTGGTGAGAAATGGGGACGTTTTACGTGTTTTTCTCCTCACCTCAAACACCCGCACTCGCTTAACCGATACACTGGCGAGTACCCGCTACTCGGAATCAAACAAGTCTCGTAAACATTGTTCAGGACTCCAGGGAAGCCACACGGCGGCAATGAGCGATAGGTTTAGGCGATCCTCTCGCCGGTCCACTTTCCTCTAGCTTCAGCTGCCTTATTCCATGGAATCTCAAGTGCTCAAGAATCAAATCGTTGATCCATGAACTCCTATTATGGTATGCTCATAGTTTTGGAAAAGGCTCCCTAGCGCAAACTGGAAATTCCACTGTATTCATTTCACTCAAATCTACATAAAAGAGAACGGATCCGATCGCGGACAGGAAAACTGAGGATTCGCATCGCCTACATATGCGACAATATATATATATTTGATATACAATTGATATATTTAAGCTAATCGAAAGCTCAAGTAATTCGCTACCACGGTACTGTGGTGCAGAATATATCATTCACGAAAAGGGCAAGACAATTCAAGAAGTCGATATCTAAATGAAATATTCAGATTCTATACGGCAAATTTAGCATAGTGAATGTCAACCGCGGTTTCCTGGTAGCTCGAGGATGATCTAAGGTACCTCTTCGTCAGTTCGACCTTCGAATGGTTATCAGATGATGTAAGAAGCTGGACATGCAAAAAAAATGGTGGATAAAAGTCAGTACCAATTGCGATCCCAGGGTCCAGCTTCGACTCTGAGGATCCAACCCAACCCGGGCGATGATAAGCCAGCTCGTTCTTTCGCCTCACCATGTCAAGAATATCGACGCCAGTGATTGATGACACCTTTAAAATCCTCAAAGACGGCAAGAGGACACCTCGCGCAATCTTATCTGCGGCATTTGGTGAGATATAAACCCCAATGGGAAGACGAATATCCTCGAGGTTTGGAAGCATTGAGAAAAGTACTTCGAGGTCCAGCTGGGAACACGGAGGATTGTAAACCAAAATGGAACCCTCCATCTCAGTGTTCTGGTATCCCTGCAGTGGCGCATCCCAGAATCCCAATGATTTCAGAGTCTTGCGCGATTTTGACAATAAATCCTGGAACATGGACATCATCCAACCTTCTTTGCTGTCGTCCAATTCGATTCGCAAGTGAGATAGTGTTAGATGGAGGCGAGAAAAGATACGAGTGTCGAGATTGGGGTCGATAAGTCGGAGGTGCAAATGCTGAAGGAAACGTAGTTTCACGATGCGAAAGATATCCTCTGGGGCCGAAGAATTCGAGCGCCCAATCCCCTCGAATTGTATCGTGAAGGAGCCGTATTCGAGAGAAGGTGCTGAACCGGAAATAACCTCCAGAAATATGTGAGGACAGAGAGTGGTGTTTATCATATCGAGTTTAGTGAGCTGCCGCCACGGGATTCTGAAGGCGAGAGGATGGATGCCGTTTTTGATAGTGATGACAGCGGTACGAAGTCGAGGCAACTTTTCGAAAGCCGTGAAATGGCGCAACTCCTCTGTAATCGCCGTTTTTATTCCGCGAGCAAGGTCTTGATCGGGCAACAAAGGCACGGAGAACTCAAGTCTTTCGAGACCATAAAAGTTTCCAGGTGGGATTGTGAAAAAGGCTCCTATTCCGTGGCTCGTACTAAGCGTGCAAGAAAAAGATGTTGTGCACCTCGCAAGAGGAAGGATCCCATCCTCAACAATGCGAAATATCGGGTTGCAATCTCTGGGCCCTGGTCGGTTTATGTGCGCGAGATGTCGAGGTTGAAGAAGGAAAACGGATAAAAAGTGGCCTTTCCTCCAATGAAATTTGAGCCATTGTTCGGCGATTTTGGCGAGCCCAGGTGTGAGTACTGGACTGCTGGGGAGAATGACGATGGTGTCCCATAAATCGGATGACTCGAGGATTATACGTCGCCATCGCGGAGATACAGTCATTAAACGGAGTCTTGGGTCACCGAAAATTGGCGGTAGAACGGCGGTACTATGGGTGATTAAATATGAGAAAATGGAGGATAGGATGTCGTCGGATATATTTTGCGTGTAATCCATGGGTTTTTGGTCTCGAGTGGTGTCGTCCCTTTTTTTGGTCCCTTTTCGCCTTGACTTGGAACGAAACTGGGTGGAAAATGGGAGTCGCATTGTCCTTCTAAAGGTTCTACGTCAGCGCTAGTAGACCTTTGGAAACTGGACCATCACCTGTTGCTTCGCTAGAGGTTCGGTATATTCAACGTCGAACGGAGCCACAAGTTGAAGGTTTGTAATATTTTTTCGCCGTAACGGAGGGGAGAAGAAAGGTGGACTGGAATTTGGTCCCTGCTCAGCCAAAGTGCAGGGGTGGCTTATTAATCCCCCCAAAATGCCATGCTTCCACATTTCAGGTGAGAATGAGGCATGCAGGTGCAGCCCTTGAAGTTAAAAATGGCATTTCCCACAGCACAGCCAGACATTTACCTAATGAATGTGATAGGCGGCATGTTCGGGCGGGCTCTAATTCAATGAGTATAAACGTTCTGGACGGAAGTGATCAAAATTTCGAAGGAGTTATTAGCAGGAGATTCAATTCTACGTGCGTTGGTCCTTCCGAAGGCCCCTTTCTACAAAACGTACAGACTAAAAGCAGTATCTGCAAAGTAGATTATGCGCACTGTTGGCCAGCTCCGGTGGTCCAGGAACATCGGTGGCCAATTGGTAAGGACACTTCCCTGGTTCCGGTCTCCAAAACAACTTCGTTCCGATTTCGTTCATATAATTGTAAGCCACGCCGTCGACGGGGATCAAATAAACATGGTTGCAGGCTCAGGAATGGCAGAATCTCTAACTCGCGAAGCGAATTTAAATAAAATGAAATTTACTTGTCATACAAATGCGACTGTGATGAGGAACAGGTGTTATGCTCGAATACACTAGCTTGTATTTTGTAGAGTCCGCGCTGTTCCCGATGAGACCTTTCTGAGTTCCTGTCTCGGTGATTGTTCCAACCTGCAATTCGGGTCACTGGCATCTCAGAATCCATGTAATAAAAAAGGTAGAGACAACCTACATAATTTGAGCCGCTTGATCCGTGAAACGCTAGAAGCGAAAATCATCATCTTGCCTTCCTGGAGTCCGAGGAGCTTTTTGAAGAGTAAAGAGCTGTAACTCAACGTCAAGAGCGGAACTACCAGTGGGTCCGCCAGCGGCCGCTAATTTATTTCCCAACCTATAACACATGAACGGGCGAGTCCTAATGTAAGCTGGGGCAATGAGGTGACTCAGATGGGTAAACAGCGAATTAAGACGTACAAGGAAAAATCCCGATTTTTTCTTCCCAAAGATGTCAATTTCTTTTTCATTTGCTTCATTTCGTCATAAAGTGGGCGGCCCTTTGTGGTGGAGTGCTTTGGCATATGGGTTCAGCGACGTTTGAGTGCCATTCTTGAATCTGCTCAATTTATCAATCGTCATACTCGGTCGGGCACGAAAATTTCTAGAAAAAAGAATTGATTAGCTTTCGAGGTCCATAATTAATAAGACGGGGAACAGATGGATGGATCATAGAGAGACTAATGATTTAGATGGAACAGAAGGATAGGAAATAAACGTACACTGGCATGAATCAACCGTTGGCGAAGGAGGGATTCCCAGATAATATTCCCATCCAATCCGAGTAAGGTTGGAATCAACATATGGCACGGTGAGAAATACAGATACACGATGGCGTAAAGTGGGGAGAGAAAGGTCTCGCCAGCGCAAATTCTCCATATTGTTTGACGCCGCGGCGGATTCAAGGGAAAAAAAGCCTGCGGTGGACCAGAAATCTTGATTCGTGAATTAGCTAGTGCCATCTCTTCCGAGTCTCAAAAGACAGCGCAGACACTTGCAGCAGTACTGGGGGCATTGGTCGTAACAAATGAAGGACGGCGCCAGCTGGACTGTTGGTGGTCCTGTGAGTCAAGGCTTCCTGGAAGACTAGTTGACGAACCCATAGATGTTGTCAACCTAAATTTGAGCCAGTCACGTAGGGTATAAAACAGTGTTTGTTGAGAACGGTACCGGGAATGAATTGAACGAGCCCGGTATGACAAAGCGCGGCCCGGATTCCTCTCACCCACTTTCAACAACTTTCCAACTTGTTTTCTTTCAACCCAACTCCTGGCACATATTTTACTCCTGTTCCTTGAAGCTCATCATTTTTGTTACAATGTCGAGGACCATGTGCTTTCCATTCTGGCGACGGCAGCGATAAATTGAGTATGCCCACTGGGCAGTGATACGACCACAATGTAAACGACAAGCAAGAAGGGCGGATCCTAATAGCAATGAATACCGGCGAGTGTCTAATACAATTAGTGATACTCATCCCCTCTACCTAAATAAACAGCCATTGTCCTCAACTCTCGAGATAACCATTGGAATTTTCACGCATCTAACAGTACCAATGCAGGAACCTACCTTGGCCTGCTCTTGTGCGATGAAGACCAGGTCAGTATGCGTCTGAACAGTTTTAAGTCATTTTTTATACTGAAATTAACCAAAGTCCTTCGACACAATAGCTGCCACGATGTGCCCTTAAATTGGGCTCTTGTACGACAGGCCTGGGCCCTGAACTACGACGGCTTCGGTTTCGAGGATGATACAGTGACTCTTCCTGTAGTCAATAAACGGAATAGCGGCGGAGTATCCCTCCTAATGCTGTCTCAAGGAAAATTTGTAGTGACACGAGTGATCTTGGACGAAGAGAACTGAGGAAAAAAGATTCCCGTAAGTCAACAACTTCCTTCCATTGCATATGCCACGTTGTACTCAGAAAATATTTAGTTCCATCTCGTCCCCCTTCTTCGAGTCCTGTATCGGGCACCCCGGCGAAGCGTCTACCAAGCTGCCTGTACCCCGCACCTCCAACCTAGCCATGATGCACGTTCCGAGGTATTTAGCTTCTCTAGGAAAGAGCGGTTGAACTTCCGCGACTCGGAGCACCGCTGGCGGCGAAGTACTGGGATTACACTATTTACAGTGTTCAAGGCCAGCAAGTAGACACGCAACGGCGGGTACCCATAGGTTACGGGCGCGAGGCGCAAAGATGGAGAAGTTCTGCGGGAAATCAGTGAGTACGAAACGTCGGGTGTTGGTGCAGTAGACTAACTACCTATCTCTTCTTCGTCATAGGTCACTGCGGCGAGATGAATGGTTACAAGACGCATGACCACAGTCGGAACTCTCCTATTTATTTGTCCATGTTCCATTTTTATCGCCATATCTAAATTCCTCATTCTGCGTTGGATATAATTCCAACTTGAAATGCGTGATGCCGGATTATTCAGTTCTCCCCCTTTCACAAAGGTAAGTCCTGCGGTCCGTTTTTCCTCTTCACTTGCTACACCACAATGACGCATTTTTTTTACTGTACAGCGAATGCCTCTCATTTGCTATAGAGAGACAGCGTGAGTTAACTTCACCCTGACAGCATCTGATCGGCCTCCCTTATCTTTCGTCGCACATCTCGTTTCTTTAAGGTTCTCCCTTCATCAACTAATGCTTCACTCTGTTCTCGGTATAATCCCCGCCTATATACCCCTGAATCTCTTTCGATCTTCAAACAAGACAACAGATGAAGCGTAAGTAGTTTTTAATCCTCCGCTATGGATTGCCATCATCTTCTAAAACTCTTCTTCGTGCTATCATACATCGCATCCGGAGAGATTTTGGGTGTAATCTCGGTTTTGGTCTCTAATGGCGTTGGTTTTGTTTTAGCCTTTCTCGTTAGCATGTGAACGGGGAACTTACAATTCTGCACTGGCCCTTCTGGAAGAGCTCTTCCAACAAAATGTGCAAATACTTAGCAATAGCGAACGACATCCAATGGCCGTCACCGTCAATGATCACACCTCCACTTGGCCGCAACAAAACACAACGCAGACTTACCGGCGAGGCGCTGACTGATAATACTAAGCAACAACCTCCAGTGGTTTCAGGCGGGTGCTAGTCGTGCAGGCAATCTTTACTCATGTGTAGCAATCGTAACATACAATTGACAAAAATTTAAGGATTCCCACAATCAGTGAACCACCCTTTTCGCATAGCCAATGTCTAATAAACCTTGTAAGATATGTATCTCTTATCAGGGACGTTCGAGGATCCTGGACCCGCCGTATAGGCCAGATCTCGACAATCCGCTCCGACGTAGAGCTCAAGAGTGTCGGTGTTGACATTATTGTCGAAGAAGACTGTGATTATGTCGGAGTTGGTCTTGCTGAAGTTGACGCAGCCCGAATTCAAAAAGCCATGGGACTCGATCTGACCGCCGTCAGCGTAGGTGAAGGAGATGTGCCAGTCCGCATTGACGGCGATGACGCTGGCGGCGAGAGTAAAGAATACGGCCTTGAGAGCGACCATTTAAGGACTGTTGGGTAAGAATTAGTCGGATCCGACGTGAATTCCGACACTGACATACCTAGTGATTGGTTTACTGGCAGTTGTGAGCGCGAATACGAATCGGTTGTATGTGGATAGCAATAGGAAGAGGGAAATTGACTAGCCTTTTATATGAATTTATCTTCCGGTCTTCATAGCCTTCGGTGATACTATCGAAAGTAAGCTACGACAGAAACGAATTGGGGTTTGATGCATGTAAGTATTCCCATCCCTCATAGAAGGGAAAGCTTGCTCGGCTCCACTCTCCATTATGATGTCAACCCCGGATCATCTTGCTCCACCCCATGCGGCTGCATTGCCAGTTTGCTCTCGAGTATGCAGCAACATTCACCACGTCTAAAAACTGAGCATCAGTAAATGTGGATTACCAGGTTAACCTTGAAACTCTGACGAGCTAAATTGCGAAAAACGAGGGTGGATGATCTAGGTTCCTCTTCGTGTCGTCTAGACTGGCAGAGATGATTATGATCTCGTCAATACCGTCTTCGCTACCGCTGGCACAGCCAAGACAATGGAGGCTTAAGCTCTCCGATTAGTGTTGCTAAGAACTGAGTTGAACCGAACTCAAGCTCTCGGCTAACTTGCTTGAGTCGGCTTGAGCAAAACTTAAGCGGACTTGAGTTCAGTTGCCCCATTTAGGTGAGTCACTCCTCCAAGGCTCCAACGTGAATCTGCGCATCCCGGATTTCTCGACAGAAAATTTGACTCGAATTATGTTTCGTTGCATAGGTGTCTTAATTCTCTACACGATGGCACCGAAATATGAGTGATAACCCTTCCTCATACTGTACTCGCGCTATATATTACAGTCGAACCTGTCATAACCCATACCTGTAATAACCCATACACCCCCATAACCCATAGGTTTGGGCCGCCACCAAACTGAAATTTACACCAAAATTGACCTGTGATAACCCATAACCTCTAATAACCCATAGCCTGGGCCATCCACCGAGGGGTATGGGTTAAGGCAGGTTCGAATGTACTCCACAGATGATTGTTCATTGATAAGTATCAGAGCTAACGGTGTTACTGATGTGTAACCGAAGTTACCGAACGGAGCGCGCGCGCAATCTAGCCTAGTTCGGTTGAGTTCTCCACTCGGATAAATCTATGCAACCCCTCCCTCATGCCATGAGTTGTTTGTGTTCGATGGTTATCTATATAGACCCTCCCTAGGGTTGGAATTTGATTAGCATCTCGCCATCCACGTGAATGAGATCCGGAGAGAAAAGATCTTCTAGGCGTAGCGGGAGGCACAGCGGTTTGGCGTTAGAAAGATAAATCCCGCCTGATTTAAGTGTAACGTTCAACATCTAGTAGTGTGCATTTGAAATATAAGTGTAGTGATCAACGGAAGAGCTGCACAGTTATACCCTAAAGGCTGATGAAAATAGGCGCCGAGGTATACTTCAAAGAACGGATGGGGTTATCTGGATACCAATCCGGCCGGAAATATCAATATTCCCAAACGGCATTGCATTGGTTGAATCGCTAATGGATTAGCCGAGAGAGTGTGTGTGATACAAGCGACGGAGTGACGATGAAGATCCGTAACCCTAAGAATTTACTCATGAACTTCCTATGCCTTAACGTAGCTGCCTCCGAGTGCGAAGGTTAAGCCTGGTGTGCGACCGGTGTTCGCAGCGGTGGCATGGCCGTGTGCTTTAGCCCGATGAACAGCGATGAGAGAGGGGAAATCAAATTTTGCTGTTGGAACCGTGAATCGTGGTCGCTTGCAGAGATTCACGTTGCCAGGGCGATGCGAGATAAGTTGAGGGCGACGGAATGCGTTTATAGACACAGGGTGTCCTCCGTCGATGGCAAGGTGTAGCAGGTGAACTAAGTTGGATTGTGAGGGCGGTTCTCCTGCGGATGAGGAAGAAGAAATCGGAGGGGGAAGGGAAAATATAAATATTGATGCAGGGGGGCGTGGTATCGGAAGGATCGACGAACTCGGCCTCGTCGTTTGAAGCAAAAGGGTGGTGAATTCTCGTGGATACATCGGTTTGAACAAATTGTTCGGTCTGAGTGCCACGTAGGTCCATATCATCGACATTTGAAGCACCTGAGCACGAGACCGACAGGAAAATACAAATAGGACTTCGTTAGAGTCTAAATTTACGAATACGAATATATAACCTACCAGGTGTCTATGTGCAGAAACCACCGACGGTCGTGAACGTCTGACAGCTCCAACAATCTCTGGTCGAATTCCATCGGATTTTGTGCGTTGGGAAGAGCAGTAACTCCAAGCTGAATCTAATTTTTGCGGTGTTCATGAAGCCCAAGATCTGCAGGCCAAAGATGACGACGGGTGGTACGTGATGTTTGCTGGAAAAGTAATCCCGCCTCTCCCAATCCTAGCACTTGTCACTAGTAATGGAAGAGTTGACGTGGCTCCTTTCGTCGCTGGCAGAGATGACATTGTTGAGCAAGGAATTTAGCAGAGTGGTGGATGGCGAGTGCGCGAGCGCTTGGGCGGGATAAGAAAAAGCGAAGAACGTGGTAGTTTCGAAGAGAATTGCTGGCCGCAGGGTTGCCGAACCACGTGCCGTTTCAGGGGACTGTGCGGAATCCAAATATGATGAGTCTCCGCTCATGCATTCCTGGAGCTCTACGATGTACATGCTAAACAAGGTTTTTCATCTGCCATAACGTATCTATCAGGTCGGAGAATCTTTGTGGTCATGCGACTGGAGTCTGGCCTCTGGTGGATGCCCAAGGTTGGATCAACAAAGACCCGGTCACCCGAGGCGAATTTCGTCAAGAGCGAACATAAAAAACGCAAAGGCTGTACAAGCTCAAGTCAAAATTCGACTACAGGCGAAAAAGGCCGCGGGTCGGAAAGCCATCGTCGACATTGGTCCAGCCCATAAACTGGCTATAGTTTCTTCACCTGGGTAGGTTAGCAACGTCCGACACCCAACCAATAACTCAGACTTTCTGCGCAGATCCATTTGGCCTGGCGACGATTTTACGCCAACAGGCGGTCCCGCAATTAGGAGGTGTCTGACATCACGACGACGCCGACGTGGGTTATAACGCTAGTCAAAGGCTCTCCCGACGCTTCTCAGGATGACATCCTCTATACACCGGCTCCTGACGAAAATATGCCTCAATCCGCGGATCTTAGCATTCTTGCGAACGGCCCAGGCATACAATACTACAGCGGTTGGAAGAGCTTGAGTGCGTCTATGATAGCGACAGACATGAATCTTAAAATAGCTTTCAACTTTGCTGGTGCGTCTGAATATTGCTTTAAACATACGGAATGAAACGAACCCGAGCATTATTGTTTCAATCAAGACAAATCGATCAATATACAGAGCATAGAAGCGATGGTAATCTGATGATATGCAGCATGCGCTCGGGTTGTTTTCCGTTAACGCTCAAGTGGGAGGGCATATGCGACATGTGCAATCTAGGGAAGCGAAAGAAAGTGGAAGTGGAACAACATGGAGGCAGTCAGGAGATTGGGGATCGACCAAACCAGATTACGACACGGACTACCTTGATGAAGCGATCGCTTCAGGGATGAGACACTAACCGACCGCCATCGCTATCGTCAAGGTAAGAAACGAAAGTGGCTTGGTCGATGTTATATCCCGTTCGAAGCCGTCTGCAGGCGGTCAAGGTGGGGGGAGAAAAGAAGAAAAAAGAGGAAATTGGTGGGTGGAAAGAAACGGAGTCGCAAAACAATACGCAAAACATGGGAAACGCACAAATATTATGACCTGATGACTTTGAGCATATTTCAAACATCCCGACGATAATAACGCAGGTCTCAGGTGAGTCGGGGTCATTATCAGGGTCGGACAGAAAATCTTCGACTATATGTGGGCGTCGGCGGCGACCAGATATGTTGAGAATACGCGAGGGCATAAATAATAGAGAGGTCACTGTATTTAAAAAGGAGGACAGGTTCAGACAGGAGGAAACATAAAAATAGTGGATCCTTACCCGCGTGATGGTAACGCCCCTTCCTTGAGATTCATTCCCTCCTCGTACGGGGTATATCTGGACAAGAAAGAGATTTAGAGACGAAATGTTGAAAACAGGAAGATGGCATACGAAGTGACGAAGCGGTATGGTCCAATGATGATCGATCTGGGTAAACCATCAGTCCAGTCGATAAGAAAGGAAAAGGGAAGAGAATCGTAATGGATAGAGAATACGCACTGCAAAATCACAGCTTGGACGCGGCCAATGTATATATGTCCAAAATACCCAGGAATTATCGGACTTCCTTGCAACGACCAGTGTGTCGTGGGATGGGAGGACCTGGGAATTTGAACGGATCGAGGCCAACCGTATCGAGGGGTGCGATTCGGGGGGGTTCAGGAAGAGTGGTTTGAATGCATCTGTTGAAATCGAGGAAAAAGGAGGCACAAACTGTTGGCGAATGTGGTGGACATGGGAGAAGTAGAATCGATGAAAATTTTGGAAAATTCCTCGGGTGGGAATGTTTCGTTGATTGCATCAACACTCGAACTGTTTCCGAGAACCTCTACCTGGCATGAATGCCGGTCTTTGGATATCCCGAGTGCACGAGAACACTCTCATTATTTTCTTCTTGGATTTAATTCCCTACCCTGTCGGCTTCTTCTATGAATCAGCTATGGATGGATAGGCGTGGCAAGGCCGCAGTTACTACATTCTGCGTTCTCATTCCATGCGACCAGGCCTCTCTCCGTAGTGCCCGCCAGCACCTATGCCATCGATATCTCGTCGGAAGTTGACGATACAGAGAATGATAAGGATCGACGGAAGCGCAAAAACGATCCACGAAAACGCCTGTATCGTCTGCAAAGAGGCGGCGTTTGGTAAATCCGGATCTAAATCCCCTACACAAAGTTCGGTGTCCCAATTGTTCTGCGTAAGAAAAAATGAACAGCAGTCAGTCGTACGATATATTCTGATGCTAAAGGCGAAAGGCGAACGTATCACTTACTTGCGCCAAAGAGGGTTATGAAACAGATGACTGAGTTCGATGGGTTTTCACGTAAACCTGACGGTGGACGGCCAAAGCAGCACCAGGATCCCATATTCCTTGATCATGGGCCGACTTTCGAAGATCGAATGCTCCCGAGTTTCATCCAGCCACAGACCAACCTCACTTTCTTTTCCCATTCTCCCATTCCTCCCATTCCTCCGCGCATACGAAATGTGCCAAGTGCTGACCAAACTGCGCATGTAAAGTTCGAATTCGGACCTGCGTCCTCCCCCCCTGGAGTTGAAAGTGATTGTGACATTGAGGAAATGGGGGGCGGTGGGAGATATCGACGCCACGACGATCGACAGTGAGATGTGGCAGATACTCGGGAATGATGACGATAATCGCCTTTGAGTTGTACGCGAGTGCGAACACTACCCAGTGAGAGGAACAATTGACGAGAGTAGAAATTGTTGGTCATTCGACGGATAGACTTGGAAGGCGTCCGAGTCGTCGGATCCGGATTAACAGCGAAGGCGGCCGATATACCATCCTTCTGGATTTCAACGTCTTCAACGTGCGGACCATCGCAGTTGGGTGCAGCAGTAGCGGTAGCGAAAAATAGCCCGCGGGGTGCCCCAAACAGCTGAACATTGAGGGCGTCTGCGCATCCCGGGAGATGACAGCGAGAATTATAGAAGGGGAACACAGATACATCGTCAGCACGTCGGCTCAAAGTCCATAAAGTCAGAACACACGTACTTGAGGCCCTTATAATCATAGTCTGCCGCTATGCAGCACCTAGCGTAAAACCTGACGGAGCGTGTCGGTCAAACATTCCCACATTTGAGCCTTCGCAAGAGATTTGGAGGATCGGGCGCCAGGATTATAATTAGATGTGATGCTTATCAACTGCAAAGGTGAGTGTTGCTTACGTTGAGCAACAGGAGAATTCATACCCTGAACCACAGCACGCTTGTTCAAACATTGTGTAGCACGAGATCCATGGATCGACCTCGTTTCTTGAAATTGTTAGCGAAGTTCTGGGGCACGGAGAGACGAAAAGGCGGGCAATTTTGTAATGAGAATTATGTATAGTATACAGGGCATGAGAGGACATGGAGAGGGAGATGATGGAAGGAAAGAGCGTTGGAAGCGCCTCTTCAAAATCGGTTCCTCCCATTGCCCAACCAAGGGAAAACAAAGAGTTCAAGGTGGAGGGGGGAAAGAAGAAAATTGGTGGGTGGAAAGAAACGCAGTCGCAAGGCAAGACGTAACAGATGAGATACGTACAGAAATTATGGCCTGATAGCGTTGAGCATATTCCAAATGTGTAGACGATGATAACGCAGGTTTTGGCCGTTCGGGTGAGTTAGCGTCATTGTTGGAATCGGAATCGTCTTCAGCTATATTGAGCGTCAGCATCATCCAGGTGTATTAACAAATATACAATGACAGAGGTGATAGAGAAGGCGCAGGGATTTAGACTGGAGCAGCGATAAAAAGAATGGATTCTTACCCGCACGATGGTAACGCCCCTCCCTTCCGATTTCTTTCATTCCTTTGTCGGATGGTGTATATCTGATAATAGGGAGATTTCGAAACAACACGACGAAACCAGAGAGACGGCATGCCAGTCATATGGTGCGACGAACCGGTAACAATCGTTGAGGCGTCGATCTACGATGATCGATGTGAACGATCCACGTGTCACTCCTGTTGATAAGAAAGAAAAAACCAGGTCTCGGTAATTTTCGGATGGTTGACAGAAAAATCGGACCTGTCGTGAGTGGTGAAAATATTGACAGCGAGATCGGTGAGCGAGTGTACTGTGTTGAACTAATAAAATGGCAGGCTCTCTCACCTAGAGCTTTGGAAGGAATAGGATGAAGCCGAGCTCCTTGTGAGCTTTGTAGGATGCAAGCGAACCGCCGAAAGATGAAACGAAGAAAGTAAGAAGGTTTGAAGCAAGTGCTTCCAGTACGTTGTGTAGTCCCATCTCTAGAGGAACATGTAAAAATTTGTTCATGATCGCTCAGGTCATGGTACAGCACCTCTATTGAACGTAAATCTGCCATAAAAATATGGTGAAACCAAACAGAGATTATCACACAAAAAAATGGGTCAAGATCTGGCTACCGCACACTCAAGGCTCGAAGTACCTTCAATGGAAGCCAATACCACAAGGCACGCAAAATGAGTATATGCGCTCCCAATAAGCGATGAGGAGGGTGAGAGGGTGGTGACCGTGATGGAACGAGGAGAGGCATGGCTGTCCCAGTGGTGTTATTCTGATAATTCAAGGAATTTGGATACGTTAATCCACTCTCGACAGCATGGTGCGCGGTGCGCATCTGCCGTCTAATAGATACATTTGAATGCAGGAACTCAAACACAAACCATTCTAGAATTGGGTGGTGCCACAGCTGGGGCATATCCCTAGAAGCAAAAATCTCGCAGTAATAAATACTAGCCCTCGGACTCAGAGACGTCGAAGACTTGTGTCAAATACCAAAGATTTATAGCAACTGAGGGAGGCCTGAGGCCTGGGCACTTCTATTTCGCCCTCGCAAATTCTCCTTCACCTTTCACTCAACACGTGGACCTCGCTTCATCCGAGTCCTAAGAATGATCTAACCGTCTTTCAAAGGCCTCTCTCTGCACTTGTGAACCATTCTCCTCGTGCCTATCGTTATTCGTGAATGGTATTATTCGTTAATCAATGCCGATTGGTCCAATCCACGTATCCCGCCATTTGCGTCGTCTGTGGACTAGGCATCTCTTCTTTGACCGTACGTCACTTGTGCGCGGACTATTGACACGATTGTTGTCTAAACATGGAATTGCTGTTAATTTGGTGCTAGATCGATATAAAAGTTGGACATCGGACGCCGGACGGTTGTGTCGAGCATAGCCACATCTTGGCGACTTGTCCGACACAGCCTCAAGGACACGAGGCGTCTTCGCATCAGTAAATTGTGGAAATCTCTGTAATGTCTTATAAAAAGAATATCAATGCTACAATCTCCTGCCAGCGGTATATTTTGGGATCAGATGGCAGCTTGTCTTATTAGGGCCATACATTGGCGGGTAGGTTAATATCATTGCTGTCACTTCATTGCCAATCTGACAAGAGATGGCCATCCGAAATAATAGTGATGTCTACCTCGCAGTTCCATCATAATCTTACTGCCTGTATATAAGAGTCCATAATGATCATCATCATTGATAATGCCAAACACCGTTGCCGTCGTCATGAGAGAGTATTATCAGTTTTCGTCTGTTTTTGCAATTCTCAGCTTGATAAGGAAGCACAATGATATATTTCGTACTACAAGAATTAGCCATTACACAGGCAAAAGAAATGTAAAGACAAGCGAGAATCCATAGATAAGAGTAAAATAGGACAATGATAGGGAAGGGTATCGAATGGATGGTAGTTGCAAATCTCGACGTTGTTGGGGGGTTAAGGAGCCGAGACAAATTTGACGCTCCGGGAAGGAAAAGAAACAAAGCGGCGTGTGGGTTTCATGCCGCCTCGTCTTCGATGCCGCGGGAAAGAGGGGAAACGAGGCGGCGTGTGGGCTCCATGCCGCCTCGTCTTCGATGACCCAGGAAAGA
>Ga0307513_10006371_pt1 | contig 15432 bp, 14 predicted proteins | sample 15_EM_MG_FD_202174 | JGI IMG/M metagenome (GOLD analysis project Ga0307513, IMG submission 202174) | Populus trichocarpa ectomycorrhiza microbial communities from riparian zone in the Pacific Northwest, United States - 15_EM | ecosystem: Host-associated > Plants > Roots > Unclassified | place... | reverse complement strand
TCCGGAAAGACCGCTGCTTTTGCCCTTCCAATCCTTCAAAAGTGGTGGGAAGATCCCAAACCCCTCTATGCGTGTGTAATAGCACCCACTCGGTATGTAAACCTTTACCTATCAGATTTGTATCCTCTAACCCTCCTGCTGACTTTCCTCAGCGAACTCGCTTTCCAGATACAAAAGCAATTTGAGGCTCTAGGTGCCAACCTTGGTGTGCGGTGCTGTGTGATAATAGGTGGTGTGAATATGATGGAACAGGCAGTAGCCTTGGCCAAGCGCCCTCACATCATCGTGGCCACCCCCGGTCGATTGCAGGATCACCTCGAACACACGAAAGGGTTCAGCCTACGAACTTTGAAGTACCTCGTACTTGACGAGGCGGATAGATTGCTTGATATGGACTTCGGACCCATTCTCGACAAGATCCTCAAGGTGTTACCCAAAGAGCGAAACACATTTCTCTTCTCGGCGACCATGACCACCAAAGTTGCAAAGCTACAACGTGCCTCTCTTGTGAATCCCGTCAAGGTGGAGGTATCGAGCAAGTACTCGACCGTCTCCACCCTTCGACAATACTATCTACTTAGCCCCTTGAAACAAAAGGAAGTCAAGCTCGCGGTAATGGTCAAGTCCCTCGCTGGGCAGTCCACGATTATATTTACGAACACTGTAAATGACGCAATACGCCTCACCCTTATCCTCCGTGCCTTGTCGCTCTCCGCCATCCCTCTCCACTCGAAACTCTCCCAGTCGAACCGTCTCGGAGCCCTTAACAAGTTCCGGTCTGGTGGTCGGTCAATACTTATCGCGACGGATGTGGCTGCTCGAGGCCTTGATATCCCCCTCGTTGACTTTGTGATTAACTACGGCATCCCCCAAAGCTCAAAGGATTACATTCACCGAGTAGGGCGGACGGCAAGAGCGGGGAGAGCGGGAAAGAGTATCACTATGGTTACCCAGTATGACCTCGAATTCTTCCAACGGATCGAAACCGTCATTGGAAAGCAGATGGAGGCTTGGCACGTCGACGAGGAACAAATCGCGATGATGGCAGAGAATGTTGGAGAGGCTGGACGAGCTGCTGCCATTGAAATGCGCGAGCTGAACTTGTCTACTGGGAAAAACGGGAAAAAGAGGAAACGGGACGGCGGTGGCGGTGGGAGGGACGAGATGGACAGAGATGACGACGTAATCCAGGCTGGTTTACCAAAGAAAAAACGAAAAAGTCACCAGCGATGAGCCCTCTCGTTTCAGTATCTACGAGGCGGAGTGCTCGGTACACCTGTTTCTTTATTGATCCCTCCTGCAGTACTTCTTCATTTAATGTCGTTCTTATGAGGGAGGGCCCATTGTACATTCGAAGAGAGCTAGAAAGATCCTCTATCTTGTGGGTTACATCGCATGGTATGTAGGATATTATACAGCAAGTGGCGATAGCGACAGCAATGTCCTTTGTGCAGTAGCAGCAAGGTCAGCGTAATTGCTATGGACTAGCCCCGGGCTCCAAATCTGTTCTCGTAAAGCAGGTAAGGCTCCTTCCAATCCATCTTCTTCCCGTTACGCCTCAGTTCGGCCGTATGAGCATTCTTTTTCAGAACCTGTGGCGAGTCTATCAGCAAGACGGCGCATGAATGAAAAGAGAAAATGGACAAACCTCGAGGCGTTGCTTCATGCCGGTTAAGAGATGATCTTTCCACTTGACGATTGCCTTCTCTAATTGGTTCTCCCTCGTACCTTTTGTGTTCAGCCAGTCGAAGAAGGCTAGAATCTGTTAAGGACCATCAATCCACTGTTCTCATATCCACTGCTGAGACATACCTCTTCAGGGGTCTCGTACCACCCCCACTCATCAAGTCCCAACATACTCGGACCGTCTTCGAGTTGCCTCCTAATCGAGACGCTCGGGTCATCCTCGACCTTCTTCGCGATCATACCCTGTTCATCAACGCCCGGCCCCTGAATGAACAGCTTCCCAGTGCCGTACTGCGTCTCCCCCTCCGCATTGACAAGCGCCAACGCGCCAACGCCATCAAACCACCAGACCTTGTAGTGGAAGCGATCCTTACCGATCGGGCGCATTCGCGAAATATAGACGTACTGCCTAAACTCGATCTCGAGGCTTTCGATCTGTGCATCGAGCTTGGCAACCTGCTCCTCGAGCTCCCTGATCTTTGCGTCGATCTTCTCTTGGTTTCCCTTGGCCGGTGATTTGGTAGGTGAGGTCTTTTCCGCCGCTTGCTTGGCGAGGTTAGACTGGCTTTGGGCTCTAAAGCGGAGGGAGGTCCGCGGTCCACGGGTGGGCCGTCCGGAGCCGGAGGGTATCGTAATGGACGACCCACCATCAGACGAAGGTGGTGCTTCATCGGACGCGGCATCTCCGCCACCCTCCGTCTCCTGGTCGCTCTTCTCCGACCCATCGACGGTGGCGCTGTCAGCATTGGCGCCATTCACCTTCTTCTTCCTCTTAGGCGCCATGTTCGCAAGCTGGTCGCTGGCCTTCTTATGCTGCTTCTTGAGCTCGACTTTTTCCTTGCGCATCTCCGTCAAGGAGTTTTCGCACGTCTCGAGGAACCCGTGGATAGCCTTGGTACCAGTAGATAATTCGCAAATGAAGGCGAGGATGGCAATCTTGTACGCGAAGGAGAGAGTCTTGTACCGGACACGGGGCTTGAATGATTGCCAACCTTGTTTTTGGTCATCTCCATTCTGTACCTCGCCCCCAGTTGCGCTGGGCAAGGCAGCAAATAGCAAGTGGGTGATAATCTCGCGTAGTTGGGGCACGCTCTCGAGGGTGGCATGCTGCGGGCCATCATGTTAATGGAAGATTTCCACGCGTGAGGGGAGACATTCACCTCTTTGAGTATGCAAACCATCGCATTCACCCACGTCTCGGGGTTGACAGCTTTCTTCTCCCAGCCACCGCCATATACAGTCAGAGTATCCATGAGCGTCTCAAAGTTGATACCAAGAGGATCCTCCTGGTCAGTCTCCATTTGTGAGTCGGCGATTTGCTGGAGAGAAGTAACAGCTGCCTGCGGGCGGGTGGTGGCACCAGCTGAGATAGATCTACACGACGAGATCATTGCCGCGTGCACAACATCGATAAGTGGGTTATAGTCATCGCCAGTATGCTTCAAGGTCGCTTCAAGGTCGTCTAAGGTGAATGGAGTAATATTGAAGGCAGACCTAAGATGATATGAGCGCGGGTGTTGAAGAGAAGAAGGGGACGAGGCTTACGCAAATGTAGTAATGTAGACCCATGACATGAGGAATTTCTCAAACATTTCAGGCGCCGCGAACTCGGAGCCTCTGTGCAAAGGTGGCCGCATAACGGCCTTGCCGGAGGCTTTCTCCTTCTCTGTGAGCTGTACATCGAGATCTTCTATAGGCCAGCGGTTGACCTGGCGTCTGCAACCAATCGTGGCGAGTCGGTGTGCCTCGTCCTTTGCTCTTTTCGCGCGGAGCGCCTCTTCTTCGCGCTCCATCTCAGCTTTTTCCTCTTCTGTGAGTAAGACGTTCGTCGCCCTCCGCTTAACCTTCTTGGGGGGATTCTCCCTCGTCTCACTTATTTTCTTCCGCTTTTCAGTCTCAGTCCTCTTGACCGCGTCCACATCTTTCCGGATGTCGTCGGGCATGACGAGGTTGATGTCATACTTCGCAGCGACCTCCTTCTTGACGATCCAGGGACTGGCGACGGCAGCGTCTCTGTCGACACACTCCCGAATAAAGCGCTTGAGGATCGACTTCGAAAAGGCGAGGCGGTCACGAGACATAACATCGGAGCGGACGGTCATGACATTACCACCATGACGGAAGTCGTTAACTGTGACTAGTTCGGGTGGGTGGCCAGCGAGCCCCTCATCTGCGAGCTGAACCCGGTAAAGATAGCCCTTGGGATCGTCCGCGGCATTCACCTGGGCTGCCGGAATCTTTAGATCGCCATAGATGTCGTGGACGAGAGGGGCAGGCTCCTCGTCGCCGTTTTCCATTTGTGCTAATTTGCGTTTGCCATTTGCGGGCTTTGCCCTTGCTGGGGGCGTTACGGCCGTGATGCGAGCCCAGTAGCGGCTTTTCGATGTGGTGTGGTCCCTGTGGTCGTCATCCTGGGCACCGGTATTGAAGTCAATGAAGACGCCTGCGGGCGGAGGGTAAGTCCGGCGCTGAGGAGGGATTGACGGGCCAAAATGTAACTTACGCTCTCCCTCAAAGTAGCGATCTTTGAAACGGTCGTAGACGGCTTCGACGAGGTGGTCAAGGCGGCCTACGAGTTCTGGAAAAACAAAAAAAACGTGAGACGGGGAAGAACACGGGCGGCGACGACGCACGCCACTGAACGCTCTTGAGTACAGGGATGGCGAGCTGCTCGGGGAAGCGAGACTGGAGCATCTTTGCCTCTTGTTTCTCGCTCTCGAGCGCGTCGAAGAAGGTGAGGTTTCCTTTGCCAGTCACCTCGCACTGGAAGATGCGTAGACGGTAGAAGCTCACCCGCGAGACGTACGCTCTGCGGGACGCGGGGATTGGCAGGTCAGACCAGCCATGCTTGCCGTGACAGACGGCGTCGGGGCTTACTCGTAGTCTGTGAAGATTTCGCCAGTCTGGGGGATGAGGTAGACGGGCGTCGTCGCAGCCGCCGCCGAAAGCGATGCGTCGTCTTTCGTTAGTACTACCTTCTTCCGTCGTGCAAGCGGCATAGACAGCGCCGGCAAGACGAGCTTCGGGAAAAGGGAGCGGATACGACTCGGACCAGCCACTGGAAGAAAGCAAGCCCACAAATAATCCTAAATTCCATACTAATCTCATACAATTTCCAGCTCGTTCCAGATTGTCACACAACATTCACCTACGCGACCTGTAGTCTGCAGTATGCTCCTCCTCGTCAAGCGCACGCATTTGCTCGAATCCAACAGCAAGCGCCATCAGCCCAAAGCTCCGCGCCCCATACGTCTTACCAAGCGCCTGCGACAACCTCCAAGCGGTCCATGCACGCAACAAAGACTCCTCGTGCGCAGTCCCTTCCGGGCCTTCAATATCTGCCTTTAGCTGTATCACCACCTAGGATTGTGACGGATCGGTAAATTCGCAGATGCACTCTAGCGACCTCACGCACCTCGGATGAGTGAGACCGCATCTTGGATATAAGGTCCTTACGCTTCCGTGGCTGACTTGTCTTCTGGACAATTGTCCCCCCAACAACCTCTTCCTCGGTGAGCCACCGTTTGGAAGAAAGTGAATACGTCTGTGAGATACCCAACAGATCCTGGCTGTACGTATTGAAGAGTGTGTATAAGTGCGTCGCAACTTCCTCGTGGTCAAAGTCATCCACATCCACATAATCAAGCATCTTGCGTCGGAGGCAATTCGTGATCTGCGAATCCTCGCGGCGTGTGTAATCCATGTTGGCGAGGGTGGTATCCAGGTCCTGTTGATTACGCTGGCGACGTCGGCGCTCTTGGCGTTGCTCACGGGTTGCTTCCTGAACAGCGGGTAGCGTGATGTTACGATAGAGGTGCCCCAATATACGCCGACTTGGATAGAATTCGGCTCTGCCGTCGTTGGTCTCACTTGCGCTCCAGTCGGGTTTCTCTCGAATTGGGTCCCTGGGCAATTCCGTGATATTAACATGACGCCCAGTCTTGGGGAAATCGACGGCAACAGAATGTAGTTCTGAATAACTCTCAGCACAATGTCATACGATGTTGTCACGAAGCACCTACCAGCAAGAACGATACAATTTTCATCAGCAAGGAGTTTTTCACTCTTATCCGCCATGATCAGTTGTTGACTTGCAATGAGCCCCAATATGTCATTGTTGATGTAGTTGACGACGAAATCTGCAACGTCGTCGATCGTCGCGTCGCGGTTCAGTGTAACAAGTTTGGGTGCACCATAAGCGAGGGGACTATGCTCCTTCGGAGGATGAAGGCGTTCGTCTGTGATTAACAGGTACTCATCTCCATCGAGATCGCCACCAGCGAGCATTGAAGTCAAGGAACGACTGCCATTGCAAGCAAAAATCACACAGTTTGTATGGTTCTTGTAGATAGCTGTGGGGGTCCCATCTTCTGGTTCACCAATGGCCATGACCATGCGTGCGTCCCCGGGAGCGACAGTGGGCGATCGCGAAATTAACACCGGCCCTTTGATATACTTCTTTCTTCCCGCGCGTTCTTGTGTACAAGCTATCCGGACGGTAAGCGATTCAGGGATACCCTCTGTAATAAATACTCACCATAGATTTGTCCCTCTTGCAAAAGATCGTACTCGTCTGCAACACCGACCAGCATCCAACTTCCAGGGATCGGGATCCTTGCGCGATACTTTAGATCACGAAGGATGTGATTTGCGCAAAAGCGGAGGACATGTTGGAGGAACGGCCACATGTCGTCCCGGGAGCCCAGGTCGGCACCCATGCGCGCCAAATTATTGAAAACAGACTTCAAGCTGAAGGATGTGCCAAGACCATGCGCTTCCAACAGCGAGGATGCAGTAATCAGGGACTCGATGGCCTCTTCCGTCGCCTGGATGGCTGCGTTCTGCAGCACGAGGAAGACATCCTTTTCCAATCCGAGGGTCTCGAGGAGCATGATAAGTGGACGATTGAGGAACCCAGGTGTAGGTTTATCAAACGCCTTGGCAATCTCGATATCCAACGAGTCTGGCGCGTCGAACTTTTCCATCGAGTCCCGGATGAATACTTGATCGCCGGAGCGAGTGTAGTCAACAGAAAACATGCCTTTGCAGCCCCCAAGGCGGACCTGGAATGCACTCGGGGGACGAAGGGCACGATGACTGCGGCGAGATCGACTCATAGTATACGCTTCCCAGATCTGCATGGCTGTATCCGGAGTGATCGTACCAACACCATCGGTGAAGAGGGAGTTGTCCAGAGCGTGTTTCTCGTCGATGTGCTGGATATTATCCGCATGGACTGTGACACTTGGGTCTGTCGCTGAGAAGGCTTGTGAAAGGCGGGCTCCATACCGTGCTGGGCATCTGGCCACTCTGGCGAAGTCACCGAGTCGTGTGCGGATAACTGCTCCGGTAACATGTTCGCCCTCTAGAGTCCCTATTCCGAAGGTCAACATTATTCAATAAACTATATCGAGGGAGTTTACGGGACGTACTAAATGGGCTGATAAACCACACAGCGTGCTCCCATAGAGCGGATTGAGAGTATGCTAGGAACTCGAAGCGCCTACCCGCAACCTCGATTCCGTTCTTGAGGACACCACCAAATCTCTTCTGTACAAACTTTGCATTATCGACCTCCCGATCCAAGCGGATATTATTACGATCCTCCTCAGCAAAGTCGACTCTGAGGAAGTTGTACTGGTTGTCAGGATACCAACGAAGGACCCGGTTGGAGGTTTCTGGTATGGGCCCGCTAAGTAGCTGACTAGTTGGGGTGATAGTGACGTGGTAGCACTCAAAGAGACGAGCCGTTTCCTCTGGCGACACTACTCGGCGAGCTACATTGGTCGCGCGATTGTCGACGCAATATTCAAGGAACTGCATTGGCCTCCAGTCCTCCATACGCTCTTCCGGCTCACTGATGTACAGACCGAAGCGCTTGAGGATGTCCACGACCTCGTCGAAATTGAGGTCCTGAATGATCTGCTCGAAGGTAGGAACGAGGTCGAGCAGCGTCGCTGGTGCGATGAGTCTCTTGCAAAGGATTGCGTGCACATGAAATGCAACCTGATACTCTTGGCGCTTGCACCACTCGTGCAATTCTCCCAGGGAATGAGTCGTGAACAACCTTCGGTAGGCAGGCCTGGGTCCATCATAAGTGTGAACACGACGGTCTATGAGCCGCATTTTGCCTCTGAAGTCCTCTCCACCAGACCGCGGATTGGTGAAAGAAAAGCGGAGGACGTTGATGAAAGGTATGATGGCCTGCTGCCCTTCCTCGAGCATACTTTGGCGGTCCCTCAGCCTGGGCTTAGAAAGCAAGGCCTCTATTAGGGCGTTGAGGGCGAAAGGATCGTCTTCGGTCTGTTGCTCAACCTGTTGCTCAACCTCCAGAGTGGGAGGGACCTCCAACCACAAATGACAGAAGTCACCATCCTCCTCTACGCTCTCGACAGTGGTATTTCTTATGACGATCCTCCAAGGCGCTAGTTGCAGTATTATAGCGCGATTGTCACCATCAAATGACACAGACCAACTCCCCTGCTTTTCCCATTCGATAGATACTTCTCCAAAGCCAGCCCAGCAGAACTGCACTCGGCTAATGAGGATTTGTGTAGCGAGTTCCGCGCGTCGCTGCTCCGCTTGCTCTCGAAGCACTGGATCTTGATATGGTCTCTGCACTATGTCGATGTATTCCGGTCGAGCAGGTTTGTCGCTTCTCTTGAAGGCGACAAAACGTCCATGTACGCTAATGGAGCCGACCTCAAGGAGCCGTTGTCCAATAGCTTCCGTCGGGACCGTAATGATCCCGCATCCACCATGGCTTTGTCCTCGACGCTTGCCCCTAAAGATGTGGATGCGGTAGTCGAAGGGAGCGCCACCCTGGAAAACTGGCTCGAAGATCGGCCCGTGTAGGGTCGGTCGCAATTGACGATTGAGCTCAATTTCGTCGACTGCATAAGGAATGTTCCGCATGAAACAATCCATGGTTGGAAGGCCCAGTGGCGACTGCAGTGCTGGGATCCTGACCGGCCTAAATCACACGCGAAGGATTGCCAGGCTCTAGTCCTTGAAGCGAAGCCCGTTGCGTAAGGCCTAAATAACACGCGAAGGATTGCCAGGCTCTAGTCCTTGACGCGAAGCCCGTTGCGTAAAGCGCTGTCGAGATCCTGATTGAATAGGTCGCAAGCTTCTCAGAACGGGACTTACAACACGTGTTCGAGGCGGTCCGTAGCTTTGCGAACAGAGTTGTTCTATTGTATTCCCAGTGGCTACACAGTCCGCTGGGCGACAAGAGATCGAAATCAGGGTATGTCACTCACGAGGCCATAAACCATGATAAGAGCACGACAAGCGAGGGTCCCTAAACATGAAAAGTACCTCCGATCCCGACGATAACAGGAGAGTGACGAATTAGAGAAGGTTTGTAGAGTAGCCAAGAATTTAGCACAAGGTGGATATGCATGACGTGAATAAGGATACGTGAATAGGAATAGTGAGAGGGTGAGGGTCAAGCGCTTGGTTCGACGACTAGCCAGAGGGTCGCGGTGTCATGACAGCATCGGGTGCAATCGAGTTGCGTGGACTTACAGCCTCTTCCTTCAAAGCCGCAGGATTGGCGGCGGCCTCCGGGTGGGAATTGGCAAAAACACGCAAGGCATCCATAGGCATTCTCACAAGTGAGACTCTCTTCGCAGCTTTCGTCTTGTTCCACTCCTCTGCTTCTTCGTGAGGCGACTTGAGCCCGACGATAAACCGCTCGTGCTGAACTGACGTGGTAACTCCATCGCTACTGTCTTCGCTAAATCTTGGCCGCTTTCCTTGTAGGCTGCGGGAGGGCGAGAGTTGGGGGTTCGACGCCTCGAGTGAGGTGGAATGGCTCAAGCCTTGTCGGACAGACCCAGCCCTTGACGACTCCCAATCAGTGGAAGCCTCGTCCGACGCTCGCCTTGGGCGGTCCTCCGGAGGCCCAGTTCTCTGCTCGACGTGGGGAATCAAATTCCTGCGCGGATTACTGGTGTAAGCTCGTTTCGCGGCCCTCGCGATGGCGCCCTTGGTGCTCTCCCAATTTTGCTCGCCCGCCGCAAGGTCATCCTTCAAAACATCCCGATGGCACTCGAGCTTCGCGAGATCAAGTCGACACAGTTTGATACGCTTCGCAAGAGGGCGAAGAGCCTCCTGCAAGCGGTTGCGAGTCGCTTGTTGGAAGGGAGTCAGGATCGCCAAGCTCCTCGCTGCTCTAAGGTCCGCGTCGAGTTGTAAGCATGTAGTTGTAATCCTCGACTCCAAGTCCTTGATCTTCGCAATAAGTACGTCCGAACGACCGGATGAACGACGAAGTGAGGGTGCTTTGGGTGGTGATAAAGCAGGGTCGTTGACTGAACCTTCTAGGGCAGAAGACGCGCCAACAGAGACGGCTCTTGATCTGGTACTGGGGGACAGAGCCCCAACAGAAGAAGCCAACTCTGCTTTAGCAACTTCCATCGCGTCCTGTGCCTGCTCCCTCAAGTCTTCTACAGAGGATGAAGGACTGACTAAGCCAATATCGCCGGTGGCATAGTTGAACGTCAAACGACTCCCGTGGAACGAGTCATCAGTAGGTGAGTTGGTATAAATACTACGATTGCTGTTCTCCGGCGCCGGTGATCCCCAGTTGTACACCGGGGTTTGGGCCAGTTGAGGTGGGAGGATCTGCTGTAAGTGCGATCGCGCAGCCATAACTCCCAGCAGCTCTGCGTCCTCCTCTGGCATAGCGTGACGCATACGAACACCCGCGGTGCGGAAAGCGCTGGCGTAGTTGATCCTAGCCATCCAGTCATTGCGGTCCTCGTCATCGCTGGAACCAATGAGCAACTGCTTGCCAGTACCAAGGACCAATCGGAAGGTGGTAGGGTACTGCAAGATAGTCAGCCAGCAAGAGGACGCTAAGTACGAATCGAACCCACCTTGGTATATGTCGCATCAATGACAGCGATAGCGTCATTCAACGAGATCGTCTCGTCTGCACCCTGGAGGGCGCCGTGCAACGCATGCCCTCCCTCCTCCAGCAGACCACCCTCCTCAATCTCCCGGTACCAATTGAGATTCTTGAAGAACAGTAACGAGCTGCCAGTAAGAACCACACTACAAGTCCTCCACTTACGACCGCGGCTAGGCACACCACCATCTGCCAGGTCGTCCTTTCGGTTCAAGATCCCAACCTTGGTAAGCTTGTAGCGTTGCTCTCCCGCAGTGGTAGACGAAGCAAGGTGAATAACCGGGGAAGGTATCAAACCACCGAAAGATGTGGGTGACACCGCTGCATTGCCTGTATGGAGGGTAAATGTAGGGGTACTAGCGTGCCGCCGAGGACTGCGCGTATGATCATATTCCCCCACCCCACTACGGACGACCATCGCATTCGCAAACGCCTTGCGCAGTTCTTCTTCGTCCCAGGCCTCCGGGGCGCCGTTGGCTGAATATGGAGTCTCCTTCGGGATGGTCTTGTCCACTTCAATACGGACTTGGTCCAGCCCCCCTTGAGTAATGAGGAGGTACGGATCGACTTTGTTACTCTTGAGAACGCTGCTCGTTGGTGCCGAAGCAGAGTCCAGGCCCCTTTGACCATTAACGTCCATAGGGTCTTCAATAAAGATAAAAGGTGCAAATGTGACATTGTCGAATAAATACTAAGACCACGATTAGCCTTACTCCGATGTTGAAAGATTTGGACACTTACCTCGAGCATTTCGGGCAACACACCAGGCAGTCGGGTATTCTTGACATAATCCGCCTTGGTCATTTTGTTCCTGTTATGCTTATTAAACGCGTCGGTATGAAGCATCATTAAGCTGAATGCGAGGACATAGGCATGGTCTGCAAACCGTCATTCGCATCAGCACTTATCCTTCGCGTGCTGGACAAGTATACAAGACACTCACCCTCCTGGCCCCAAAGACCGTCGTTACATTCGTTATACCTCCTCGCAAACGCCTCCATGACCCGATCGATCTGCTGGGTCTCGGAGGGCAGGCGAACATCCATCAGCAGCTTCCTCAGCGCCACATCAAGCGGGTCGCGCACGAAACTAAACCGGCGCATGTACTCGCCGAGCGCGGCGGTGTGGAACTCACCCGCAGAGGAAGCGAGGACGGACGCGACCTCGGCCTTGGTCACAACGCTCAGCAGACGAGAGACGTAGAGCGACGGCGATTCGCCATCCGGCTGCGGGGGCTTGGTGCGCACGGGACTCGGGGAGGGTCCGTGTACCATGGGTGGTGGGGTGGTGCCAAGGGACGATGTCGTGGGCGATATGCCAAATGCAGATGACCCCTGTGACAACGACGATAACAGCAGTGCAGAGGAGAGACGTCGCAACAATGGCGCTGTTCTCGGTCGGGGGGTCACCTGTGGCTCGGCGACGGCGCGGGAGGGCGAAGGGGCAGGTACCATCAGCGTAGGCGGACCAGAAGGAGAATTCTTGATAAACAACGAGGACGATCGAGGGCGCCCTAGGCCTGGGGTGGCCTTGCTGGCATCTAGGGTTTTCGCGCGGACGGGCGAAACTGGCGGTTCAGGCGAGAAGTGCGAGAGCATATGCTGGGACTGCGAGATGGGCATAGGGGAGACCGGCGGGGGTGTGACGGGGGCGGGGGTATCACGATGGAATGCAAATGACGACGACGAGCGAGATCGGGGAGTGCCGGCTGGGGAGGCTGTCATGGCATCGAAGAGTGGAGAGAATTGTGCGATGGATGTGGAGGGAAGACGAGGAAGGGAAGGAACAGTGGTCTCGCGATCGGGCGGCGAATCAGAAAGGTCGACGAATCCAGAACCTACAGGCGTAGGAGTCTGAGATGACGATGCATCCGTTGCAAGATTAGTGCTCGATAATGACTTTTGAGAACCAAGAGTCAAAGCCGGATTCGTGTGCCTTTTCTTCCTCAGTATACTTGAGGCCGCAGGACGCACAGCGACAGCCGAAGGCGAGGAAACAGTGTCGGCTGAGGGAGGTAATACCATCGGAGTTGATACTGGAAGTGGCGGGGTGGGCGGTTCCTCCGCGTTGTGGGCTCGGGCGAACGGCGAAGGCGAAGATTTCGAACTGGCCCGTCTCTTGGCCCACCAACTAGCCCTCTTAGCCTCCCTGCTCGCCTCTTGTTCACCCTCCGACTTGTACGCGTTGTCCCCATCAGCTTCGAATTCGCTGCCGGTTGCGTCAGAACGGTTGCGTCAGAAATGAAACATTTAAAAAACCTCGATGTCTTGCACTTACAGAGACCCAACCGCACTCCTAAATTTATCTGTAAAGCTCTTCGCTCGTTGTACTTTCCTTCCAAATGCATTGTTGGAAGCGCGCAGAGTGGGCTCATGTGTGGATGCCGCCGAGAGTCGGGGTTCGTTTGACAAAGTTCCAGGGGCGGTCGTGAGGCGCACGCCAAGTGAAATGAACCGCGTTCGCTGTCTTGGGGTTTCGGTAGTCGCGCCGTTCGTTGTTCCTCCCGCCCTGAGCATTGCGAGTGGACCCTTGCCGGGTCCGACGTCGTTGGGAGACTGGATTGCGGGGCCAGTTGGAGGGCCAGATATTGATACCCTTGGAGGCTGTGGTAGTGCAGAGGGTAAACCGAGACCAAGCGCCGCGTGTGCGAGCGCGAAGGTAGCTGAGAGCGGAACCGGCGGCGCCGGAGGTTGGTTTGTACAGACGTCGGGATCGTCTGCGGGGGGCGGAGGGAGGTTTTTGTTCAGCAAAAGAGTACCCCGTGGAGGACGTTGGGTGTCGGTCTGGACAGGGAAGTCGAGCTGTGGGTCCCGCTTTTCCGTCGTCGTCGACCTGCGAAGCGGCACGATCATTTGGGTTGTGAGAGTGATTGTTTGTGTGGTTGTCATATGGACATATTCCTGGCGTGGCTGAGACTTATTGCTCGCGTTCTTGTATGCAGGTGGGGGTTGATCGAGTGGGCTGACCAGGGAGAGATTTGACTGCGACGGGGTGTGAATGTCCACAGGTGCAGCATTCATCACTGACTCTTGCTTTTGTCCGTTAATATATCTTCGTCGTCGTCGTCGTCGTTGCTGAAATATTGTTGAAAAAAAAGGTAAGGGGAGTTCGGGACAAGATGCGACGGTCAACTGTTCAACAGGGCCGCTGTCAATCAGAGTGTGCCTGGCGGGCTGAATGCAGAACAGCATGGCAGTACGTTTGATGATGACCTTCGAGACTTCGAGCATATGCTGCAGTGAATATTGTCCGACAGCTGAATCTCGCTCTCCCAGAGTGTGCAAGAAGCGAATATGCCACAATATTCCTAGGAGTACTGCACTCCCTCGAGCGAGGCCTGGAAAAATCGTAGAACGTCCGAAGTACTGCTAGGGCTCGGTGCCCGTAAAACCAGCGAGCACCAGCGAGCGAGGCAACCCTTGCCGAAGAAGAAGAAGGTGCAGAAGAAGATGCCAGGGGTCTTGGAGTACCGATTGAGTGATGCGAGATCCCCGCAGCACACGCTGGCCTGCACAATCAAAATTCATAAGTGGCGTGCACGGGCTCGCCCCTGGAGTAGGCCACGTACTCTACAATCTTGCCTTTCAAAAGTGATCAACTCCGTACTCACGGAGCCACAGCCGAGAGCCAAGCGCTGGGTATTAACAAGCTCAAACAACCTCTGCTGTCGCGCCGTCGCAAAGTAGAAGGTGGATTACTTCGGTGTGTGTACGGGACCTATCTTTGTGGTCCTGGATGGCCTACACGTCTTGCTTGGTCGCCGTACAGCGTACAGGGGCGTAAAGGCGACTCGAAACCTGAAACCGTCGATGGAAACTCCAGGCCCCAGGCCATCAGCATTTCAGGTTGTTACTCATCCTTATCATCAAGAGACGACCGCACCCCGATGTCGTGGACAACGCATTGTACCCCCGTGCTTGACGACGTCCTTCCATCAGTTCAGTGGTCGATAGGGCACAAAACCAGTGCAATGAGAAATCGTACGGTTTCTACATGGTGACTCCACACCCTACGATTCAACAACTCTTGCGGTGACTCCCCCATCTCCGACTTTCTGCCTCTTGGGCGTCTTCCCCTCACTCTCATTCCCTTCTCCATCCTCTTGCTTCCGCTTCACACCAGATTTCGCCCCTCCTTGTGGCCCACTCTTCCCTGTGTGCGCTGCCGTCGGCGGTTGCCTGGGCTGCTTTTTCTTTACACTCAGAGGGTTGGGCCCTTTGGCCTTCTTCTTCCGCCGTAGTGGTACGTCAGGTTTGGGAGGGGCGACAGGCAGAGTACCCCGTTCGGGTGCGGTGGGGTGCAGGGCGGATTCTTCGGCCTGCGGGGAGAGGACGGACCGTGGGTAAAGGGTCGTCATTAAGTGTCATCTGAAGACAAGAAAATAGGTTAAAGAGAGATAAACACACTTCTGATTTAATACTAAGAGTAGTTTCGCTCGGAGGTTCGAGAATCATGACCGACTTTTTGATGTGTACGATGGGAACGGCTGGTATTGTGCGGAGATGGTTTCGTAGGGGATGCGATTGTGTGGCTATTATATAGCGGTGCTTATTTTTATCGCCTGAAGAAATATGGAGATCAGAATTTCTTTCAAACCAAAACAGTAAACCAAGGATGGTGCACAGAGCAATAGAATTACGCACCTACAACGCTCCTGACACACTCGTCACCTTCAATAGCCTCCCGATGGTTGCACTTTCTCCGCTCAAAGGTCTTTGCAAGGTCCACAACAGGTTGTCGCTCCTTACCAGCTTTATATAATTCGACGATACAACATTGTGTAATCACTGCGAGTAAGGAAAGCGAGTAACAGAGATGATTCTGGTACA
>Ga0307513_10006370_pt1 | contig 15433 bp, 13 predicted proteins | sample 15_EM_MG_FD_202174 | JGI IMG/M metagenome (GOLD analysis project Ga0307513, IMG submission 202174) | Populus trichocarpa ectomycorrhiza microbial communities from riparian zone in the Pacific Northwest, United States - 15_EM | ecosystem: Host-associated > Plants > Roots > Unclassified | place... | reverse complement strand
CACTGGCGGCACGCTGACCGGCGCGGGTCAGATGCTCAAGGCCGCGCGCCCCGATCTGAAGATCGTCGTGTGCGAGCCGACCGCGGCGCAGCTGCTCGACAACCAGGACTGGAAGCCGCACAAGATCCAGGGCTGGACGCCCGACTTCGTGCCGAGCGTGCTCGATCGCAAGATCTTCGACGAGCGGATCGCGATCGACGACGGCGACGCGATCACCAGCGCGCGCGCGCTCGCCCACAAGGAGGGCATCTTCGTCGGCATCTCGGCGGGCGCGACGTTCGCCGGCGCGCTGCGCGTCGCGCGCGCCGCGGCCAAGGACAGCGTCGTGCTCGCGATGCTGCCCGACACCGGCGAGCGCTACCTGTCGACGCCGCTGTTCGAGGGCGTCAACACCGGCTCCGACGAGATCTAGAAGTCGAATTCGCGCAGCCAGTGGTCGTTGTAGCCGTTGGGGTGCTTGACCAGGTAGTCCTGGTGATAGTCCTCGGCGCGCACCCAGGTCGTCACCGGCTCGATCCGCGTGACGATCGGGCGCTTCCACTTGCCGCTGTGCTCGACGCGCGCCTTGACCGCCTCGGCGGTCTTGCGCTGGGCGTCGGACATCGCGAAGATCTCCGAGCGGTACTGCGTGCCGACGTCGTTGTTCTGGCGGTCGAGCGTCGTCGGGTCGTGACCGCGGAAGTACCAGTGCAGCAGCAGATCTTCGTACGAGATCTGGTGCGGATCGAACACCACGCGCACCGACTCCGCGTGGCCGGTCTCGCCGCCCGAGACCTCCTCGTACGAGACCTTCGACGACTTGCCGCCGGCGTAGCCGACGTCGATCGACACGATGCCGGGCGCCTCGTTCATGACCTTCTCCATGCCCCAGAAGCAGCCGCCCGCCAGGATCGCGACCTCGCGCGGGCCGTTGGGATCGATCGCCGGTTTGTGCACCGGCGGAGGCGCCGACTTCGCCGGCTCGCAGCCGAAGCTCAGCACGGCAAAGGCCGACAGGGCCGCCAGGGATACGTGTGCCACGCGCTTCATCATGACCCAGCTACGAGCCGGCGGCTCGGCGGTTACGCCGCAGATGCAGGCGCGCGCCCCTACCGCGTCGCGAGCAGCGTCACGACGGTCGAGACGACGAACAGCGCCAGCCACCAGATGATGCGGCGCAGCATCACGTCGCGGCGGCGCGCCGCGAGGCGATCGTAGCTCGGCACCGCGGGCGGGGTGGCCTCGGCGTGGGGCTGGAAGTAGCCGTACGGCGCGCCCGGCGCGTACGGGTGCGGTATCGCGGCCTGCGGCGGTGGCGGCACGGCCGCGCCCTCGAGCATCGGCTGCGAGCCGCGGCTGTCGAGCGCCGGCCGCGGCCCCGGCGCGGGGCGGGCGTCGATGGAACCGCGCCCCCATTCGGGGGCGCTGACGGCCGGGGGCATGCCCCGGCCGTCGAGCCCGTGGTCCGAGCCGCGCGCCTGGATCGCGCGCGCCGGGTTGCGCGGCGGTGGCACCGGGGGCGGCTGCGCACGCCGCGGCTCGCGCCAGCCTCGGGGGCCGCGCGCGTCGAGCACCGGCTCCGACGAGTCGGTCACCCGCACGTCGATCCGCGTCGCGGCGTCGGTCAGCACGACCTCCTCGAAGCCGCTGGTCGGCACCGTCGGGACCTCGGTGCTCGCGCGGTCGTGCCCGCGCCACCGGGCCGGGCACGTGTCGCCATCGCCGGCCGCCGCGGCGACGGCGACGAGCGCGTCGGACAGCTCGGTGATCTCGCCGAACCGCGCGACCGGCTCGCGCTCGAGGCAGCGCGCCAGGATGTGGTCGAGCGCGGGCGGCACGTCGACGTGGGTCGACAGCAGCGGCGGCGCCTGGGTCAGCACCGCCGCGAGGATCGCGGTCGGCGTCTGGGCCTCGGCGAACGGCGTGCGGCCGCTGATCATCTCGTACATCAAGATGCCGAGCGAATAGATGTCGCTCTGCGGCGTCATCTCGCCGCCGACCATCTGCTCGGGCGACATGTAATCGACCGTGCCGATCATCTGGCCGGCTTGCGTGAGCTCGGTGCGATCCTGCGCGTTGCCGTGGACGATCTTCGCGATGCCGAAGTCGAGCACCTTGACGAAGTCCGGATCGTTGCCGCGGACCTCGAGGTGGATGTTGGCGGGCTTGAGATCGCGATGCACGATGCCCAGCGTGTGCGCCTCGGCGAGCGAGCTGCACACGCCGCGCGCGATGTGCAGGACGCGCGACCACGGCAGCCGGCCCTGCGCGCGGAAGCGCTCGTACAGGCTCACGCCGTGCAGCAGCTCCATGACGATGTAGAGCGTACCGTCGGGCGCCTCGCCGAGCTCGTAGGCGGTGATCGTGTGTGGATCGCGCAGGCTCGCCAGCATCTTGCCTTCGCGGCGGAAGCGCTCGACCACGTTGGCATCGCGCGCGAGCTGGGGCAGCAGGACCTTGAGCGCGATCTCGGCGTCGGCGCGGATATCGGTCGCGCGATAGATCGCGCCGAAGCCGCCCGCCGCGAGCTGGAAGTCGATGTGAAAGCGGCCGTCCAGGACCGAGCCGACCAACGGATCGAGGCGCTGGACCACCGTGCGTTCGAGGTCAGCGGCGGTGCCCATCGAGTTCCTCCTGCGATGTAGGAACAAGCGACAACGTAGCTGTATTCATGACAGAGTTTTGCCGGGAATGCTCGTAACAATGGCGCGTTCGCGGGTCCGCGGCTAGCGTCCGGGGCATGAAGCGCCTCGCCTTCGCTCTCGCCTCGGTCGCGTTGCTCGTGGCATGTCGAAAGTCACACGACGAGCCCAAGCCGCCGCCGCCGCCGTCCCCGCCGGTCGCCGCCCCGACGCCGCCCCGCACCTCGGCGGCGCCGCAGCCCATCGCCGGCGTCACGCCGACCGCGGGCGACTTCACGATCAAGGACTTCGCGTTCACCAGCGGCGAGAAGCTGCCGGAGCTGCGCATTCACTACCTGACCCTCGGCACGCCGCGGCGCGACGCCGCCGGGCACATCAACAACGCCGTCCTGATCATGCACGGCACGGGCGGCTCGGGGCAGCAGTTCGCGCGCAAGCAGTTCGCCGACACGCTGTTCGGGCCTGGCCAGGCGCTCGATCTGACGCGCTACTACGTGATCCTGCCCGACGATATCGGCCACGGCGACTCGTCGAAGCCGTCCGACGGCCTGCACGCGAAGTTCCCGCAGTACGGCTACGTCGACATGGTCGAGGCCGAGCACGCGCTGGTCGCCACCGGCCTCAAGATCGATCACCTGCGGCTCGTGATGGGGACGTCGATGGGCTGCATGCACGCGTTCATGTGGGCCGAGAAGTGGCCGACGATGATGGACGCCGTGATGCCGCTCGCCTGCCTGCCAGTCCAGATCGCGGGGCGCAATCGCCAGTGGCGCAAGATGCTGATCGACGGCATCAAGCAGGATCCCGAGTGGAACAACGGCGAGTACACCCAGCCGCCGCGCGCCGGCCTGCTCGCGGCCGGTCACCTGCTGATGATCGCCGGCTCGGCCCCGCTCGCCGACCAGAAGCGCCTGCCGACCCGCGACGCCGCCGACAAGGACGTCGAGGAGTCCGAGGGCAAGTTCGCCGCGACCCACGACGCCAACGACCTGCTCTACCAGGTATCCGCGTCACACGACTACGATCCGTCCGCCGACCTCGAGAAGATCACGGCCGCCGTCGTGTGGGTCAACAGCGCCGACGACTTCATCAATCCGCCCGAGCTCGGCGTCGCCGAGCGCGAGGTCAAACGCATCAAGCGCGGCCGGTTCATCCTCATCCCCGCGTCCGAGGAGACCCACGGCCACGGCACCCACACCTGGGGCGTGTTCTGGCAGAAGGACCTGGCCGAGCTGCTCGCCGCCACCGCCTCGCCCGCCGCCGCACCGAAGCCGTAGCTCAGGCGTCGGCTCGGCCGTAGCTCAGGCGTCGCTCAGGCGCCGCACAGCGCGACCAGTCCGACCACTGCCATCGAGAGGTAGGTCGCCAGCCAGACGATCCGTGCGGCACCGCGGTTGCTGATCAGGCGCTGTGTGTGTGGCATGGCTCGTAGTCTCCAGACCCGCGCGAACCGTTCACCGTTGTCTGCTGGCGCTGGTCGCCCTCCGACTACCAGATCTCGCAACGTTGCGCGGCCGGCCGCACCATCGCCGCGTCGGCCTTGCACGAGAACGCCGCCTGGAACGCCGGGATGTTCGACAGCGGGCCGATCACCCGGAACTTGCCGGTCGGGTGCGGGTCGCCCTGAATCATCAGGCGCTGCGTCTCGGGGCGGATCGCGTCGCCGCGGAACTGTCCCCAGGCGATGAAGAACTGCTGATCGGGCGTGAAGCCATCGAGCGTCGGCTGCGTCGCCTGCTGCTTGGCCTTCTGGAATGCGCGAAACGCGATGTTGGCGCCGCCGAGGTCGCCGATGCTCTCGCCCAGCACGAGCTTGCCGTTGTGGTGGAGCTCCGGCTCGATGAAGTAGTGCTCGAACTGGTCGACCACGCACTGGCCGCGGGTCTGAAACTTCGCGAGGTCATCCGGCGACCACCAGTTGTTGAGCCGGCCCTCGGCGTCGAACTTCGCGCCCTGATCATCGAAGCCGTGGCTGACCTCGTGGCCGATCACGACGCCGATCGCGCCGTAGTTGATCGCGTCGACCGCGTCGAGCGAGAACGCCGGCGGCTGCAGGATGCCGGCCGGAAACACGATCTCGTTGAGCGACGGATTGTAGTAGGCATTCGACGTGGGCGGCGTCATACCCCAGCGCCCGCGATCGACCGGCTTGCCGATCTGCGCGTGATCGTCGGCCACGTTCCACTTCCGGGCAGCGAGCAGGCTCTCCCAGAACGCGTTGCGCTCGACCGGGATGCTGCTGTAGTCCTTCCACTTGTCGGGGTAGCCGACCTTGGGGTTGAACGTCGCGAGCTTCTGCAGCGCGCGCTGCTTGGTCGCGGCGCTCATCCAGGCCAGCTGCTCGATCGAGTCCTTCACCGCGGCAAGCACGTTCTTGACCAGCAGCTGCATGCGCGCCTTGGCGGCCGGCGGGAAGAACTTGTCGACGTACTTCTTGCCGAGCGCCTCGCCGAGCTGCTGATCGGTCTCCTCGACGCAGCGCTTCCAGCGCGGCTTCATCTCCTCGGTGCCGCCGAGGTACTTCTCGAAGAACGCGAAGTTGGCGTCGACGAACGGCTGCGACAGCGAGGGCGCCGCCGCGAGCAGCACCTGCCACGTCAGGTACGTCTTCCAGTCCGTCACCGGCGTCGCCTTGAGCTGGCGCTCGACCTCGACGAAGAACGCGGGCTCGGTGACGTTGAGGGTCGCCGGCTGGACGTGCGCCGCCTTGAAGTACGCGGTCCAGTCGAAGCTCGGCGTGAGCTTCTGGAGGTCGGCCGGCGACATCGTGTGATCCGTGGCGGAGGGATCGCGCTGGGCCACGTTGTCGAGCGTCGCCTTGGCGAGGCCGAGCTCGAACGCCATCACGGTGTCGGCCGCGCGCTTCGCGCTCGCGTCGTCCCGGCCCGCCAGCTTGAACATCGCGGCGACGTGCTCGAGGTACTTCGCGCGCGCCTCGACGAAGCGCGGCTCGGTCTTCAGGTAGTAGTCGCGGTCGGGGAGCCCGATTCCCCCCGACCCGACCCACGCGATCACGTTGGTCGGCGCGTGGAGGTCCGAGTTGCCATTCATGCCGAACGGCACATACGTGCCGGTCGCGTGCAGCTTCGCGATCATCCGGCCGAGATCCGCCGGCTCGCGCATCGCGTCGATCTCGGCGAGCAGCGGCTTGATCGGCTCGAGCCCGCGCTGATCGATCCGCGCCTGGTCCATGCAGCCGCCGTAGAAGTCGCCGATCAGCTGCTCGACGCTGGCGCGCGGCCAGTCGGTCTTGGCCGCGACCTCGTCGAGGATCTCCTTCAGGCGATCCTTGGCGGTCTCGCCGCTCTGCCAGCGCCGGCTCCAGCGCGGCATCGACGCCGGGATCGGGTTCTGCTTGCGCCAGGTCCCGTTGGCGAACTCGAAGAAGTCGGTGCACGGGTCGGCCGAGCGATCGAGATCGGCGACGAACACGCCGTGCTGTGGCGTCGCGTTGCCCGGCTGGGGCGCCGCCGCGTGGGATCCGCAGGCAGCGCAGGCGGCGACGAGCGCCGCGAGCGAGAGGTCTCGGTAGATCATCGCCGACAATCATGCCCACGCGACCCGCCGATTGACCATCACAAGAGTGCGTGCGACTGCATTTTATTCCCACAGGCGCACTCGGTCGCGCAGCGTCGCAGCGCCGGTCTCACCCGTCGCAGTTGTCGCTGCGACTAGCTACGAGCTGCACGACAGCATCGAGCAACCCGCGCGGTGGCGCGCCCACTCGGGGCGCAGCTCGGCGAACCGGGCGCGGCCCGGCTGCTCGTCGTAGGGCCGGCGCAGCACGTCGAGCAGCTCGGGCAGCGCGGCGCGGTCGCCGCGCTCGGTCGCCTCGATGACCTGCTGCACGAGGTAGTTGCGCGGCACGTACAGCGGGTTGATCGCGTCCATCCGCTGGCGGCGCTCGCCGTCGTCGAGCCGCTCGACCGCCGCGCGCTGCGCGTAGTGCGCGAGCCAGGCGCGCAGCCGCGCGTGCTGCACCGCGGTGACCTGATCGGGCGCGTAGTACGCGTCGCGCAGGTCGTCCGCGCTCGCGGGGTCGCCGAGCCGCACCTGCGCGAGCCGCCGGAAGAACCGCGTCATGTCAGTCTCGACATCGACCAGCAGCGCGCCGAGGGTCGCGAGCAGCTCGTCGTCGTCCGCCGCGGTTTCGCGCCGGCCGGCGAGCCCGAGCTTGCGCAGCGACGTGTGGCGATGCAGCCCCGCCAGCTCGCCGGCGAACCGCTCGATCGTGCGCTGCAGCGGCGCGACGTCGGCGACCAGCGGCGCGAGCGCGCGGCCGAGCTGCGCGAGGTTCCAGCGCGCGACCTGCGGCTGGTTGCCGAACCGGTAGCGCTTGCCCGAGGCGTCGGTGATGTTCGGCGTCCAGTCGAGATCGAACGGCTCGATCCAGCCGTAGGGCCCGTAGTCGATCGTCAGGCCCAGGATCGACATGTTGTCGGTGTTCATCACGCCGTGCACGAAGCCGACCCGCATCCACTCCGCGACCATCCACGCCGTGAGCTGCGCGACCTCGGCGAAGAACCCGGCGACGTCGAGGCGGTCGCCGTCGACGTGCTGGGGATAGAACCGCTCCAGCGTGAAGCGCACCAGCCGGCGCAGCGTCTCGTGGTCGTCGCGCGCGGTGTGGATCTCGAAGTTGCCGAAGCGCAGGAACGACGGCGCCACGCGGCAGACCACCGCGCCGGGCTCGTCCGCCGGGTGGCCGTCGTACAGCAGATCGCGCTGGATCGGCTCGCCCGTGATCGCCAGCGACAGCGCGCGCGTCGTCGGGACGCCGAGATGAAACATCGCCTCGCTGCACACCAGCTCGCGCAGCGACGAGCGCAGCACGGCGCGGCCATCGGCCCGCCGCGAGTACGGCGTCGGCCCCGCGCCCTTGAGCTGCAGCTCCCAGGTCTCGCCCGCGCGGGTCACGACCTCGCCGAGCGTGATCGCGCGGCCGTCGCCGAGCTGACCGGCCCAGGTGCCGAACTGGTGACCGCCGTAGCACGCCGCGTAGGGCGCCATGCCGGGCACCACGCGGTTGCCCGCGAGCACCTGGACCAGCGCCGGCGTCGGCGTCGGATCGAGCTCGATCAGCGCCGCCACCTCGGGCACCAGCACGAGCAACTCGGGGGCCGGCACCGGCGTCGGCGCCACCCGCGAGTAGCACGCGCCGATCACCTGGCGGGTCCGGTTGTCATCGCGCGGATCCGCCGGCAGCTCGCGGACGAACTGATCGGTATAGCGCAGCTCCTCGATCGAAGACGTCGTCACCGCGCCACTATACGTGACGCGGCGCGCGACGCTCGTCGTTGCGGGCGATGCGCGCTCGGCGCGTACCGCCCGCTTGCGCGCCCACGCTCACTTGAGCGCGTCGTCGACGTCCTTCTCGAGCTTGTCGAACGAGTCGTCGACGTCCTTCTTGAAGCGATCCCAGTCCGCCTGCACGGTGTTGCTCGCGGCCCCCAGGCGGCTCGCGATCTCGTCGCGCCGCACGCGCAGCTTGGCCGCCGTGTCCTTGGCCGCCGCGTCGGTCTTCTGCTCGATCCGCTGCAGCTTGTTGTCGAGGTTCGTCAGCCGCTGGCTCGCCGCGACGTTGTAGCGCTCGCGGGCCTGCGCCAGCTCGGTCTGCGCGGCGCTCATCTCGCCCTGCTGCTTGGCGACGTCGGCCTGCTCCTTGGCCATCTTGTCCTGGTCCTTGATGACGTCCTTCTGCTCGGCGCGGACGTCCTTGGCTTGATCGTTGACGTCCTCCTGGGCCTTCTGCGCCGACGTCGCCGCCTTGTCCATCGCCTTGCCGGCGTCGTCCTTCTGTTTGCACGCCGCGGTGCTGAGCAGCGCCGCCGACAGCATCGAGATCCATATGGTCGTGTTACGCATCGAGAGTTCCTCCTGTTGGTTGTGCCTCGAGTTGTGCAACCACGATGCCGCGCTAAGTCACCCGGATCGCTATCGCGTGCGCGGCGCTTACGTGCCCTCACGCTCGTCGCGGGCGCAAGGACACACAACCTCGCGCCAGCGCGGCGATTCGTCGCCGGATGACGACAACTGTGCCCGCGTTGGTACGACCTGAGCCGATGTGTGTATTGTCGGCTCGTGAGCACTCGAGCGATCGTCGCGTCCACGTCCTCGGACGGCATGTGGAAAGGTGTATGGAACGACAGCAACAGCGAGCCGCAGCACCTCGGTCGCGTGCTGTTACGTCGCGTCACCGCCGTCAAGGGTGACCTCGACAAGCTCATCGCGCAGCTCATCGAGGCGTGCCCGGAGGGCTGGGAGTCGCTGGAGAAGGGCGAGCGCTGCGCCGATCCGATCGGCTTTCTGGGCGGCACGTTCGACGGCGTCGTCGCGACCTGTGATCCGGCCGCGAACCCGCTGTGCTTCGATGCCCAGTACCTCTACCTGCTGCACGCGCCCAAGCGCCGCCTCATGGTCTTCAAGATCGAGAACCGGCCGCTGCGTCCCTTCGGCATGGTGACCTTCGAGCCCGGAGGCAAGGCCAAGCCGTCGAAGTTACCCGCGGTCGAAGCAGAAGAGTAGACCGAGCGCAACGAGGTCGACGGCGCCTCACAGCCGACCGCTCGGTAGGTTGTGGCGCGCGCCACCGGCGCGCTGCGTCGAAGATGAAGATTGCAGCCGCGCTCTGTGCCGATCGTCGGCATCGACTATCGTGACGGCCATGAAGGACTACGTCTCGACGCTGATGTCCGACGTCAAGGCCAAGAACCCGGCCGAGCCCGAGTTCCACCAGGCCGTACACGAAGTCGCGGACTCGCTGTCGCTCGTGATCGAGCGCCACCCCGAATATCGCCACCACAAGATCCTCGAGCGCATCATCGAGCCCGAGCGCGTGCTGATGTTCCGCGTGCCGTGGGTCGACGACAGCGGCACCGTGCAGATCAACCGCGGCTATCGCATCGAGATGAACAGCGCGATCGGCCCGTACAAGGGCGGGCTGCGGTTCCATCCCTCGGTCAACCTCGGCATCCTCAAGTTCCTCGCCTTCGAGCAGGTGTTCAAGAACTCGCTCACCACGCTGCCGATGGGCGGCGGCAAGGGCGGCTCGGACTTCGACCCCAAGGGCAAGAGCGACCACGAGGTCATGCGGTTCTGCCAGAGCTTCATGACCGAGCTGGCGCGCCACATCGGCCCCAACACCGACGTCCCGGCGGGCGACATCGGCGTCGGCGGCCGCGAGATCGGCTATCTGTTCGGCCAGTACAAGCGGCTGCGCAACGAGTTCACCGGCGTGCTCACCGGCAAGGGCCTCAACTGGGGCGGCTCGCTGATCCGCCCCGAGGCGACCGGCTACGGCTGCGTGTACTTCGCGGCCGAGATGCTCGCGACCCGCGGCGAGACGCTCGAGGGCAAGACCTGCCTGGTCTCGGGCAGCGGCAACGTCGCGCAGTACACCGTCGAGAAGCTGCTCGATCTCGGCGCGCGCCCGGTGACGCTGTCGGACTCGGCCGGCTACATCTACGATCCGGCCGGCATCGATCGCGAGAAGCTCGCGTTCGTCATGGCGCTCAAGAACGTGCGGCGCGGCCGCATGGAGGAGTACGCCGCGACGTACAAGACGGCGACCTACGTGCCGGTCGATCGCACGCTCGATCACAACCCGCTGTGGACGCACAAGGCGCAATGCGCGTTCCCGTGCGCGACCCAGAACGAGGTCGGCGGCGCCGACGCCAGCAATCTGCTCAAGACCGGCGTCTACGTGGTCGCCGAGGGCGCCAACATGCCGACCAACCTCGACGGCGTCGCGCAGTTCGTGCGCGCCGGCATCCTGTACGGTCCGGGCAAGGCGGCCAACGCCGGCGGCGTCGCGGTCTCGGGCCTCGAGATGGCGCAGAACAGCATGCGCTACAGCTGGCTGCGCGAAGAGGTCGACGATCGCCTGCGCGTGATCATGCGCAGCATCCACAAGGCGTGCGTCGCGACCGCCGAGCGGTTCGGCGCGCCCGGCAACTACGTCAGCGGCGCCAACATCGCCGGCTTCCTCAAGGTCGCCGACGCGATGACCGACCAGGGCATCGTCTAGGGATCCTGGTCCGGGCCTGACGACACGCGCCCGCCGGCGATGTCGCCGTGATGGGCCGCCGCCGCGTCGACATCCGCGGGGGACAGGCGCAGCGACGTCGCGAGGAACGCGACGAGGATGTCGATGGCGGCGCGCTGGGTATCCTCCGGTCCGCGCGAGCCGCCGAGCCAGAGGGCCAGCGCGAGCCGGGCCGGCGGCGAGAACAACCGCGATGCGTCGGTGAAGCTGTAGTGGTTGGTGGCGCGAATCTCGAAGCGGTAGGCGACGGCGCCGAGGTTGCGGAGCAGGCGCTGGTTGCCGTCGACGTAAGCCGGGGAATGGCGGGTCACCCGACGGTCGCTCTCGAGCAGCAGGACCGGCCGTGACAGGTGCTGCTCCGGCAGCGTGCCGTAGAGCGTGCCATCGAGGTTCGCCGCGGCGGCGATGCGTGGGTCCTCGGCCATCGCGAGCAGCGCGGCGGCGCCGCCGAACGAGTGGCCGATCGCGGCGACGCGGTCGAGATCGAGGTGGCCGCTCAGCGCGCCGAGCGCGTCCGGAAGCGCGATGCGATCGAGGACGAAGCGCAGATCGGCGGCGCGGACGTGCTCCTGCTGCGCCATGCGCGCGGCCCCGTCGGGGGCGTCGCCGGCGAAGCGCTCGATCGCGGTGGCGATCCGACCGCTGGCGAGCTCGGTCACGGCGACTTCATAGGGATGATCGACGGCGAGCACCACGAAGCCGCGGCTCGCGAGGTCGGCGACCAGGCCGGTGTAAAACGCGCGGGACGCGCCGTAGCCCGGTGAGAACAGCACGACCGGCCAGCGCGGTCGCGCCGCCGCCGGTGCCGCGCCGACCACGGCGTGGGTGTCGATGCGGCCGTAGTAGGCCATGGCGAGCCCCGGAAACAGCGAGACGAACGTCGGGAGGCGGCCGAGGCCGTCGATGTAGGGCGCGCGCGGCCCACGCGCACCTTCCGCAGCGGGGTACCAGGCCTGGACGACCACGTTGCGCAAGTCGTCGGGCGCCTTGGTGCGGGGCTCCGCGCGGGTCTCGTCGACCCAGCGGAACACCTGGGTGCCCACCGCGTACGGTCCGCTGGGCGGTGGCAGCTCCGGCACGGGCACGAACACGAGCCACGGCAAGAGCGTGAGCAACGACAGCGCGACGAGCGCCGCGCGCCACAGCCACGAGGCGCGGGCGGCCGGTCGTCGCGACCACGCCGTCGGCGCGACCGCGAGCAGCAGCGCGTACGCCGGAACGAAGTGCCAGTACACACCCTCGAGGAGCCACTGCAGCGCGGCGAGCGCCGCGACGCCCGCCAGGCCGCGCCGCAGCCAGCGCCGATCGATCCGCGTCGACGGCCGGGGCGTGCCCCCGGCCGTCAGCGCTGCCGAATGGCAGCGCGGTGTTGTCGACGAGGCCAGCCCGACCAGGACCGCGCCGAGCAACACGGCCACGTCGAGCGCGGTCATCCCGATCAGCCGGCGCGGGCGAGCAGCCCGAGCTTCGCGGTGAGGTTCGACTGGAAGTGGTCGCGCTGCGACGGAACCCACATCGGCGCGTCGAACGCGGCGACGATGCGGCCGGGCTCGATCCGGATCATCCCCGCGAGCGGCTCGCGCACGGCGAAGCCGTCGCTCTGTGCCTCGATCACGAAGCCGAGGCCCTCGATGTCCTTGAGCTGCGCCCGGAGCAGCTCCTGCAGCCGCGCCGGGCGCGCAGCGTGTGGCACCGAGATCTCGATCGGCCGCAGGTCCGGCAGCGGCACCAGCACGGCTGCGATGATGGTGGATGCGCCGCTGGCGGGCGGGAACTTCAGCGCCGCGACCGCTTGCTGGATCGTCGCCCGCACCTCGTCGACCTCGGGCGACGGATCGTACCCGGTGGTCGCGGTGATCAGGTTGTCGACCAGCACCGTCGCGGTCTCGACCGCGCCCGAGGCCGCGACCGAGATGCGAAACGTGATCGTGCCCTGGACCTCCTTGCGCGCGCGGAGCTGCTCGCCGAGCGCGGGGTAGAGCGCGGTGAGGGTGCGGCACGCGGCCGCCGCGTCGAGCGGGCCGCGGACGACCGGCGAGGTCGGGCGCAGGTGGCCGACCATCGCGATCCGCGCTTCTCGCGGATCCATGTTGCCCTCGATGGTCTGGGTGCCGTGGACGATGCGGTCGTCGAACAGGAGCAGCTGGTTGAAGTGCGCCGGCACGAGCTCGTACAGGACCTCGCCCTGGACGTGGTGCTTCTTGTAGCTCGGCACGCCGTCGCGCATCAGCAAGGTCTCGCCACCGAGGAACTTGCGGTTCTGCCAGCGAGTGAGCGAGTAGACGAAGCCGAGCGTGCCATTGTGGAAGTCGCTGTGCAGGCCGAGCGTGCAGCCGTCGATCATCAAGTGAAAGTTCGGCGTGCCGGTCGGGAGCAGGCCCGTGTGCTCGATGCACCACTGCTTCATGTGCTGCCAGAACCGGCCGAACAGCGGCGCCGGCATCACTTGCTCGGGCACCGTGCGCAGGTAGGTGTACATCTGCGGCACGCAGAAGTACTGCCAGTGCACGGTCTGGCGATAGGCGTCCTTGACGCTGTTGTCGTACGCCGCGCGCATGGCCTCGGCGTCGGAGAAGAAGTTATTGACGACGTGGTGACGCTTGATCATGCAGAGTCTCCGTGGGGCGTAGTGTGAGATCAGTGGCGCTCAGGCGGCGTGGGCACGCATATCGCCGAGCGCGACTCGAACCTGGCGGTTGCCGGCGTAGGGCCGGCGCCCGTGCGCGAGCAGCAGATTGTTGACCAGCAGCACGTCGTTGCGCTGGGTCGCGATGCGGACCGAGCACTCGGCGAGCACCGCGCTGACGGTGCGCACCCACTCGGTCGGGATCGGGCTGCCATCGCCGAAGAACACTGTGCGCGGATACGCGTCGCGCGCGAAGTGGCGGGACAGCATCTTGTCGACCTCCTGCGGCAGGGCGGCGGGGTGGTGCAGCAGGAGCTGGTTGAACCAGGACGCGGTGCCGCGCTCGGGGACGCGCAGCACGGCGTGGGTGCGGTAAGAGACGGTGATGTCGTTCTCCGACGCCACCGTGATCTCGTGGCCGGTCGGCTCGATCTTGGCCTTCAGCGCCGCCAGGCTCTCGACCTGGAAGAACCGCTGCCAGGGCGCGTCGAGGCCCGCGAGGAAGCGGCGCCGGTACACCAGGCCCTCCGCGGCGAACCGATCCCGCATCGCCGGCGGCAGCTTGTCGAGCACCTTGCGGCCGTCGGACAGGGTCCACTCGCCGCCTTCCGCGGCCGGCTCGAGGCAGTAGAACAGCTGCCGCGATGGCCAGCTCGGGGTGTGGGAGGCCTCGTTGTGGAACTGGATCTCGAGGTGCTTCGGATACGGTGTCGCGAAGTAGACGTCCTCGCTGGCGCTGGCCAGCGGCAAGTCGCCGTAGTGCCGGTACAGGCCGTCGCAGGCCGCGGCGGCGCAGGCCGCGAAGCCGTCGAGACCGCCGACGTCGAAGCCGCGGAACAGCACGCTGGCGTCCTGCCACAGGGCATCGTCGATCTGATCGCGGTGGGTTTGGATCCAGGGCGCGAGGGGCTCGCGCGTGGGGCTCGTGATGTTCATGGTGGTCCTTGGATACGGGTCACGACATCGCGACGAGGATCCGTCGCGGTCCGTCGAACGGCATGCGGCCGTGCGCGGCGAGCAGGTTGTCGACCACCAGCAGGTCGCCGCGCTGCCAGCGGAACAGCCGGCGCTCGGCGCGCATCACCTCGCGCACCGTCGCCAGCGTGGCATTGTCGATCCGGCCGCCGTCGCCGTAGTACGCGGCCATCGGCAGCCCCGCCTCTACCCGCGCGCTGACCGCGCTCGCCGTGGGGGTGTTGGAGGCGTGGAACAGGTGGACCTGGTTGAACCAGACCCGCTCGCCGGTGCCGGGATGCGTGCGCAGCGCGGGGCGGATCTCGTGAGTGCGCAGCCCGCCGTCGGCGCGCCACTCGCAGTGGATGTCCTGCTCGCGGCAATGTGCGTCGACGGCGGCGCGCTCGCTGGTCTCGAACGCCTTGCTCCATGCGTTGTACGGCGACCCGGCCGCCGCGAGGTTGCGCACGTACATCACCTGCCGGCGCTCGAGCTCGGCGACGATCTCCGCCGGCATCGCGGCGAGGATCCGCCGCGAATCGGCGATCGGCGTCTCGCCGCCCGTCGGGGGGGGCTCGGCGCAGAACAAGTAGAGCCGCTCCGGCCAGCGGCTGCTGTACGACATCTCGTTGTGCAGTGGGATCTCGAGGTGCTTGGGATACTCGGTCGAGGTGTACACGCCGTCGGTGACGCGGCTGCGCGGTGAGGTCCCGCCGGCGTAGCCGCGCAGCTCGGGCGCCATCGCCGCGACCGCGGCCCGAAAGTCCTCCGCGTCACGCAACGGGAAGCCACGGAGCAGCAGCGCACCGCTCCGGTGCAGCGCAGGGAGCAGCCGCGGCATCGCCGCCGCGAACCACGACCGCCAGTCGGCGAGGCCGGGCTCGGCCTCGATCATCAGGGGGAAGTCGGGTGTCATCGCCGCGCTCACGATGCGAGGTACCAGTGGCGGCCGATCGCCCGGATCACCGCCTCGACGTGCGGCGACTTGAGGATCGAGAGGTGATCGCTGCCGGCGATGTCGATCGCGCACAGCCCGGGCTCGACCCGGCGCCACGCCTCGACGTCGATGGAACCGCGCTGCCCTTCGGCAGCGCTGCCGGCCGGGGAGAGCCCCCGCCCGTCGATGGAACCGCGCTGCCCTTCGGCAGCGCTGCCGGCCGGGGAGAGCCCCCGCCCGTCGATGGAACC